>Ga0105350_10001385_pt1 | contig 15357 bp, 15 predicted proteins | sample EN1Hudsemesocosm_FD_83506 | JGI IMG/M metagenome (GOLD analysis project Ga0105350, IMG submission 83506) | Methane-oxidizing microbial communities from mesocosms in the Hudson Canyon - EN1E Hudson Canyon | ecosystem: Environmental > Aquatic > Marine > Cold seeps | place: Hudson Canyon... | reverse complement strand
CTCTTGGGTGGAGAGTCGCAGAGAGCATTTGGAAATGTACAATCGAATAGATCTTGCGCTTGATACTTTTCCGTACAACGGGACTACCACGACTTGCGAAGCGTTGTGGATGGGTGTACCTGTATTGACAATTGAGGGTGAAAGTCATGTTTCTAGAGTGAGCTCAAGTATCTTGAGTCGTCTAAGTCTCGATGAATTAGCCGTTGATAATATAGATGATTACGTCGACAAGGCGGTTGAAATCGCTCAAGATAAAAAAACGCTCAGCAGGTTGCGACAAACTATCGTAGGCACTATAGAAGACTCAGACCTTTGTAACGGAAAACTGTTTGCGTCGAACGTAGAGGATGCGTATAGAGTTATGTTGAAAAATAGCTAGCTTTTGTTATTTTCTCAATGGCCCAGATAGCCATTTCTATACGGATGCTGGCGCTATTTGTTTTGTGGGGAGTGTCTTCATCTAGCGGTAAGGTGTAAGATAGCGTTTGATTTTTCATTCATAAGATTGATTCATGAGTTATCAGGTTCTTGCCCGAAAATGGCGTCCCCAGAATTTTATGCAGATGGTCGGTCAAGAGCATGTTCTCAAGGCCTTGATTAATGCTTTAGAAAGCCAGCGTTTGCATCATGCGTATCTGTTCACAGGTACTCGTGGTGTTGGAAAAACCACGATCGGTCGAATTTTGGCGAAATGCCTAAGTTGCGACAAAGGAATTACTGCAGAACCGTGCGGTACTTGTGGCGCTTGTCGTAATATCAAAGAAGGGCGCTATGTCGACTTGATTGAAATAGACGCCGCGTCACGTACTAAAGTTGAGGACATGCGTGAACTATTGGACAACGTTCAATATGCCCCAGCAGAAGGTCGGTTCAAAATATACTTGATTGATGAAGTGCATATGTTATCTCAGTCGAGCTTCAATGCCTTGTTAAAGACCTTAGAAGAGCCGCCAGAGCACGTCAAATTCTTATTCGCGACCACAGATCCACAAAAATTACCCGTTACAATCCTCTCGCGTTGCCTCCAGTTTAATTTGAAGAATATGTCTCCGGAGCGAATAGTGGGTCATCTTCAACATGTGTTGACTGACGAGCAAGTTCAATTTGAAGAGGCAGCTTTGTGGGCTTTGGCCAGAGCTGCCGATGGCAGTATGCGTGACGCGCTAAGTCTTACAGATCAAGCAATTGCTTACGGTAATAATACGCTGAGTGAAACAGGTGTCACCACGATGCTGGGCACTGTAGATCAAAAGAAAATATATCGAATTCTCGATTGCCTTGTAATGAAAAACGCTGCTGCAATGCTAGCTGAAGTGCAGTCTTTGGCTGAATTTTCTCCCGACTACAGCTCTGTTTTAGCCGTCTTGTCAGAAATTCTACATCGAGTCGCGATTGAGCAATCGGTTCCGGGTGCGAGTGACAATTCGATGGGGGATCAGCAGCAGGTCGCGCGATACGCGGGTCAATTATGTGCCGAAGATGTCCAGCTATTTTATCAAGTTGCTCTGGTTAGCCGGCAGGATTTAGCGATTACTCCAGATCCAAAAACAGGTCTAGAAATGGCCTTGCTTAGAATGATGGCATTTCAGTTATCTCCAGTACCGGAGGAGGATAAGACTGAGTTTCCGAGTGGAAATGAGGGAAATCTTGAGGGAGACTCTTCAGTATTAGAGTTGGAAGAAACGAAAAAAAAAACGGTAAATGAACCTCTCGTTATTACTGAGAACGAACAAAATAATGAAGCCAGTTCTGCGGTAATACAAACAGAAAATGAAAATAGCATAGCGCTTGAAGCTAGTGCGCCTGCTGGACCCTCTGAAATAAAAGAACCGGACTCTAGCGAAAAAGAAATCAACATTGTTCAAGAGCGTAAGTTACCTGAAGTTGATATTGGTATAACAGAATCTTCTAGTGGCCATAGTTCTCATAGTCCTGGGGTGAGTTTAGGCGGTGATTGGAATAGCGTCGTCACTGAATTGGGTTTATCTGGCATGACCTTAAACCTTATGTTGAATTCGGTGTTTGAGCTGAGCACGAGTGATTCCATTCTGAGTTTGTATTTTGAGACGGGACATTTTCGACTATTAAACGATACTCATGAGAAAAAGATTCGTGAGGCGATTTTGGGGCAGTATGGCAGCGATAACCAGGTTGTATTTATCGACGGATTGAATCCTTCTCAAGAAACCCCAATGATGTGGAAAGAAAGGAAGCGTGAGGAATTTTTACAGGATGCACGGCAAACAATAGCATCTGACCCCCACGTCGCTTCGATTATTGAACAGTTCAACGGAAAGTTAATTGAAAGCAGTATTCAAGCGTTAAATGTAGAAAACTAGATTGAGGAGTCAATACTATGATTGGTGGAAATATGGGCGATATGATGAAGCAAGCCCAAAAAATGCAAGAACAGTTGAAAAAGCAACAGGATGAAATGGCAAGTGCCGAGGTTGTTGGTGAGTCGGGTGCGGGTATGGTTAAAGTTGTAATGAATGGTCGTCATGACGTGAAGAAAGTCACTATCGAAGATGGTTTGCTTTCCGAAGACAAAGAGCTGCTAGAAGACTTGCTCGCTGCGGCAGTTAACGATGCGGTTCGTAAAATCGAAGAAAAAACGAAGAGTTCTATGTCGGGTTTAGCTGAAGGTATGGGTTTGCCAGCCGGCTTCAAGATGCCTTTCTGAATTATTGATGCGATTTTTGTGTAAGTAATAGGGAATGATATGAGTTTCGGTCCGATAATTGATGAGTTGATTGAGTCACTCCGCGTGTTGCCAGGAGTTGGTAATAAGTCAGCTCAGCGAATGGCTTTATCTCTATTGGAGGGTAGTCGACGTGGTGGTGATAGGTTGTCTAAGGCATTATCTAATGCCGTAGAGAATGTCGCTCTGTGCCAATCTTGTCAGACATATAGTGAAACTGACGTATGTGTGTTGTGCAGCAATGCTGAGCGCGACCCAAGTGTAATCTGTGTGGTTGAATCTCCAGCAGACCTACTTGCAATTGAACAGTCACACCACTTTAAGGGTTTATATTTCGTATTAAGTGGCAGCTTGTCGCCGTTAGATGGTCGCGGTCCAAACGAAATTGGTATTCCCAAACTGTTGAAACGGGTCGAAGAATTGGGTGTGAAGGAAATTATCCTTGCGACTAATCCCACTATCGAAGGGGAGGCAACTGCGCACTACATAGCTGAGATACTATCCAGTAAGCATATTCTTTTGACCCGACTTGCGCATGGTATTCCATTAGGTGGAAGTCTTGGTTATGTTGACGTCGGAACGTTAAGTCATGCTTTTGCGGGTAGAAAACCCTTGGTATCTGAGCAATAACTGTTCGAATGGAAGTAAGAAATGGTAGAGAAAATCGAAATTACAGATAAAAGTGTAGATGGTTATCGATTGATAGTTTCACAGGATGAACTGGGCGCTTTAGTTAATGGTTGGCTACAAGAGCCGGTGGTCTCTATTGATACAGAATTTATGCGAACAAATACTTATTTTTCGAAGCCTGGTTTGATACAAATAGCAGACAGTCAGGGCGTGTATATTATAGATCCGCTCAAAGTGACAAACCTGCATCCTCTGGGCGAGCTTTTGTGTAGCGACAAAGTTATTAAAGTGATGCACGCAATGAGTGAAGACATTGAGCTGCTCTATCATGCAACAGAGGTAAAGGCTCAATCGGTATTCGATACTCAAACAGCGGCGGCATTCTTAGGTTACGGTGCATCTTTGGGTTATCAAAAACTAGTTGGAGATGTACTGTCTATCGAGTTAGATAAGTCAGAAACTCGTTCGGACTGGCTTAAGAGACCTTTGACGGATAGTCAGTTGAGTTATGCTGCGAAGGATGCTGAGTACTTGTTGTATCTGTACGAAAAATTGAAGTCAGCATTACTATCAAAACAATTGTTAGCAGCCGTCTTTGATGAGGTTGCTTCGGTTATTGATCAGACAATACTCACTTGGGAGCAACCAGAAAATGCGTATCTTAAATTAAGGGGTGCGTGGGAGTTAAGCCTTGACTCTCAGAGGCTATTAAAAGCGCTTGTAGAGTGGAGGGATGGGCTAGCGATTAAAGAAAATATACCAAAGCCTTGGATTTTTAACGATAGTTTATTGATTAAAATTGCGGAAGATAAGCCGAGTAGCCTTGGGCAGCTTAAGCGTTATAAAGGTATGCAGTTCAAGTCATTAAGGCAGTTTGGTGAAGCTGTGATTGAATTTATTGAGAGTTACTCTCCTGGTTCTGCAGGTGATGACTTCGTGCTTGTAGATCACCCTGTGAAGGGGCCAGAATTAGATTTGTTCAAGAAGTTAAAGCGAGTCGTTGCAGAGGTAGCTGAACATAGCGGCATAGCGGTGCAGTTGCTCGGGTCACGAAAAATGTTGGAACACTTGGTCATTCATTGTTACCGAAAAAACAAGACACAGTTACCCGAATCCTACTCTGGTTGGCGGAAAGGCTATCTTGGAGAAAAAATAGTGGCAATCTTAGAGGAGGCAGTATGAGCACAGAGTACACGTCGGCTATTAAGCGCTTTTGTTCAGTCTATAAAAGTCCAAAGAAAGGTGAGATGTATATATATCTTGATCGCAGCAAAGGTTTAGCGTCTTTTCCAGAAAATCTAAAGGCAGCTTTTGGCGAGCCAGAGCATGTGTTAGATATGGTCTTGACGCCAGAAAAAAAGCTTGCTCGAGTAGAGGCAACTAAGGTTTTAGAAGAAATAGCTAGCAAGGGTTTTTATCTTCAGATGCCTCCTGCAGAAAATAATGAAATAGTCGGAGAGTATAATCTTCCTAAAGATACCTTAAATGGATAATACTGATCGGTTTTGGACATCGAAACCTTTGACTGAATTGTCCGAAAGTGAATGGGAGTCTCTTTGCGACGGTTGCGGTAAGTGTTGTCTACATAAGCTGCAAGACGAAGAAACTGACGACTTGTTATTCACGACTATTTGTTGCGAATATCTCGATACTCAGGCTTGCGCATGTACAGTTTATGAAAGCAGGACTAGTCACGTGCCTGATTGCCTTAATCTAAACGCAGAAATGCTAAAAGATGTGTCTGAATGGCTACCACCTACTTGCGCATATCGTATCTTGTTCGAAGGTGGAGAGTTGCCAAGCTGGCATCATCTAGTTTCAGGTGATACACAAGTGATTCACCTTCAGCATATGTCTGTCAAAGATAAAGTGATTTCCGAGACTCTTGTTGATGAATCAGATTGGCATGAATATCTTATACATTAGAAAAATATTGATAGGAGGGTAAATTGGAATCTGCTTCTTATATACTGGCGTGGTGTGTCTATTTGTTGTCAGCTATTGGCTTGACATGGGTTTTCTGGCGAATGACTCGAAAATTGACCTTAAGGCGTACACGTCGATCTTTGAGGACGTTGGTGGCGGTGTTGTTTTATACTCCGATTAATATAAATATTGATGCCTCTGAGTTATGGCTTGCTCCCGCTTACTTAGTTGGTGCTTATGATTGGATATTAGGTAATCATGAGAGGGCGGCTCAGGCCGGTGTATTTATTGCAATTGCTTATATGTTAATGATGGTGGTTATCATGCTTGAGTCTGTGTTGAGGCGCTTATTCGGTATGGAGCGGGCGCGATGAAAATGCATTCAGAAATTAAAACTGGTATATATCAACACTACAAAGGACCAAGATACGAGGTTCTTGGGGTGGTTAAGCATAGTGAAACAGAAGAAGAGCTTGTCATGTATCGTGCTCTCTATGGCGAGTTTGGTCTGTGGGTTCGCCCGGTTATTATGTTTTCATAGTTAGTTGGTGTGAATGGTGTTGATGTTCCCCGATTTAAAATGATTGAAGAGCGCACCCTAACTTTGGGACAATTTGATCCTACCTTAAACTCATAATATCGTGTAAAAACAATACCTAAGCAATTCCTTCCTAGAAAATACATTCAAAATCGCATTGTTGTTATTGTAAAACCTGCTATAAATTATTTATGTTGGTATAAATATGTTCCTTTTTTGTTCATATTTAATAAGTGCGAAAGGTAAGAGTTGGAGAATGTATGGTTTCTTTTTTTCAGAATAACGTCAGATCGATAGTACGTGTCTACACGTTATTCCTCTGTCTATTTGTCGGGGTGGCGTACTCTGGTGCCTTGAGCGCCAACACTGAGGCCTTAGAAAAAGTAGAGAATATCATTCAGCAAGGTGCTGATATTCGAATGCTTATCGATATCTCCGGTAGCATGAAAAAGAATGATCCCTCAAATCTTCGTATTCCAGCTGTTAATTTGCTGACGGAGTTAATTCCTGATGGTGATAAAGCCGGTGTATGGACTTTCGGTCAGTGGGTTAATAACTTAATTCAACATAAAGTGGTTGACGATGCTTGGCGGCTAAGTGCTAAGAGTCAGGCTAATAAGATTAACTCTGTTGCTTTATACACTAACATTGGTGCGGTATTAGAGAAATCTTCTGACGACTTTTATCAGTCCAAAAAAGATTTTTCAAATACTCACTTTATTTTGCTCACAGACGGTATGGTGGATATTGATCGGGACCCAGTAAAAAATGCTGTAGAGCGAGATCGAGTTCTAACAAATATCCTCAAAAAATTCGCTGATAAAGGGGCTAAGATTCACGCAATATCTTTGTCGAAAAATGCCGACAAGTCATTGATGGACAAGTTGGCGATTCAGACGGGCGGTCAGTCAGCTGTAGCCGAAACCCCAGAAGACCTTACCAGAATTTTCCTACAGGCTCTTGATCAAGCAGTACCTAGTGAGCAGGTTCCCATCGAAGGCAATGAGTTTGTTATCGACTCTAGTATTGAAGAGTTTACGGCGCTCATTTTTAGGGGAGATGGGACTGTTCCGACAGAAATCTTGTCACCTGACGAGACTCGCTATCAGTACAGCTCCCATGGTGATGATGTTAAATGGTATCAAGACCAAGGGTACGACTTAATAACCGTGAAGCGTCCCTTAGAGGGGACGTGGTATATAAAGGCAGACGTGCAGCCAAGTAGTAGAGTGACGGTGGTGAGTAACTTGCAATTGCAGGTGTCAAAACTGCCTGTTAACTTTTTTGCTGGAGAAAACTTAGATATAAATGTCAGTTTTAAGGAAGATGGTAATCTCGTAACGAATGCGGACTTTCTATCTTTGTTGACGGTCGACCTTGAGTTAAAAACCGAAAATAATAAAACAGCGAAAAAATCAATGTCTGGCAAAGATAAACCGCCGGCAGATGGTATTTATCGAGATGCAATTACCAAGCTTACCAAAATGGGGCAGTATGAATTAACTGTGCTTGTCGATGGCAAGACTTTTAAGCGTAAGAACAGGCAAATTATCAACTTGGTTGCGCCTTTTGATTTTGAATTTTCAGTCGTTGGTGAAGGAGACGGCGCTAATTATCGTTTGGTGGTGTCACCTCTCAACGACTCGATTTCTGTGAAAGACACGAATGTATTTGCCAAAGTTAATGCGCCTGATGGTAGTAGCTTAATAAATGCGCTAGACCTAGACGAAGAAAAAGGGCGGTGGGTGTTGTCTGTCGGTAATGATAAGGGCGATGGTTTATATAAAATAGCAGTGAAGGTAAAGGCGACAGACTCGAAAGGTAAAAAGTACAAGTTTAAGCCTAAGCCGTTTGAAGCCGTGTTCCCTATTCCGGTAGGGGAGGCAAATAAAATAATATCTCAGAATGAGCCGGAGGAAAAGCCAGAAGAGCCTGCGCCTGAAGAGGAAAAAATAGAAGAGCCTGAAGAGCAAGAACCCGAAGCGGAGCCCGAACAAGAAGAAGTGCCGGTTGAAGAGGAGGTTGAAGAAGAGGAGGGCGTAGATTTGGTCGATGAGCCAGATCTCATGTTTTGGGCGATGATGGCTGGCATAGCGCTGGGAATAATTGCATTGATTGGTGGTATCTTTTATTTCTTTAAGAAAAAGAAGGTAAGCGAAGATGTAGTAGAAGAAATTCTGACAGACGAAGACGTAGCTGAGATAAATGAAGAGCCGGCAGTCGATGTGCCAGAGTTGAATGAAGAGCTAGATTTTGTTGAGGAAGCTATCGAAGAAGATGACGACCTTTCTCCTGTTATGGAGGAGCCAGAAGAAATAGCAGCAGAAGAAATAGAAGAAGTCGAATCTGAGATGGCAGAGTCCGTCGAGTTAGAGTCGGAAGAGTTAGATTTATCTGAAGATGTGCCTGAGATTGATGAGGCGCTTGATCTATCTAGTGATGATTTGAGTGAAGTAGCGAGTGAACTTGAGGCAGCGGATGATCCGGAGCCTGCCCCTCCAGTGGAGGATGAGGAAGATATTGCAGCAGATATTGCCCAGGCGATACAAGAGTCTTCCGAAGAGCAAGAAGAAGAGCTGGATCAAGAGGTACAAGACGCACTAGATATTAGTGAGGTTGAAGATGAAGATGACGACGATGATGATGAGGAGTTTAACCTAGAAGACTTTGATATAGGTGATACCGATGATCTTCCGTCGGATGAAGATAAAACTTAGTGCGTCACCATTTGTGAGCAATGTTTAAAATTGGAATAGGCTTCACTTTTTGAAGTATTTAGCGCTTGCATGGGTAAGGAAGTCTACTTATAATACGGCCCACCTTACAAGTGGTAATAATACACTTTAGTTATTGAGTTTATTGACATTTTAGTTGATGGCTCGTTTTAGTAAATGCGCGGGAATAGCTCAGCTGGTAGAGCACAACCTTGCCAAGGTTGGGGTCGCGAGTTCGAATCTCGTTTCCCGCTCCATTTCATATCTCCTTATTACTTTTCTACGTCTATTCAAAATAGCTTTATTTCGAAGCATAATCGTATGCTATTGGGGCGGAGTTTTTTGTGTCTTGTAATCTATTCTTAGGTTTAATCACTGGTTGTTCAAAGGCTGGTAAATAATTTCAAATCTGTAAGTTATTCGAGGTTCCCGTATAACCGGGTTGGGGCTTTTCTTATGAGTACAAAAATTAGTGCATTATATTATTATCCAGTTAAGTCGTTAGGCGGTATTCAGGCGAATTCTCTCGAAATAGACGACTTTGGTTTTAAGAATGATAGGCGCTTTATGTTGGTCGACGATAATAATAAATTTGTTTCGCAGCGTACAATGCCTGTGCTCAATTTATTGCAATCATCCCTTATTAGCGATGTTCTAAGTATCTTCGGCGATGATTTTGGTCAGATTGATCTCGAACTAGATGCATTTGGTTCTAGTCAGAAAGTGATGGTTTGGTCGGATGAGGTCGACGCAGATTTACTGAGTAGCACGCATACGAGAGCGCTTTCTGAATATCTTGGGCAAAGTGTTAGGTTGGCTTATATTCCTCAAGATAGTTTTAGGCAAGTAGATAGAGAATTTTTTGCACATGATCAGCGTGTCAGTTTTGCAGATGGTTATCCATTCCTGTTGACGAACGAGTCCTCATTGACGGATCTGAACAATAGGCTTGCCGAGCCAGTCACTATGGCGCGTTTTAGGCCGAATATAGTAGTTTCTGGCACATCTGCTTTCGAGGAGGATAAGTGGGTCGATTTCGAGCTTGGTGGGATCAATTTCAAGGCGGTGAAGCCATGCAGTCGTTGTGTAATGACTACGGTCGAAAACGGCGTGAGATCAAAAGAGCCGTTGCGCGAACTGTCTAAATACAGAAGGAATGATTTTGGTATTTGTTTTGGGCAAAATTTAGTGCATTTAGGTAAAGGTAAGTTGAGTACGGGGGATAAGTTAAGGCTCTTGTAGCTGTGTTAAAATAATTCTATTTCATCACCGCTGCCGTCGTCTTCATCTGCTTTTTCTGTAAAATGGTGCTGATAGATGGCCAATGCTTCTTCCACTGTTGCTCCGTCCATAATATGTTGGAACATAATGCGTTCTTCTTCCATTGTATAGTTGGACATAATGTCATGTTGAAGCTTAGACCAGCAACTCGGGTTGAAAAGCTGTTGAGGGTCGCTCACTAGTTCGCTGAGCCAGCCGAGGTCTCTCTTAACGTGGTCAAGTCGCTGGGTTAGTCTGTCATAGAATTGGAACGCAATAATCGCGTTCATAATTTGCTTATGAATATCGGCAGCGCTTAGCTTCATTGATTGTAGTTCAGATGTGTCTTCGTTCCCTTCTTTGGCAGGGCTTTCATCAATTACTTCTTTCAGTTGGTTCGCTATAAACGTAAATGATTCAGTGAGTTCAGTGATGGATTTTTCACCGTCAGACATTGTGCATTCAACTTGAGACACGGCTAGAGTGAGCATGTTGATCGTTTCTTTTACCTGGCTCCAATCTAAATCAGGGCGCTCGGAACTAGAAGATGCGGCTCTTTGTGACAATGTCCTTCTCCAATTGGCTTAATAAAACTGTGGTTGCAAGGCAAAGTTATGCATAATGGCAGCCCGCTGATGTATAGCACACTAAAAAGCATAGTTGATTTATGCCAGTTAGCGAGTCAATTTCTACAAATAAATTAGGTCAATTAGAGCGTATATGAGTATTGTTCGATTCGAAAATGTATCACTGGCTTATGGTCATCGGCCGCTATTAGATGAAGTTTCTATATCGATAGAACCAAAGCAGAAAATATGCCTCCTTGGAAAGAATGGTGAGGGTAAATCGTCCTTAATGAGCCTGCTAATTGGGGCATCAGAGCCCGATTCTGGGTCAATTATATTTGAGAAAGGTCTAAAAGTTGGTGCTTTGCCTCAAAGCCTGCCAGATGCGGACGATAGATCGGTGTTTGATGTTGTTGCTGACGGGTTAGCAGAAGTGGGCGCTGTTCTAGCGGAATACCATTCTTTGGTTGAAGTTTCATCTAGCGAGGCTTCAGACCTGAAAAGGTTACAGGACCTTCAAGAAAAAATTGAATCGCTAGATGGCTGGACATTTCAAACCAAGATATCAAACATGCTTAAACGATTTGGTCTAGATGAGAATCAGCAAATGAAATCGTTGTCAGGGGGGTGGCGTCGTCGAGTCTTACTAGCTAAGTCGTTGATTGACGACCCAGATCTTTTGCTTCTTGATGAGCCGACCAATCATTTAGATATTGAGACTATCAAATGGCTTGAGCAGCGTTTGAGCGAATACCAGGGAGCTTTACTGTTTGTTAGCCACGATCGCGCGTTTATCAAGGCGTTGGCCTCAAATATAATTGAGTTGGACCGTGGGAATATCGCATCCTTTAATGGCTCCTATAGTGACTATTTAATCGAAAAGCAAAAAATGCTTGAGGATGAAGCGACTCAAGAAAAACTGTTTGATAAACGACTGTCCGAAGAAGAAGTATGGATACGGCAGGGTATCAAGGCGCGACGTACAAGAAATGAGGGGCGAGTTCGAGCACTTAAAGCCTTGCGAGAGACACGGAAGAATCGAATTAGTCGACAAGACAAGGTGGAGATCAAAATTGAAGAGGCCGAAAAATCTGGAAAGTTAGTTGTTGAGGCTCAGGAAATCTCTCATGAATTCTCTGGTGGGCGAAGAATCATTGATGAACTGAACTTGACTGTAATGCGTGGAGACCGGATTGGCTTGATTGGTGCGAATGGTGCCGGAAAAACTACTTTGCTCCGAATATTACTTGGCCAGCTTAACCCTACTTCAGGTGTGCTGAAATTAGGTAGTAAGTTAGAAATTGCCTATTTTGATCAGTTAAGAGGTGGTCTGGACTTTGAAGGTACTGTTTTTGATAATGTTGCGAATGGTCACGACTTTGTCGAAGTAAATGGCAAGCCTCGGCATGTCATGAGCTATCTAAACGACTTTCTGTTCACGGCAGAAAGAGCACGATCTCCTATCAAGGCGTTATCTGGTGGTGAAACAAATCGTTTGTTGTTGGCGAAACTTTTCTCAAAACCGGCAAATGTCATTGTGATGGATGAGCCAACAAATGACCTTGATGTTGATACATTAGAGTTGCTAGAAGAAAAACTATGCAGCTTTACCGGAACGTTGCTTCTGACTAGTCACGATCGAGATTTCATTGATCAGGTAGTAACTAGTACTCTCGTCTTCGAAGGGCAGGGCGTGGTTTCAGAGTATGTTGGTGGTTATCAAGACTGGGTTCGTCAGACTGGAGGGGTGATGGCTAGTGAAGCTGGCCAGTCTGGGGTAGTAAGTTCGCCTGAGCTTGTTAATAGTAAAGATAAAGAAATTGTTGATACGTCAAATAAGGTTAAGCCCAAAAAGATGAGCTACAAGCTCAAGCTTGAACTAGATCAGCTTCCCAAGAAAATTGATCAGCTCGAAAAAGAAATAGAATGTCTTTCGGCAGAGATTGCATCACCCGGGTTTTATCAAGGCTCTCATGAAGAGGTGGGTTCGGTTACCAGTCGCCTGGCGTCGGCAGAAGGAGAGCTGTCTCGCGCCCTTGAGCGTTGGATGGAGTTGGAAGATGATGTCTAGGTCGTCAAGTGAAAGGAGGGAGATATGGGGCTCTGGATAGCGATTTTCATAACCGTTGCGTTATTGGGGTCGGTGATGTGGGTTATGCCTTCTCCTAGAGAAAGAGCGCTTACTGAGATACGGAATAGCGCGTTAGAAAAAGGACTTAGAGTAAGATTGGTTGATCAAAAGTTAGCAAGTTCTTTGTTCTACTGGTTAGATAACTATCGTGGTTATGTATTGTATGAAAAGAGGTTGCCTGCCAATATAAAATTTAAACGACATAAGGCTCAGGTTACCCGGCTTTCTGAAGATCTCAGAGCTCATGAGTTAGACGGGGTAGATGAGACAAAAAAAGCGTTTGAACGCCTGGGCCTTTTGGCATCACTTCCTGATTCAGCTGAAGCGCTGGTCATGTCTTCATCTGGCATTTCGTTGCTATGGAAAGAGGAAAGAGATGTCGCTGACGTGCTGGGGGTTGATGAGTGCTTATCTCGATGTCTAGAAGAGCGAACGTTGTGGGAAGATGGGTAAGGCAGATTGTGTATCTGCCTGATGTCTCGTTCGGCTGCTAAATAGCAGAAATCGCAAGATCAATATCACTTATTATCTTTTTCGAATAAAGATTAACGATAAAGTTGACGCGATTTTCGTTGTAGTTGATATAGGAGGATTCAATGAAGTCCCACTTGGTTATTGCGGAATCTAATAGTTTAAGGGCATTTTTGTTGCCTTTTACCAGAGTAGATAGTTCTTCCAATTGAGTCCCAAACTCTTTTGCCAGTGTATCAATTGTAATTTCCGTTTCGCTATCTCCATCGGCGTATACTTGGCTGACAGTAGAGGTGGTTCGTGCAGAGTACTTTGTCATCATTAATGCTAATTTTGTTGCCGCTTTACGGCTTAACTCTCTAGTGCTGTCTGGTTTTACGCTACTTGTTGCCAAGAGTACTTCGTATAAAGATGACAGAGATGCATTAAGACGAATATTTCCTACAGCCATGTCGCCAGCTAATCGCAGGTCAGGGTAGCCAGTCTTCTCAACTTCCTTAATATTTTGCTTCAGTACTTTGTGGTAGCTTTTCCAAGCTCCGGATACTTCTTCATAGGCCGTCGCCTCGTTATCTTGGTCTATTTCGTTTTCGATCGAACTTATTAAAGTATCGAGCTTTTCAATAGAATCATTAATTGCTGTGAGGTCTTTTTGTGCGCCTTGATTAGCACTAAAGTTGTAAAAGCCGTTAACCGAATAATAAGAGTTAACTTGCGCCTGAAAGACTTGTTCTAAGGGAGAGTCCGCAGAGCCCTCTTCGGCGTGTAGATTAGCACTCATGCTTAAGGTGAGGGCGAGTGTTCCAGTTGTCGTGAGTAAACGACGGAAAAGCTTGCTTGTGGCGGACATTCATTGGCTCCATGTTATTTTGGTTTGGCGTATTAATTTCAGTGTAGTATTTAATCCCTAACATACAAGCGTTTGGCTAGGCTTGTCGCTCCAGGTTTTTTTGTTCTGGAATATTGGCCCTATTTTGGCTATTTTTCAGCTGTATTTTGATGAAGAGGTTGATAAAATTGCATGTGAGGCGTGATTAATATGACCTAAAGTCATTTGTGAAAAATATTTTTGTTTTTCGCTTCGCCTTTTAAATAAATGATTATAAATCAAATGTATAGGTCGATATTAGCACTTCATGGCAAAATGTTTTTTGTTTAAAAATGTCAATAATAATTGACAAATGAGCAAAAGTTTTCCAATGTTCGCACCTCGCAATTCAAACGAGCGTATGAATTTCGGAAAATCCCGTTGTTTTATTAGTGGGCAAAAAAAACTTTGCCGGTGTCGTTTTTAACATTGGCACGGACAATTAACTTGGAGAACAGTTGATGATTTACGCAGGTAAAGCCATCACGGTTAAAGAAATCGAAGGTGGCATTGCACAACTTAACTTCGATTTGGAAGGCGAGTCAGTTAATAAATTTAACAGACTCACTCTTGAAGAGCTGGGTGCAGCAGCTGAGAGCCTAAAAAATGCCGATGGTATTAAAGGTTTGGTTGTAACTAGTTCAAAGGATTGCTTCATCGTTGGAGCTGATATCACAGAATTCACTGAATTATTTGCCGGTTCTGAAGAAGAACTGATCGCAGGTAATGTCGAGGTGAATGGTATCTTCAGCGCAATCGAAGACTTACCATTTCCGTCAGTAACCGCAATTAACGGTATAGCGTTGGGCGGTGGTTTTGAAATGTGTCTTTCTACTGACTACCGAGTCATGTCTGAAAAAGCAAAAGTTGGATTGCCAGAAGTTAAGCTAGGCATCTTCCCAGGTTTTGGCGGTACAGTACGTTTGCCACGGTTGATTGGTGCCGATAATGCCATTGAGTGGATATGTGGTAGTAAGGAATACCGTCCGGCCGATGCGCTTAAATTTGGCGCGGTAGACGTTGTTGTTCCAGCGGATAAATTACTCGAAGCGTCAATCGCACTCGTTAAAGAAGCGATTGCCGGAAAAGTCGATTACAAAGGTCGACGTGAAGAAAAAACTAGCAAGCTAAACTTGAACCCGATGGAAAGTATGATGACTTTCGAAACGGCAAAGGGTTTTGTAGCTGGCCAAGCGGGCCCGAATTATCCAGCGCCTGTAGAAGCAATCAAGGCAATGCAGAAGCACTCTGGTATGGCTCGTGACAAAGCGATTCAGGTAGAGGCTAAAGGGTTTGCTAAGATGGCGAAAACTTCAGTGTCAGCCTCTTTGATTGGCCTTTTCTTGAATGACCAAGCTTTAAAAGCTAAAGCTAAAGCTCTAGAGCCTAAGGCAACAAAGGTTGAGCTAGCCGCTGTTTTGGGTGCGGGTATTATGGGTGGCGGTATTGCATACCAGTCTGCTCTTAAAGGCACACCAATTATCATGAAAGATATCGCACAAGCGGGCATCGATCTTGGTTTAAATGAAGCGACTAAGTTATTAACCAAGCG
>Ga0105350_10001375_pt1 | contig 15446 bp, 13 predicted proteins | sample EN1Hudsemesocosm_FD_83506 | JGI IMG/M metagenome (GOLD analysis project Ga0105350, IMG submission 83506) | Methane-oxidizing microbial communities from mesocosms in the Hudson Canyon - EN1E Hudson Canyon | ecosystem: Environmental > Aquatic > Marine > Cold seeps | place: Hudson Canyon... | reverse complement strand
TGATTGGGGAATAAACTGCATTAATTAAATCCCTTCTTCAGCACGTTTTAGTAAATATTGACCGTATTGATTTTTAACTAAGGGTTGGGCTAATGCAATCAGTTGTTCTTTTGAGATATACCCCTGTTCAAAGGCGATTTCTTCTAAACAAGCCACTTTTAAACCTTGGCGTTTTTCAATAGTTTCAATGAATTGAGCGGCTTCTAATAGGCTTTCGTGGGTACCTGTATCAAGCCACGCATAGCCGCGCCCCATCAGCTCAACTTTAAGACGCTGCTCCGCAAGGTAGGCTTGATTAACCGACGTTATTTCTAATTCACCACGATGTGAAGGAGCTATTTTCTTTGCTTTTTGAATAACATCGTTAGGGTAGAAATATAGCCCTGTGACAGCATAGTTGCTTTTAGGCTCAGTAGGCTTTTCTTCAATGCTAATAACATTACCTAAGTCATCAAATTCAGCTACACCATAGCGTTCTGGATCAGCGACACGATAACCAAATACGGTGGCTTTATTTTCTGTTTGAGCATTATTAACTGCCGTGGAAAGTAGCTCAGATAAACCATGACCGTGATAAATATTATCACCTAATACTAGGCACACATCATCATCACCAATAAAGTCGTCTCCTAATATAAAGGCTTGAGCCAAACCATCGGGTGAAGGTTGGACGACGTACTCGAATGACATGCCTAACTCAGAGCCATCACCTAATAAACGTTGGAAGCTTGATTGATCTTCAGGCGCAGTAATAATCAAAACATCTTTAATGCCGGCGATCATTAATACTGATAAAGGATAGTAGATCATCGGTTTATCATAGAGTGGAACCAACTGCTTAGATACACCTCGTGTAATCGGGTACAGGCGTGTTCCACTGCCTCCTGCTAATACTATTCCTTTCATTTTGTCTCACTCTACTGTTACTGATTTATCCAAGTTTCTTAGTTGGTCAACATCCGTACCTTTCATCAAGGCATCACGGCCGCATAACAACTGCAATACTATATTATACGTTATCGGCGCTGTAATTCGCCCCACACTAGTAGTTACTTTAATTACTTTGAAACATTCATCTGAATGAATATTTTAAAGTTCGTCTTCAAACGCTATCATCTAACCACTACGGGCTTTAACTTCTTGCAGCTTGAATTTTAACTTTTCCAACAACGTCAAGTGCTTCGATGGCGATAACGTGGATAGTTTCATCTATCAAGTGCTAATGAACCATATTTTAACTCACTTGCATGGTAAGCTTCGGCATGGATGTAGCTAATTTATTTTAAATTAAGTATCCCTTCCATTGCTATAGGGTTACATGATCCATCGCCCTCATAACAAGGCATGATAGTTATCAGAAAACAGTTGAGCAATATCTTTAATGTCATATATCAAGAAGTGTATTAACATAACTCATATATTTTTATACATATCAGTTTTATTGTCAAAACTAAAGCCCCTTTTATTGTCAATATTATTTCTAATGGTTTATAGGTAAAGGTAATCATATACAACGTGGATACATGGAGGCCAATCATCGGGGATCCAACCTTTTTAGGATGGCTAACTGTCACAACATATCTCATTGCATCAATTAGCTGTTTTTCCATATCCCGAAATTTTAGAAAATCATCTACGACTGAGTTTCAACCATTACATTATTACTTTTGGTTTGTATTAGCTATTTGGCTATTGCTACTATGTATTAATAAACAATTGGATCTACAAACCTTTCTTAAAGAAATAGTAGCTCAGGTCTCTGTAAGTAATGGGTGGTACGAACACCGACGACAAATGCAGAGAGTGTTCATTCTTGGTATTCTATCAACTACAGTGTTACTGATAATCATAGTCAGCTACTATCTTCGAACAATCTGGAGAGAAATATGGGTAGCCCTTCTAGGTTTATTATTAATATCAGTGTATATCCTGATAAGAGCATCATCATTTCATCACATAGACATACCTTTAAATAGAATGCCTCTTGCTTATTATTCAACACTTGAGCTGATAGGTATCTTGTTCATAATTCTTTCTGCCTTCAAAACTAAATACAAAAAACCAGCACGTTAATATTTTAAGTACACCACGAACATTCCAATTTATGGAAAAGTATGGGCGCTTTCAATTATGTAAAATTTCCATAATCAGATTTATCCTGTATCACCTCAGCTATTAATTCAGCATCGATAATTTCTAAACCAGAAGAAAACCCATACACCAGTGCCATGTCACATATGGTATTGATACTCCTTGGTATGCCACCACTTGCCTGCGCTATCGAATCACAAGCGGCTTCGGTGAATAAAACATCATCTCGTCCAGACACTTTTAACCTATGTTCAATATAATTTTTAATTTCTGTTGGCTTTAATGGAGGAATAAAGAAATCAACAGAAACGCGTTGACTAAACTGTTGCAAATCAGGACGATTCAGTAATTCTCTCAGTTGTGGCTGGCCTACCAAGATGATTTGCAACAACTGATCTTTGTCAGCGTTAATATTCGATAACATCCGTAGTGACTCTAATGCCAAGGGATTAAGATTCTGAGCCTCATCTACAATAAGTACTGTCCGCTTACCCTCGCTATAGTTTGCGATTAAAAACTGCTGAAAAACATCATACATGGCGACACTGGAAAGACCATCATATGGAAGTCCAAATGCGAGCAAGATCCACTGTAAGATATCTTGTATATCTCTGTGTGTATTATAAAAAATACCAACGACCAACTCTGAGCTCATATTATTCAGTAAGTGTCGTATTAATGTGGTTTTACCACAGCCAATTTCACCACAGATTACCGAAAACCCAGCACGATTTTGAATACTATATTCGAGCATCGCATAAGCCAAACTATGTCGTTTCCCTAAGAAAAGAAAGTCAGGATCTGGTTGAATTGTAAAAGGCTTTTCAGTTAACCCATAAAATTTTTGATACATATTCTTAATACCTAACTATTTCACCGCACCATTTCTCATAGGTTCGCTAATGATTTACGAATTTCTTCTGTCAATTGGACAGAGCTATCTCCTGCTGATTGCATAGCTTTCTCCAGCTCAATTCGTGCCCGTTCTTTATCGTTCATTGCTAAATAATTCATACCTAAATGATAGTGAAAAATGGTGGTTCCAGGTAATTGTTCCGTTGCACTTTCTAATAGTGATGCTGCATCAGTAAATTTACCAACTTTATAATTTGCCCAGCCAAAAGTATCTTTGAACTGGGGGATATCAGAGCGTTTGAACCTCTGAGCTAAATTATATGCACGTTGAGTACTCTCCTGATCTATCCTGGTTTCTGATAGCAAACTCGCTAAATTGTTGGCGACTAAATCCGCATTAGGATTCTCAATCAGTAACTGTTCATATAATGAGATTGCTTGCTCTGACTTGCCATGAGTCTCTAGAATCCCAGCCTTGATTAATCTAAGCATGAAATTTGTGGGCGTCTTTTTTAGCCCTATAGTAATGACGTCTTCTGCTGAGACAATGTCTTTATCACGCAGATGCAACATTGCCAAGCTATAATAACCAACAGCATTTGTTGGATTTTGATTAATCACCTTATTAAAGGAAGATATTGCTGAATCCTTATCACCATTTAGAGCAAACATTTGACCTTGCAAAATTCGCGCATTCAAATTACTGGGATTAGCGGCCAAGACCGATGTTAAGAAGCGGTTAGCTTCTTCAGTTTTATCCGCTAGTATGTATGTTCTCACTAAAGCAGCTAAAGGTCGAGCCCTACTAGGCGCTGATTCATAGGCACGCTTAAAAATTGAAATACTTTCATCGTATTCACGTTTCCCAGCATAAATCGCACCTAGGATCTGATCTGACAACCCTTCATCACCATCCTTCATTCGAATTTCATCCGAGATCTGTTGGGCACCGACCCAATCTCCTGATGATAATTTAGCTTGTGCTAGTAATTTCAATGCTGAAATATTATTAGGGAACTTAGATAACAGCCCTTCTAATATTTCGACTGCTCGTGGAGACTGTTTTCTACTCAATAGAAAACGTGTATACGCGATACCATAAGTAGGTGACATTTTGCTTGCTTGTAATGCCCGAAAATAATATTCATCGGCCAATTCAGGTGATCCTGATAGAACATAGGATTTTGCTAACAAAAGTAATGCACGGCTTGAGTTAGGCACATCACGTAATAATGTACGTAAATCTGCAACTGCATCTTCAACCTTTTGCTCATCGATATTCATCGATGCTTTTAAAATTGAAGCTTGCTCATTACGACTATCAAGTAACAATATTTCATTAATCAATATTTTAGCCGTACCCTTATTACCACTTGATAAGAGCGTTCCTGCCAAAATCCCTTTTGCTTTAATAACGTCACTTTCCTTAGCAGATGAAATGATTTGTTCTAATAAAGTATTCGCTTGTTTTGAGTCCCCTTCAACCAAATAAAAATTAACTAGTGCAAATTTCAGTTCAAAATTTTTGGGCTGTTGTTTTACATAATTTTCAAGCTGTACTATTCCTTGTTTATTACCAAAAACTGTATTTAAAAACTTTATGAGAGTAAGTTTTGATTGATTATCATTAGGGTTCTGTTCAACCTGATATTTTAACTCCTTCTCAGCCTCATCTTTTTTATCATGCTTCAGATAGAACTGTACTAATGCATTAGTAAAAGCTTTAGTTTCAGGATAATATTCAATTAATTTTCTAAATATTTGTTCAGCCATATCCAGCTCTGCTAGATTATCTAGTGCTTGGATTTTTATCAGTTGTAGTGCGATATGTTTTTGATTCGTTTCTAAGCCCTTATCCATATACTCAACTGCTTTTTCTGAATCTCCAGCCGCCAACCTTTCAGTAGCTAGCACAACAAGAGCATCAATGTTATCAGGACTTTCAACTAAAACTCTATTTGCATACTCAACCGCACCATTCGCATCCTCTAGCTTCAGTAGCAATGCAGCTCGTAATGCCAGTACTTTTATATTGTTATTATCTAACTCTAAAGACTTATTACTGATATCTAATGCCTTATCTAATTGATTTGCGGCCAAGAGTAATCGTCCGAGTTTGACATGCGCATCTAAATGCATAGGATCTTGTTCAATAACATTGTTCAACAGAGAAAATAATCGTTGCCAGTCGCCTTGTTTTTCTGCGACTAATGCCCGCCCCCATAAAGCTTGTGTCATAGAGCGTACAATCTGCAATGCGTTTCTAAACTCTAAATCTGCTTTATCGAAATCGCCTTGTTTTAGTAACTGCATACCATCTTCAAGATATTTATTAGCTTTTTCTGCTGGTGATGTACAAGCGATGATGCTGAGTAAACTCAATAGAGCGAGTGCGCGTAAAACTGGCTTAAAAATTCCGTATATATTTTTAGTATTTATCATTATCAATCCTAGTTTAGTCACGTCAAAATTCGTGACAATCTCCATTAAGTTAAAGTGATTTTTCTGTTTACAGCTAATCTGACACGTATTCAGGTAATCGTTCAGAAACACCATCAGCAAGTACTTTCAATCGTTGATCTGCCCTGTGTATATCTTCACCATCTTGAAGCTCCGTTACCAGTCTTATTAACGCTCCATCAGTGCGATTACTCTTTAGAGAAAAACGGATCAGGTCCAGCCTCGCAAGCATTTCATTACGATACGTATTTTGCCCCTGTTTTAGCCAATAATAGGCTACGATAGTTTTACCTGCTTTCTCTATCACCAAGCGGTTTGCATTAAAACCACTCCCGTCCTCATTATTTATCTCCACGGGATCATTGCTTATTATGATCCAACCATCACCAGGCATACATACTTTAGGAGAATGGGGGATCTGCCCGTGTTTTTGATCCGCATAGTATGAAATGTAGACATTGACTGCCTTATTATCATCAGAAACAAAGTCACCTAAATAATACTCACTCGCGCCAGCTACCTCTTCTGTGGTTGCAGGAAGCCGAGACTCATGTCCGATCCAACTTGCTATCTCCAATGGAAACTTGGAAAGAGGTAACCGTTGAATATTCGTTTCTGGACGGTTCGATAAAATACTAGACACAACGGATGATACTAATATACAAAAGATCATGAACTTTACAGGCTTATTCTTCCACCACTGCCCACCTTCAGGTTGATGGAGATTAGCAGTTTCTCGCAATGGTTGCTCTACAATAAAAACATCCCAAAACCCCCGTCTACCTGGCAGTATTTTAGTTAGAATCAATGCACATATCACAAGAAGAAATAGCGCTATGATGAAAACAATCCAACCTTCAAAGAAATGTAAAAAACCTTCGGTATGTGAGTTTCCCCAGTTTTCCACCAGAATTCCTGTCACACCAATACGGAAACTATTCATAAATATTGTAATAGGAATAGTCGATAAAAATAGTGTCCAGCGCATCCAAAGTGGCGCCTGCATAATATAGCCTGCTATTGCTCCCAGACTCATCAATGGGAATAGGTATCGAAGTCCAGCACAAGCTTCTGCAACCAGTAATTTAACCTCCCCCATATCAATGACATTACCTTCAAGATAAACCACACCACCAAAAAGTCTTATCACTAAAACACCTAGCTTAGAAGAAATTAACTGTAGCTGAGCCGTCAGGTTAGGCCCTAGGGGTGCGGGGAGAGGAATCAATAGAAAAATAATCAGCAGTGGTACTAATAGTTTTTTAAACAGTACTCGCCCACCAATTGCGAATACCGCTGCAACGGCAAAAGTCCAGACACTGTACATTCTGATTACAGAAATACCTGACGCATCGCCAATAATAGAAATAACTAAAGCCAGCGCAGAAAGAACGATTCCTAGCCATGCATAGTCGGTTTCATGAACGACGAGGTCTTGGCGCCGGTGGTATAGTAAATAAATCAGTAAACCGAGCACCATCAAGCCATGACCGTATTGCTCATCATCTATCCAAAGCAATAACAAGCCCGATTGATACATCAACCAAATAAATGATGTGATCAATAAAATGCTTGTAACCAATAAATTTCTATTCGTGTCGGCCCAGTGTTGAGTAATGAGTTGTTTGATATTCATTCCATATTATCCTCAAGCACAAATTGTCTTAACTCTGTAGTTAACCTAATTAGGTTTTCTGGCATACCCGCCGAACTCTCGTGTTTAGCTAAAGGTGGGTTATTAAGGGCAGATTTTAATTCATCCTCACTCTGTACAACGGTTATATTCTCAAAATCCATAAACTGTTGTGCTGTTGCAAGTTGATGATCATTTCGGTGCTCACCTAACGCTGTAATTCTAGGCATTATGATTAGGGGCTTACCTACATCTAAGCATTTTAAAATCGTCCCCATACCTGCATGTGACACAATAAGATCGGCATTAGAAAACATTTCACCCCACTCGCTCGGCCCAACAAAACCAGTAGAGGTAGAATGAACTGGCTCAAAATTACTGCCGCCTGATTGAATCACTACATCAATATTCACATGCGAACCAGCCCAGTCATCTACAGTAGAAATTAGCCTGTCAAAGGGTAGCTGAGTTCCGACTGTAACGAATATCATAGTACGCCACCCTTATAATGTGGCCCATCCACTTCTGCTAAATGCGGCCACTGTGTAAGCCATAGGTCAGAAAACCGCCTCACCTTTTCACCCGAAGTAGAAAGGTTATCGGCATTAGCTATACTATCAATCCAAATGGTCTTAGCACCCAATAGTTTCCCGAAAACAATTGCAAAAAACCCTGGCGCAGCGCCTGTAGACACTATAACGTCAGGTCTGAACCTCAAAACAATCCAGAGTATCTTCAACGCCATCGGTATCAGACCCAGTTTATCGGTTAGGTTTGCATCCTTTACAACCGTTAGCGGGGCCGGCGCAACTTCACTATCAACGCCTTGAACTGTTGACACATAATGTATATCCATTCCATTAAAGGCTACCGCTATTTTCCTCAGCTGAACCCAGTGACCACCTTGTGATGCGACTAATAGAACTTTTTTCTGCTTACTAGTTATATCCTGCATAGTTAATTTTCACTTCCCTGTCGTGAAGAGACGTCTTTATCCCATTGATAATTAGCCAGATCTTTCATTTTTCTTTTAGCCATGATTCTCGATATAAAGTTTACATATATATAAACCATCACTTTAGGCCACAATAACGGCTGTCGAAGAACATCGCTCAAAGCTTTAGAATAATCTTTTTCTTCATTATCTATAAGCTCTGGAAAACGTTCGGCCAACTGCCATTGCCCCATTCTACTTCGAGTCTTAATTTTGATTAGCCAGTATAAACTAGCTGGTGCTTTAACTATAGCGTGAGCTCCTTCTACATTAGAACGCTCATGTTCCTTAAACAAGGCCCTAACGTAACCATCATCAGCAATAATATCGGGAAACGTCTTAAATCGTTTACGACCTTCTTCAGATAAAGCATAAACACCAGCGCCCATCAGGCCTTGCCGACTATAAGGCAAAGAAAGCCAGACATCATAGTAAGCTTTAACAAACCAATTTGAATAAGTAAAATCCATCTTAGGGGTCGGCGATACCGCTAAGTATTGCCCATCACTAAGAACACTGACAATTTTATCTAAAGAACCGTTGGTTAGTTGTATATCGGCATCCATATAGATATAAGGATAGGATGAAGCATATTCCTCCCCTAGATTAATTGCATTTGTTTTTGAGGGAATTGGTGTTTCTATAGATGTTATTCTAGAGCCAAAACAACGTGCTACTTGAGCTGTATTATCGCTACACCCATTAGATACGACAATTACAGAGATATTTTCATCATTCTCATGCTGAAGCGATAATAAAGAATCTTTAATCACGCTTGACTCATTGTGTGCTGGTATTATGACACTACTCATATCTCACCTTTAAAAACATAAGATTGAAATACTTTACTCATACTTATGCTCCCCTGAATATCTTCATAAAATTCAACCTAACTTTCTAAAATTAAAAGGTTCATTATCTCAACGCATCCAATAATCATTCTTTATTCCACCATGCCCATATCTTGTCACCTAAAGGACTTTTAAAGCCACCGGAGTCCTTGTTAATACCATGAGATTCTGCATACCTACCGCGACCTTTGATGCACTCAATAACATCATCTGTTGGCATAGTTGCTGGAATTTTGCACGGGTCTGGACTAGCCCAAGTACCATAATTTACCCACCGATGTACATACTCAAAAAATGCTTGATTGCTCCACTGCTCTTTCATTCCTAATATTTCTAGCACAAGGGCCGTATATTTCCAGGGATTTGAAGTGCAACAAGACTGATATGCCTGTCCTACTTCAGCTCCACCACCATCTATGTACTGATATGGATCGCGACAGTCTCTTGCACCCTTTCCAGAAAAAACCCTCTGCCAGTATACTTTTTCATCACATAACCTTCCAAAAAGAGCCATTTCAGTTGTACTACTTCTGTATAATTGTAAATCCTCCGAAAACTGGTTTTTTTTCATCGCTAATTTAAAACTCTCATCTTCAAAGATATATGATGCAAATAAAATGGGAAGTTTTCTTCCATTTCCATGACCACCATTTGCCGGCCACTTCACCCCCCCCTTTGCCATTGAAGCTAAATCTAATGACATTTGTAAATATCCTACGTAGATCGCGAAATGAACAGGATTATTATAATCAAAGTCATCCATCATCATTCTCAGTAAAACTACTGCATTGTCTCTTGCTATATCAGCGCCATAATTAGGCATATTTTTTGCTGGGTGAAGAGGCCTGCCTACCCACCCTTCGATATGATCTAATTGCAAATTTTTATACCTAGATGCCATTTGAATATCCGACATCCTTCTGACACCTATACCAAGTGTTGAAGGGATCTCTACTAGGTATTTTGGATTAGCCTCATCTATATGATAAAACGCATTTTGTTGACCAAAGTAGCCTGGCCTAAAATACAAGTGTGAATTTTTTAATGGCTCATTTAATATAGTCAAAATTGCAGCATATTCCAAGCACGGACGGCATTTCTTATCAGTGTTCTCGACACTTATGCTTTTAATTATATGTACCGGCGCATTAATTTCAATTGGAAATTTCTTGTCAGCAGGTGAAATAAATGACTCCATTCTTGAGTCAAAAGATTGCTCCTTAGAAGAAACTGGGGTTATTTCATATCCATTCATTCCATCATGATATTCTGGAGTGATAGACCTTATTATCACAGGCCCTTTTTTATTAGAGCTTACCCACCAATCACCATTAATGAATTGCCCACAAGGATACGACTTGTCAAATTCAAAAGTTATTTTACTAGTGGATATGTCAGTGGGCTTATAACTTATATCTTTACATGTGGATACTTGCCCTGCCTGACATGTAATAGCCCAGAGTAAAAATAAAATTGTAACTAACAATTGTTTTAACTGCATAATTCGTTATTTACCAAATAGGACCGCTCGCCATACTTTAGCCTTTGTCTTACTCCTATTTGAAAATACTGCAATTACTGAGTGAGCTAAATACCGAGTTGCCGGCCAGAGCAGAAGTAACCGTTGCCCTATAGACCTTGTTACTTTAGGAAAATGTCGAACTATTAATAGTTTTTTTGCTTTAATTAGTTTTTTTAACTTATCAGATTTTACTGTTTCTGAAGCCCCACCATAGTGGACAATCGTCGCTTCAGAACTGACTATAGGTCTAGCCCCAAAGAGTTTAGCCCTAAGACATAAATCAGCTTCCTCCCCATACATAAAAAAATCCTCATTAAATCCTTCAAGTTGAAACCATAATGATGCTTCAATAAGAAAAAAACAGCCTGAGACGATATCAACTTCACGAACTCCCTCCCTATCCCACCCACCAATACCTTCGGGGTTGAATATTGTTGTTTTCCTAAACAATGACGATAAGCCAACTGCTTGGCACGTTAAACTCCACAGTGTTTGACTGCTCCAACACGATGAAGGGTTAAGTGAATGATCAGAAAACAAAGTTCTCCCCCCCCAAATCCTATTGGATGGCTCACTAATTGAAAATGCTACTAACTTTTCTATAGCGCGATCGAACACTATAGTATCAGGGTTCAACAATAAGATTAATGATCCATTTATTCCTTCAATAGCCCTATTATTTCCTGCAGCAAAGCCAAGGTTTTCTTTTGATCTAATCAACCTTATTTTTGAACCAAATTCTGTTTCTACAGCATCAGCAGTATCATCTGTCGATGCATTATCAAAGACGATGAGTTCAAAATCAATATTGTTTGTTTGTTCAAATACAGATCTTAAACATTCAATTGTCATATTCTTCGTGTTGTAACTAACTACAATGATTGAAAGCATAAACTAACCATTTTCCCATCTATTATGTATATCATTCTCTGCAGGCATGTCATTTTCTACTTTGATTGAGGAGCGACTCATGATTGCCCCTATCAACAAATAGCTCATTAAAAGAGGTGGCCCAAACAATCCAACGGACATACTTGAAGCATCTAAAGCAACAAGTGTAGCAGTCAGCATAAATATTAATTTTTTTTGTGCCAATCCATGACTACTCCCCCATATTCTAACAACATGCTTAATCGCCAAGTAATGTGTGTATATATATAAAAACATTCCGAGCAAACCTGCTTGTAATGCTATTATAAGCGGATGATTTACAATATCTATATGTTTACGACCATCCAGCTGCATAGCCCAGTGATGCGGCCATTCAGAGCCAACGCCGAAGAGCCAATACTCATGAAGATTTACAAAGGCAACTTCAAGTAAACGAGTTCGATACCATGCTGTTTGGCTATTTAAGGCAATATAATCAATCAAATTATAAAAATGCCGATTTGAAATAATCTCAAGAAGAATTGCAATGAAAATAAATATATACAGTGATGGTTTTATAAGCTTTTCTCTGCCTTGATAAAAGCTCAAAGTAATAAGCATAAAGCATGCGATCCAAGGCCCACTCGACATTGAAGACAAGGCAGCTGAAATTGAAGCCAAAACAATTACACTATGAAAAAACTTCTTCTTTGAAAATCCTCTTAGACTCCACAACCAACCCGCCAATAACATCATTGCCATTCCAAAATAAATTGGTACTGATGTACTCGCTTGAGCTCTCAAAAATCCATAACGAAATTCTGGAGGTTTATTGATCCATGACCATGACCTATATGAAATCATATTACTATAAGGAGAATATGTAGTAATCGCTTCATAGGTTCCTAGTCCTCCCATGATAAGAGCAGTAACAGCAAGCGGTACATATGTAGCTTTCATATCTTCTATAGTCGTTAAACTTAGCCTCGCGATAAAATACATTAGTACGGTATCAAAAAAACGCCCTATCATTTGTGTCATTTGAGAAGATGAAGCGTCAGCCATTACATTTGCAAATAATGTCCAAACCCAGACTAAAACCACTATTTTATCAACAGCACCATACTCAACTCGCCGATGTCGGCCCATCATAAAAATTTTCACTAGCAGAAAAAGGGCAGTAATTCTTGGAACTGACATTTCAGCTAAGCCAAATGGCACTCTCAGATACTCGGGCCAGATTAGCATGGACATTATGACCAACCCCAGGCCTGTGCCTAACTGTTTTCGACTTAAAATTAATACACTAAATACCAGCGTAATGAGGATCGTGGCATTAGTCATTTATTTTTGACTCTGGACTCAATTTCTTTGGATGAACACTATGTCTTAATTTTTTTGTAAAAACACGCTTTATTGTTCCTGAAATTGACTGTATTTTTTCTTTTATACTTAATGTTTTTAGCCAAAAAGGAAATAATTTAAATCCTTTATAAATAGGTATCTCCACCCCCATTAAGCGTAAAACTATTAATCTAGCGAAAAGTCCGCCACGAGTTTTAAGCAAGTTAGGTTGTGATAACGGCAGCAGTTCAGAGTTAGATGTTTCAAGCTTTAAATAGCCCGCTTTTTCGGCCTTATTAATAAGGTCTAATCCTTTTTTAGTTCTGGCCACGATTAAAGAACTTCCAGACTCTCCTGCTTTCACTTCTCTATGCCATGGGTCTCCAACTGAAATATCTGCAAACTCACCCGTATGGTCAGGGCAGATGTAACAACGCCATTGGCGATATTTTTGTAAAAAACCCCATGACTCTGAATAAGTCATCTGTTTGATTCTCTCTTCACTATCATCACGACGATACTTAGCAGTCCATAATCCTGGCCAACCATTTCCTCTATAACGTAAGTTTTTTAAATCTTGTCTTGACTCAATACCTTCACGGTTTAGAAGTTCTAAGTTACCTTTTAACGATGGAACTCCAGCACAAAAGAAGGCAATCACCAATCCTAGGTTCTGGTCTAATTTAGGACGTAATTTTCTACTACTTTGCACAGCAGCAACATCACATGGCTTACCGATAAATACTGAGCTGGATTCAGCATTTTCTATCAATTGTAAACCATCTGCCGGACTCGCTGGAGCATAGCGGGAGCCTGTTCGAGCTAATAATTCATCGCGACTAACACTCATAACTGTTTCATTTAGGTAAGGTACATCATCTCGACCCGCGGTATGCAAAACTCCAGACATATTTTCCTGTTCGAGACAATATTGAGCTAAAGCAGATGTTGCCCCACCACTTGATCCAGAAAACCTTATTTCATCATCACTGGCGTAGCCCTCCCACACTCCGAGCACGGGACCCCAACCATCAAATAGTTCCTGAATTATTTGTGAGTCATCTCGAAGCTTTTGATCCAAGGTCAAAGCGATGCCAGGACAAACGGATAAAGCTTCACCTGTTTCTGCTTTTGGTTGGGCATTCAAAAAAGGGCGCCGACCGAAATCAACCGTATCGTCCATGTGAAATCGTTCCGGCTCTATGTATGAGCAGGTACCACACCCAGTACATAATTGCTTTTCGACAACATCAGAAATTGTGTGCACCTTACTAGCCACTTAACTCATCCTATTCGTAAGTATTGTAAAAACATAGTCAGTTCTTAGTAGCTCCGGCAATGTTAATGTCCACCATTTTGTACTCATTATTTTACAAATGGTTTCATCATCAAATCGCTTTTTAATCACTCTTGCTGGATTTCCTGCTATCACGGTGTATGGCTCTACATTCTTTGTCACAACCGAACCTGCCCCAACAATTGCACCATCACCAATTGATTTACAATTTGCCATTATCAGAACACTGTCTCCAATCCAAACATCATTTCCAATACTTAACGGATTTTCCTCGTTTGTATTTATTGCATCGTTTGCAACTAATCCCAATATATGGTTATAAAAAAAAGGGTGCTGTGTCACTGTATGTAAAGGATGATTTCTTCGGAAAACTTTCAAACCACTTGCGATTGAACAATATGCTCCAATCTCTGTACCTTTTGGAAAAAGACCAGGAACAAAACAAGAACCATAACTGTAACTACCAATCTGAACACCATAAAAATCATAAAAAATTCTACGGAGTGTCTTAGAAAAAAAAGGACCACTTTCCAATTTATTTACAAGCCTTAAACAAAAAGGTCTTAATGTTTTTAACTTATAAACCTTCATAATTAGGTCACTGAACACACTGAGAGATCGATCTTCATGATCCGTAGCCCACTGCATTTGTTGTTTATTAAAAATCATACTGGCCATCATTATTCCTACAATTAATTTTTTGTCTCTCGAACACTATTTAGAATAGTGTTACAACATATTTTAAAACGTTAATTTCAATATTTTATCTTTAACTTCAGGCATTATGTAAATACAAAAGAAAATAGAGATTATTAATATCGGCAATTTTAATATAATGTCTAAGGATGGACTAATTATTAGTAATAGACCTAGCGCTAATAGAATAGAGACAGTAAAAAAATGTTTTACAAATGATAGCCCTAAATTTCTACCTAGAATTGAGATTGATACGATAAATGCAAGAACCTCACCCAATAGTCCAATTATAACAAGTGTCTTTATATCGTAGCCAGATAATATAGCGCCAAGAGCAATAACAAAAGCTAACGCTCTCGCTAGGTTCGATATCATCGGGTTTTTAGTATCAGCTATTGCTAAGGATGCAATCATTGGTCCTGCTTTAACAACTCTTACAGCCTGCATCAATCCTAGCCATGCAATGATGCTAACACCATCATTGTATTTTTCACCAAACAAAATAATCAATACATCTCCACCAAATAAGACAAAGAAATAACCTAGTGAGAACCCCATTAATATGCATATTTGTAGAGACAGTTCCATTTTCTGTTTAAATAACGGCATCTCAGCTTGGCTACGCGACAATATAGGAAGTAAAAGTGATTGACCCACCTTCATGAGCAGCATCGCAGGGGCGAGAGTTAGTGCAAATGCTGCACTGTACCAACCTAATGTTTCCATTGAAATCAAGGAGCCGACAATGGCCTTGTCCCCCTGTAAAATTGCAAACATGAATACACCGTTCACTAACAAAGGCCAGCCAAAGGTGTACATTCTTTTCGCTATTT
>Ga0105350_10001371_pt1 | contig 15472 bp, 8 predicted proteins | sample EN1Hudsemesocosm_FD_83506 | JGI IMG/M metagenome (GOLD analysis project Ga0105350, IMG submission 83506) | Methane-oxidizing microbial communities from mesocosms in the Hudson Canyon - EN1E Hudson Canyon | ecosystem: Environmental > Aquatic > Marine > Cold seeps | place: Hudson Canyon... | reverse complement strand
TGTAGTGGATCCTAGTATTATTTCGCGTCTTGGAGAGATGACAGAGCGGTTGAATGTACTGGTCTTGAAAACCAGCGTAGGTTTATCCCTACCCAGGGTTCGAATCCCTGTCTCTCCGCCATACACATCATCTAAGCCCCTATTTAAGGGGCTTTTTTGTTTTTGCGTCTTGATATTATAATTATTTATACCATTTTCATACCGCAGACTATCAATGAAAATCTAGCTGCATTTTATTTAGCATGATGCTTTTTAAACCCGAGAGACGGCGAGCAAGTAAAAGATTGATCCGTGACTTTAAAATGGTAGCTAAAAATGAACATCCAACATGAGTGGTAATTGTTCACCTCATTTCAATAACTGTATAAACTCTGCTGAACTAACGGGTTTACCACAATAGTTTCCTTGATAACTATCACAGCCATTTTGCTTTAAGAAATCATATTGCGCCTGCGTTTCTACACCTTCAGCTAAGACAAGCATGTCAAAGTTTTTTGCTAATGCGATAACCGTTTGTACAATCGCTTCATCTTTATGATTCTTGCCAATATCACGTACAAAAGACCGGTCAATCTTCAATGTATTTATTGGAAATTGTTTAAGATATTGCATTGAGGAATAGCCCGTACCAAAGTCATCAATGGCAAGGCTGAATCCCATTTCACTTAAGCTTGTTAATTTTTCTTGCGCAGCCACTATATCTATAACCAGTATACTTTCCGTCAATTCAAGTTCTAGTTGCTCAGGTTTAACACCATATTGATCAATAATGCATCGAAGCTCTTTAACAAAGTCTTTTTGTTCAAACTGAAGACTACTAATGTTGACAGAAACTTTCTGAATAGAAAGTACATCCGCTAGACTCCACTCTGAAATTTGTCGACATACTTGCTCTATTATCCATCTGCCAATAGGAATGATAATCCCTGTCTCTTCAGCTATGGGTATAAAGTTTGCTGGTGAGATAAAACCCTGTACGGGATGATGCCACCGAATAAGGGCTTCTGCACCATCGATAACATTGGTTGCAATATCAACCTGTGGTTGATAATAAAGCTCAAATTGTTGCAGCTCTAACCCTTCACGTAAATCATTTTGAATAGTTAATCGTTGATCAGCCATTATCTGTAATTCAGGGGTGTAAAATTGGAAGTTATTGCGCCCTGACATTTTTGCTTTATACATGGCATTATCGGCAAGCGTTATCAACTGCTTAATGTCATCGTTATCACTCGGATACATTACAATGCCAATACTGGCAGAGACTTGCAGCTTATGATTATCGATTATCATATCCCTTGATAATTGCTCTATTATTTTTTTAGCTACGTTGCTTGCCTGAGCGAGAGACTTATCTCTATCTCGACTTAAATCGTGTAGTAGCACCGCAAATTCATCGCCTCCTAGGCGTGAAACAGTATCTTCCTTTCGAACACAGGCATTTAACCGTTCAGCCGTCTCTTGAAGTACCTTATCGCCCATTTCATGGCCCAATGAATCATTGATGACTTTAAAATGGTCAAGATCAAGCATAAATACAGCACCGTGACTCTGATTGCGCTCTGATAATGCTAATGCCATCTCGTAGCGGTCATTTAATAGCAAACGGTTCGGAAGATTGGTTAAATGGTCACGGTATGCCAAAGAATGAATGTATGCTTCTTCTTCTTTTCGTTGAGTCATATCGTTAAAGACACCGATATAATTAGTCGTTTGAAGTTCTGAGTCCTGCAGCTCAGTAATGGTCATCCATTGAGGGTATAATTCACCATTCTTCCGTCGATTCCATAATTCACCTTGCCAGTGCTGTTCTTCATTAATTGTTTGCCACATTTTCCGGTAAAACTCTGGGTTTTGCCACTCTGACCGAAATAATTTTGGCGTTTTGCCCAGCACTTCGTGGTCGAAATAACCTGTTATTTGAGTGAACGCTTTATTTACTTTGATTATGGATTGATGCGCATCCGTAACCGTAATCGCATCTGAACATTCATCAAACACCGAAGCCGCAAGGCGTAAGTCATCTTCTTGTATCTTTAAAACTGATATATCATTGACTGCTAGGTAAAGCATTTTTTTTTCAGCTTGTTCTTTTTCTGAAGCGCCATCCAGCTTCATCCAAATAAAGTCTCCTGATGAATCCTTTAAACGTAACTCACACATGTGAATACGGTCTATTTTGGCCAGTGATTGCTGTAAAAAATAAATATTATCTTGATCGTCAGGGTGAACAAACTCGTTAATGTGGTGGCGTAACATTGCGTTTTTATCATAGCCAAGTAAATCAACTAAGGTTTGATTTACTTCGACAATCTCGCTTTTATGATCTAGCGTCATATAGCCTATAGGTGCTATTTCATAATGCCTATGATGTATGTCGTCGAGTTTCGCATAAGCAGTTGTCAATTCTTGATTTTGTATTTCTAGCTCAACCCGATAGGTATCTAGCTCATGTAAGATCGTTAACACATCGACATCATGCGCTGACACTTGGTCATCACTTTTGTTTTTGATAATGTCTTCAGCCTGTTTACGCAAACTGTTAAATTTATTCACTCACACTCTCTCTCATTCACGTACTCATAAAATTTAACTTACCTGTTAGCGCTGAAATTATATAGTTAACACCCTACCTAACCTTATAGGACAGATATAACAATAATAGTGTTAGAAAAATTCAGTTTATTCTCTACTGTAGGAATAGTAACAGTGAACTCAGTCTGCAAGTTTTTTTCTTTGAACGTCTTTATAGTTGTATTAAAAGTACTGCTCTCATTCAACTCAATTATCATACGTAGTTGCTGATAAATAATGTCCTCTAGATTAATGAGTTTTGGCAAACTGCTTAAGAGACTTTCCTTTGTAGATACCTCAAATAATAACAATGCTGACTCGTTTATATTTAACGGAACAAAATAGGGCGCTAGCTTCTGTTTTGTTAACACCGCCCACGCAACATCTAATTTATCGATGCTGGTTATTTTTTTCTGATTAATATAGTTGACTAATACCGTGCCATCTACTTCCAATATCGTCACAGGACAGTGGTCGAACAAACTTTTATAGCGCTGCTCAGTAATGCGTACTGCAGCCTCTTTTTCTTTCAATAGAGTTATATTTTCAAACGATATGACTACGCCATCAATAACATTAGTTAGAGTACGATAAGGCAGGGCAACCATTCGATATTGCCCCCCTTCGTCATCATGCACTTCGGATTCATATTTCTCTAATGTTTTTAGCACCTCAGTTGCATGATCGATTATTTTCACATTGTCTAATTTAGTGGTCAGATGTGCTATCGGACGATTTATATCACTAGAAACCAAATTAATGATGTCAGTCATTTTAGGTGTAAAACGACGAACTTTTAAACTAGTGTCTAAAAACAAGGTTGCAATTTGAGTGCTATCTAATAAATTTTTAATATCATCATTAGTTGCTGTTAGTTGATCAAAACGGCTTTGTAATTCTGAATTAACGGTCACTGATTCTTCATTCAGCGACTGCAGCTCCTCTTTCGATGTTTCTAATTCCTCATTAGTGCTTTGCAATTCCTCATTTGTGCTTTGCAATTCTTCATTTGAGGATTTCAATTCTTCATTTGATGTCTCTAACTCTTCAATGGTCGATTGTAGGCTTTCTCGGGTACTATCTAGTTCTTGGCGTAATTTGTCGCCATCACCTTTTCCTGTTGACCCTTTTTTTGTTGTTGCAACTGCATTTTTCAATGCTGGTGCTTGCTCAACAAAGCTCACCATCATCAAGCCGCCTAAGTTACCGATGTTATCTAATGGTTTAACAATAATATCGAGCACTATATTGCTACCACTATCTTGTGTAGGAAAGGCTCTTGTTGTAATTGTTTTTTTATGCAAAACCACTTTACGAATACTGTGGGTTAATTCATTTTTGAGTTCAGCTGTTCGCGCCATCTCTAAAATATTGCTAAGCCCTCTTCCTTCAGCTGGTTCCAAATATTGCCCTAAGCGACCATGAACATAAATGACATTTGATTGTTCATCAATGACAGCGCAAGGAGCGATGTCGCTTTGTTTGAGAATTGACTCAACCAGCTGTATAGAACTCAATTTTTCCAAGTCAGAAATACTCGCTGTTTTATTTGGTTCGTCATCATCGATCATCATTGGAAGACTCATTGGTTTTGAATAAGGCATGGCTGGGCTTGCCACGTTCTTTTGTTGTTTACGCCTAAATATTTTCCACTTCTTATTAATGCTTTTAAAATAGGGACTTGAGTGACCAATTGTTTCGGATGGCCCTAAAAAAAGAACACCATCACTTTGTAAGCTATAATTAAATATAGGTAGAACCTTATTTTGCAGCTCGGTTGTAAAGTAAATTAATAGGTTTCTACAGCAGACCAGATCGATATTGGTAAAAGGGGGATCTTTAACCAGGTTTTGGGTGGCAAAAACCAAGGTCTGACGAATAGATTTTTTAACCTGATATTGACCATCTATTTTAATAAAGTAGCGTTCACAATACGCTGCACCAAGCTCGTCACTAATAGCCTCAGGATATCGCCCACTGCGTGCGCGTTCAATAGCTGATTCGTCAATATCGGTACCAAACACTTGCACATTCATAGGCTTACCAATATTAATTAGGCACTCTTGTATAACAATCGCGATAGTATAGGCTTCTTCACCACTGCTACAGCCTGCTACCCAAACACGAAAAGTATAATTATCGGGTCTACTCTTAAGCATCTCAGGTAGGATTTTATTTTGTAGTATTTTAAACGCTTCCTTATCCCTAAAAAAACTGGTGACGCCAATTAACAGTTCTTGAAATAGAGTGCGAATTTCTTGTTCATTTTTTTTAATAAACTCAAAATATTTTTCTATCCTCGATTGCTGGTTCACATGCATTCGTCTTTCAATACGACGGTAAATGGTATTTTTTTTATAGAGAGAGAAGTCATGTCCAGTATGAGTACGAATTAACACTAGGATTTTATTTAAGGTACTTGAAATTAATTCATCACTTTGCGATTGAACGAGTGATAGACCAGCAGCTTCATTAGAATATAGTGTCAATCGTGCGGGCATCTCTTTTGGTTCAAGTACATAGTCCGCCAGACCCGTTGCTATTGCACTTTTAGGCATACCATCATATTTGGCAGATTCAACTGTCTGAACAATGACCCTCCCTGATTCAGCTTTAATATCCTGTAACCCTAAAGCACCATCAGAACCTGTGCCTGATAGAACAATACCAACAGCATTAGGACCCTGATCTTGTGCTAAGGATTTAAAAAAATAATCTATCGGTAATTTTGCCCGTAGTTGTAGCGGCTCAGTGAGATGTAATTCGCCATTCAAGACAGAGAGTTTATTACTTGGTGGAATAACATAGATTTTGTTGGCTACAATCGCCATACCATCGCTTATTTTTAGCACTTCTATTTTGGTCTGTCGTTGCAGTAACTCTGGAAGCATACTGACATGACTAGGGTCTAAATGTACGACGACTATAAAAGCCATATTGGATTTATCTGGCATTGCTTTAAATAAAGCCTCTAAAGCTTCAAGCCCTCCTGCCGATGCACCGATCCCAACCATCAATGGTGGTGTTTTCTTTACTGTCATAGATCCCACATTTGTTATACAACCAAAGCTTTAATTAATCATACACCTATACTCTCCCATCTATGTCAAAAAAAAGACTAGAGATATAATCAAATTTACAAATAACGCTAATAAGCTTTCTGCTATCATCCTTATAGTTACCAAGGTTAATGAGGAAGTTAATGTTAAAAATCCCACTACAACAGTATTGCTCATATATTGTTCTTATCATTGCCTCATTAGGACTCATAGCCTATATCCCTGGAATGGAGGTTTTGGGAAATATTCGAGAAGGCTATATTCCAATGGCGCCAAGCACTGCTATCAGTTTCTTTTTAGCTGGGCTTGCATCATTACAGATTGGTAAGGTTAAGCATAAAAAATCACCCCCAAGATTACAGCAACTCATCATAGTCTTGCTGGTTACTCTTTTCGGTCTCCTCAATGTTGTTGGGTTTATTTTAGGGCTGGATTTAACTCTGGAAGATCGTCTAGTACCCGATCTTGGCAGTTTACAAAATATCCCTATTGCTAGAATGTCTCCTGCTACTGGATTAGCTTTTTTTATTTCAGGCACAGCATTAATATTTTATAGCTTTAGATATCATCATCCAGCTAAACATTATCTCTTAGGAAACATTGGCAGCGTGTTTGCAATATTCGTATTACTAATAAGTAGTACGTTTACTTTAGCTTATCTATATGGAAACCCTCTTCTTTATGGGCTGGGCAATACGATCCCCATGGCGCTGACGACCGCTCTTGGATTTTTATTCCTTGCGATTTCAATTCTGACTATTGATAACACGACTTATCTATTGAAATCATTATCGCAAAACTCCACACGGAGTTATATATTAAGCTATTTAATACCGTTTTCTCTGTTCGCGATTATCTTCGACGGCTTGGTAATGTCTTATAGTCAAAAATTCGACATAAACCCAGCATTTATTTCTGCATATGAATCCATCATCTTCATTACAGCTGCCGTCATAATATCGAATATAATCGCTCGCATCATGGGTGAAAAAATTGATTCATCAAAAGCTGCAGAATTACAAGCACTAAAACATTTTCATAAGAGTGAAGAAGAGACTCGCCGTTCTCAACGTCAGCTTCTGAATGTCATTCATGGGGCTCAGTTGGGTTATTGGGACTGGAATTATGAAACGGGAGAACATATTGTTAATGATGAGTGGTTGTCAATGCTTGGCCTAACACAACAAGATGTTACAAATCATGTATCTGACTGGGATGCTCTTATTCATCCGAATGACAAAACCTTTATGAAAACAACTATCCAATCTCATATTGAGTCTGGAAAAAATTACGTTACTGAATTTAGAATGAAGCATGTTGATGGCAGATGGATCTGGATTCAAGGCTCTGGCGCTGTTGTTGAGTACGATGAAAACACTCAGGAACCTCTTCGACTTTGTGGAACGCATCAAGATATCACCGAGCGAAAAAAGGCAGAAGAAGCAACACAGCTCTCAGCCCGTGTATTCAATGATACACATGAAGGTATCATCATTACTGATGCCAAGATGAATATCCTCAATGTTAATCCTGCTTTTAGTGAGATAACTGGCTATAGTCTGGATGATGTAATTGGTCAAAATCCTCGCATCTTAAGCTCAGGCAAACAAGGCCCTGAACTGTATCAAAATATGTGGCGACAGGTTAACGAGCAGGGACACTGGACAGGTGAAGTGTGGAATCGTAAAAAAGGTGGTGAAGTCTATGCTGAACTACTCACTGTTTCGGCACTAAAAGATGAGCTTTATAAAATCGTCAACTATGTGGGTGTATTCACTGATATTACCAGTAACAAACAACAACAAGAACAACTGAATTTAATGGCACATTATGATGTGCTGACGGGCCTACCTAACCGTGCGTTATTTTTAGACCGCTTCCATCAAGCTATTGCTCACAGTAAACGTACAGCTCACCAAATTGCGGTGTGCTTTCTTGATATAGATGACTTCAAACCGGTGAATGATAATTATGGCCACGAAGTAGGTGATAAATTACTGATTGAGGTCGCTCAGCGTATTTCAAGCTGTGTCAGAGAAGAAGACACTATTTCTCGCCAAGGTGGAGATGAATTTGCCCTACTTCTTAATGACATTGAATCTTTTGCCCAATGTGAAAAAACATTGCAGCGCATTCACCATGCCTTGGCTCAAACCTTTATCATTGATGAGCATCTTCTTCAGATAACCGCCTCTAGTGGCGTCACCTTATATCCAAGTGATGACGGTGATATAGACTCATTATTGCGTCATGCTGACCATGCTATGTATCAAGCTAAAATAGAAGGTAAACATCGCTACCATCTATTTAATGCAGAAAATGATCAACGCAACATTCAGAAAAACCAGCAATTAAAGACTATTGAACAAGCCTTAGTAAACAACGAATTCCAACTGTACTATCAACCTAAAGTTAATATGGTGACAGGAGAGGTATTTGGGGCGGAGGCTCTTATTCGTTGGTTACACCCTGAAGATGGTCTTATTCCGCCATTAGATTTTTTACCTATTACCGAAGGAACTCAGCTAGAACTGAAGATAGGTGCTTGGGTCATCAATGAAGCACTTGCACAATGTGAAACTTGGAATAAGCAGGGCTTAAGATCTGAAGTCAGTATCAACATTTCTTCAAATTACTTATTATCAGAAACGTTCTATGCTGAACTTGATGCAAGCCTGGCCAAACATCCCATAGTAGCTTCTCAACAGATACAACTTGAAATATTAGAAAGCTCTGCCTTAGGTGATCTTAATGCAATTAGTTCTATTATCAAAACTTGCCAAAGTGAGCTAGGTGTCAAAGTTGCTTTGGATGACTTTGGCACGGGGTATTCATCGCTTACGCATTTAAGGAGCCTGCCTGTTGACACCATAAAAATAGACCAAAGTTTTGTCAGAGATATGTTAGATGACCCTAGTGACTATGCCATTATCGATGGCATCATTGGGCTTTCAGAGTCATTTAACCGAGAAATAATTGCCGAAGGCGTGGAAACGTCGAGTCATGGTTTAATGCTGTTGATGATGGGGTGTGAAGCAGCTCAAGGTTATGGCATTGCTAAACCCATGCCTGCTAATGTCTATACACAATGGATCGCCAATTACGCCCCTAATCCACAGTGGCAACAAGTTGGCAATAAATACCAAACCACAAAAGAAACCAAAGTAAAACTATTCGAATTAGTAACGCAGCACTGGACAGAGACCTTTATCAACAATATTCAATCCTCACCTGATAGTGTTGAATACTGGCCGATTATGAATCGTAAAAATTGTCCTTGTGGTACGTGGATACAACGAGCAAAACAAGACGAGTTATTTGCCGTATTAGACTTAGAATCATTGGATAAAGCTCATAAATCATTTCATCTCATTGCTCAAGAATTACACGCCCAATATCTTGATGGTGATGTGGAAACTGCTAGAGAAAAGTTGCCAGAATTTCAAGCAGCCTTTGATAATATGAGTCATGTTTTGAGGGTGATGTCAGCATGAAACATCCTTTGGTATTAATTAGGGTACACTCTAACTAAGCTGTTAGTACTGCTACTAAATCCAATAATTTAAGGATAGTGATGCAACCTGTGCTGTTACCTGATGTAAACGAACTATCACTGAGAACAACATTAGAGCTTATCAGTGATGGTATCTGGGATTGGAATGCCAATACAGGCTACGTATACAGAAGTCCAAGCTGGTACAAGATGCTGGGCTACGATATCGACTCGCTCGATAATACTGTTTTCACTTGGGAAAATGTTATTCATAAAGCTGACTTTGAACGTGTGATGTCACACTTTGATGATTACATCAGCCATAAGTCTTCAGAATATAAAATCCAATACCGCTGCAAGGCTAAGGACGGAACATATCTTTGGATTGAGGATACCGCAGCAATAGTTACCCAAAACCAGGATGGTAGTGTTGCTCGAATGATTGGTGCTCACAGAAATATTGAAGCTGAAAAGCAGCTGCTCGAACACAACAAACAAATACAATCCTCATTGCAATCGCTGGTAGATAAACAGACACAAGAACTTTTAGATGCTAACCAAAAGCTTGAAAAACAAGCAACAGAAGCTGAAGTTTTAGCAACTACTGATGCATTGACTTCAATTGCAAACCGTTACTTTTTTGAGCAACGCCTTCACCATGAAATCGCCAGAGCAAACCGTTTTAATGAAGCTCTATCATTAATTGCCATGGATATTGAACACTTTAAAAACATCAATGATCTGCAAGGCCATATCGCTGGCGATATGGTTCTCATTAAAATCACTAATTTAATAAATAACCATGTTAGAGAAATTGACGTGTTCGCTCGCTGGGGCGGCGATGAATTTATGATCTTGTTGCCAAACACGTCTCAAGTTGAAGCTGAAAATGTTGCTGAGAAGTTTCGCAGCTTAATCGCTGATGAACATATCATACAAGGTCATTGTATTACTGCTAGTTTTGGTGTCGCTGAACTCGTTTCTAAAGAAAGCAGTGAGCAGTTTATCATTCGCACAGATAGGGCTTTATACTTAGCAAAAGAAGAAGGACGAAATGCCGTTCGTTGCCAGTAAAGAATTTGAAGAGAAATTTAATAAGAACTAAAATTGGTTCAAACAAAAAACCACCTTTCTAGGTGTGTGTTTTTTACTTTATGAACAAATCCCATTATCAATATCAAAACAACGACGTATTTGCTATTTCCTGCAAGCTTGAACTGAGTAGTTCACCAACCTTGAACCCGCATTGCCGCCGATTCGTTTCTTAATGGTGGGGGTTGAGGACTTTCAACTAGAGTGAGAGTAAGCTGGAAATATAAGCTTGTTTTTAATCGATCAATATTGCTGATTTTTTCTTTTTATAGTGCTTACTTTTCCTATCACCGCCATGAGACCCTCGTTTTGTTTTTAAGCCAACGATACTTTCTATTATTTGATGAAATCGATCGCTACCAAGCACCTCACCTTTCTCTACACTACTTGTGATAAGGCTTGTTATTTCGTGTTCTAAAGGTGTTTTAAGTAAATTGGAATAAGCATTTTTTCGAGCATCTGCTGCTGCCGCCATTTGAATGTAATTATCATGCTCGGTAATTAAAGGATCCGTCACACCTAAGGCATTATGATGATAGCTAGACCATTGATGCTGTTTTGGTGCCGTCACCACATTAGATCTAACTGGGTTTTCTTCAATATAACGATAACATTGTAATAAATGTGTATCACTATCAATTAATGAGGATTTATAACGCCCTTCCCATAAAGTGCCATTCCGTTGATATTCTTTATTAAAATACCTCACATATCGCCGCCCTATCGTCTGCATAAAGTCAGACAATGCTTTTCCTGTTGGGGGCGTTAACAACAAATGGTAATGATTTGGCATCAATACATAGGCATGTATTAAACAACCGCTTTGATTACGTGACGTCATTAAGTCATCAATAAACCGGTGATGGTCCTGTTCGCTCTTAAAAACATTCTGGCGGTTATTGCCTCGATGAAAGATATGCAGCGCTTGTCCTGGAACAACAATTCTTGCTTGTCTAGCCATAATAAAAAGCCTTGTTTATAAAAATCTGCTTGGCTTAATAATTAAAACTTATGAATACTTGGTATTTGATTGACCGAATACGGTAATAAAGAAAACGGGTACTTAACAAGCAATGCCTCAAACATGTAGATGTCCATCTCAGAATAAAAAATATAAGCAATTAACGGCTAAATCATTTACAAATTTAGTGCTGAACATCCTAATGATTTTTCACTCTGGTTCTTTGACCTAGTTCTCATTTCTTGCATGACAAATTAAAAGTTATTAAATAATAACTAGTTACAATTCAAGGGGACAGGAGAGTTTCACTGTCGAATAAGGCTAAAACAAAGGTATCAAAGGAAGAAAGACATGAAAATTTAATCCGACAATTAATTACACACTTCAGCAGATAAATATTTCATCCATTAATAATGGATACTCACAGGGTGTGATAACTAATTAAGATCCTTATTTTGTTGAAAATAATGATTTAATGACCGATGATGAACGTAACTAATATAGTTATAGAAAAGGATAACAATGCTTCGCTATAAAACTATTTTCCAGACATTCCTCTCTTCACTCCTTCTATTAGTGTTTTTTACAGGAAATGTCATTGCTCAAGAGGCAGTGAATAATTCTCCTACTGAGGTTGCAGTAGGCATCGACATTCATCAAATCGTCGAAGTTAATCAAAAGAAAAAAAACTTTACGGCCGTGATATCACTCAGAGCCTCGTGGCATGATGATTTACTCGCTTATGACAACACCAGCGGTCAAAACATCCAAACCATGAATACAAAAAAATTCAAGCAATTGTTATTCGACAAAGGAACTACCTACCCCGCTTCCACCGTATTTAATCAGCAAGGTAGCAGCCAACTACAAACAGACTTAATCACCATCCGTCCGAATGGAGACATTAATTACCTAAATATCAGAACAATAACCTTGCAAGCACCCAGTTTTAACTTCCAACATTTTCCTTTTGATTCTCAAGTTTTCAAAATTTATCTCGACAGTTTATTACCTGAATCAGTCTATATTTACAAAGATCCTATAAACCGCTCTTCAATCAGCACTGAGTTAGGCGAAGAAGAATGGGATGTCATCGATTTTAATAGCGAAATCGTTCATGATAACGATTCAACTAATTTTCCGGCTTCTCGTCTAGTCATTAGCTTCAAAGCCGAACGTCATAGTATTTATTATATTTTAAAAGTATTTATTCCAATTATTCTTATTGTCCTTGTTTCCTGGTTTTCATTTTTCCTTCGTGATTATGGCAAAAGAATTGACTTAACAAGCTCTAACCTTCTGATATTTATTGCTTTTAATTTCACTATAGCCAATGATCTTCCTAAGTTGGGATATGTCACTTTCCTTGATTATTTACTCGTTTCCACCTTTATTATCACCAGCCTTGTCATATTATTAAATGTGAAACTAAAACGTATGGATGCAGATGGCGAACAAGAAAAGGTACAAAAAATAGATAAATATGTACTTTGGGTCTACCCATTTATCTACTTTGCTGGTATCCCATTAACGGCGTTAATACTTCTGCTTATTCATTAATTCAGGTCACTAGGAAAATCATGAATAAAACCTTCAAACGTTCGATTTTATTAATGATCTTATTATTGTTATCACTGACGAGTATTGCTGATGAAAATACTGAACTAGATAACAAACTGAGCATCAGTTACTTAGACATCCGCCATACCGATGATCTAAAAACACTTAAAGAATTAAAAATAATTCGTGCTTTAGTAGTACCTAGCAGAACCGACTTTTATATCGAACAAGGTCGTGTGCGAGGTGCAACCGTTCATCTGCTCGACCTATATGAAAAAGAACTCAATAAAGGCATAAAAAAAGAAGAAGAAAAAACACGCATTGTTTATATCCCCGTTAATTTCGACGATTTAATTCCATTTTTGATCGCCGGCAAGGGTGATATCGCCGTTGCTTTCCTCACGATAACTGAAGAACGTAAAAAATTAGTTGATTTTGCCTCTGGCTACTCAAGAAAAATAAATGAACTTTTTATTACTCATAAAGACGTCGATAGCACATTCAAAACACTTGATGATTTAGCAGGTCAAACTGCCTATGTATTAAAAGACAGTAGTTTTGTCAGTCATTTAGAAATGCTAAATGCAAAAATGAAAGACAAAGGTCTCAAACCAATAACCATAAAACAAAGTGTTGATTATTTAACCAGCGAAGACATTTTAGAAATGCTAAATGCAGGTGCCATCGACCTGTCTGTCTCTGATGATTATAAAGCTAATTTATGGGCTAAATCTCTACCCAACATACGAGTTCGTGAAGACTTGGCTTTAAATCAAGATGGTCATGTAGGCTGGGCTGTCAGAAAAAACAATCCACAACTTCAAACTAGCCTTAATGAATTTGCTCAAACAATTAAAAAAGGTACCTTGCTTGGCAATGTGGTGTTTAATCAACATTACGGTCGAGATCAAAAACTAGCGGCATTGAATTTAAAAGAAGAACGTAGTCGCTACAGCCAATTTATTGAACACTTTAAAAAATATGGCAAAGAATATAATATTGACCACTTCAAACTGATCGCCCAAGCCTATCAAGAATCAGGCTTAAAACAAGATATGCGTAGCCATCGAGGCGCTATCGGAGTGATGCAAGTTTTACCCACAACCGCAGCTGATAAAAATGTAAATATTTCAGAAATCGAACAATTAGAAAATAACATTCATGCTGGTGCCAAGTACATGAATTTTATTAGAACAAGATATTTTAGCGATCCCGCGATTACTCGTGAAAACCAAATCTTTTTTTCTTGGGCCGCCTATAACGCAGGTCCAGCTAATGTCCGAAAAATGAGAAATTTAGCTGAAGAAATGGGCTTAGATAGAAATGTTTGGTTTAAAAATGTTGAAGTCGCAGCAGGCAGGATAATTGGCTCGGAAACGGTTAAATACGTCGCCAATATTCATAAATACTATAGTGTCTACTTATTATTAGAACAAAGCGAAAAGTATAAAGGCGTTAATGAGACACCATAAAATCATCTAAACATATCAGTCCTAAGATAAAGAGGTTCAACTTTATGTACGAAACCATCGCAATAATAGCCGTATTTGTTTTTCTCTATAGTATTACCAGTAAAGGCTTAGAGCTCACACCTATCAATGGCGCTGTGGTGTTTACCGCTTTTGGTTTAATTTTTGGTCCTCTCGGTTTAGACCTTCTTAGCTTAGATATAAATACTGAAGGGCTGCGCCTACTTGCAGAGTTAACCCTCGCTCTAGTGTTGTTTATTGATGCTGCTAATGCAGACATTGGTATTCTCAAGAAAAACTTTCATATACCTCAGCGCTTATTGTTGATTGGTTTACCGCTAACTATCCTACTCGGCTTTGGGTTTGGCTTTGTTATATTCGACGAACTAAGCTTACTTGAAGTCGCTATATTAGCAACGCTTTTAGCACCAACTGATGCCGCATTAGGAAAAGCGGTCGTATCAGATAAATCCGTACCCGCAAATATCCGCCAGAGCCTAAATATGGAAAGTGGCCTTAATGATGGTATCTGTGTGCCCGTTTTATTTGTCTTTCTCGCCTTGGCTGCCGGTTCAGGTGCTCATGGCGACAGTACTACCGCACTAGTTCTGACATTAGTCGCCGAAGAACTAGGTATCGGTATCGCCGTGGGTGTTGGGCTGACGATCCTTGGCACTTTGTTCATGAAGTACTGTGCTGACCGTGGATGGATCACTGAAACATGGCGACAATTGCCCGTGATTGCCGTGGCCGTTGCCTGCTTTTCCTTAGCACAGTTTATAGGTGGCAGTGGATTTATAGCCTGTTTTGTTGGTGGTTTTTTATTTGGTGCCATTGCGAAAGATCTTAGACATGGGCTACTGCTTGCCGCCGAAGGCACAGGAGACACCATGGCATTAATCACTTGGGTTGTTTTTGGTGCCGCCGTTATCGGTCAAAGAATAGATGCACTCAGTTGGGAGGTTGTCATTTATGCTGTGCTTAGCCTCACTGTTATTCGTATGTTACCTGTCTTCATATCACTATCAAAAACGAACCTGAAAACCAGTGAAAAATTATTTTTAGGCTGGTTTGGCCCCAGAGGTCTCGCGAGTATCGTATTTGCTGTCATCGTGCTTAGTTATGACTTACCTGGTGGCGACACCATCATTTTAACAGCCGTTTGCACCATAATTCTCAGTGTTATCGGTCATGGAGTCAGTGCTAATCCACTGATTGCTGCATTAGCAAAGAGAGTTAAATCATAAGTTTTAATATGATGATG
>Ga0105350_10001369_pt1 | contig 15478 bp, 10 predicted proteins | sample EN1Hudsemesocosm_FD_83506 | JGI IMG/M metagenome (GOLD analysis project Ga0105350, IMG submission 83506) | Methane-oxidizing microbial communities from mesocosms in the Hudson Canyon - EN1E Hudson Canyon | ecosystem: Environmental > Aquatic > Marine > Cold seeps | place: Hudson Canyon... | reverse complement strand
CCTTTAATTTAGTATAATCATTTAAACTTATTTGTAAGAGCAACGAACCACCAACAAATAATATCATGTTCAATACTATTCCAAAAAGAAAATTATTTTGGATTCTTTTATTTGTTTTTGAAATAATTATTAAAGCAACAAGTGCTACGATAATTATAATAATAGAATAATAACAATCCTTAAACGAAAATATTAGACCCAAAACAAATGGGAATAATATTCTCACAAAAGGATATTTCTTCCAATTTATCATAGTAGAAAGCTAATTAATTTTGCTGATAAAGACAAAAAGTTATCTTTGAAGAAATATAAAACAAGAAAAATGAGTGAAGAGTTTGAAAATCTAGATGAATTTGAAGTTTCTGGAAGTCCAGCAGCATTGCCAAATGCTACAGCAGTATTGGTTTTGGGGATTTTATCTATTGTAACATGTTGGCTTTATGGAATTCCTGGGATTATTATGGGAATAATCGCGATTTCGATGCACAAAAAAGATAAAGCATTGTATTTATCAAATAAAGCTAAATATGGGCAGTCTTTTAAAAACTCAAAAGCTGGGTTTATTTGCGGAATTATCGGGTTGAGTTTATCTGCTTTATGGATAATCTATCTGGTAGTTGTATTATTGTTTGTCGCTGGAGCAGTTGCTACTGCTGGGAGTTACAATGGTTACAATGGGTTTTAATAAAACTTAATGGTAGAATGCTCCTGGAAAAGTCACTTTGGAGTAGAGTGCTTTGGATGCGGATTCCAGCGTTCTTTTGTTTTATTAATGGAAGGAAGCTTTTGGGAGAGTATAAAAATATTCCCTGCTACAATTCCAATACTACTTGTGTTTCTTTATACAGGAGCCCATCTAATCTTTAAATATAAAAATGGAGCTAGAAATATTATCATTTTATTCTCCTCTTCCGTAGCATTAATGTTAGGTAGTTTTATCTGGAATTTAATTCAAGCTAATTAATTACAATATTGATTTTTTTTACCCTCTTCTTCTTTCCAGCAATGACATCATCATTATCGCCAGTACCATTCTTTCTCCTTCTCCTTCGTTTAATTCAGACAACTTCTCTAACTTAAACTTTCTTCCCATAAAAGAGGCTTCTTTTGATAAGCGAGCTACAATTGTTCCATCTGCTCTTTTTATAGCATATCTAGGATTACAAAAATACCCTGTAAACATTCCTACAACAGGAATCTCTCCTAAAACTGCATCTCCAACTTTTGCCCATGGATTTTCTTCATTAATTACAAACTCTTGTTTATTGTCGTTGTTAAAAATTTCATAATGAGCCTTCAATAATGATTTAGCACCTTTTCTTCCCACACGACCGATGACTTCTTCATCTGCATTTGTGAATGAGTAACTAGCATTAAAATCAATAATTCTATCTGCGTTTATTTTATAAAGTAATTCTGATTTGCTTTCATTAGAGAATACAGAAATTGCTTCTTTTAATTTAAACATCTTTTGACGAACATAAGCCAAACTGTTCCCATTAGCATCTTTTACATTAAAGTCATTGGCTAAACTGGTAATTTTAAATTGAAAGTTTAATGGATACGCATAATCCTTTATTGCTTCGGTTTCTTTTGCATTGTTGTCTAGTACATCTTCTTCTAGTGACATATATTATGGATTTGATATGACATAAATATAAGCATTTTTACTAGAAAAATAATCCCTTTTGTTTAAACACTGAGTATCATGACAAATTAACCCATAAAAAAAGGCTCATTCCAATGGAATGAGCCTTTTAAATCTATAGTGAAGCGATTATTTTGCTTCTTCTTCTACCTCTTCAAAATCAACATCTGTTACTTCTTCTGCTCCATCAGCAGCACCTCCAGCTTGTGCATTTGGATCTTGTCCTTCTGCTCCTCCTTCAGGTTGTGCATACATGTCTTGACTAGCAGCTTGGAATACTGACTCTAGTTTTTCAAGTGCTGGTCCAACCGCTTCAACATCTTTTGCTTCATGTGCTGTTTTTAATTCAGCTAAAGCTTCTTCAATCGGTTGTTTTTTATCTTCTGGGATTTTATCTCCAAACTCTTTCATCTGCTTTTCCGTTTGGAATATCATTCCATCCGCTTTATTCAAAGTTTCGATTTCTTCCTTCTTCTTATTATCTTCATCAGCATTTGCTTCAGCTTCTTGTCGCATTTTTTCGATATCCGCATCACTTAATCCAGAAGAAGCTTCAATTCGAATGCTTTGCTCTTTTCCAGTTGCTTTATCAGAAGCTTTCACATTAATAATACCGTTAGCATCAATATCAAAACTTACTTCAATTTGAGGAACACCTCTTTGTGCTGGTGGAATGTCATTTAAATGAAATTTCCCAATTGTTCTGTTATCATTTGCCATTGGTCTATCTCCTTGCAATACATGTAATTCAACCGATGGTTGGTTATCTGCTGCTGTAGAGAATACTTGTGACTTCTGCGTAGGAATTGTTGTATTCGCATCAATTAATCGAGTCATAACCCCTCCCATTGTTTCAATACCTAATGAAAGTGGCGTAACATCTAACAAAAGAACATCTTTTACTTCTCCTGTTAATACACCTCCTTGAATTGCTGCTCCTAAAGAAACAACCTCATCAGGGTTAACACCTTTTGAAGGAGCCTTACCAAAATACTTCTCAACTGCTGCTTGAATTGCTGGGATTCTAGTTGATCCACCAACTAAAATAACTTCATCGATTTCGTTGATAGAAAGACCTGAATTTTTGATTGCTGATTTACAAGGTACAATTGTTTTTTTAACTAAACTGTCAATTAATTGTTCAAATTTTGCTCTAGTTAATGATTTAACCAAGTGCTTTGGCACACCATCAACTGGCATAATGTACGGTAAGTTGATTTCAGAAGTTGTTGTACTAGAAAGTTCAATTTTTGCCTTCTCTGCAGCTTCTTTTAATCTTTGTAAAGCCATTGGATCTGCTTTCAAATCAAGACCTTCCTCTTTTTTAAATTCATCAGCTAACCAATCTATAATTGTTTGATCAACATCATCACCACCTAAATGTGTATCTCCATCGGTAGCCAGTACTTCAAAAACACCGTCGCCTAATTCTAGAATAGAAACATCATGTGTTCCTCCACCAAAATCAAAAACAACTATTTTCATGTCTTTTCCAGACTTATCCAAACCATAAGCCAATGCTGCTGCAGTTGGTTCGTTAATAATTCTTTTAACAGTTAATCCAGCAATTTCACCTGCTTCTTTTGTTGCTTGTCTTTGAGAATCATTAAAGTATGCAGGTACTGTAATTACCGCTTCTGCAACTTCTTGTCCTAGATAATCCTCAGCTGTCTTCTTCATTTTCTGAAGAATCATTGCAGAAATTTCTTGAGGAGAATATTTTCTATCATCAATTTCTACACGGGGAGTATTGTTATCACCTTTAATCACCTTGTATGGCATTCTGCTAATCTCTTTCGAACATTCACTGAATTTGTTCCCCATAAAACGCTTAATTGAAGAAATCGTTTTAGTAGGGTTCGTAATTGCCTGACGTTTTGCAGGATCACCAACTTTACGTTCTCCACCTTCTATAAAGGCTACAACTGAAGGTGTGGTTCTCTTCCCTTCACTGTTAGGGATTACAACAGGCTCATTTCCTTCCATTACAGAAACACATGAGTTGGTTGTTCCTAAATCTATTCCAATAATTTTTGACATATCTTTTATTCTTTATTAATTCTTGATTTATTGTCTTCGCTTAGTCAATTCTTATGCCAATAGAATTTCGAAAGAAAACAGCCTCAAAATTGTCATAATTAGGCCTAAAACATGACATGTTTTCTGACATTGTGTCGGATTTATTCACTTTTACCTATTACTTCGAAGGTTCTTGTTTTTTCGTTCCCTAGCTCATCCATCAATGTTAAAACATGTTTTCCTTCGTCTGGAATTAGTTCCATTTGATGAATCCGAGTTGTTTCTCCTAGGTATTCATCATCTAAATGCCAGTATATTTTAATGGCATTATCGCGATGTGAAGCTTCAAAAACCGTTTTACTTAAAGTCCCATCCAGTTTAATTGGGACATATATTTTACTTTTTGATTTAGGATATATTATTCCAATTGGTAATACTTCTTCTATATTAGCGCATCCTTCTCTAAAAGCTGGCAATGGTTTGTAATTAGGATTATTGTTCCTGTAAAACTTCTCTATAATAGAAGGAAGGACAAACCAAGAGGTAGTAATCATATTACTTACTTCTTCGCAATCACTATTAACGCGTTTTCCTGAATTATCTAAGTGAATAACTTTATGATAGGGACAAGCTACCGTATTTAAGCATGATAGCGGTATCCATACTGAATCAGCAACTTCACAAATATCGGACGCCCTAAATCCACTATGTTTACATATAGGAACCTTCTTCATTTCATCAAATGGTTGATTGAACCAATCCGATTTTGGTAATATTTTAAATACATCAAATAATATTGGCGCCGCAGCTTTAACTCCAACTATACCAGGTCTACCCTCTCCATCCGCATTTCCTACCCATATCCCCACTGCATATTTGGGAGTAACACCAATTGCCCAAGCATCTCTAAAACCAAAACTAGTACCTGTTTTCCAGGCAATTTTTTGGGAAGAAGAAAATTGTTGCCAATTCGCTTCTGCATCAGGCCTTGAAACAGCTAGCATAGCTTCAAATGTCATCCATGTAGCTCCCGCAGATAAAAGTAAATTATCATTTTCTCTATCGTTAATAAATGACTTTATATAAGTGGGTTGAACAAACTTGGATTTTCTTCCTACCGAAAAGTCATTAAGCATCTTTCCCATATTTGCGTAAATTGACGTGAGATCCATTAAACTCGCCTCTGCACCCCCCAGGACAAGAGATAGCCCATAATCTGACGATGGACGGTCAATGGTTGTCATACCCATTCTGTTTAATTGATTATGAAATTTCTGGACTCCAAATTTCTGCAACAACTTAACTATTGGCACATTTAAGGATCTTGACAGCGCTCTACTTGCTGGCACCGCACCATCGTATTTCTCATTATAATTTTTTGGTGCATATCCAGATATTATAGTCGGAACATCTTGTATTAATTGATTCGGTGTAATCACTCCATCTTCTAATGCCCCAGCATATAAAAAAGGCTTAAGAATACTACCAGTGCTTCTTCTGGCTTTAATAACATCTACCTGGTATCCGTATTCAGGTTCTATTCCTTTAGCATTACCAACATATGCGCAAATATTTCCGGTTTCTACTTCTATAACAAGAACAGAAACATTGTATATCTCATTCTCTTTTAATCGATTATGGTGTCGATCTACGATGTTGTTAACTTCATTTTGCAAAGAAGACTGTAACGTTGAATTAACGGTCTTTCCTTTGTTTTTGGAAGACATAATTCTATCTACCACATGAGGAGATATATTTGGTAAACTTGGCGGTGCAGTTGGCAATGGTTCACTCTTAGCGAGTTGTAATTCGGTTTCATCCAATTCTCCAATTTTATGCAATCTATCCAATAAACGATTTCTTTTAGCAATCAGTTTTTCTCTGTTTTTTCCAGGATGCATTAAACTAGGGGCATTGGGCAATACAGCTAAAGTACTTGCTTCTGCCCAACTTAAATTTTCAGGACTACGTCCAAAATACCTCCAAGATGCTGCATCCAAACCAACTACATTACCCCCCATTGGTGCATAAGAAGAATACATTGCAAGTATTTCCTCTTTAGAATAACTCCATTCCATTCTAGTAGCCTGAAAAACCTCAATGATTTTTTCCCAAACAGAGCGTGATTTACCTTGTCTAGATAATCGAATTGTTTGCATTGGAATTGTGCTTCCTCCACTCACAACTCTACCTTCTGATAAATTTTGTTTCATGGCCCTAGTAAAAGCTTTAAAACTAAATCCCATATGTGAATAAAAATCTCGATCTTCAAACTGAATTATTGCTTTTTCAAATTTATATGGAACCGAGTCTCTAGGCGGAAAACGCCACTGCCCATCGTCAGCAATACGAGCACCTAACATATTGCCTTCTTTATCTAAAAGAACAGTACTTGTAGGGGTGCTAAACAATTGCGTTGGTAGGCAAAAAAGCCAAATAAGAAATATGACACTAAAAAACCCTAGTAGATAATACCTACTTCTCATACTCCAGTTATAGAGACTCCGAAAAGGTTTTGTTATTAGTTTCAATACTTTCACCGTATAAAGGTAAAAAGTTCAAAAGACTAATAAGGGGTAAACGAGAAAACGTAGGGATTCAATTATTTTTCGAGAAACTATTTAAGTATTCCCCGTATTCTTTCCACAATAAAACCGGGACTGCTGTCGCCTATCACCTCCTTGTCGCAAGACTTATATATTTGCTGCCTTTTTAAAAACAAGCTAAGCAATTCATCTTTTTCATTACCCAAACCAGATTTTAAAAGAGGTCTTGAATCCCGATTTAGTTTTAATCTTTCAATTATTGAATCATAGGGTGTGTTTATAAATAGTACCGTTCCCAAGACCTTAAGTTTTTCCATGTTATCTTTATGGCAAGGCAGACCTCCTCCGGTTGCAATAATGCATTTACTTTGACGGAAATTCTTAATGAAGGCACTTTCCAATTCCCTAAAGTACTCCTCTCCTTTCATTTCAAATATCTGAGCAACAGAAATCCCTTCTTCTTTTTCAATTTCAGCATCCGTGTCTATAAAACTAAAGCCCAATGATTTTGCCAACAGTTTTCCAATGGTTGTTTTACCTGAACCCATAAAACCAACTAGCACAATGTTATTTTCTTCGGAATTATTTGGCATTAATTATCGTCAAATAATGAACTAATTGATTTGCATATTCTTCGAAATCATCTTTGTCAAAAGCAATCATCATATCGAAATAAGGCTTGGATTCTTCTGAAAATATTCCGGTTTTAAATTTGGCTTTGGACCGTAACAAAACAAACCGTAATGGAACATTAAAATAATTCGTCATATCTATTAGAATATCAAATCGCTCGGCAACAAAATTCTCATAAACCGGTCCAGAAGGTATTCCATTCCAAGATAAATCTTTTCGCTGCAAATAATCAAAACTTATACTAGATCTTAAAAAATCCGGATCTTCCTTTTTGTTGTCGGAGTAGCCAAGGATGAAAACCTTCTTAATTCCAAATTCTGATTTTAAAAATTTCTCAAACTTTGTTATTTTTCTCATATCTGATTCATCAGATATATTCATTAAAAGTGCAACACTAGATGCGTTATTTAAATTACAAACAAAAGGTTTTCTATTCGCATTTTTCTTTACTTCCTTTTTAAGAACAAGTCTTCCAGCTTTAATTTTTATATTATCTATAAATTGCATCTACTACAAAAATAAGTGATTATAGGCTTTGAATAAAAATGATATTCTAATACTTACGCACAATTGAATGCGAACTTTAAAAAAGACTCCCTTGAGTTGGTTTACTATCTGTTATAGAATCGTCTGAAGCGTTTTGTTCAATCATTTTTATGAACTCATCTTCAGAGATCATAGAAACATCCAAATCTTCCGCCTTTTTTAATTTACTTGGCCCCATATTTTCTCCCCGAATTAAATAACTCGTCTTTTTAGAAATAGAACTACCTACTTTACCTCCGTTTTTCTCTATTGCCTTTTTTAGATCATTTCTAGACATATTAAACGTACCAGAAATAACAAAAATAAGTCCCTCTAAAACAGATGATGTTCCTTTCAGCTCTTCCTCTCCGATTTCAAATTGAAGTCCTATTTCCTTCAACCTTGCTATTAACTCAATGTTTTTTGGTTCTGAAAAATAACTTATAACACTTTCTGCTATACGCTCCCCAATCTCATCAACCTCAACAAGCTCCTCCGCTGTGGCTGACATCAACGAATCCAATGTCTTAAAATGCTTAACCAATGTTTTGGCTACTGTCTCCCCAACATATCTAATTCCTAAGGCAAATAAGACTTTAGCAAACGGAACTGACTTTGAATTGACTAATCCTTCAATTAGATTGTTAACCGATTTCTCTGCCATTCTTTCTAATGGAAGTAATTGTTCGGATGTTAAATCATATAAATCGGCAACATTTTTCACCAAACCTTCTTCAAATAACTGTTCTATGGTTTCCGCTCCCAGACCATCAATATCCATCATTTTACGTCCAATAAAATGCTCCATCTTTCCTTTTAATTGCGGTGGACAACCATTTTCATTAGGGCAATAATGTTGTGCTTCTCCCTCTTTTCTAATAAGAGGTGTTTCACATTCAGGACAATTGACTATATAAATAGTTTTATTCGAAGCTTTTTTACGGGCAGCCACATCTACAGCAACAATTTTTGGGATAATTTCCCCACCTTTTTCTACAAAAACAGTATCGTTTACTCGGATATCAAGTCTTTCTATTTGGTCTGCATTGTGCATACTTGCTCTTCGCACAGTGGTTCCGCCTAACTGCACTGGTTCCAGATTAGCTACCGGAGTAATTGCTCCAGTACGTCCAACTTGGTATGTAATGGAACTCAACTTGGTAAATACCCTTTCTGCTTTAAACTTATAAGAGATTGCCCAACGTGGCGATTTTGACGTATAACCCAATTCTTCCTGCTTATCGTAAGCATTTACTTTAATTACAATTCCATCAATATCAAAGGGTAAATCAGCACGTTTTTCATCCCAATAATCGATGAATTCCATAATCTCTTCAATCGTTTTTACTTTTTTAATGTAATTAGCAGATTCGTTTGGTATTTTAAACCCCCACTTGCCAGCATTTGTTAATCCTTGATAATGTGATTTGAATGATAAGTTATTCCCATAAACCGCATAAAGAAAACAATCCAATCCTCTTTTAGCAACAACAGAAGAGTCTTGCATTTTCACTGTGCCAGAAGCTGTATTTCTTGGGTTAGCGAACTCAGGTTCTCCTAATTTCTTTCTTTCTTCATTGAGCTTCTTAAAATTAGCATGTGGAAATACTATTTCTCCACGTATATCAAAGTCATTAGGAAAATCACCCTTTAATTTTAATGGAATAGATCGAATGGTTCGAATGTTTGCAGTTACTTCCTCACCTGCAGTTCCATCTCCTCTTGTTACTGCCTTTGTAAGCTCTCCATTTTGATAAGTTAAGCTAATCGCTACGCCATCATATTTTAGCTCACAGATATACTCTATTTCTCTTTCAATTACTTTTCGAATCCTTGCGTCAAAATCTATTATTTCTTCTTTAGAATAGCTATTTCCTAAAGAAAGCATAGGGAAACGATGAGCTACGCTTGGAAAGTTTTTGGTTATGTCTCCACCCACTCTTTTTGTTGGAGAATTATCATCTGCAAATTCTGGGTGCTTTTCCTCTAAATCTTGAAGCTCCTTTAAAAGTAAATCAAAATCGTAATCACTAATAGTAGGAGAACTCAACACATAATAATTGTAATTATGCTCGTTTAACTCTTTGGTTAATTTATCAATTGCTTCCTTTACTTTGTTCATACTTGCAATCTGTACATTTCTGTAATATTAACGAATCGCCGCAATAATTCGATCTTTATTTTGTAAATCTTTTATCATTCGAATATGCGAAAAACCAATGGACTTTAAAAGCTTCATTGTCTGATTACCATAATGTTCATTTATCTCAAAATACAATTTGCCACCAGATGATAAATTATCATATGCTAAATGACCAATTTTATCATAAAATAGTAAGGGCTCATCATCTTCAATAAAAAGAGCAATGTGCGGCTCAAAGGTAAGAACATTCTCGCTCATTAATTCTTTTTCGGAATTAGTAATATAGGGAGGATTACTTATAATAACATCAAATTCTTTTTTCAAAGAATCCTTGATAGAGGACATTTGAAGAATATCCTCTTTAACAAAGGTTACTTCCGCTGAGTTTAATGCGGCATTATCTCTTGCAATTGCCAAAGCATCTCCAGAAACATCCACACCATAAACAAGCGTATTTTTCAACTGTTTTTTAAGAGATATTGGAATACAACCGGTTCCAGTACCAATATCTAAAATTGTTTCCGAACCACTACATTCCTTAATAACCAAATCAACCAGTTCTTCGGTTTCCGGACGAGGTATTAAAACATGTTTATTTACTTTAAAAGGCAATGAATAAAATTCAACTTGTCCAGTTATATGTTGCACAGGCTCATTTTTCAACAGTCTTTTTAAAGCTTTATGAAACAAAAGCAATTCCGACTCGGATAATGTAGATTTATTATTTGACCTTAATGTCATTTTATCCCATCCCATAAAATGTTCAAATATCATTTCTGTAATGTTTTTGATTTCATTACTAGGATATAACGCACTCAATTTCTCTTGGTAGTAAGTGATTATTTCATTTACGATATTGGAATTAACAAACATGGTCGTAAATATACAATTGTACAAGGATTATCTTATTGTTAATCTCCACTAGGGCTCGTTTTGTCGATACAAGTCCTGTTCTCTAAAAAGTAACTTACTCAAACTCCACCACCAAATCATCCTGCTCTACCATTACACCGCTTTTTAAGTGCACCTTTTTTACTTTGCCATCAAAGGGAGCAGTTACCGTACTCTCCATTTTCATTGCTTCGATAATGAATAGCGGATCATTCTTTTTAATTGTATTTCCCGTTTTTACAACAACAGAAGATAAACTCCCTTGAAGTGGGGCGCCTATCTCTTTATCAGCGGCAGCTTTTTTATGAGCAACCCTGTCCGTCTTAACACTATTATCTTTAACTTCGATAACCCTTGTGGTTCCATTAAATTTAAAGAAAACGCTTCTAATTCCATCTTGATTAGGATCTGTAACATATAATAACTGAACTTGAATAGATTGACCATTACCCAATTTGACAATAATCTCTTCGTTGTTTTCTAGTCCAAAAAAGAATGTCTTAGTTGGTAAAGGAAATAAGTCTCCATACTTTTGATATTCAGAATAGTACGTTTTAAACACTGCCGGATATAGCTTGTAACTTAGGAAATCTAACTCGTCGCAATGTTTGCTAAACGCTTTTTTAAAGGCCTTAAACTCTTTGTCAAAATCAATAGGTTCGAGATGCTCGTTTGGTTTATTGGTATAAGGCTTCTCTCCTTTTAAAACCATCTTAGATATATCTTTAGGAAAACCTCCATAAGCCTGTCCTAAGTCTCCTCTAAACAATGCTTTTACAGAGTCTGGAAAAGACAACTCTTCGCCTTTTTCTTCAACCCCCTTAACGTCTATGTCATTAGCTGTTAGAAACATAGCCATGTCACCTACAACTTTACTTGAGGGTGTTACTTTAACCAAATCTCCAAATAAATTATTGACATCCTGATAGTTTTTCTTGATAGTTTCAAACTTATGTTCTAAGCCCAAACCTCTTGCTTGCGGACGTAGATTTGAATATTGGCCACCTGGTATTTCATGATCAAATACCTGCGCGGTACCAGCTTTCAAACCAGATTCAAATGGGTAATAAAACTCTCGAACAGATTCCCAATAGTTGGAGAACTCATTTAAAGATTCAATATTCATATCCCTAGCTCTTTCGGTACCCTCCAGCATTTTAACAACCGAATTGAAGTTAGGTTGAGAAGTCAGACCAGACATAGAAGCCAAAGAAACATCAACGATATCAACTCCGGCCTCGACCGCTTTTAAGTAGGTTGCCACTTGTAGGCCCGAAGTATCGTGTGTATGCAAGTGAATAGGAATATCAATCTCTTCTTTTAATTTAGAAATTAAAACTTCAGCAGAGTAAGGCTTTAAAAGTCCAGCCATATCCTTTATCGCGAGTATATGAATTCCTTCGTCTCTTAGGCGTTTGGCCAAATCAACGTAATAATCTAAGGTATATTTAGTTTGGTCTGGATTCAGTATATCTCCAGTATAACAAATGCAACCCTCGGCAATAGAATTCGTTCTTTCACGAACTGCCTTAATACTAGTTTTCATTCCATCTAACCAATTCAAAGAATCAAAAATTCGAAATACATCCACCCCATTCTCAGCAGATTTCTCAATAAACCTCTCAATCAAGTTATCTGGATAAGCTGTATAACCAACTGCATTTGAACCTCTAATCAGCATTTGAAGCAAGGTATTTGGCATATGCTCTCTAAAAAGCTGTAATCGCTTCCATGGGCACTCTTTCAAGAAACGGTAAGCAACATCAAATGTAGCTCCACCCCAAACCTCCATAGAGAACATTTGCGGATTGTTCTTTACAAATCTATCCGCCACATTCAGCATGTCCAATGTTCGCATTCTAGTAGCTAACAATGATTGATGCGCATCTCTAAATGTAGTATCTGTATAATGAATCTTATTATCTTGACGAATCCATTGTGCAAACTTCTCAGGCCCTAACGCGTCCAATTTTTGTTTTGTCCCATCCGGGAAAGGTGCAAAACGATCAAAATTTGGCAATACAGGTTCAATAAATTTCTTTCCTTTATCGACATATTTAACATCTGGGTTTCCATTGACAATTGTCTCTCCTATATAGCTTAAAATCTTGGTACCTCTATCTCTGGTTCTTTTATAATCAAATAATTCTGGAGTATTCTCAATAAACTGTACCGTGGCATTTCCTTTTTTGAAGGTATCGTTCGTAATTACGTTTTGTAAAAATTTAATATTTGTTTTTACACCTCTTATTCTGAATTCAGATAAAGCTCTATCTAATCTTTGAGAAGCGCCTTGTAGCGTTCTTCCTGAAGCGCTTACCTTACAGAGCATAGAATCAAAGAATGGGCTAATTTTCGTTCCAGGAGAAGAACTTCCTTCATCTAAACGAATTCCAAAACCTGCTGCATTTCTGTAAGCGATTATAGTTCCGTAATCTGGCGTAAAGTCATTTGCTGGATCTTCCGTCGTAATTCGACATTGTATTGCAAAACCAATACATTGAACATCTTCTTGACTTTTAATAAATATTTGGGAGTGGCTTAATTTTCTTCCTGTTGCAATAACGATTTGCGAACGTACGATATCAATACTTGTAATCTCCTCGGTAATAGTATGTTCTACTTGGATACGCGGATTTACTTCGATAAAGTAGATGTTTTCTTCACTGTCTACCAAAAATTCAACTGTTCCAACATTTCTATAGTTTACATATTTTGCTAAGTCCAAAGAATACTTATATAATGCATCCTTGGTTTCTTGCTTAATGGAAGAACAAGGAGCTACTTCAACAACTTTCTGAAATCTTCTTTGTACAGAGCAATCACGTTCATATAAATGAACAATGTTCCCATGTTCATCTGCCATTATTTGAACTTCAATGTGTTTGGGGTTTTCTACATATTTTTCAATAAACATTGTATCATCACCAAATGCCCTTAATGCTTCATTTTTTGCTTCGTTAAATAATTTTGCTATCTCTTCAACGCTTCTTACAATTCGCATTCCTCTACCTCCACCTCCGGCAGCGGCCTTCAGCATGACAGGAAAACCAATACGACTCGCTTCTTTTTCAGCTATTGCAACGGTTGTTACGTCTTGGTTATTATCTTCAATTACAGGTACACCGACTTCAATGGCAATTTTTTTAGCAGCTACTTTATCTCCTAGCATTGCCATAGCTTCAGGAGTAGGTCCGATAAATTTTATCCCTGCTTCTTTACACTTTTTAGCAAACTCAACATTTTCAGACAAAAACCCATACCCTGGATGTATCGCATCAACACCCTTTTCTTTTGCAATACTGACAATTGTGTCAATATCAAGATAAGGCTTTAGAGCTTCATCATCTCTTCCAATTTGATAAGCTTCGTCAGACTTAAATTTATGCAGAGAGTACCTGTCTTCGTGTGTAAAAATTGCAACTGTTCGAATTCCAAGTTCTGACGCTGCTCTTAATACTCGAATTGCGATTTCGCCTCTGTTTGCTACTAGTAACTTATTGATTGCTAGGTAATCTGTATTTTTTTCCATTCTTGAATTAGTAGAACTAATGTTTGGTGGTTAGTATAATATTGCCGCAAAACTACTTATTTATTTTGAACAAAATGATGCCTGATATCACTTAAATATTAACAATTTTTTATTTGATTTTAAAATCATTAATTCACCTTTTGTATTATGCGTTTTTGCGTCAATACAGTCAATTCAAGGTAGGCAATAAATTCGTTTATCGTTTTAGCTTTTCAAAATAGACCCAACTATGGATAAATACCTATTAGGCAAACGTCATCCGTTTGTTCAAAACTACCTTTCCATCGTGTAAATACATTTTCAAGGTGGACTTTCTGCTCCATCATGGGCTTGCTATAAATAGAGAGTAATTCAATTTTTAAATTATTCTGCTTAAATTTCTTATTTTTTTCACCACCAAATTGATCCGGAAATCCATCAGAACTCATGTATAAGACATCGTTTGGTTCCAAGTCAATTTCTTTAGTTGTAAAACCCTCCATCAAAGAGTAAAGACCTACCGGTTGATTGTCTCCTTTTATTTCTAGAAGAGTAGCTTCTTTAGCTTCTTTATTAATGTAGATTTCTCCTTCTTTGATATGTTCATTTTGACGAATAATCCAAAGTGAATTATTTGCGCCACTAAACTGAACTGTCTTTTCAGATAATGCAATTAAACTAATATCCATACCATCTGTTACTTCTTCACCACTTTTGCCCAGTGTGTATATAACGAGTTCTCTCGTCTTATTTAAAATATCACTGGGTAATCTTAATCCAAATTCGTTGACACTCCTCGAAAGAGCATTACTACACACTACGCTAACCATTGCACCAGGAACCCCATGCCCAGTGCAATCAGCAACTGCCACATACTTTGTGTTGTCAATAGCTTCAAACCAATGGAAGTCTCCACTTACTATATCTTTAGGCAGAAAGATTAAAAAACTATTAGGTATATGCTCATTTACATCTTCAATACTTGGTAATATGGCACGCTGTAGCCGTTTTGCATAGGTGATAGAGTCCAATATCTGCTTGCTGTTTTCTTGAATGAGTGCATTTTTTTGAATTAATTCAATATTTAGTTTTTTCTTGTTCTTGTTTGCTCGAAGAATAAAAAATAAAGAGATGGTAAGAATAATAATTCCAATTACTATTAAATATACAACATTTTGTACTCTTGTCATTTTCTCACTTTGAGCTACTCTTTCAATAGCAAATTCCTTCTCTATTTTTAAACTGTCATTTAAGTTTTTAGTCTCCATTCTATGCATAATATCTCCAGCAATTAAGCTATGTGACGTTACTTTTTCAGTGGCATCTTCTTTTCTATTGAGATAGTCTTCGAGTGTAATATACGCTGATTCAAAATCTCCAATTTTAGCTTTATAACTCGCCAAATATTTATAATAAAAAACTTTTATATCCTCCAATTGATGACTTTCAATAAGGTAATCAATCTTCGTGAAAATTTTGGCTAAACTATCATTCGTAACAGTTCCGAAATTTCCTTTAACAATTTCCAACAACATCTGAACTTCTCCATGTACATCTCCGAT
>Ga0105350_10001365_pt1 | contig 15495 bp, 6 predicted proteins | sample EN1Hudsemesocosm_FD_83506 | JGI IMG/M metagenome (GOLD analysis project Ga0105350, IMG submission 83506) | Methane-oxidizing microbial communities from mesocosms in the Hudson Canyon - EN1E Hudson Canyon | ecosystem: Environmental > Aquatic > Marine > Cold seeps | place: Hudson Canyon... | reverse complement strand
TTTCGCAGATTTTGATGCCTGAAGAAACGCATATCCCTATATTTGAAAAGAACAATGTACGCTGGCAAATCCTTGAACGCTTGCCTGAAAAACTATCTGACCCAAGGTACAAAAATTTAGAGAACTATATTGATGCACTGTCTAAGTCATCAAAGTCGGAGCCTTGTTCGTTACAACCGCTTGAAACATCTAATTATAGTGAGCAAATATTATTTGAGTTGAGTGATGTGTTAGCGGATCTTTTTGATGCTTACCAGAATTACCGCCCAGATTGGATTGATGCTTGGGAAAGGGGTGAACAGGCAAGTCATGAATCACCAGTAGAGACTGCTTTTTCGAACTTAGAAGATTGGCAGGCAGATTTATGGCGAAGTTTATACCCTGAATCGAACGTTGAGAAACGTAATCATCGGGCTATTTTACTGAGTAAATTATTAGATCGTTTGCAGCATTGCCCAAGTGATTTACAGGCACGTTTGCCGGAACGTGTGTTTATTTTTGGTCTATCGGCTTTACCACCAAAATGGTTACCAGTACTTGCTGCTTTAAGCCGTTATACAGATGTGCATTTTATGATTCAAAACCCCTGTCAATACTATTGGGGAGACGTGATATCAGAAGCACAACAATTAAAATTGGAGCAGTCATTATTGGCGAGTGGTGTGAGTGCAAGCACGGCAGCGGATACGTTCATCGAAAATAATCCCTTATTAGCATCCTGGGGGCGCTTAGGGCGTGATTATCTTTCAATTCTATATGGGCATAATGATGTAAAAGAAATGCCAGTGAACCTCTATGAAGATATCTTGCTTGAAGATTTTGAACATGAGGACGCTACATTAAGTGCTTTAGCGTATCTGCAAACAGATATATTGAACTTGCAAGCAATCTCTCGGCAAGTTGATGAACCAGATAAGTCCATTCGATTTATTTCTTGTCATAGTCATTTACGTGAAGTTGAAGCATTGCATGACTACCTATTTCAGCTCTTGGATGAGTCTAATGACTTAAGCCCTAAAGATGTGATTGTCATGATGCCTGACGTGCAAGACTTCGCTGCGTTGGTTGATGCGATATTTTCTCGGCCTGCGTTTGATCAATATGGCCAGCCACAATATTTACCATATGGTATTTCTGACCAAATGCTGGCTTTGGATCAACCTATGGTAGAGGTGCTTAGTGGCATTCTAAATTTATCTACCTTACGCATTACCGCAACGGAGGTATTAGATTGGCTAGATATTGAAGCAATACGAGAGCGCTTCATGATCTCTGAGGAAGACTTGGTGCAAGTTCATGCATGGGTTTCAGGCTTAAATATTCGCTGGGGCTTGTCTGAAAAACATCGTGATCAGTGTCTGTCGTCTACAGAGTCAGTGCAAGGTTCTGGTGTCGCGAACACTTGGGTGAGTGGATTTAAGCGATTACTTGCCGGGTATGTTTACGGTGTGAATGCTCATATTCACGATAGTGCGGGTGAGGTTTTTGCCCAGAGTCAATATAGCCGAGAGATGCAAGTACTCGCGGGTAAACTAATGCGCTTTATTGATCTGATAGAACAAACCCTTAATCACCAAAAAGGGAAGAAAGGAATTAAGTCTTGGTTGCAAATAGTGATGGGTTTTTGGGATGCATGGTTTGATACCGAATACTTAAGTGAAGAAGTGCAACGCTTAATGGATATGTCAGTGACGAGCATAGGGGAGGAAGTAAGTTGCGCAGGTTTTGAGCAAGAAGTTAGTTTTTCGATTGTGGCTGAAGTGATTGCTGCGGGGTTTGAAAAAGAGCGTGTAAACCAGCGCTTTCTCGCGGGTAGAATAAATTTCTGTACCTTGATGCCAATGCGGAGTATTCCCTTTAAAGTTGTATGCATGCTAGGCATGAATGAAGGGCAATACCCTAGACCAGAACAAAAAGTTAGTTTTGATCTACTTGCAATGGGGAAGGCTAGGGTGGGTGACCGCTCTAGGCGTGAAGATGATCGTTATCTATTTTTAGAGGCCATATGTAGCGCTCGAAATAATATGTATATCAGTTACTGTGGGCGAGACATTAAGGATAACTCCGAGCGTTATCCTTCGTTGTTAGTGAGTGAGTTACAAGATTATTGCGGACACTATTTTTATTTAAATGAGCCAGATGAAAGTTCGGCGGAACGGTTATTGAATCATTGGACAATTCAACATCGTTTACAGCCTTTTCACCCCTGGTATTTTTTTAATGATACAGCTTTAAAAGATGCGACTTTTAGTTTGTTACCCAAGAGTTATAGTGCTGACTGGATAGCCTTATATGGTTCAGATAAGGTGGAATTGAAAACGGACTATTCCGACCACAAGTCCGTGGATCTTTCGTCCGAAGGTTTGTCTTCTGCTAAGGATGAACCAAAAATATCTCAATTTGATATGTTTCAAGAATCAGTGAATGAAAACAAACTCTATGAATTAACTAGCCTTACAACGATGGCGGACCACCCTTTACGTTATTATTATCGCAACATATTAGGCTTGTCTTATACCGAGATTGATTCAGAGCTGGAAGACAGTGAACCCTTTTCTTTATCTCATTTAGGTGCCTATTATCTGAAGTTAGATCTTGCACAATCGTGGAATCAATGCTCTGCCACTGATTCATCTGAAATTTATGCTCAATGGAAGTTGTCTGACAGTTTACCTCGATCACCCGTTGATCAATTTTATTTTGAAGATGCGGAAGCCGCTTTATCTTTGATGAAAACTTATGTTGTGAATTGTACTGAGAGTTCTAAGCTATCGATTGACCTAACGTTTATACGAAATTCAAATGAAGATCGAGTTGTGGGGGAGTTACTGGTTAACAATACAGAAAATAAGGGCTTAATTGAATTAAGTTTAAGTAAAAATATAGCCGGTCGATTTTTTGGTTTTTGGGTTAAGCATATTTTTTGGAATGTCCATTGTGGAAGAACTGATAATAAGACATCAGGTAGAAGCACCTTCGTCACTATTAATAAAGTATGGACTTTCCCCGAGCTAAACTTAACGCTCGCAGAACAGTATGCCAATGAAGTGCTTGAATTGTTCAGCAGTCTGGAAACACAGGCTTATCCATTCCTAGCTAAGTCGACCTTTGCTTTGTTGTTTGAAAAGGAATCACAAGTTAAGGCGGCATTTAAAGGCGTCAATATTGGAGATAGTGTAATTCAGGGTGAGCGGGATGACCCATATTGGCAGCGCTATTGTCTATTCTCCGAAGCAAAGTGTGGCTTGTTGAATGCCGAAGAGCTACCTTTGTTGACTAACTCCATTTTCTATAAGCAGCTTGTCGATTTAGTAGATCAAATAGAGGTCAATACATTGGAGTTACCTGAGCAGATAGATCTAGAGCTTGGACAGCTAGATCAAAAAGGAGTTGAGTTATGAAAGCTCTAAATCTGCTCAATTTTCCACTTGATGGCCTTTCCTTAATTGAAGCCAGTGCAGGTACGGGTAAAACCTACGCGCTGGCTAATTTATATCTGCGTTACTTGCTTGAAAAGCAATTTACTGTTGATCAAATTTTGGTCGTCACTTTCACTGAGGCGGCGACTCAAGAATTGAAAGATCGAATCCGGTGCCGTATCAAAGAGTTAGGCGAGGTCTTTGATGGGGTTGAAACGAAAGATGATGTACTACCAGAATTATTTCAATTATCAACTAAGAATAAGAGTGTAGAGGCGGATCGTCTGCGTTTAAAGGTGGCGGAGCGTCAAATAGATCAAGCAGAAATCCATACTATTCATGGCTTTTGTCAGCAGCTATTGCGCAGTCATGCACTTGATTCAATGTCACCGTTAAAGCAGCAGTTGCTAGAAGATCAAAAACCACTGATCAAACAAGTGATTGAAGACTATTGGCGTCAGCATGTGCTTGCTTTAGCACCGGATGAATTAGCTTATGTTTGTGCAAATTGGGCTTCACCAGATGCTATTATAAAATCGATTATGCCCTTATTGAATCGATCGCCCGAAATGCTCATTCCCTCAATCCTTGATGGTGGTTTGGAAGCTTGGTCTCGCTGTTACGATGAAGCGATCGCTTGGTTTGTCGTCTTAAAAGAAAAGGCGGCAGAGTGTATTGATGATCTTGAAGCGTTAATTGCTAAATCAGACCTCAAGCGTTTAAAAGATAAACAGAATTGGTTGCATAAGATTAAAGTGTGGAGTGAGGAAGGGGGCGTTGATTTTTCTTTTCCAAATGCAGGAAAGCGAACCAATTTGTTTATTGATTTTTTACCTGAAAACCTACTTGCTCAAACCAAGGCTAAAGGGTCGGTCCCAGAACATGCTTTCTTTGATTTTTTGTCTCGCCATCTAAGTAATGAACCACCTTCTTTGCAGGCTCAGTTTATTGTTCAGTCGTTTGAGAAAGTGCGTGATATGTTGGCGCAAGTCAAACGTGATCAGCGAGTATTAGGTTTTGATGATTTAATTTTAAATGTATCGAATGCTTTAACGTCTTCCGACGACACATTTGCTGAAATCGTTCGGGCTCGTTATCAGGTTGCATTAATTGATGAGTTCCAAGATACGGATCAAACGCAATATCATATCTTTAGTACATTGTTTGGTGTTGATAGTCTAATAGGTGCTGACCATCACCTCGATGCTAAAGCTAGCAGGTTAGTTTTGATTGGAGACCCTAAACAAGCTATTTACGCATTCCGTGGTGGTGACATCGCAACGTATTTGAGAGCTAAAAGTGAAATATCAGAGCATCCGAGAGGGGATGTGTTCACGATGGATACGAACTGGCGGTCTTCACCTCAAATGGTTGATGCGGTGAATGCGGTATTTTCAGGCTTGGATAACCCCTTTAGAGCAAAGGATATCCCGTTTCAAACCGTTAAGGCGGCTAAGGCATCAGATGAAAGGCTTCCCGGTACCGCTTTGTTTATTACTCAGCTCGCGTCAGAAGGCCTTAATAAAAATCAGATGTCATTAACGCTAGCGGACCATAGTGCACAGCAGATCAGTGCTTTGCTGGAGCGTTTTTCAAATCCAACATCGAAAAATAAAACGGGCGAGCAAGCATTTAAAAACGCTGATATCGCTATATTGGTTCGATCAGGTGCAGAAGGTGAATTAATAAAACAACGTTTATCTAATATTGGTATTAGTGCAAGTTTTGAAGGTAAATCAAGTATTTTTGAATCCGTAGAGGCCAAAGCGATTTACTTCTTATTGCAAGCGGCCGCTGATCCCAAAAATGAGTTTTCAGTGAGGCGTTGTTTAGCTGAAATGTTGTATGGCATCAATGATGAGCAATATAAAACTCTTAATGACGAGGCGGAGGTTTTATCTAGTTACCTTGATATTTTTGAAGGCTTGCATAAACGTTGGTTGAATGCCGGTGTTTTGGCTATGGTTCGTGAAGCCTTAAGGTTATTGAAAGTATATGAACATTGGCAGTCAGCAGGCCTTGAGGCGGTTAGTAATGACTGGGAGAGAAGTCTTTCTAATATCAACCAATTAGCAGAGTTATTGCAAGTTCAGTCGCGAACCTACAGAGGCCATTTTGCTTTGATTCGCTGGTTACGAGACAGTATCTCTAGTGCTGGTTCGGCGGATGATGAAAGCAAACTTCGATTAGAAAGTGATGAGCAATTAATTCGTATTGTCACCATACATAAGAGTAAAGGCTTAGAATACCCCTTTGTTTTTGTCCCCTTTTTGTTTAGTGGCAGAGGGGCTGATGAGGCATGGTTTTATTCGTATAAAAAAAATGACCTCAAAGGCTATTTAACCTTGGACTTACTTAAAAATAATAATCACCTAGAACAAGCAGATAGCGAACGTTTGGCTGAAGATATCAGGTTGTTGTATGTCGCATTAACACGCGCCAAATATCAATGTTATATCGGCACGTCGGCTTACAAAGGGATCGGGAAAAAATCCTTGGGCTTGGCTCAAACAGCCTGGGCTTATTTACTTTTTCAAGGTGATGCGCCAAAACCGTTAGATGATAGTGTTTTGAATGATTGCTTAACGATGTTTCAGCAACGGTTTCAAGATGTTATTGAAGTGCAGCAGCTTAGTGTTGATGACGTTAACACTGGTAAAACAGGCATGCATGAGTCAAGCGAAGATAACTGTATCGCTAATAATGACGATGATGCAGTTGACCAAAGTGAGCATACAAACTTGCAAATTCAAACACTTCAACATCGTATTGCTTCCGATTGGCGAGTTCAAAGTTTTACCGGCTTAATGCATGAAAGTCACGCTAAGCATACCTCAATCTTAAAAATGAATAGCAGCCCTGCTTTAAGTGAGTCGATTAGTATTTTTGGTTTTCCAAAGGGCAGTAAAGCAGGGACTTTTTTGCATACCTTGTTTGAAAGTGTGATCTTTGAAACGGCAGAGCCAATTAATGCGCTTCAGACTCATTACGAATCTTTGGAAGTGCTCATTAAGGAGAAGTTGAGTTTAAGTAAATTAGTAGATGAAGCACTGATGCCTCAATGGTGTCAGTATTTAACTGACTGGATGAAAGCGGTTTTGGCATTTCCATTGACTGGACAAACGAGTTTGTCGCAGTTGAATGAACAAGACTATATATCAGAAATGGCTTTTTATTTTCCTGTACAACAACTTCAAGCAAATAAGTTTAATGCGCTAATCAAACGTTTTAATCATCATGCGACGGATATTGATTTCAGAACGTTTGAAGGTCATTTGAAAGGTGCAATTGATTTGGTTTTTAAAGCAAATGATCAGTATTTTATTCTTGATTATAAATCGAATTATTTAGGTGATTCGGTAGAAAACTATCAGCCAGAAGCTTTGCAGCTGGTGATGAATGATCATCGCTACGATGTTCAGTATATTCTGTATACCTTGGCAACGCATCGATTTTTGAAGCATCGCTTAGGAGAGCGGTACGATTATGAACGTGATTTTGGTGGTGCGTACTATTTATTTTTGAGGGGCCTTGCTTTAGATTCAGAAGACAACAATACCGATACGGGAGTGATATTTATAAAACCTGAATTTGAATTAATTGATGCTTTAGATCGGGAGTTCGAAGGTTTATGAGTTTATTAACGCACCCTTTATTAAAGCATTTAGAAAGTCGTATTGATAAAGGCTTAAGCCCATTACGCTGGATTGATCTATACTCGGCGCAGTATGTGGCTGACTGTCACCACAAAATAGATGATACTAATGAAGGCTCAGCTGATAATTTTCAGCAAGATGTTGTTGCTCTAGCTCTCATGGTGTCATTTGTGAGTAGTAAAGGGCAAACTTACCTACTGCTAGATAATTTGCCAAATGATATTCTCGCAACGTATCAGTTTCAAGAGTGCGACTTTGCGGATTGGTTGCTGAAACTGGGTCAATCAAGCGCAATTAGACCGGTTCATTTTGATGCAACACCGTCTTTTCAGCTAGAGAAAGCATGCGTTCAATCGCTTGAGCAAGCCCCTTTGGTTTTATGGCAGGGCAGACTATACCTAGCTCGGTATTGGCGCCTGCACCAGTTGCTTGAACATTGGCTTCATTCTCAATCAATCGTAGGTCAGGTAATAGATGAGTCGCATCTGAAACCGATGGCTAAACAGTTGAAAGACGTGTTTCAATTACCTGACAGCGCATTACCTGGGGCAGGGCAAGGCAGCGACCTGGAAAAATTGAATTGGCAAGCTATTTCTGCCGGGCATACATTATTGCAAAATTTTAGCATTATCACTGGTGGGCCTGGCACCGGCAAAACGACGACAGCAGCGAGCTTGTTATATTTGCTCATGCAGCGTCAAAAAATACAATGCACAGATATTAATAAAACTGATACTTCTCTGAAGGTTAGGCTGCTCGCGCCAACAGGTAAAGCTGCAATAAAATTGGCTGATTCAATACGCCATCATCTTGTTTCGATTGAGTCGCGGTTGTTGGGTTCTGATTTAAAGTCTATTCGTATGAGCGACTGTTTGCCAAAATCTGGCGAAACAATTCACCGTTTTCTGTATGAACATGGAGCATTAAGAGAGTCTCTTAATCAACACCGTCTATTTACTAGTGAAGAGGTTTTGCTTGGTCAGCAAGAAGGTCGTCAGGCGAATGTTGATATCATCGTAATTGATGAGGCTTCAATGATTGATTTGGCCTTGATGGTTGAATTGATTCAAGTAATACCTCCGCATGCTCAAATCATTATGTTGGGCGACCATTTTCAATTGCCAGCAGTTGAACCTGGTCAGGTATTTGCTGAATGTGTTGAAAGATTTGAGCGCTGTACTTATTCACATGATCTAGCGCGTCGTCTTGCTGTATTAAGCGGGTTTGATGCAGTTAAGTTGCGTAAAGAAAGTCAATTAACGGTCGAAGATGCAGCAACACAAGAGGATACAGAAGTTGAATTTCATCCACTTTGCCAGCTCCGAAAAACCTATCGTTTTAGTGGAGATTTAAAAACAGCGGCTGAACAAATCAAGCTAGGGAAAAGTCATCTATTTAAAAAACAGTTTGCTGTGCAAGCGATGCAGGAACCAGAACAGGCGGTTCGGTGGCATGCTTTGAATGATGAAAATACGCGTTTATCTTTAGTTTCAGGTTATCGAGAATATTTTGAATGTATCCAATCAAAAGCATCGTTACCGACATTAGATATAATTACTAAAGCGTTTGATCGTTTTCAATTACTTTGTTCAACACATGAGGGCCCGCTTGGTGTCGTGCAAATGAATGAGTTAATTGAGCGTCAGTTTGTTTATCAGCATGAGCTTCAAAGTCGTTATGGGAGTGGCTTTTATCATGGGAAAGCTATTTTAGTTACACGTAATCACCCACATTTAGGTGTGTTTAATGGGGATGTGGGCTTCGTCATAGCAAGTACAAAAAAAACCAATAGCTGGAATATTCATTTTCCGCTTCAAAATCAAACAGCCTTAATTGTCGCGCCCGGGCGCTTACGTGAATGGCAGCCTGCTTATGCCATGACTGTACATAAAAGCCAGGGATCAGAATATCAGCATGTGGGTATTGTACTAGCCGATTATGCAAAAGAGCTGCTTTCAAAAGCTTTACTGTATACCGCGCTGACTCGTAGTAAGTTGTCATGTGATATTTGGGCGGGAAACGAGACACTCGAGCAGGCGTTTAAATAAGTATTATTATTTGTCTTTTTTACGGGTAAACCAAGCTAAGCTGCGGTAAATAGGTGGGTTAAATACCCACTTTCCGTGCATTGACACGAACGTCATTAATGTCGATGTAAGTTTGAAGGTGAGAGTGTGAATAAAAGCGTAAACAAAGAGCCTTATGTTGATATTCATGCGTGAGCTGTTTTTGTGCGACGGAGCTTGGCCTAAACATTTGACTAACAGGTTGGCTGATTGCATTGCCCATGTGCAACCAATGCCTGTGAGAGGGTCAGCAGCTAACTTGCTATCACCGATTAGGGCGAGTGACTTTAATGATATTGAAGCGGCTTGAGGAGAGGAATCTTTCACTACAATTATACTCTCTAGTCTTTCACCAACTTGAATACCTTGCTCAGCAATATAAGCTAGAAGTCGGTTGAAGCTTTGGTCGTGTGTTTCTGGCTTGTGTTCAAATTCATCTCGGGGTAAATACCATGAAATTAACACACGCTGTTTATTGGGAAATAAGCCAATGTACTCTTGTCCTTGCCTTAAAGCCCAAACATGACTTTCATTAATAATTGTTTTGGTTGAAAAATAGCTAAACAGGGCAACGCGCCCATTGTCTGTTTTCTTAACGTGGCCGTTACTAAGTTTGATTACCTCAGAAGCTCGGCCATCCGAGCCAATGACTAAAGGAGCTGTAAGGCGAAAGCTTTCATTATTGGGTGATAAAGCTTTCACGCCGGTGACGTGTTTGCCAGACTTCATCAATGATTTAACTCGAAAGCCAGTTAAAAGTGTAATCCTTTTATGCTTCAATAATGTCGCTCTTAAAGCCGGGTCTAAATCTTTACGCTCGATATTGGCAGCACTTAAATTTCCCGCAAAAGGATATAAAACTGAATAGTGCTTATGGTGAATGTTCATGCCGGTCATTTGGGCACTTTTACTTAATAATTCATCGAATATGCCAAGTTTTTTGAGTTGATTAACGGCGTAAGGATGAATGATATGCGTACAGACTTTTTTATACGCTAACAGTGATTGTCGTTTTTCAAGTACTGCTACGCGCCAACCTTTGTTGGCTAGTTCGAGTGCGCACACAGAGCCAGCAATACCCGCTCCAATAATAACCGCGTCAAAATATAGAATTTTTTTGTTTAGCTTATCTTCTAAGATTTCTTTTTCTGATGCTTTAGTCGTTAGAGATATGTCGGTCTCAATGGTTGAAGTCACAAGATATCCGTCATGACATGCTGAATTAATTGTTGTGCATTTTCAAATAATTGCTCGTCTTGCTCTAGCCAATGTATCTGTAGTCCACTCTTTTCCATCTTTCTAAACCATTTTTCTTGTTGTTTAGCAAAATAATGAATCGCAGAATTAAGTTTCTGAAACATGTCGTTGTAACTTAATTCGCCCTTTAAATGTTGGGCGATAAAACGATACTCTAGACCGAAGAAATCTAACTTTTCCCAGCTAATACCTTTTTTATTCAACTGGTCGACTTCTTCAATCATTCCTTCTTTAAAGCGTGCCTGTAGGCGAGAAGTAATACGGCGACGCGTTTCTTCCCTTGATACTTTGATACCGATAATTAACGCAGAAAACGCAGGCCATATTAGTTCGGGTGACGACTTCTGTATAGATTGGGCAATATGAATAGCTTGTAACAGACGTTTCCTTTCTTGAAGGTCGGTTTCATTGTGTTGATTAGGGTTTAGGTCTAATAAAATAGTCCTTAGCTCATCATCCGACTTCTTATCGAGTAAAAAATGTGCATTTTTATCGGGTTCCGCTATGGTTAACTTATAGCGATTGAGAACAGCATTCAGGTACATGCCGGTCCCTCCAACCAGAAATGGGAGTGCTTTACGCTCATTAATATCTTGAAAGCTGCGACAAAAATCTTTGGAAAACTCAAAAAGGTTATATTCTTGACTGGGGTCAATGATGTCAATTAAGTGATAAGGTATATCTTGATATTCATCCAAGTCTTTACCTGTACCAATATCCATGCCCCGGTATACTTGACGTGAATCGGCAGAAATAATTTCGCCCGTTAGTGTTTTTGCTAAAGAAACAGCGAGCTTGGTTTTACCACTTGCAGTGGGTCCAAGTAGGGTAATTAAGGGGGAATGCGGGTTATGTGTCATATTATTGGATATTAGGTCTTGAACGATATCAGACTTCGTTATAGGGTTACCCGCTAAATATTATGTGGTCTGAATATCATGACCAAAATATGCAGGACCAAGTGCTACAAGTGCTGCATATAATGACATAGCCGCTTTAGAAATGGGATTATATTTTAGCGTATTTTAGATGCGACTAATAACAAGGAAATAATAATTCGTGATAATAAGAAGAGTACAGTTTGTGTTATCGGTTAACTTTAAACAAGACTCATTACCACCTTTGATCAGATCAACCCATAAACAAGGAGTTCGTTCAGCATGATGGCGCGTAATTTCTTTGTGTTCGTTTTGTTGTCTGTTCTTAGTGTTTCTGCTTTTGCTCTTGAACGAAAAGTATTTTGTGTTTGGGATCCTGTCGGTCGTAATGGGCCCGTTATGTCCTTCTATTCAGATGTAATTCCTAAAGCTCAGGCCTGGGGCTTGAGTATTCGATTTGTGGCTTATACAGATGAGCGTATTGCGGCTAAAGATTTTAAAGCAGGGCGTTGTGAGGCTGTACTATTAACAAGTATTTTGGCACGTCAGTTTGTTAAGTTTGGTGGCACAATGGATGCCATTGGTGCGATATATTCTCAAAAAGGCCTAGAAACTGCTCTGAGTACGTTAGCTAAACCAAAAGCAGGTAAATTGATGACCGAAGGTAAATATGAGGTCATTGCAACTTTTCCTGTTGGTTCGATGTATGCGTTTGTAAATGACCGTTCTATTAATACGATTGAAAAGTTTAAGGGTAAAAGTATATCGATATTAAACGGCGACCCTCAAATGAAAAAATTTGCGGACTTGGCGGGCGCTTCCCAAGTGGGTGTTACATTAGATTCTTTTGCTGACCGTTTTAATAGTGGCGAAGTGGATATCGTGGTGATGCCGGCGTTAGCTTACAATACTTTTGAGTTATATCATGGTCTTGGAGGTAAAGGCGGCATTATTGATAAACGTTTGTATTATGGCATGCTTCAGACCATAGCAAAGCGAGATCAGTTCCCTGAAGGATTTGGCCATACAATGCGCAACTATGTTAAGACGCGCATGAAAGCAATTAATAAATTAGTAAAAGATGCTGAGGCAGAGATACCTAAAAGATATTGGATTAAAACAGACCAATTCGTCAAGGATGATATCGATCATTTTAGTAAGCGTGTTCGAATAGCATTAATGGAAGATGGTGTAAATCACCCGAAAGCTTTGCATTTGTTTTGGAAGATACGCTGTCGTTTGGACCGTTCTCGAGGGGAGTGTAAGAAGTCTCCAATTAGTATAGAGAAACGTGATAAATCATCCGCTACTAAAGCTGTCGCAACCAAGAAACCCAAAAAGTCTGTAAAAGATAAGCAGAAGAAACTTGCTCAGAAGAAGCTTGAGAAACAGAAACTTGAGCAGAAAAAGTTGGCACAGCAGAAAATTGAACGTAAAAAACAAGAAGACCAAGCTTTAGCTAAGAAAAAAATTGCAGAGCAGAAGCTTGCTTTAGAACGTGAGAAACTAGAACGAGCTAAAATTGAAGAAGAGCTTGAGCGTTCACGAAGAGAACGAGCGAAGCTGGAAAAAGAATTGTTAGCTCTAGCAAATAAAAATAAAGAAGAGCAAGCTTCAGAAGAGCAAGCTTCAGAAGAACAAGCTTCAGAAGAACAAGCTTCAGAAGAACAAGCTTCAGAAGAACAAACTTCGGAAAAAGATAATACTGAAGAACCTGAAGAAGAAAGAAGTTGGTGGCAAATCTTTTAGCTTAATCGCAAGAGTTGAGCCAATGATGTAATAAATGGAAGGCGCGTTCTGGAACGCGTTCTTCTGGCCACCACTCAAGTAATAATTCACATAATTTTCAATGCGCTGTCCTTCTTGAGCAGCCTCTAGCAAGTAGGATTCATCGACCGGGACTGAAATGTATTGAGTAACGAGTCCCTGCCTCCAGATTACCAATGCTTGAGGCACATCTAGTTATTGTAAATCCGGTTATTCATCATTGTTTAGTGCTTTCCATACCTCTACTGTATTCACTGAATAATGCTTTATAGCAAAACCATGTGTGAATTTAAACGTAAGGGCAGCCCTAAAATTACCTCCCTTTAAGTGACTTGGTTTGCCACTAATTAGACACATGAGATTGGGTTCGAGATGGCCTAATTATTATGATTTCGCTTACTAGCAGAACTAAGGCTTTGGAGTTAAAGCGATACAAATTCAAGTAAGTAAAAACCGCTAGCAGTAGAGCAAAAGCGTTATCTTTTGAGTTCGTGGGAAGCTGATGGCGAAACTACAAAAGCGATACCATTCTATTTCAAGCCCGCCCCGAGCTAATTTAAAAACTGTCGAGTCCGGAAGCCGCGTACAGAGTTTTGTGAAAGCTTGAGGGCTAGAGACCCTCGGCTACATCGATTATGTCTTGAATAACTTAAACCATTTCTCATAAACTCTAAGCATTAATCACACAGTTTCGCCCTGATGACTTTGCCGTGTACATCGCTTTATCTGCTGATTTTTTAAGTGAGTCCAGATCAATATGACCACTATCAGAGGATACGCCGAAACTTGCAGTTAACTTGATGCTCTCTTCATTAATTTTAATTTCTAGCATCTCAATTTGTCTCCTAAGTCGTTCAGCCTGCCTAGCTGAATCCTCTTTGGATAAGTCCGGCAGCAACAAGATGAACTCTTCGCCTCCCATACGACAACAAATATCCATCGTCCTAACACTGGCTAAAAGTAACGCAGCCACATCTTTGAGAACGATATCCCCAACGTCGTGCCCAAAATTATCATTAATAGATTTAAAGTAATCGATATCAATAGCAATGATGGATACCGGAGATTTTTTCCTCTCGGCATAGCTCAAAATGGTTTTCGACGAAAGATCCATTCCTCGTCGATTGTGCAATCCAGTTAGGGGGTCAATGAGCGCCTGCTTAATCAACTCTCTATGTTCTTCGACTAATATGGAGGCCAATATGCCGATTCCGATCAACACAAAGCCGCTTCCAGTTACAATCAAGTGAGCATGGTACGCCAGATTTTGATCACCTAGTGCGATGAGTGCATAGAGCTGAAAAAATGAAACCAATATAACAGCAAGACCAACCGCTGCAATTATCCCATTACCAATATTACGCATAGCTATGGCTAGGCGATATTCAAATACAGTAATTAGCGAGTAAGCGAAGAGAGAATATGCAGAGAAAATAATAAAGCTTTGATTTCCTCGAAGAAATACCAACAACCCTATGGATACGACATGTGCGATAGCAACGAAAACCAATCGTCTTTTGTCTATATGCCAGCCTGTAACGGCTAAAACTAAAATCCAACTACTAAGAATGTAGAAAATAGCGAAGGGAGCGAATGTTATTTTTAGAGGGCTAATATTTTGAGCCCAAAAGACAATAGCGCTGCAACAGCCCAAAATGAGATACGTGTAAAATAAACTCACTGAGTTATATCGTACGCCTTCACCTTTTATGCCGCGCAACACCAAGGTAATGACAAAGACTGGCAAGATAATTAGAGTAATCGATGCATTTAAATATGTGTGGGGAGTAATTTCTATCACTTTCGAAGCCTTTTTAGAGATTACGCTAAGCTAAATGGCAACCGGTGATGGCAGTTTTTAGCTTTTGGTTGAAAACTTATTTCAAGTCACTAAATTGTTTATTTTGCTTTCTGTCTTTATAGCGTAAACCAAAATACTTAAAACTGTTAATTCTATTCTACTCACCGAATGCTAATAAAACCTAGACAACAAACCTAAGTGAATTTTGTTAATGTCTTGATCTGAGAGCCAAACCATTAATGGTGTAGTCAACATTTAAATACTGAGTATTCAACGTCAATATCTCATCAGTAAATGATTAATGCTTCTTGAGGGCTGGCACTTTGAATCTCCCTGATTATGCTAGACAACTAAAATAATTGAATAGAACTTTTAAAATGCAAATTTTTCAAAACTGATGCGTTAATCTACTAATGACTTGAGTCCAAAAGGTATCGCTTTGGGGTGTGGGTTCAATCGGTCGACGCAACACACTCATTAAACCGTTCTGCCGGTGTTTCGTAGTCTAGTGTCTTACGTGGTCTCTCATTTAACTGACGCGCTACAGCACTTAGCTTAGCTTGTGTATGAACTGATATGTCAGTTCCTTTTGGAAAATACTGCCTAAGCAAACGATTAGTGTTCTCATTGGAGCCACGTTGCCATGGACTG
>Ga0105350_10001363_pt1 | contig 15515 bp, 16 predicted proteins | sample EN1Hudsemesocosm_FD_83506 | JGI IMG/M metagenome (GOLD analysis project Ga0105350, IMG submission 83506) | Methane-oxidizing microbial communities from mesocosms in the Hudson Canyon - EN1E Hudson Canyon | ecosystem: Environmental > Aquatic > Marine > Cold seeps | place: Hudson Canyon... | reverse complement strand
GTTGAGATTTGTGGAATATCATATTTTTTAGATAATACAACGCCTTGTGTTCCTTTACCTGAACCTGGAGCGCCTAATAATACTGTTCTCATGGAATGCCTCTTTTTGTTTTATATATGGGATGATTTTAAGATGACATCATGACAGCGGTCAGATCATCCAGTTGCGTTGTTACTTGTTGTAATATTTCGGGTAATACTGCGGTATCTAAATTTAATAAATCCCAAGCTTGAGCTTCTAGTGGAGGAACGTGGTAATCACCACTATGTCCTAACTGAGCTGAACTCACCATAATATCAGCGATATGCACAATAGCGACTTCTAAGGGAAATTCTTCTGATTGCGTTGGTGTGTGATGGTGACGAACAACATCTTCTAGAGAGCTAGGTAGTCGCCATGCTTTAACTAAAGCTTGTCCGACTTCAGTGTGATCGAAACCAATAACGCGCTGTTCTGATAAGTGGATGACTTCATTGCCAAATTTAGCACCATTAATGGCTTCTTTAGCTAATTCAGGCATTGATTGATAAATCACTAAACTACCAATATTGTGTAATAGGCCGGCAAGAAAGAAACGTTCAGCTGGACGTTGTCCACATTTCACTGCAAGTTGCTTAGCTGCGATAGCACAAGCAAGACTGTGCCGCCAAAACTCATTGATATTGATGAGAGAGCTAGGAATACCACTAAAAGAATTAATAACAGAGGTGGCTAATACGAGATGAATTAATTCACGTGTGCCGATAATGGTAATCGCACGCGAAATAGTGTTGATTTGAGATGGGAAGCCATAAAAGGGGCTATTCACAACTTTAAGAAGGCGTGTTGCTAGGGCAGGATCTGTATTAATAACGGCACTAATATCTTCAGCCGAGCTATTCGGATCATTCATCAAATCATTGAGCAGCGTGTAAGTAGTGGGTGGCGACACCAACTCAAGTGATTTATTAACAAGTGCTTCTGCAGACAGTGCCATTTTTAATTGCTTTCCGCTGATGAGCTATCAAGTTGCAGTGCAAATAATATCTGCATGACAGGGTGACTCAGATCGGTATATCGAAATAATTCTTTTCGACTCTCGATTTCTTGTTCAGTTAGATGTGATTCAGTCATTATCGGATACCCATACTAGATGATTGAAATAGTGTTTGGCTAACAGTTGCACCTAACTTTCCGGCAAAACGATCTAAGTAATTTGGACGAGGCGTGTAATCAATAATGTCTTCTGCACCAATGATATCTCGTGCAACAGTGCTACTGTTTGCTAAGCCATCAATCAAACCAAGAGGGAGAGCTTGTTCACCTGACCAGAACAGACCTGTAAATAATCTTGGGTCATTGGCGAGACGATCACCTCGACCGGCTTTAACAACATCAATAAACTGTTGGTGAATATTGTTGAGCATATTATGGGCATGCTCAATGTCTTGCGGTCGCATTGGCAAAAATGGGTCAAGGAATGCTTTATTTTCACCGGCCGTTAAAGAACGTCTTTCGATGCCTAATTTTTCAATTGTTTCAGTGAAACCAAAACTATCCATTCTCACGCCAATTGAACCAACAATACTTGCCTTATCTGCATAAATTTCTTTTGCAGCTGCAGCAATATAATAACCGCCCGATGCACATACATCTTGAATAACCGCATAAACAGGGAAGTCAGGACGTGTTTTTTGTAGGCGTTGGAGTTCATCATTAATAACGCCTGCTTGAACAGGACTGCCGCCCGGCGTATTAAGTCTAAGAATGAGACCTTGGGCGCTAGGCGTATCAAATGCATCACGAATACCGGTAACAATGGTATCAGCATTGGCTTCAGCATCTGCTGCTATCACACCATTAATTTCAACAAGCGCGGTATGATTCTCTGAATAGGCAGACAATTCGTCTTGTGGAATCATTAGCATTAATACGGCCATCAAATAAACGAGCATCAAACCTTTAAATACATAACCCCAGCGGCGACTCGTCTGTTGTTCTTTTAGCGCGGCGAATGCTAAGTCTTCGAGCACTTGGCGTTCCCAACTACCTTGGTCTTTAGCTGTATTATCATTGGCATTAGAGTTAGGGAAATCGCCAAATGTGGCCATAGTTTTATATTCCGAAAAGGAGTTAAGAAAAGAAGTAAATCATATCAAATGTCAGACTACAAGTTATCCGAGGATCTTTTGAATCAATTTTAGAGTGCATTTAACCATTGTTCTACTTGATGTAAATTATCGACAATGTCCTTTGGTTGGCATGCTTGTAAGGTTTTTATGCCATGAGCACCATGACTGATAGCGAGACTATCGGCACCCGCATTATGAGCCATTTGCAAGTCATATTCGGTATCACCAATCATCAATGTTTCTTTTGGTGTTACACCGCAGTAGTCCATTAATTCTTCTATCATTTGAGGATGCGGTTTTGAGTGACATTCATCAGCACAGCGAGTGGCATGAAAAAAAGGTTCTAATTGGGTGCTTGATAATACTTTATTGAGACCTGACCGACTTTTCCCTGTGGCAACGCCAAGAAAATGCTCTTGTTTGTTGAGCTTTTGAATAAGCTGACTGGCATTATCAAACAACGGTGTGTCATGAGGCATGCTTAACCAAATTTCTCGATATGTATTGGCAAGTCGCTCTACGTCAGTTAACGCTATATTGGGGTAGAGGGCTTGAGCCGCTTCATTAAGTCCAAGACCAATAATGTGACTAATGGCATTATCATTTAAAGGTGAGAATTCAAGTTGTGTGATGGCTTGCTGCATGCACTGGACAATATGACCTGTCGAGTCCATCAATGTGCCATCCCAATCAAAGACGATAAGTTGATATTGATTCATGATTGGGCTCTTAATTTATTAATAACATTCTCTAGCTGTGTGGGTAGTGCCGCTTCAAGTGCAATGGTTTTACCACTTAAAGGATGCTTAATACCGAGTTTCCAAGCATGTAGAAATAAACGTTTTAAGCCAAATTTCTTTATATCTCGGTTAAAATTTCGCTGTCCATATTTATCATCACCGGCAACAGGATGACCCATGTATTGTGAGTGAACACGAATTTGATGAGTACGGCCCGTGTATAGAATTACTTCAGTGAGTTGAGCTTGAGGAAATGACTCAACAGGTTTAAAAACAGTTTTCGAATATTTCCCTTCTGGATTAATCACAACCATACGTTCGCCTGATGAGACACTATTTTTGAGTAAAGGTTGTTCGATCAATCGTTCTTCTGAACCCCATGACCCTTTTAATAAGGTTAAATAACGTTTATCAATCTCGTGATCTTTCATTTGTTGTTGTAGATTAAGTAAGGCTTCGCGACTTTTTGCAATCAATAAGCAACCTGATGTATCACGATCAAGGCGGTGAACGAGTTCAAGATAAGGACAATCATCCCTTATAATCCGTAATGCTTCAATCAGACCTTGTTCAATATTACTACCTGCATGAACAGCCACGCCTGAAGGTTTATTTAGAACTAAAAGCGCATCATCTTCTAATAAAACCGCATCAAGTATTTGCAGTCTAAAACGATCGCTCACAGTTTTAATCTTAGTTTTTTCTGATGTGTGTAAAGGTGGAATACGAATATTGTCACCTGCTTGGATTTTATAAGTTTGTTTTATACGTCCTTTATTAACACGTACTTCACCTTTGCGAATGGCACGATAAATACGGCTTTTAGGAACACCTTTTTCTAAGGTTAGGAGAAAATTATCAATTCTTTGCCCAGCTTGAGCAGCAGTGATATCCACAAATTGAACAGAAAAAGATTTTTTATCGTTACTAGCCATTAACAGATGGACCCTAAATTTGTGTTTTCTATTGCTGATATGACCAAGGACTGTTATATTCCAATGCTGGTCTTTTTATAAACGTGGGTAATAGTATACCGACTTTAGATAAGAAGACCTGAAAATGGCATGGTCGCTCCTTCTTTTAAATGGAAGTTGATGCGGCAAAGCCTAACAAGTTTTGAAAGGCACGTTTGATTATTGTCAGGCGTGGTAAGGCTCAATGATGAGTAAAAATTTAAGTGGTTCCCGCGGTTTGGTTTAAAAAACTATTTTGCACCAGGCAGGATAATGACAAGTAATTAATAAGTAGGTACAGGCTAGTTACGCCAAGGGGCGAGACGGCAGTGCTGAATATCGTCGCAGACATCAATATTGCGGCAGTGGTCTTTCTTGAAAAAAGAAAAATAATAAATAAGACCAAATGTGTAGGCTAAAACAATATGCAAACGTAAGACATATTGTGATAATTAATTGCAGAAAGTGTTTTAAAGGTTGTCCTGCTGAAGTCGACAAAGACTATGCAAGCCCCTAATTAAGTAGGGATACCAACGTGTGAGCCTCATATAGAGGTTATAAATGAAAAGAATTTTAATTAACGCAACGAACCAAGAAGAGTTGCGTGTAGCGATGGTCGACGGCCAGCGCCTGTTTGATCTAGATATTGCAATCCCTTCAAGGGAACAAAAAAAAGGCAATATTTATAAAGGTAAAATCACCCGTGTAGAACCAAGTTTAGAGGCCGTATTTGTTGAATATGGTTCTGAACGTCAAGGTTTCTTGTCACTAAAAGAAATTTCAAAAGACTATTTCAAGCAAAAAAAACAGAAAGATGGCGAGTCATCAGGTCGAATTAATGTCCAAGATGTACTGTCTGTAGGTCAAGAGCTTGTTGTCCAAATTGAGAAAGAAGAGCGTGGTAATAAAGGGGCGGCATTAACGACCTTTATCAGTCTTGCAGGACGTTATTTAGTTCTAATGCCTAACAGCCCACGTGCTGGTGGTATTTCACGCCGTATCGAAGGTGAAGAGCGTGCTGAACTACAAGAAGCATTGCGTTCATTAGAAGTACCTGAAGGTATGGGTATGATTGTTCGTACTGCAGGTGTTGGCAAACAAACAGAAGAATTGCAGTGGGATTTAGAATACTTAGTGCAATTATGGACCGCAATTGATAAGGCTAATAAAGAACGAAAAGCACCGTTTTTAGTTTATCAAGAAAGTAATATTATCATCCGTGCATTGCGTGATTATTTGCGTAAAGATATCGGTGAAATTTTAGTTGATTCACCAGAAGTGTATCAAACAGGTCATGACTTTATGACCATGGTGATGCCTCATGAGCTAAATAAATTCAAACTTTATCAAGATAAAGTGCCACTATTTACGCGTTACCAAGTCGAAAGCCAAATTGAAACAGCGTTTAGACATGAAGTTCGTCTGCCTTCAGGTGGTGCTTTAGTTATCGATCCTACAGAAGCATTGATTTCTATTGATGTGAACTCGGCTCGAGCGAATAAAGGTGGCGATATTGAAGAAACAGCCTTCAATACCAACTTAGAAGCGGCAGAAGAAATTGCACGCCAATTACGCATCCGTGACTTGGGTGGTTTAGTTGTTATTGATTTCATTGATATGGGACCAACACGTCATCAACGTGAGGTTGAAAATCGTCTTCGTGATCATTTAAAAGCAGACCGTGCACGCGTTCAAGTTGGCCGAATTTCTCGATTTGGTTTACTAGAAATGTCACGCCAACGTTTGCGTCCATCTCTAGGTGATGCACATGAAGAAATTTGCCCACGTTGTGGTGGTTTAGGCCATGTACGCGGCGTGCAATCATTAGGGCTTGCCGTATTACGTTTAGTTGAAGAAGAAGCGACTAAAGATCGTATTTCAAAATTAGTTATTCAACTACCTATTTCAGTTGCAACCTTTATGCTGAATGAGAAGCGGGTGCAATTGGAAGAAATTGAGCGTCGCCAAGATGTTAAATTACTCTTAATTCCAAACCCACATTTGGATACGCCTCATTTTGATATTGAACGTATTAAAGATGGTAATGAGGTGACTGAAGTGAGTCATCACCTGATGGTGACACCCGAAATTGAATTACCTGAGGCGATGAAAGATAAACCTGTCGTAGAGCAGGCTGCTGTGACGGGGGTTTCACCGGCTGCACCTGCACCGACATCATTAGCAGAAAAACCAGTAGCAGAGAAAAAACCAAGTTTATTAAAACGCTTATTGAATGTATTAACGGGTAAGCCTGTTGATGAAGTGGAAGAAGACAAATCTGAAGCTGAAACAAAAGCAGAAGAAACCCCGAAACGTGAGCAAAATAGACGCCCACGTAATAACAATAGAAATAACCGTCGTCCACGTCGTCGTCCTGATCAGGCTAAGAATGATAAAGAAAAGGATGCTACTGAAACACAAGCAGTAACAAAGCCTAATCAACAGCAACCACAACAAGATAAAGCTGAGCAAGGTCAAAATCCTAATGCGAAGCGCACTCGTCGTGGTGGCCGTCGTCGTAAACCTCGCACAGAAGGTGACGTTAACGTTGCTGAAGATGCGGGTAATAAAATATTGCCAGAGAAAAAAGAAATTGATGGTAATGCTGTGCCTAGCGCTCCAGAGCTTGAGGTTAATGGCAATGTACCACCATCTAACTCTGAGAAGGAAGTGGATGGTAATAAGCCGGTAGAAAAGAAACCTGCAGCCAATAAGCCACGTAGAGGTCGAACATCAACAGGAACAGCAGCTAGACGTCGTCGTCCTGCTGCAAAAGATCATGCTGAAAAAGTAGCGCCAGTTGAAGTTGCAACAGAAAATGTGGAAAAAAAATCAACTTCGGCAGATAATGGAGCTGAAAAGGTAGTCGTGAAGAAACGCGCTCCTAGAAAAGTGATAGCTAAAGAGGCTGTAACAAAAGAAGATGTCAGCGAATAAGCAATTTCAATGTGAACACTTGTTGGCCTTACTCGGCCAGCAAGTGGTTTATCTACAGCAGGAATGTGAAATCATTGAGCTGCTAGATGGCTGTGAGTTGGTATTACAAGTGCTAGAGGCTGACACCAGTATTCAAGCAACACAATATGGCGAGGGACACCGTGCTGTTCCCGTGACCTATATCGTAACGGTGTTTGATGGTGAAGGTGAGTTTCATACTGAGCTAATCGCGGCAGGTATTCATATCTTATTAGAAAATAAGTTTTAGGCTTTCAGCTATTTTTTAAGAAGATTTCTAACCTCATCAAGATCCTCTTGAGTATCAACACCATGGCCAGGCGATATTTCTGCTGCTGTCAGGTGAATTTTTTTACCATGATAAAGAACTCGTAGTTGCTCTAGAGACTCTTCTTTCTCTAGTATGCATGTGCTCAACTCTGAATAGTGTTTTAAGAAGCTTGCACGGTAGCCATATAGGCCGATATGGCGATAATGTGGCAACTCTGGTGGTAATGTTGATTGTTGGTCAAAATGATCTCTCATCCACGGAATTGGGGCGCGACTAAAATATAAGGCATAGCCCTGACCATCCATAACGACTTTAACGACATTAGGGTCAAAGACGTGTTTTTCTTGGTCGATTTGGCTGTATAAAGTCGCCATATCAGCATCAGTATGCTGTTGTAAGTCATTGGCTACTTGATTGATCAAGCTTGCCGGTAGGCAAGGTTCATCACCTTGAACATTAATAATGATATCTTCATCAGCAAACTTTCTCTGCAAAGCAACTTCAGCTAACCGATCTGTTCCTGAGATATGATCTTCACGTGTCATACAGACATCGGCACCAAAACCTTGAGCAACACGTAGAATGTCTTCATTATCGGTTGCAATAATGACTTCACTAGCATCACTTTCTTGAGCACGTTCATAGACATGTTGGATCATCGGTTTACCCACAATGTCTAATAATGGCTTGCCGGGTAAACGTGTCGATGCAAAACGAGAAGGAATAACTATTTTAAATGCCATTTATTTTGTTTCTTCATCTGCAGAAAGTGCACGGGCTTCATCCGTTAACATGACTGGAATATCATCACGAATTGGGTAGGCTAGGCGGCATGTAGGACAAATAAGTTCTTGCTGTGCTTTATGGTAGTTTACGCTGCCTTTACAACTAGGGCAGGCTAGAATTTCAAGTAGAGTTTTATCCATGGGGTGGCAGTTCCGCTAATTTATTTAATAAGTGTTGTTCAAGTTTACCGCTTATTGTGGCTTCAATGGGGATGTACCACATATTTTTCTTGGCAAATGGTCGGCATTTTACGGCATCTTTTTCTGTCATCAAAATATCAAGATCATCATTAAAATCTAGCTCCCTTGCTTGAAAAGGGTGATGGTCACTGAATGGATGAGCTTGGATTGTAAGCCCTTGTGTTGATAATTGCTGAAAAAAGCGTTCAGGATTACCAATGCCTGCCAGAGCATGTACCGTTTGGTTTTGAAATGTATTGAGTTCTTTTTTGATGTCAGGGTCGACTAGATTAATCGCCGATCCTTGAGATAAATTCATAGTGTAATCAGTGGGCGTTTCAGAACCGTTATGTACAATAAAATCGACGTGTTCTAAACGTGATAAAGGTTCACGTAAGGGGCCCGCAGGAAGACAATATTGATTGCCAAATAAACGTTGGCTGTCGACAACGACAATTTCAATATCACGTGCCAAAGCATAGTGTTGTAAACCATCATCAGCAATAATGATATTACAGTCAAACTGCTCTAATAGCTGTTTGGCGGCATCAGCACGATTGGGGGAAACAACGGTTGGACAGCCGGACTGTCTGCTAATAATGACTGGTTCGTCACCGACAAGGCGAGGGTCACTTTTCGGTGTTACTATTTGCGGGTAGTGGTCAGCCTTGCCACCATAACCTCTACTCACTATCCCAGGCCGAAAACCTGCTTGTTTAAGTTGTGTAGTAAGCCAAATGACTAAAGGGGTTTTTCCTGTACCACCTACACTGATATTGCCAACAACAATGACAGGCACATTGAAGGATTGTTGTTTGAATAGTCCTAAGCGATAGCATGAATGGCGTAACAAAATAATGGCACAATAAAGCATTGATAACGGCCATAAAACCCAACGTAGTGGATGCGTTTGATACCAACTATTAATTAACCAGTTCATGGTTTATTGCACTTCAGTTGGGCTGTCCTGAAACTGTAAGCGGTGAAGTTCAGCATAATGCTGGCCTTTAGCGATAAGTTCAGCATGTGTCCCTGTTTCAACAATGTGACCAGCGTGCATCACAATGATTTGATCAGCTTTTTCAATAGTCGATAAACGATGAGCAATAACCAATGTAGTACGTTGTGTCATTAAGGTTTCTAAAGCAGATTGAATATGACGCTCTGCTTCTGAATCTAAGGAGGCTGTTGCTTCATCAAGAACAAGAATTGGCGCATCGCGTAGTAAAGCTCGAGCGATAGCTAACCTTTGTCGTTGGCCGCCTGATAACAATACGCCATTTTGTCCTACTTGTGTTGCCAGCCCATCGGGTAGTTGGTCGATAAACTCCCATGCATGTGCAGCTTTGGCAGCTTCAATGATTTTTTCATTGCTAACATGTGCTTTCTGACCATAGGTAATATTATTGGCAATGGTGTCATTAAACAAAATAACCTGTTGATTAACCAATGAAATCTGTTCACGAAGTGATGACAGTTCAAGCTCGTTAATATCGATGCCATCAATTAATATTTGCCCCTTAGTTAAAGGGTAAAATCGAGCTAATAAACTGACTAATGTTGTTTTACCACTACCAGAGTGGCCGACAAAAGCAATGGTTTGACCGGGTTTGGCATGGAAGGAAATGTTATTGAGTACATTTCCTTGGTCTTCTTTGTAGCTAAAGCCAATATCTTTATACTGAATATCCCCTTGAGCGCGGGTAATTGATTTGCTACCTGTGTCTAATTCTGGCTGCTGATCGAGCAGAGCAAAAATACTTTGGGCTGCCGCAATCCCTGCTTGTAGTTTGGAGTTTATTTTTGTAAGGCGTTTAAGCGGGGTGAGAATCATAAACATAGCGGTTACAAACGAAATAAAACTACCCACAGAGATTTTTTCCAGCATCTCAGGTAGGGTTGCTAGGTAAATAACGCCTGCAAGACCTAATACAGTGATTAACTGAATGATGGGCTGGCTGATGGCTTCCGTTGTGATCATTTTCATGTGATGTTGACGGTTCTTCTGGTTAGCCTTTTTAAAGCGTTGTATTTCATACTCTTGACTACAAAATGTTTTAACTTCTCGCTGACCTTCGATGACTTCATTACTAATATGACCTACATCACCCATTGAGTCTTGAATAGTTTTACTGATTGTCCGAAAGCGAGAGCTAATTTTGAAGACTAATAAAGCAATCATTGGCACGGTTAATAAGATAATAAGGGATAACATGCCATTGAGATAAACCATCCATGCTAAAAGCCCGACAACTGTAAGACTGTCACGGATTAGGGTTAATATTGCATCTGTAGTTGCATTAGCTACTTGTTCGACATCATAGAGTAACTTCGACATCAACTGGCCGGAGGTACTTAGGTCATAAAAGCTAGCGGGTAAAGTAATGAGGCGTTCAAACATTTCTGAGCGTAACTTTCTAATTACATTGCGAGCAACCCAGCCTAAGCCATAGCTAGTGATAAAGTTTGCGACACCACGAATTAAAAACAAGCCAATCAGTAATAGTGGGATTAACTTGATTGTCTCAGCATCACGTTCAACAAAGCTACCATCCATCAAGGGCTTCATTAAGGCAGCTAAACCTACTTCGGTGCCGGCAAAAACAGCCATTGATAGAATGGCAGCACCAAATGCCATCCAATATGGTTTTACATAGCTTAATAGGCGCTGATAGATTTGCTTAGCACTGATTTGAGAAAGGTCATGATTCATTATTTAGTCGTCTGGCGTGTGGCGAGTGTTAATCGGCTATAACCTAGTTGCTGTGCGGTATCCATTGCCGTTACGATATTTTGATATTCAGCATTTGCATCAGCACTGATGATGATATGAGGATCTTCATTTTCCCCTACAGCCTGTTTTAGGTGTGCTGACAATTGATCGGGACTAGGGTTTTCTAATGTGACTTCATTGACAATAAATTGCCCATCCGCATTGATGATAATATCAATAGCAAGATCTTGTTCAGGTAGTACTTGGCCTGTCGCTTGAGGTAAATCTACTTTGAGTGAGCTTTCTCGAATAAAACTGGTCGATACCATGAAAAATAGTAGTAATAAGAAGACGACGTCAATCATTGGAGTGAGATTTACATCAGGATCCTCCGGTCTTTCTGCTGACAGTTTCATCGTAAATCCTTATCAACATCAAACTCACGTTCACCATGTAATATTTCAACGAGTTTGATGGCTTTTTCTTCCATATCAACGACTAATACATTTACTTTCCCACGGAAGTAACGATAAAAAATAAGACTTGGAATGGCAACAACTAGCCCCATTGCCGTAGTGATTAATGCTTCAGAAATACCACCTGCTAATGTTTCTGGATTACCGACACCTTCGGTAGTGATAACAGCGAAGACTTTAATCATACCGATAACGGTACCAAGCAAGCCTAATAGTGGCGTGATCGCGGCAATAGTACCGAGGGTATTAAGGTTACGTTCTAGTGATAAAGTGACATGTCTGCCAGTGTCTTCGATGCTTTCTTTGGTAATATCACGTGTTGAATTCCGCGTTGCTAAGCCAGAAGCGAGAATTTGCCCTAAAGGCGAGTTACGTTGCAATGCACTAATACGGTTATTATCAACTTGGTCGCTTTTCAGCCATTGCCAGATATGAGTAATCAATTCTGGTGGAGATATCCGATTATTTTGTAAGCTCCAGAAGCGTTCAGCAATGATCGCGATAGAAATAGCTGAACAAATAAACAGGGGCCACATTAGTAAACCGCCAGCTCTAAAAAATTCCAACATAGTGTCTTATCTCATATACAAATAAATCAAATGCCATGATACGTTAAAAAGCAGCATTCATGAACATGATAATGGTGCAAAAGTCTCAGTTTTATTAATTACTGGTCCACATTTTATGGTTTTCTTGTCGCCATGTGATTGGCTCGGATATTAATTGAGTGCCAAATTTAAATGAAATGGCACCATGGTCAGCCGTATTTAATAGTCGAACCTCTTTGCTTTTATAACGATCCACAACTGTTTTATGAGGGAAATGGTAGCGATTACGGTAGCCAACTGGAAATAATACAAATTCAGGTGAAACTGCATTGATAAAAGAAAGTGACGATGATGTTTTACTGCCGTGGTGAGGGGCAACGAGGATGCTGGCATGTAACTTAGCACCGTAGCGTTGTATTAATAGTTTTTCCGCTTCTTGTTCAATATCACCAGATAATAAAACACTGCCAGTAGAATTCGATACTCTTAAAACACAGGAGAGGTTATTTTCACTGTCATTATCTTGCTCAGTAGGATGAAGGATAGAAAACATCACATTGTCCCATTGCCAAGATTGCCCCGCTTTGCATAGGCTTGCCTTAGGTAGAAGATTAGGAGTGCTACTCAGAATGTCTATGGTTTCTACATCATTGAGAAGGGGAATGGCACCACCTATATGATCATTATCCCCATGACTGACAATTAAAGTATCAATAGTTTGAATTCCACTTTGTTGTAAGAAGGGTTTAACAATCGCTGTCCCGGTATTAAAGTTATCACCAAATTTCGGGCCAGTATCAAAAACGAGGGTGTGCTGTTGAGTCTGAATGATGGCAGACAAACCTTGGCCCACATCGAGTAATGTAAACCAAAAATCACCTTCATCAGGCTTGATAGGAGACCATAAAAATAAGGGCGTCAGGCCTAAAAGTCCTAACCATTTGGCTGGAAAGTGTCGCGGAGTTAGTAATAGTAGGCTACCCATGATTATAGGAGCCCAGTAATAAAGGGGTAAGGAGAGGCTTTGCCAGTGAGAAAATGGCAGTGAAGCAAGGACATCAAGAAATGGCCAGATGAAACTTAATAGCTTATCAGTTAGGTGAAGTAATATTTCAGCAAGGGCGGGCCATATGAACAAGAAGAGACTAGAAAATAATAAAAGAGGGACAACAAGTAAACTAATAAAAGGGATGGCAACAAAATTAGCGACAGGGGCAATGATAGAGGTTTCTAGAAAGAAAAAGAGTAGGAGGGGACTTAGCCCAAATGCAATAAGGAAGTGAATCTTAGCCCATTGCCATTTGGGGGTAGGATAACGGTGCTGACTCACTAACAAGATGATGGTCACGGCAGAAAAAGAGAGCCAAAAGCCAACAGATAAGACGGATAATGGGTCAAAAACCAATACTAATAATAAGCTTATCGCTAAAATATGACTAATCATAATGGGACGTCGAATAATCAGAGAAACCATGACCGTTGCGACCATAATTAAAGCGCGTTGAGTAGGAATAGAAAACCCTGCTAAAGCGGCATAAAATAGAGCCAATATAAACCCACCTACAGCTCCTACTTCAGTTGCTGTTAAGAGTAATAGGTTTTTAGCACGTAGAGACCATAGAAACCGAAACAAAAAGAAACCAATAGTCGCTGCTAACCCTATATGTAGACCCGAAATGGCGAGTAAATGATTAGTTCCTGACTGTCTTAAAATTTGCCACTGTTTTTGATTGATATGATGGCGAATCCCTGTTGTTAGCCCTTCAATAAGGCCTAAATTAGGACTATCTACGATGACGGCTTCAATCTTTTTAACAAGCGACTGTCGCCATGAATTAATTGAGTAGAATGGTGCAGGTTCTATTCGAACATTTTTATCGGAAGTTCGTACATAGCCCGTTGCACCAATAGCTTGCTCAAATAACCATGCTTCATAATCAAAAGAGCCGGGGTTCATCATGCCTCGAACAGGTTTTAATTTAACGGTTAGTTGCCACCTTTCTCCGGCATTTAACTGCGTTGGCAGTGGTTTATACCAATTAAGACGTATTTTGTTAGGTAAAGAAAATTGAGTTGAAGGTTCTGGTTTGAATTCAAATCTGATTCGCTGCTGTTGCCGTTCAGGCACACTAGAAATGATCCCGCTTATTGTTATCTCTTTTCCCGCTATTTCATGAGGTAGACGATCAGAAATGATCAAATGTGCATAAAACAATGTCCATAATCCACCGAGGAGCATAATTGCGAAGTAACGAATAGTCGTGAATTGTAATAAAAAACAGGCAGGTAGAGATAACCATAGCCAATTGAGAGAAGGTAGGTAAGGAAGCTGTAAAAATAATGCACAAGCGAATGCAAATGAGATGGCAGTTTTAATCATATATCCCTTATAATTAAATCAACTAATGGCCAATTGAAAGATTGATAAGACGAAATGCCTCGCAAACTTCTTAAACGTATCATGCCAGATCACAAAACGATGTGCGAACATCCGCATTTGCAAAAGTTCGGTGAACGTTTGACCGAGCCTAGATTGTGGCACTTGAACCGACGCTCTGTAGCCGGCGGTGTGGCATTAGGTTTATTTATTGGCTTTATGCCCATTATCGGGCAAATGTTTTTTGCGGCGGCATTAGCGATTCTTATTCGTGTGAATCTGCCACTGTCCGTTATGGCAGTATGGATTTCTAACCCATTAACCATCGCACCTATGTACTTTTTTACCTATAAAGTAGGCGCATGGATACTACAAGTGCCTGTAGAGCCACATAGTTTTACGATGTCATGGCAATGGTTTACCCATGAATTTTTAACGATTTGGCAACCTTTTCTATTGGGAAGTGTAGTGTGTGGGGCTATTGCGGCACTATTTGGTGTGTTTTTTGTCCGCTTCGTGTGGCGCCGGATGGTTATCCGAAACTGGTCTCGTAGACAGGAAAAGAATAAGAAAAAGTCATAGGCTTTCTATCTGTATTGCTAAATGATCTCCCTTGATTTCATTAGACCTTTAATTTTTACCTTGCCATTGCACCATGAAAAAGTGAGTTATTTTTCTCGCTTGTGTCTGTGCTGGGAGAATAATTGACTTTGCTATCACGACTAATAACTATGTTCATTTTGACCCCTTGTTTAGCAAGTGCGCCATGAAATAGAGAATTATTTTTTTCGCTTTCGTGGGTGTAAGCTGTGGAAGAGCTGTCTGTTTTTGCACCTGTTTGTGGCTTATAGTTCGCGGCAGAAATTTCAATCGCAGCCTTTGAAACTGAGTTGGTTTCTGTTGCTGGATCAGCTGAGTAAGCCCAGATAGGATTAGATAATAAGAATGTTGTGAGTATGGTTATCTGTAATCTGATCATTCTGTTTTCTCCTTTCTTGTAAGCTGGCAAACCGATGGCCTTACAATACAGACAAAATATTAGCTAAAAAGTTACATAAAAATCAAACTACTACCGGTGTGGAATTAAATGCTAGGCGGTAAAGTTCTAAGCTACTTTGTTAAGGTTCCATCAATCAGCGTTAACACCCGATCCATTTGTGATGCTAGCCCCGTATCATGAGTAACAATAATCAATGCTGTGCCCAATGATTCATTCAGCTCAAGAATTAAATCGAAAATCGCTTGTGCAGTACGGTGATCAAGGTTACCCGTTGGTTCATCTGCCAATAAGCAATCTGGTTGAGTAATTAATGCTCGAGCTAATGCTGCACGCTGACGTTCACCACCTGATAATTCACTTGGTTTATGAATGAGGCGGTGACCTAAACCAACTTTGTTCAATAATT
>Ga0105350_10001342_pt1 | contig 15641 bp, 9 predicted proteins | sample EN1Hudsemesocosm_FD_83506 | JGI IMG/M metagenome (GOLD analysis project Ga0105350, IMG submission 83506) | Methane-oxidizing microbial communities from mesocosms in the Hudson Canyon - EN1E Hudson Canyon | ecosystem: Environmental > Aquatic > Marine > Cold seeps | place: Hudson Canyon... | reverse complement strand
TCATGGTTTCCTTATTAGCACTAGGTTTGGGCTCCTTGAAGTTTAAGATACCCTTAGAGGTATTTCCCAGTATTGAACCCCGAGTGGTGATTGTTTCCGTCTCGGTTCCGGGAGCCACACCAGAAGAGATGGAAAGCAGTGTTTCAATCAAACTGGAAGAGTCTGTTCAGGACCTTGAAGGTATTGATACTGTTAGTAGTACTTCATCTGAAAATCAAAGCTCGATGCAGCTTCAGCTGAAAGATAATTACGATCCTCAAGAGATGTTGGCCGACATTAAAAATCGAATTGACGCGATTAATAATTTACCGTCTTTGGCTGAACGTCCCTTGGTGAACCTTGCCAAGCGCAAGCGTGAAGTCATTAGTATCGCAGTAGCCGGAGATGTTTCAGAAGTAGAAATTAGACAGCAAGCTGAACAGATCAGGGATCAATTATTACAAATTGAAGGAATATCCCAAGTAGAATTAGATGGTGTACGCGCCTATGAAATAGCGATAGAAATTGAAGAACGTATATTACAGCAGTATGAACTTGGTTTAACGGATATCGCCGCTGCGATTGAGCGGAGTTCACAGGATATATCGGCAGGCAGTCTGAAAACAGACGGCGGAGAAGTACTCATTCGCTCAACCGGTCAGGCTTACACGCAACAAGATTTTGCCGATATTATTATTTTGGCGCGCCCAGATGGTGGCGTGGTACGTTTAAGTGAATTAGCTAAGATTAAAGATACTTTTTCTGAGGTGCCTATCGTGACGCGCTTTAATGGTCAGAGAGCGGCATTTGTAGATATTTACCGGGTGGGGCAGGAAAGTGCGATAGACGTAGCAGATAAAGTGATGCTCTTTCTTGAATCAAAGGCCGACTCATTACCTAGTGATGTCAGACTGACACCCTGGCGGGATCGTTCGAAAATTGTTAAAAAACGCATCAAGACACTGACCGATAATGCATTTCAAGGTGGCATTCTGGTATTGGTGTTATTGACGCTTTTCTTGAGACCAGCAATCGCATTCTGGGTTTGCTTGGGCATTCCGGTTTCTTTTATGGGGGCATTTTTGCTGATGCCTTTTTTTGGTATTACGCTGAATGTTATTAGCTTGTTTGGTTTTATTGTTATTTTGGGTGTTGTGGTTGATGATGCCATTGTTACGGGTGAAAATATTTATACCCATTTACGGTGTACAGAAGACAGTCTCGATGCCGTCATTAATGGCACCAAGGAAGTCGCTATTCCAGTGACTTTTGGAATATTAACCACAGTGGCGGCATTTTTACCTATCGCCTTCATTGAAGGTGTTCGGGGTCAGTTGTTTGCTGCCATTCCCGTCGTAGTCATTCCAATTTTGTTATTTTCGCTTATCGAGTCCAAGTTAGTTTTACCCGCGCATTTAAAGCATCTGAACTTGCACAAAGGCCAACAAAGAAATCGTTTTGAAGTTTGGCAGCAAGCGTTTGCTGATGGCTTTGAGCAGGGGGTAATTCGTTATTATCAACCACTATTAAATGCGGTATTAAACCATCGCTATTTGTTTTTGGCGTTTGCAGTCGCCACGCTAATTTTATTGTATGCGATATTAAGCTCTGGTTGGATGCGCTTTATTTTCTTCCCCAAGGTTCAAAGTGAGGTTGCTAGAGCTAGTCTTATTATGCCCAATGGCACGCCCTTTGAGGTCACCGACAAATTTGTTTTACACATACTTGATGCGGCTGAACACTTGCAAGAAAAGTATATTGATACTGATCCTGAAACCGGTGTTGAGCAAGCCGTTATTCGTAATATTTTGGCCACTTCCGGAAGTGGCTCTAGTGCCAGTGGCAGCCACTTTGGCCGGGTGTTGTTTGAAATTGTCGCACCAGAAGACAGGCGCTCTACCATCACCAGTCGAGAATTAGTCAATGAGTGGAGACAGCTGGTGGGGGATGTTCCGGGAGCTGACTCGCTTAGTTATCGCGCTGAAATTGGAAGGGTAAGTGACCCCATCGATATTCAGCTAAAAGGACTTGAGTTTGAGTCGCTGGCTAATATTGCCGAGCAAATCAAAGTTAAGTTGGCGAGTTACCCTAGTGTATTTGATATTGAAGACAGTTTCTCGGATGGTAAAGAGGCTTTAGAAGTGAGGCTCAAACCCCAGGCGCACGCAGCCGGGTTTTCTCGACAACAAGTAGTCGGGCAAATCAGAGAGGCGTTCTATGGCTTTGAAGTACAGCGCATTCAGCGAGGCCGTGATGATATTCGAGTTATGCTGCGGTACCCCGAAAAGGAGCGACGTTCTATTCAGTCCCTGAATCAATTTTTGGTGCGTACTTCAGCAGGTATTCAGGTCCCCTTATCCCAGATAGCCGAATTACTGCCTGAAAATAGCCCAGCGACCATTCACCGTATTGATGGAAAACGTACAATAGATGTGACAGCCGATATAGATAAGAAAAAAACCAATATGTTGTTGCTGCAAAAGGAGCTACGCGCTTTTATTGACCCCATCTTAGCTCAGACCCCCGGTGTGAGTTACACCATGGAAGGAGAGGCTAAAGAACAACGGCAATCATTTGGCAGTCTTAAATGGGGCCTACTGTTTGTGATTTTTATCATCTATAGCTTATTAGCTATTCCGTTTAAGTCTTATTGGCAACCTATCATTGTGATGATGGTGATTCCTTTTGGTGTGATTGGGTCAGTGGGAGGGCATTGGTTAATGGGCATGGATCTGACCTTAATCAGCTTACTGGGTATGTTAGCCTTAACAGGTATCGTGGTGAATGACAGTTTGGTCTTGGTTGATTTTGTTAATAAGAGGCGACTCAAAGGCGAGGCGATAAGCCTAGCGATCAGGCAAGCAGCTGCGGCAAGGTTTAGACCGGTTATCCTGACTTCATTGACCACTTTTTTGGGTTTGATGCCTTTGCTGTTTGAAGAATCCACGCAAGCACAGTTCTTGATTCCGATGGCGGTATCGCTCGGTTTTGGTATTTTATTTGCGACTCTAATTACCCTTTTATTAGTGCCGGTAAACTATTTGGTGATTGAAGATATTAAGGCTAGGCTAGGGGCGTCACAGGGGTAAAAAACGCATATTTAAAAGCGTTTAATGGGGCTTGCTCCAATGTCTATCAACTAATTGATCCTTGTCACTTATATCTGCCAGCAACACCTGTTCAAGTTCTGCTTTGTTCTTTTGTACCACCGAGACATAGGCCTTAGTATCAGCTTCTACTTTCAGTAGATCCTTAACATGTTGTTCGTCAAATTTTTTGAAGGTGCGTATCGCCCTATGGGCCATATAGGCGTGTGTACCTAATTCCGTCATCACTTGTTCACTCATTGCTAATGCCGAATGGAAGGTTTCTCGCACAAATACATCAACACCTAATTTATTAAACTCATGTGCTTGTATCCGTCCTTTGGCACGGGCAAATAACTTAAGATGCGGGTAATGCTTTTTACATAGACGTACGATAGCTTTGCTTTTTTCATGATCATCAATAGTGATCACTAATAATTTGGCACTATCTGCTCCGGCAGCGTGTAACAGCTGTTGACGAGACGCATCACCATAAAATACTTTATGGCCAAATTTTCGTAGCTGCTTAATTTGATCTGCATCATGTTCGAGCACTGTAGTGCTATAGCCACTCAGCGTTAATGATCGATCTACAATCTGACCAAAGCGACCAAAGCCAGCAATGATCACTTGGGTTTCACCGTCGTCAATCACATCGGCTTTTTGTTTTATCTTTTCAGACTTGATGTACAAGGGCTGAACCCAACGCTCGTTGATGATCATTAATAGCGGAGTAAATGCCATGGATAGCGCCACTACAACCACTAAGGGTGCAGTCACACTTTCGGCTAAAATGTGGTTTTGGCTGGCAAAGGAAAACAATACAAAACAGAATTCGCCTCCTTGAGCCAACGCAAAGGTGAATGTCCATTGTTGGTCGCTTTGTAAGTTAAATATTTTGGCGAGCACTATTAATACCAAAAACTTAATAGTGATCAGTGTGCCGGCCAAGGCGAGAATAACCTCAGGCATCTGCATTAATAATGCAAAATCGATACTGGCTCCAACAGAGATAAAAAACAGACCGAGTAACAAACCCTTAAAAGGTTCGATTTCTGCTTCTAGCTCATGACGGTACTCACTATCTGCCAATACCACGCCGGCTAAAAATGTGCCCAAGGCGGCAGATAACCCAACTAACTCCATTAATAGCGCAATGCCAATCACCAATAGTAATGCCGTGGCGGTAAAAATCTCCCGCAGTTTGGTGCTGGCAATAATATGGAATAAAGGCCTAATGAGTATTCGACCCGCAATGATAATTCCTCCCACGACGGCGAGTACCAATAAGGCCTGTTGCCAACCACTTAAGCCAGCATGAGATACGGCAACGTCACCCGCACTTTGTAAAGCCAGTAGGGGTAAAACCGCCAGCATGGGGATGACTGCAATATCCTGAAATAGCAAAACAGCAAAGGCACTTTGCCCAGCTTCGGTGGGCATAAGGCCCTTTTCATTCATGGACTGCAACACAATAGCCGTTGATGAAAGTGCAAGAATCAGTCCAACGGCCAAAGAAGTTTGCCATGCAAAGCCGAGTAATAAACCGATAACACAAAATAAGCTTGAAGTGACTATTACTTGTAATCCACCCAGGCCTAAAATCGGAATGCGCATACTCCATAATAGTGCCGGTTGTAATTCCAAGCCGACAAGAAACAGCATCATCACTACACCAAATTCAGCAAAGTGCATGATCGTTTCAACGTCATGACCCACTAAACCGAGCGCAAATGGTCCGATGGCTGCACCGGCTAATAAGTAACCTAACACCGAACCTAAACCTAATCGTTTAGCGATGGGAACAGAGATGACTGCCGCGAGTAAAAAGATAAACGCCATGTACATAAAACCGCCTTCATGCATATTCAGCTTCTCCCTTTATGAGTGATTTTAATAGGTCAAGGTAACGTTGAGTTTGCTGTTCAATTTGCTGTGGATCTAAGTGCATAACATCCTGACAGACAAAGGCGGGTAAGTAATCCATATCACAAAATGCTGCGGTGCATTCAAAGGGGCGCAAAAAATCAGCGATGGAGTTTTTGTGTTTACCTGCAGCGCCGTAGCTTTGAAGGTCTCCTCCGGTGGTAACGGCTTGAAGCCATTTCTTACCTTGCAACTTTGAGCCATGATCGCCATAGGCAAATCCATTTTGTAGTATCACATCTAACCATTCTTTCAAAATGGCTGGGCAACTATACCAGTAAAGAGGGTGTTGAAAAACAATGATGTCAGCTTGGATTAGGAGGTCTTGTTCGACCTTGATGTCGATATCGAAGTCTGGGTAATGGTGGTAAAGGTCGTGAATAGTGACGCCTTTTAGATCAGCTGCCGCATTAATGAGTGTTCTATTTATCTTGGATTCATTTGGGTTTGGGTGAGCGTAAAGTACTAGAATTTTTGGCATAACAATGAGTTACCCTACTTATGATCTTAAATGCGGATTCTATCAAGCCAACATAGTATATTGACTCTTTAAGCCTCTCAAGACTCTTATGTTATTTATTGAAAAACAAGAAATTAAACAGTGGTTTAGAAAATAGTATTTTTCATTTAGACGTGTCGAGCCCTCGACTTAAGTAGCGTTTTAGTTAAATATAATATTCTGCCTAAGTGAGTGAGATCTAGTAAAAAACATATTCCTAACTATACTATTTGGAGAGGAAAAATATTGATTTTCGGAGAAGAGGAATGCCATCTTTTGGTTTGGGTCTGACCCGATCATAGGCGTTGCTCTATTTACCGCTGAGTGAAATGCAATCGATTAGTTTCGAGAAAAATAAAGGAGGTCAGCCAGTGCTTAAAAATGTCAGTTTAGTGGGAAAAAGAATTCTTATAGCCGAAGATATAACTTTCAATCGAGATATTATTAAAATGGTTTTTGACAGTTCAGGAGTCGAATTATTTGACGCTGAAAATGGTGAACAAGCTGTCCTATTATTTAAAGAGAATGAAATAGACATCATTTTGATGGACTGTGTAATGCCCGTTATGGACGGCTTTAAAGCTGTTGAAGCTATCCGCGTTATTGAATCTAGCTCAAAGTCTCGTCGTATTCCTATCATCGCGATAACAGCAAGCACCTCAGATGAGGTGAAACAACAATGCCTAGATTCAGGAATGGATGATGTCTTGCATAAACCATTTAATTTTGATGAAGTCCTTAAAATAGTGACTCATTACTCTAATGAGACATAGGCTTTGGTTCAGTCAGGGCACTGAACCCTCTATAAGCGAGCGTGTTTATCTACTTGGTTTATCGTTGAAATGCCTGCCGATATTCACTGGGTGTATAGGTAGAGACTTTTTTAAAGGTACGTCGAAAGGCTGCATCATCCGAAAAGCCAAGTGAGTCACTAATAAGGTTAATCGGCTTTCGAGAATATATTAAAGACTCGCTTGCCTGATGTAGTTTGATCAGTCGCATAAAACTGGCTAATGATAAGTCTGTTACTTGTTTTACTTTACGGGCGAGTGTCCGTTCTGTTTGATTAAGGTGTTGGGCTAATACCGAGATAGTCAGTTCAGTGGCGGGTGTTTTTTCAACCCAAATATAAATTTCCCTCATTAGCGTATCGTCTAAGTTCATTAATTTTATTTGTGTAAATGGCTGGGCTGATTTCTCGGGTTTCGGGATAATCATTAGTTCAATAATATCTCGTAATACATCCTGGCCATACTGTTCTTCAATTAATGCCTGTGCAATGGGCAGGTAGCCATTTAAACCAGAGGCGCTTTTATTTTGATCTTCAAAGATAAAGGTCCGACTAAAACGCCAATCAACGTTTGGATAGGTGTTTTGTACAAAATCGGCTAACCACCAAGTAGCTGTAGCTTGTTGATAGTCTATACGGCCTGATGCTGCCATAAGGCATATAGCAGTGCAGTAACCCCAAACTTGTGTGCTAGCGGACACGTTTTTTAGGGCAGAGATCAAAGGTTGGTATGTATCAATAGCACGCTCTACATGTTGCGGGCTATTCGTCCAAAACCCCGGAATAAGTAAGGCATCAATAGGGGTGTTTAATAAAGTACCTTCTACTTTTATCGTCGTGACCGGTGTTTTACTGCCCGTAGAAACAGCGACATCTTTACTATCAACGCCAAGCCATTGGGTGTTGAATAAGGTTTTCCCCGCGCGTTTATTCGCGACTTCCAATAGTTCAGCAAAAGCAAATAAACCAGAAATAACACAGCCGGGGTATACCAGTAATCCTATATTCATCGTCATAATTTTACCTATTCATGTTAAGTGGCAGGAAATGATATTCGCCATACGGTTTTGCGCATAAGCGTTATTATTGCTGATTTGACGTAAATTGTATCCTTTATGTCAAATTTAGCCATAAACTAATTTCTCGTTTCTTTCTACAATGTCTCTCGTTTTTAGCTAAATTGAGGTTGAGAAATGAAAGTTACGCAAATTAGAAATGCCACTATTCTGATTGAAACTATTGTTGAAGGTAGGGATGAAGGTAAGGCTCAAGGTATTTTGGTCGATCCTATGTTTGCCCCTAAAGGCGCTATTCCTTCACTTAAGTACGCGACTAGATCAAGACGCAGGAATCCATTGGTTGAACTGCCTTCCAATATGGATGAATTGAAAACACGCGTCACTTGCTGCTTGATCACCCATTGTCAAAAAGGTCACTTTGATCATTTAGATCGTGCGGCTACTATGTGGCTTCGGGAAAACAACATTCCAGTTTATTGCTCAACACAGGATTCAGCATTCCTTAAAAAGAAAGGCTTAGACGTGCATACTCTGGACCCTTCAACAGAAAATCGTTTTTTGAGCGGTTCAATAGAATTGATCCCTTGTTTACACGGTGAAGGCTTTGTTGGAAAGATGATGGCACACGGTTATGGTTATTATATACAACTTCCTGGCGAGCAAAGTCTATACGTAACGGGAGATACGATTTTAACGAAAGCTATTGAATCATTTGTTACTCGAAAGCAGCCAGGCACAATTGTACTTCCGGCAGGTGGTGCGAATTTTGACTTAGGTGGAGAGATCATCATGGGTTTGTCAGACGCCGTTGAAATAGGGAAAATAGCAAAAGGACGGGTGATCGCTAATCACCTTGAAGCGCTTGATCATTGCCCTGTGACCAGAGAGTCTATTTTATCAGAGGTTCGTGGAAGAGGCTGGGAGCATCGTTTCTTTGTACCCGACGATGGAGAGAGTATTAGTGTTAATCAATCAAGTTCTGAAGTAGCCAATTCATAAGTCATGTAATGGCAATAGGCTAGCAACAAAATTCAGCTCATTGGCTGTGAGTATTTTTCGTACAGTAGACGTCTCACTGGGTTAACCAGCGTAGCAGTGTCTGCTGAAGTTTTTCTTTTGCTACCGGCTTAGAGACAAAGTCATCCATGCCAGATGCAATGCATTTTTCGCGATCACCTTGCATGGCGTTGGCGGTCATTGCGACAATAGGAATTGCCCTGTTTTGCTCATTCCTTCCATGTAATTTAAAGTTCGGGGCACGTATGCGACGTGTTGCTTCGTATCCATCTAGGACCGGCATCTGACAATCCATAAATACTAGGTCGTAAGGTAAATCTTCTAAAGCTTTTAATGCTTCTTCTCCATTAGCTACCATTTCTACTTGAATACCAAACTCTGCGAGCATGCTTTTGGCGACAAGTTGATTGATCATATTGTCCTCTACTACTAAGACGCGAGCGTCGAACTGTGGTAACTCTCGGGCATTGTAGGCAGTGATCAGCGGAAGGTCATTGTTAGTAATACCCGCTACTTTCTGGAGTGCATTGTAAAGAATAGACTGATCAATGGGCTTGTTGAGATAAGCATCAAATCCCACCTCTTTGAATTTTTGCGCATCGCCACGTGCGCCTTGAGACGTGAGCATCACCAGATGAGTGTGAGCTAATGGGCTGTCTTTAATTGCTTCACCCAACTGAGCGCCATCCATATTTGGCATTTGCATATCGATTATCGCAATATTGTAGGGTTTCCCTTCATCAGCCGCTTCCTTTAGCTCTATAAGTGCCGCTTCGCCACTGTCTACCAGTGAGTATTCAACCTGCCATTTGCTCAGCAATTGGCCTAATAAGGTACGGTTGGTAAGGTTGTCATCTACTACTAGTATTTTCTGATCGCTCAAATCTGTCATGGAGGGTTGCTGTGTCGGCGCATTGGTATTATCAAGTACAAGAGTGAACCAGAAAGTAGAGCCTTTACCTGCTGTACTTTTAACGCCAATTTCTCCCCCCATCAATTCTACCAACTGTTTACTGATTGCAAGTCCAAGACCTGTGCCGCCGTATTTTCGGGTGGTTGCCCCGTCAGCCTGGCTAAAGCGTTGAAATAGCCCTGCCTGTTGTTCAACGCTAAGGCCTATTCCAGTATCGGTAATTTCTATAAGCAGCTTAGTTCGCGGCTTGGAGGGTAATGACGTATGCTCCAGTACTGTGTAATGTACGGCTACTTCACCTTTTTTGGTGAATTTAATGGCATTACCCACCAAATTATTGAGTATCTGGCGGATACGTCCAGGGTCGGCACTAAACCATTGCTGTTGCATAGGCTCAGCTGGGCAGATTAACTCTAACCCGGCCTCATGGGCCCGTAAAGAAATGGCGCGACCCAAGTCGTTCATTACTACGCTCATGTCGAATTCAATGGCTTCCATCTCCAACATACCGGCCTCTACTTTAGAAAAGTCGAGGATGTCATTGATGATTCCAAGTAGTGCTTCGGCACTGTTCTTGACTGTTTTCGCGAAGCTGAATTGCGCCTCATTCAATGGGGTATCTAATAATAGATTGGTCATGCCTATCACCCCGTTCATCGGGGTTCGAATTTCATGACTCATATTGGCCAAGAATTCACTCTTCGTTAGGTTTGCTTGCTCAGCGGCCGCCTTAGCCTCTTGTAGTGACAGCTCGGTCAGTTTGCTTTGCTTGAGTGACTCTTCAATTTGAAGGCGAGTTTCGGCTGAGTGTATGGAAGCTGAAACGATTAAGGCAGCCGATTTAATAAACTCAAGCTCTGTATTTGTAAATCCCTTTAAGGTGCCGAGTTCGATGATGCCTTTCAGTGTATTTTCAAATATAAGTGGGACAACTAAGATACTCGTCGGAGCACTTTTCCCAATAGCAGAACTGATATTGGTATAATGTTCGGGTAAGTCAGATACGTTAATTATTTTTTTAGTTCTGGCCGCTTCACCTAACAAACCGTGGCCATAGTCTATTTGGTCATTAACCCCTTGGAGTTTTGTGAAGGCAAATCCTCCCATAAGGTTCAAAGTTTCATCTTGATTATTGGCAATGTAGGTAGCACCAACACAGGCGCCGGTATATTCTGCGATGTAAGCAATGGCATTTTCTGTCACAGCGAATGGCTCAAGCTCGCCACTCATGGCATCGTTGAGTTCATTTTGCCCCGTTTTTAACCAGTCCTGTTCAAGGGAAGCATCATTTTTTTGTTTAAAAACCTTAATCATTTCTTGTACTGCAGCGTAAATACCCGTTGACTCACCAGCACCAGCACCAGCACCAGCACCAGCACCAGCACCAGCAGTTAGTAGTATATCCAAATCACCGGCAGCTAAACGTTGGGTGATATCGGCTATTTCAGCAGGTTCACCGCCGACTAAATGTAGTAATTTTTTCGTGGTGTAAAGCATCGACAGAATCCCTAAGCCAATGGCCAATAAGGTACCCAAAATGATCGTCATTTCGTTGGTGTATGTTTGCGCTGAGGATTCATCTTGTCGTTGTTTCAAAAGGGCTTGTTCAATACTAATGAAGTCTGTTAATTCTTGTCGTAACGCATCCATGATGTTTTTACCCGTAGCCGCTTCTATATGCACTTGTACGTCCTTCATGGATATCGTAGATTTATTCATTTCCCTGCGTGCGGTAATCTCAGGGTTTGCTGCTTTATTCAGCCAGCTTTTTGCTAAGCGTTCTAATTTATTGATATCGTTATTCATGCGGCTAGTGTCATAAGCCTTAGCATTGAGTTTTTGTAATGACTCAATTGCAACTTTAAACTCACTTTGGCCGCTGTTGAATGGTGCCAAGAAGTGTTCTTTACCGGTGATAAGAAAGCCGCGTTGACCGGTTTCCTGATCCACCATACTTTTAGCTATTTGAAGAATTAATACATTCGCTTTATCATTTTCTGCCAGGGTGAACATGATACGCATGTCCTCCATGGCTAGTCGCATTTGGTCAAGGATCTCCTTTCCTTTACCTGTCGCGAGAACCTTCTCAAGGTCTTTTTTTGTCTTTTGGCCTTTATCTATTTTTCGGCGAATCTCAATTTCAACTAAACCGGCTTCGTTTAACCATCTAGCTGCTAATATCCTTAACTGGTTGATATTATTTATTATTTCGATACGGTCGTGGGCGTTATTGATAAGCTGTCGAAGTTTGGTAATATTAGTAATTAATGCCTTTTGGCCGTCATGAAAGGGCGCTAAGAATTCATCTTTACCGGTAATAAGAAAGCCACGCTCTCCTGTTTCCTGGTCCACCATACTTTTGGCAATGGATTGTGTTAAAACTTGGCCTCTTAAATTACCATCTATGCGAAAATTCTCGATCATGTCATTCATAATCTGCCGCATATCATCGAGGATATTTTTACCGACGCCTTTATTGAGAATATCTTGTAAGTATTCGGAGTCGACAGCGCCTTTTACCATTTCTCGGCGCATCTCAATTTCAGGCTGAAAAGCAAGTTTGTGCCATTTTTCTACTAACATGTTTATTTTTTTAAGTTTAGTCTGCTGAGATGGATTATCTGAAACCTGTTTTTTAAGGTCTTTAATCGTCAGTTGATAAGTACTTAAACCAGCAGAATAGGGTTCGAGGAAGCCTTCATTTCCGGTGATCAGAAAACCCCGTTGACCTGTTTCCATATCGACGAGCGTTTTTTCGATCAGGTGGGCTTCACCAATGACTTTGTGAGTGTGCGACACCCAGTTTGCAGTAGACACTAAAGAGTCTAGACCTCTGTAAGAAATGGTCCCAATAATCAGCATCAGTATGAATATGACTGAATAACCTGAAAGTAATAAGGCGCGTAATTTCATACAGTGTCTCTTGAAAGCATGAGTTCTTTCTTTTATGACCGTTCTTTTTTAAGCTCTAATTAATTATTTAGCTAATCCTAAAAATAACGTGGATGCTGAAAACCTAAGCTATTTAAGTATATTTTAGATGTCTATTTTTACAATGTTCATTGCTGAATTGTTTAGTTAAATGACAGGAAAAGGAATCGCTTATAAATACGCCCTGTTTTTAAAGAATCTAACAATTAGCTGAGCTGAGTTTTCTACGAGCTTGAATACTTAATCCCGATACAAAACTGCTTTGCCGTAAGACAGTTCAAGCGCTTCACGCTCGGTTTTTTTAAGTTTTTTCACCACTAAAGCATAGGAGTGATCGATCATCCGTTCGATCTCCCCATCTGGAATAGAGCCGTCTAGAATGACTGTATTCCAGTGTTTCTTGTTCATATGGTAACCGGGCTTTACTGATTCAAAAATGTCACGTAATTCGAAGGCGTGATCCGGGTCGCATTTTAGGTTCATATGGGCTGTCTGTTGCTCTTGGCCTTTATAGAAACTTAAAGTCGCAAACATTTTACCTTTAATTTTTGGAACTAAACAATCATGCCCAAAAGGGTAGTCTTCTCTGGTTTCAGGTTTTGATAGCAAATAATGCTTTGCCTGATCATAATCCATATTAATTCCTTTTGTATGTTGAGCAGAACGGCTAAATTAGAATAATGCTTTCTTCAGCATCTTGCCATTTCTCATACTTCTTTTTATAGGCTTGATCAATTATGTGTCTTTTAAGTTTAAGTGTGGGTGTAAAGAAACCGCTGTCATCTGCCCAGCCATCTTTAAATACAATAAGTGTTGATATTTTTTCATGATTATCGCTTTGCTTGTTCACTTCATTGAGGGTTTCTGTCAGTGAGTTTAAATGCGCATCATTTTCAATGTCAGCTTGTTCAGTTAAGCATAGCAAAGCGATTGGTTGAATCAAGCCAATTCCGGTGATCATGACTTGTTCAATTAAGGGGTTAGTCGCAAACTTATGCTCAATGGGTAAAGGCAAAACAAACTTTCCCTTGGCCGTTTTAAAGGTGTCTTTAATTCTTCCGGTGATAATTAAGTTATTGTTTTTATCAAATTTTCCAGTGTCGCCGGTACGGTAATATTGACCATCAAATACTTCGGCTGTTTTATTTGGCGACATATAGTAACCCGTCATAGTCCAGGGCGTATTGACTAATACCTCATCGGTTTCGGGGTCGATTTGAATATCTGCGCCGGGTACTGCTTTGCCTACGGTTCCAGGGACAATATCATTTAAGCTATTAAATGAAACGCCGCCACAGAGTTCAGTAGCGCCGTAGACTTCTTGGATATTGATATCCAATTTCTTAAACCAGTTTAAGAGCTCAGCCGAAACAGGGGCGGCACCTGAAATAGCCGATTTTACAGAAGACAGCCCTAAACCATCGCGGATTTTATTTTTGATAAGCTTATTAACGATAGGGAGCTTCAGCAGAATATCTAATTTTTTTTGCGGTAATTTTGTCAGAATACCTTGCTGGATTTTAGCCCAGATTCTTGGCACAGCGAAAAAAAGTGTTGGCTGAACAGATTGCAGGTTAGAAGAAAATTGTTCCAATGATTCACTAAATGACACCACAGAACCAGCTGCAATTGAGCTGATTTCTGATACAACCCTTTCTGCAATATGGTTTAAAGGGAGGTATGAAATGACGCGATCAGATACGCCTTGATATATGCCATAGACCGGGGTGGCGCGTTCATTTTTAAGCACTTCATTGATACATTGGTAGGTGACCATTACACCTTTAGGTGTGCCAGTGGTACCCGAAGTATATATGATGGTGAAAATGTCGCTTGCTTTGGGTGAGTGTACCTTTTCACAGGGTGCGAAATCGGTTAGCAGTTTATCCCACTTTAATTCGCAATCGACTTTACTATTGTCATCATAATGAGGAAAGGCAATACACGTCAGGTCATCAGGTATGGCTGATTTTTGTTGTTCCCATGTGTCTAACTTCCCAAGAAACAGTGCTTTGATATTACTTAACTCAATGACTTCTTTTAAGTCCTTTTCCGATAGCGTCGGATAGAAAGGAACAGACACAAATCCGCCCATTAATATGGCAATATCGGCAATAATCCACTGACTGCAATTTTTTGAAAGTATGCCAACATGATCGCCGACTTCAAGCCCTTGGTCACGTAAAACGGTGACAATTTTTCTAGCTTGCTGACCAACTTCAGCCCACGTTAATTCCTTCCACGCTTCACCTTTTGGTTGTCTTAAATATACTTGGTTCGGGTGTAGTTTTTCTCTAAGATAGAATACATCTAAAATGCTATTAGCGCGTTCCATTTCGGGGGTTTCTTTAATGGTAATTTTCTTTGAGAATAATGAAGAGCCCATTAGTACAAACCTTTTGAATGTTGTTTTGATTATTTCAAGGCGAACAGTATACGCCATGAACTTGTCTTCAGGTGATAATTGAAGAACTAAATGAAGGAAGATATAGCTAGAATATAGCGGTAGCCAGAATGAGAACTGCTTAAGGTGCTTTGGTATTTAAAGCACCTTGTACGATAAACTTATTTATACAAATAAGTCATTCATCAATTCTTTCTCAGTGTTTGTATTGTAGCGGTATTTTTCTAGGTCCTGATGGCCTCTTTCGCGTAATAGCGTTTCATCAATAACAAGCTGCCCCGTCAATTCAGTGTTTTCAGTGGTAATGATTTCATAAGCTGCGTCTGCCATAATTGCTGGAATACGCCCTCGCTCTAAGGTTGCTTTACCACCACCTTCAAACTCAACTGCGGCTGTTGCAATAACAGTTTGTGGCCAAAGAGAGTTGACAGCTATGCCCATGCGTTTGAATTCTTCAGCCATACTGATGGTTAGCATTGACATACCATACTTGGTCACAGTGTAGGGGCCATAATGGACAAACCATTTAGGGTCTAAATTTAAAGGGGGAGACAAGCTAAGAATATGGCCGTTTTCAGATTTCTTAAGCCAAGGTAGCGCCGCTTTACTGGCTGATAATACTGCACGGGTATTAATCTGGTGCATTAGGTCAAAGCGTTTCATTGGTACAGATGCTACACCCGCTAATTTGATCGCGCCTGCATTATTGATCAACACGTCAATTCCGCCAAAAGTGTCAGCAGTTTGTTGCATGAGCGCTTCAACCTTAGCATCATCACGAACATCCACTTGAACCGCAAGCGCTTTACCGCCGGCTTCTTCTACTTCTTTAGCGACACTGAAAATAGTACCTGGCAATTTTGGGTGCGCTTCAGCAGATTTTGCAGCAATGACAATGTTGGCGCCTTCTTTAGCAAATTTTAGTGCCATTTCACGGCCGATACCGCGGCTCGCTCCGGTGATAACAATGGTTTTATTGTTCAATTTTGACATTAATATAAATCCTATTCGCTTTCTTCATCGGCAATGACTGTGACTAGCAATTGTCGTAGTTTGACTTGATTGCCTTTTGTGACG
>Ga0105350_10001340_pt1 | contig 15649 bp, 11 predicted proteins | sample EN1Hudsemesocosm_FD_83506 | JGI IMG/M metagenome (GOLD analysis project Ga0105350, IMG submission 83506) | Methane-oxidizing microbial communities from mesocosms in the Hudson Canyon - EN1E Hudson Canyon | ecosystem: Environmental > Aquatic > Marine > Cold seeps | place: Hudson Canyon... | reverse complement strand
CTACATGTGATGTAGAGATCGTAATACCACGCTCTCTTTCTTCTGGCGCGTTATCGATATCAGCAAAATCCGTGGCAACCCCACCTTGAGCTTCGGCCATTACTTTTGTAATTGCTGCTGTCAGAGTCGTTTTACCATGATCTACGTGACCAATTGTGCCCACATTGACATGTGGCTTATTACGTTCAAATTTTTCCTTGGACATTTCGTCTACCTCATCTTAACTATATATTATCTTGACTTACTTACGACTACATCAGTCACGTTATTTGGTGCTTCTGCATACCGAGAGAACTCCATAGAGTATGTCGCTCTTCCTTGCGTTGCAGAACGCAAATCTGTTGCATAGCCGAACATTTCAGCTAATGGCACTTCAGCATTTATAATCTTACCGCCAGCAGAATCGTCCATTCCATTCACTAGTCCACGTCGACGACTCAGGTCTCCCATTACGTCACCCATGAAATCTTCTGGGGTTACAACCTCAATCTTCATCATGGGCTCAAGTAGTGCAGGTTCAGCATCTAAAGCACCATTTCTAAACCCGAGTGAGCCAGCAACTTTAAACGCCATCTCATTTGAATCTACATCATGATAAGAACCGTCGAATAATGTTACCTTAACATCTTCAACTGGGTAGCCGGCTATTACACCATTTTTCATCTGCTCTTGTATACCTTTATCTACAGATGTTATGAATTCTTTTGGAACTGACCCACCAACAATGGCATTTTCAAAGGTATATCCGGCACCAGGCTTTTGCGGGTCGAGACGCAACCAAACATGACCATACTGGCCTTTTCCGCCAGACTGGCGCACAAATTTACCTTCGGATTCTACTGTTTTACGGATCGTTTCACGGTATGCAACTTGTGGTGCACCAACGTTCGCACCAACACTGAATTCACGTTTCAATCGGTCAACAATAATGTCTAGATGTAATTCACCCATACCAGCAATAATTGTTTGAGCTGACTCTTCATCTGTTGAGACCCTGAAAGAAGGATCTTCTTTTGCTAGCTTACCTAATGCAATACCCATTTTTTCTTGATCGGCAACAGTTCGTGGTTCAATAGCAACAGAAATGACCGGCTCTGGAAATTCCATACGCTCTAATGTAATTACATGGTCGGGATCGCAAAGTGTATCACCCGTAGTGGTGTCTTTTAGACCAATTGCAGCAGCAATATCACCTGCTGCTACTTCACTAATTTCTTCACGGCTATTACTGTGCATTTGCACTATTCTACCTATTCGTTCTTTTTTACCTTTAACAGGATTGAATAGAGCATCGCCTGATTTTAATACACCAGAATATACACGGAAAAAAGTCAGCGTACCTACGAATGGATCGGTGGCAATTTTGAATGCCAATGCAGCAAATGGTTGTTGATCATTAGCATGACGGTCACCAACAGTTTCATCTTTATCATCAAGGACACCAGTAATGGCCGGAACATCTTCCGGAGATGGCATAAATTCGACAACAGCATCAAGCATCGCTTGAACACCTTTATTCTTGAATGCCGAGCCACAGAATGTTGGCACAATACTGTTTAGTAGTGTTTGTTGACGTATGCCATCTTTTATTTCTTGCTCTGAAAGTTCGCCGTCTCCAAGATATTTATCCATTAATTCTTCGTTGGCTTCTGCGGCAGACTCGATCAATAATTCTCGGTATTTTTGGCATTCAGCCATCATTTCTGGAGCAATTTCACGGGCTTCATAACTGACACCACTGTCATCATCGTCCCAATAGATTGCTTTCATGCGAATTAGATCTACAACTCCTTCAAATTCTTCTTCAGAACCTATAGGGAGTTGCATCGGCACAGGATTTGCGCCAAGTCGGGTTTTGATTTGTTCTATTACGCGGAGGAAGTCAGCACCTGAGCGATCCATCTTATTGATGAAGGCCATGCGTGGCACTTTATATTTATTAGCTTGTCGCCATACCGTTTCAGACTGTGGCTCTACGCCACCAACAGCACAAAAAACTGCTACAGCTCCATCAAGCACTCGTAGAGAACGCTCAACTTCGATGGTGAAGTCAACGTGGCCTGGTGTATCAATAATATTAATTCGGTGTTGTGGAAATTGTTTATCCATTCCTGACCAGAAGCATGTAGTAGCTGCAGAGGTGATAGTTATACCACGCTCCTGCTCCTGTTCCATCCAGTCCATAGTAGCAGCGCCATCATGAACTTCACCAATCTTATGAGAGATACCTGTGTAGAAAAGTACGCGCTCAGTTGTCGTAGTCTTACCTGCGTCAATATGAGCCATGATACCGATGTTACGATATCGATTTAGAGGGGTGCTTCGCGCCACAATCGGTACTCTATAAGTTAATTAATATTGTTAAAGAACGGTGTTACTGCTTGTACATTTTTAAGGGCTACCGAAGTAGCCCTTAGATTAAAATCGGAAGTGAGAGAATGCCTTGTTGGCATCTGCCATTCGATGTGTATCTTCTTTCTTCTTAACTGCTGAACCTTTACCATCAAATGCATCGCCCAATTCACCGGCTAAACGCATAGACATAGATTTCTCACCACGTTTACGTGCTGCTTCAGATAACCAACGCATGGCTAACGCTACGCGACGTTCTGGGCGAACTTCTACCGGTACTTGGTATGTAGCGCCACCAACACGACGAGATTTAACTTCAACCATGGGTTGAATATTATCTAGTGCTTGTTGAAAAATCTCCAAGCCGTTAGCACCTTTAGTATCTGCAACAGACTCAATTGCATTATAAGCAATTTTTTCAGCAACAGATTTTTTACCATCTTGCATGATAATGTTAATAAACTTTGCCAATCCAATGTTATGGAACTTTGGATCTGGCAGTACTTCACGTTTGGCAACAACCCTTCTTCTTGGCATGTCTCTTTCCTAATTCTTTAATTTTCTAGACGTTATTAACGGCTATTATTTCGGACGTTTAGCACCGTATTTAGAACGGCCTTGACGACGTGCGGTAACACCAGATGTATCTAGCGCACCACGTACAGTGTGATAACGCACACCCGGTAAATCTTTAACACGACCACCACGAATCAATACGACCGAATGTTCTTGTAAGTTATGACCTTCACCACCGATATACGATGTAACTTCGAAACCATTTGTTAAACGAACACGAGCTACTTTACGCATAGCCGAGTTAGGTTTCTTAGGTGTAGTAGTATATACACGAGTACATACGCCACGACGCTGAGGACATGCCTGCAATGCAGGAACGTTATTCTTTTTCTTTTGCTTCAATCTAGGTTTACGAACCAATTGATTAATTGTTGCCATTGATTTACAGCCTTACATATATTCAAATTTGGTAAGCCAGCTCATCAAAGCTATCGTCTTACCTAAAAAACCAGACTGCATTTCAATAACGAGCCTGACAAAGAAGAGGGATCATACTACTTAATCTACTATTGATCAAGCCATCTTTTCTACCATAATTAATAATTGCTCACCTAAGCTAGAATTAACTGGGATAGGTGAGCCTTATCACTAAATGGAAGTTATGATGTGCTTTCGATTTCCTCGTTAGTGTTCTCAGCTTTTACAGCTGATTTGGTACTTTTTTCAGTTTTAGCAACTACTTTATTTCCATATCGTTTACGGAGTCGCTCTTTGTGATAAGCAAGACCTGTACCTGCAGGTATTAGTCGACCTACTATTACATTTTCTTTTAAGCCACGTAGTGGATCACGTTTGCCTGTGACAGCAGCATCCGTTAGTACACGTGTTGTTTCTTGGAATGATGCCGCTGAGATAAATGAATCAGTTGCAAGAGATGCCTTTGTAATACCTAGTAACATATGGCTAAATGTTGCTTCCATTTTGCCTTCAGCTCGCATTTTGTCATTTGCTTCCAATAAGGTGTCATGCTCAATTTGTTCACCTTTAAGGAATAAGGTATCACCAGTAAATGTAATTTCAACTTTACGTAGCATTTGGCGCACAATTACTTCAATGTGTTTATCGTTAATTTTTACACCTTGTAAGCGATATACTTCTTGTACTTCAGCCACCATGTAGTTTGCTAGTGCAAATACACCTTTCAAACGTAAAATATCATGTGGATCTTCTGGTCCATCAACAACCAACTCACCTTTTTCGATATGCTCACCCTCGAACACTGAAATATGACGCCATTTAGGAATCAATTCTTCGTGCGCCTCACCTTCTTTAGGTGTAATGACTAATCGCTGCTTACCTTTAGTTTCTTTGCCGAAACTGATTGTTCCTGAGATTTCAGCCATCAATGCAGGATCTTTAGGTTTACGTGCTTCAAATAGATCTGCAACACGAGGAAGACCACCAGTAATATCACGAGTTTTACTACTTTCTTGTGGAATACGCGCTAGTACATCACCAATACCGATATTAGCCCCATCTGTAACGGTTACAATCGCGCCACCTGGTAAAAAGTATTCTGCAGGAATATCAGTGCCAACGATAAACTTATCATTGCCATCACCATCCACCAATTTAACCATTGGTCGCATATCTTTTGCAGCTGCTGCACGCTGTTTAGGTTCACGAACGATTAAGCTTGTTAAACCTGTAACCTCATCAATTTGCTTATCAACTGTTATACCTTCGACCAAATCTTTAAGCTCAACAAGACCCGCTACCTCAGTTACAACCGGATGCGTATGCGGGTCCCATGTTGCTACAATTTGTCCTGATTCAACAGCTTCATTATCTGCTACTGTAATCTCAGAACCATAAGGGATCTTATAACGTTCACGCTCACGGCCGTTATCGTCAATTAAATGCAGCTCACCTGAACGCGATACGGCGATAAACTTACCACTTGAATGCTGGACAGACTTAATATTGTGGAATCGAATATTACCTTTGAATTTCAAAGATACATTGTTATCCGAAGCAGTACGCGATGCAGCACCACCAATGTGGAAGGTACGCATTGTTAACTGTGTACCAGGCTCACCGATAGATTGAGCAGCAATAACACCAACAGCTTCACCTTGATTGATTAAATGGCCTCGACCTAAGTCACGACCATAACACTGAGCACACACACCGTGCCGAGATTGACAGGTAATTGCAGAACGAACGAGCACTTCATCTATCCCTGCAAGTTCGAGATGAGTGATCGACGCTTCATCCATTAATGTTCCTGCAGCGATAACTACTTCTGAATTGTCTGAACTCAATACATCGATTGCTGTAACACGTCCCAAAACACGTTCACCTAACGTCTCTACAACATCACCACCTTCAATAATTGGTGACATAACAACGCCATCTTCAGTTCCACAATCCTCTTCAACAACAACAAGATCTTGTGATACATCTACCAAACGACGTGTTAGGTAACCTGAGTTCGCAGTTTTTAAAGCAGTATCTGCTAAACCTTTACGCGCACCATGAGTCGAGATAAAGTACTGGAGTACATCCAAGCCTTCACGGAAGTTCGCTGTTATTGGCGTTTCAATGATTGAGCCATCAGGTTTAGCCATCAAGCCACGCATACCCGCTAATTGACGTATCTGAGCAGCGGAGCCACGCGCACCGGAATCAGCCATCATATAAATAGAATTCATAGATTGCTGTGTAACTTTATTTCCTTCGGCATCGATAACAGTATCAGCACCAAGGCCATCCATCATCGCCTTCGCAATTTGATCATTGGTACGAGACCAGATATCGATAATTTTGTTGTAACGCTCACCATCTGTTACTAAACCAGATGCATACTGTGTCGCAATTTCTTCAACTTCAGCTTCTGCTTTCGCCAAGATATCTGCTTTAGAGGCAGGAATCACCATATCATCAACACCAACTGATGCACCGGATTTAGTGGCTTGAGTAAAGCCAAGGTACATAAGTTGATCAGCGAAGATTACTGTATCTTTCAAACCTAAACGTCGGTAGCTTGTATTAACTAAGTCTGCAATTGCTTTCTTAGTCATTGAGCGGTCAACTACTGAGAACGGTAATCCTGTTGGTACGACGTCAAATAACATTGCACGACCAACTGTCGTATCGACACGGATAGTCTTTGTTTGCTCAGGTTCTGGCAAAGTAACATCAGTTTCGTCAATACGAACCGTAATTTTTGCGTGTAGCGATACTTCATTATTGTAGTAAGCACGTTTCAACTCAGCTACATTAGCAAATTTAAGGCCTTCACCTTTTTCATTCACAAGTTCACGGGACATATAGTACAAACCAAGCACAACATCTTGTGATGGAATGATTACAGGTTCACCATTTGCAGGAGACAAGATATTATTTGTCGCCATCATTAACGAACGTGCTTCTAATTGTGCTTCCAATGACAATGGTACGTGTACCGCCATTTGGTCGCCATCGAAATCGGCATTAAATGCACCGCAAACTAATGGATGCAATTGAATAGCTTTACCTTCAATCAATAGTGGTTCAAACGCCTGGATACCTAATCTATGTAATGTAGGTGCTCGATTCAACATGATTGGATGTTCACGAATGACATCTTCAAGAATATCCCAAACTTCAGGTCCTTCACGTTCAACCATTTTCTTAGCAGCTTTAATGGTTGTTGCTAAGCCTTTACGTTCTAATTTTCCATAGATAAATGGTTTAAATAATTCCAATGCCATTTTCTTAGGTAAGCCACATTGATGTAATTTCAAATATGGACCAACCACGATTACAGAACGGCCAGAGTAATCTACACGTTTACCGAGTAAGTTTTGACGGAAACGACCTTGCTTACCTTTGATCATATCAGCCAAAGATTTAAGCGGCATACGGTTTGTACCCGTAATTGCTCGACCACGGCGACCGTTATCTAAGAGAGCATCAACAGATTCTTGCAGCATACGTTTTTCATTTCGTACAATGATGTCTGGTGCATTTAGATCTAATAAACGTTTTAAGCGGTTATTACGGTTGATGACACGACGGTATAAGTCATTCAAATCAGATGTCGCAAAACGACCACCATCAAGAGGTACTAAAGGGCGTAAATCCGGTGGAAGAATAGGTAGAACTTCCATCACCATCCATTCTGGTTTATTACCAGAGTTTAGGAAGGCTTCCATAAGTTTTAAACGTTTTGTTAACTTTTTGATCTTAGTTTCAGATTTCGTTGCACCGATATCTTCACGGATGTTTTCGATTTCTTTATTTAAGTCAATGTTGCGAAGTAAGTGCTGAACCGCTTCTGCACCCATACGTGCATCAAACTCATCACCATATTCTTCAACCGCATTTAAGTATGTTTCATCAGACATCAACTGACCCACTTCTAGTGGTGTCATGCCTGGATCTACAACCATAAATGCTTCAAAGTACAATACACGCTCGATATCACGTAACGTCATATCCAAGAATGACGAAATACGAGATGGAAGTGATTTTAAGAACCAAATATGCGCAACTGGACTTGCTAACTCAATGTGCGCCATACGTTCACGACGTACTTTTGCCACTGTAACTTCTACGCCACATTTTTCACAGATTACACCGCGATGTTTTAAGCGCTTGTATTTACCACATAAACATTCGTAATCTTTGACTGGGCCAAAAATCTTACAACAGAATAAACCCTCACGTTCTGGTTTAAATGTACGGTAATTAATTGTTTCTGGTTTTTTAACTTCACCAAAAGACCAAGATCTCACCATTTTAGGTGAAGCAAGGCCAATTCGGATCGCATCAAACTCATCTGATGGTGTTTGTTGCTTTAACAGATTAAGTAAGTCTTTCATGTTTCATTCTCCGCTGCCCTATTACGAGCAATAGTTGGATTATCAGTATTAACGTTTTAGTTTAATCTTGCTTTAGTCTTCGACTAAATCAATATCAATACCAAGAGAACGAATCTCGTGAGTTAATACTTTGAATGATTCAGGCATGCCTGCATCCATTCGATAATCACCATCCACGATATTTTTATAGATTCGAGTACGACCTTGAACATCATCTGATTTCACAGTTAACATTTCTTGAAGTGTATATGCTGCACCATAAGCTTGTAGTGCCCATACCTCCATCTCACCAAAGCGCTGTCCACCGAACTGAGCTTTACCGCCTAATGGTTGTTGCGTTACTAGACTATAAGGACCGGTAGAACGTGCATGCATTTTGTCGTCAACCAAGTGATTCAATTTCAACATATGCATATAACCAACAGTCACTTGACGATCAAACTCATCACCAGTACGGCCATCAATAAGTATTGTTTGTCCACTACGTGGTAAGCCTGCTAATTCAAGCATATCTTTGATTTCTGTTTCTTTCGCGCCATCAAACACAGGGGTAGCCATTGGCACACCACCGCGTAAATTGTTAGCTAACTCAATCACTTCATCATCAGACAGTGAGTCTAAGTCTTCTTGCTTACCGCTAGTGTTGTAAACCTTGCCTAAGAACTCACGAATTTCAGCGATATCACGTTGCTCATCAAGCATATCAGCAATCTTGAAACCAAGACCTTTTGCAGCCCAACCTAAGTGAATCTCAAGAACCTGACCGATATTCATTCGGGACGGTACACCCAGTGGGTTCAGTACAATATCTACTGGACGTCCATCGGCAGTGTAAGGCATATCTTCAACTGGTACGATGTTAGAGATAACACCTTTATTACCATGCCGACCGGCCATTTTATCACCCGGTTGAATGCGACGTTTAACAGCAAGGAATACTTTAACCATGCGTTGAACACCAGCAGCTAAATCATGACCTGAAATTAACTTTTCTTTCTTAATTTCAAATTGATCATCCATATCTTGACGATATTGTTTGATTTGAACTGATGCTTGCTCTAATTGTGCATTTAAGGTCTCAGATTCCATTTGGATCTCAAACCATTTCGCATGTTCAAGTTTCGCTAGGTAAGCCTTAGTGATTTTAGAACCTTTATCAAGACCAGGCGCTTTTACAACTTCTTTACCAGATAGAGCGCGTTCTAAACGTGAGAATACGTCATCAATAATGATACGGTGTTGATCTTTAAGATCAGCACGTACTTTATCTAGTTCAGCTTTCTCAATCGCAATGGCACGCTCATCTTTGTCAACACCTTCACGCGTAAACACTTGAACATCAATAACAGTTCCAAATGTGCTTGAAGGTACGCGTAATGATGAATCTTTAACGTCAGCGGCTTTCTCACCGAAGATGGCACGAAGTAATTTTTCTTCTGGTGTTAATTGTGTTTCACCCTTAGGTGTCACTTTACCAACTAAAATATCACCAGGTTTAACTTCAGCACCTACATAAACGATACCAGACTCATCTAGCTTAGCTAGTGCACCTTCGCTTACATTTGGAATATCACTAGTGATTTCCTCAGTACCCAACTTAGTATCACGTGCTAAACAGTTAAGCTCTTGAATATGAATCGTTGTGAAACGATCTTCTTGAACCACCCGCTCAGATACAAGGATTGAATCCTCAAAGTTATAACCATTCCAAGGCATGAATGCAATTAGGATATTCTGACCTAATGCTAATTCGCCTTTATCCGTAGATGGGCCATCAGCAAGAACATCACCTTTAGCAATCACATCACCTGGTTTAACTAACGGTCGTTGGTTAATACATGTACTTTGGTTAGACCGAGCATATTTAATTAAGTTGTAGATATCGACACCTGAATCAGCATCGCCGGCTTCAGCATCGTTAACACGAATAACAACGCGGCTAGCATCAACAGAATCAACAAAACCACCACGTTTTGCAACAACCATAACACCAGAGTCACGTGCTACTGCACGTTCCATACCGGTACCAACGATCGGCTTTTCAGCTCGTAGTGTTGGCACTGCTTGACGTTGCATATTCGAGCCCATCAAGGCACGGTTAGCATCATCATGTTCTAAGAATGGAATCAATGATGCAGCGACTGATACGACTTGACGTGGTGACACGTCCATATATTGCACTTGGTCAGCAGGCATCAATGAAAATTCATTTCTAAAACGACATGGCACCATATTGTCTAAAATTTCATCATTGTCATTTAGATTAATAGTCGCCTGAGCAATTTTAAACTCACCTTCATCAATCGCAGACAAATAGGTGATGTCTTTAGTCGCTTTTCCTGCAATAACTTTACGATATGGTGTTTCAATGAAACCATATTCATTAGTGCGAGCATAGATCGCCATCGAGTTGATTAAACCGATGTTTGGTCCCTCAGGCGTTTCAATTGGACAAACACGACCATAGTGAGTTGGATGTACATCACGAACCTCAAAGCCAGCTCGTTCACGTGTTAAACCACCTGGACCTAAAGCAGAAATACGACGTTTATGTGTTACTTCAGATAATGGATTATTTTGATCCATGAACTGAGAGAGTTGGCTTGAACCGAAAAACTCTTTGATTGCAGCAGCAACGGGTTTAGCATTAATCAATTGCTGTGGCATTAAGCCTTCAGACTCAGCAATACTTAAGCGTTCACGCACAGCACGCTCAACACGCACTAAACCAACACGGAATTGGTTTTCAGCCATTTCACCAACGCTACGTACACGACGGTTACCAAGATGATCAATATCGTCAACAATACCGTGACCATTACGAATTGATAGTAATTCAAGTAATACATCTACGATATCTTGTTTAGATAAGATGCCTTCGCCTTCAAGTTCTTCACTGCCTAAACGTCGATTAAACTTCATTCGTCCTACGGCTGATAAATCATAGCGTTCAGTAGCGAAGAACAAATTAGTGAACAAGTTTTTAGCAGATTCTTCTGTAGGTGGCTCACCTGGTCGCATCATACGATAGATTTCAACTTTAGCTTCTAAAGCAGTTGTTGTTTCATCTAAACGTAATGTGTCAGAAATGTATGGGCCTTTATCTAGGTCATTAGAATAGATAACATCAACAGTTTTAGTATCAAAACGTTCGAACACTTCTAAGACTTCTTCAGTGATCTCATCATTTGCAGACAGTATTAACTCACCACTATCAGTATCGATCATATCTTTGGATATAACACGGCCGATTAAATAATTAGCCGGAACTGTCAGGCTAGTCATGCCAGCTTTTTCCATCTGGCGAATATGACGACCAGTAATTTGGTTATCAGCTTCAACAATCATTTTGCCTTCTGGCGAAGTGATATCACAAGGTACTGTTTGGCCGCGTAAACGTTGAGGAACCAATGCTAAATCGAAGTCATCACCTTTTTTGGTGAAAGTATCATGGTCGAAGAACAGATCTAATATTTCTTCATTAGTGAATTCAAGTGCGTGTAATAATACCGTTGCAGGCAATTTTCGACGACGATCGATACGAACAAAAACACCGTCTTTGTGATCGAACTCAAAGTCCAACCATGAACCACGATAAGGGATAACGCGAGCGTTAAACAGAATCTTACCTGATGAATGAGACTTACCTTTGTCACTGTCGAAAAATACACCGGGCGAACGATGTAACTGAGATACGATAACACGTTCAGTACCGTTGATAACAAAGTTACCTTTCTCAGTCATTAAGGGGATTTCACCCATATAGACTTCCTGCTCTTTAATGTCTTTTACAACTTTAGATTTTGCAGGGGCGTCTTTATCATATATGACAAGACGCATTTTAACTCTTAGAGGCGCAGCGTAGGTGACACCACGTAACTGACATTCTTTAACATCAAATGATGGTGTACCTAATCGGTAGCTAACATATTGTAATTCCGCTTTGCCCGTATGGCTTTTAATTGGAAGCACAGAGCTAAAGGCGGCGTGCAAACCTTTAGAAGTACGATCGTCAGCAGCAACGCTATGTTGTAGGAATTCTTGGTAAGAATCTACTTGCGTAGCTAGTAAATTAGGAACATTCAAGACACTTGGGCGTTTGCCAAAATCTTTACGAATCCGTTTTTTCTCGGTAAACGTATAAGCCATTTATTACACCTCAGAGAACATCTTTAATTAATATGGTTATCAACTAAAGAAATTGTAATATTGTTTGGGTGGTCAGAAATAAACATAACTGACCAGTAACGGAAAAAGGCCGGTGGTTAAAACCACCAGCCAAATTCTATATCGCAACGATTAAACTGTTACGATCATTCGAATGCTTACTTAAGTTCAGCAGTCGCACCAGCTTCAGTAAGCTGCTTAAGTACATCTTCAGCTTCAGCTTTTTCAGCAGCTTCTTTAACAGAAACAGGAACGCTTTCTACCATTGCTTTAGCTTCTTTCAAGCCAAGACCAGTGATAGCACGAACTGCTTTGATTACAGAAACTTTGTTCTCGCCGAAGCTTGACATAACAACATCAAACTCAGTTTGTTCTGCAGCAGCAGCACCAGCACCAGCATCGCCAGCAGCTGCTGCAGCTACAGGAGCAGCAGCAGTTACACCAAATTTTTCTTCCATTGCTTCAATTAAATCTACAACTTCAACTACAGTCATATTAGAAATTGCTTCTAAGATATCGTCTTTAGATACAGCCATTTTATTTTCCTATTTTCAAGCTTACAGAATTATTAACACGTCTTAATTCTCGTATGAGATTAAGCCGCTTCTTTAGCATCGCGGATAGCCGCGACAGTACGAACCATTTTGCTAGTCGGAGCCACTAAAGTACGAACAAATTTCTCAATCGGTGCTTTCATAGTACCCATAAGGATAGCAATAGCTTGATCCTTAGTAGGCATTTTAGCAAGCTTCTCGATATCAGTAGCAGGTAATAACTTGCCACCTAGAGAAACCATTTTGATTTCAAGATTTTTGTTTTCTTTAGAAAAACTTCCCATAACACGTGCTACTGCACCTGGATCTTCTTGCGAAAAACCAAATACTAAAGGTCCAGTCATTCCATCTTGCATGCAAGCGAAATCAGTTCCTTCAACAGCACGTTTAGCTAGTGTATTTCTTACAACACGTAAATAAACATTTTCATTTCGTGCTGCTACACGTAGCGCAGTCATGTCTGTAACAGACAACCCATGATATTCTGCTGCGACAGCAGAATATGCACTAGAAGCTATTTCAGCGACCTCAGCAACTACGGCTTTCTTACCTTCAAGATTCATTGCCACCTAAGTTATCCTCCTTAGGAATCACTAAATTTATATAGTGATTGTTGCTAAAAAGAAGAGATAGTTCTCTTCCACCTATACGGTATTCAACGTCAGAAATTCTGTAGCTGAACCCGTCTGCGTAGGCCAAAAGCACGAATGCAATTGATTAAATTCACATACCTACGGTCTTAGACGACTCGATACAGACAAGCTGCATCGAGCGGTCCAATTTTTTAGTAAATCGACTTAATTATGCTAAGAAAGATTTATCTAAAGTAAGACCAGCACCCATGGTGCTAGATACACTAATACGTTTGAAGTAAATGCCTTTAGCAGAACTTGGCTTCAATTTGTTTACATCATCCAATAATGCTTCTAAATTTTGGCGCAAAGCCGCAACTTCAAAACTAGCATTGCCGATTGTACAATGAAGAATTCCTGCTTTATCTGTGCGGTAACGTACTTGACCTGCTTTTGCATTTTTAACAGCTTCAGCAACATTTGGAGTCACAGTACCCACTTTAGGATTAGGCATTAAACCGCGAGGGCCTAAAACCTGACCTAATGTGCCAACAACACGCATCGCATCCGGAGAAGCGATAACAACATCGAAGTCCATATTGCCTGACTTAATTGATGCAGCAAGATCTTCAAATCCAACAATGTCAGCACCAGCAGCCTTGGCAGCTTCTGCATTTGCACCTTGTGCAAATACGGCAACACGAACAGTCTTACCTGTACCATTTGGCAATACTGTTGAGCTGCGAACAACCTGATCAGATTTACGAGGATCAACACCTAAGTTAATAGAAACGTCAATTGACTCAACAAATTTTGCTGATGCATGTTCTTTAATAAATGCTAATGCTTCATCTACTGGATGTAGTGAGCCCGCCGTTAATTTCTCGCGAATAGCAAGACCTCTTTTACCCATAGTCATTATGCAACGCCCTCTGTGTTCAATCCCATACTGCGAGCAGTACCAGCAACTGTTCTTACTGCAGCATCCATATCAGATGCTGTAAGATCAGGCATTTTGATCGTTGCAATTTCTTCTAACTGCGCACGACTTACAGTGCCTACTTTTTCAGTGTTCGGACGACCACTACCACCTTTAAGACCAGCAGCTTTTAAAAGTAGTACTGCTGCAGGTGGGGTTTTAGTGATGAAGGTGAAGCTTTTATCATTAAATACTGTAATCACAACAGGAACAGGTAGACCTGATTCCATGCTTTGTGTTTTAGCATTAAAAGCTTTACAGAACTCCATGATATTTACACCATGTTGACCTAATGCTGGACCAACAGGGGGACTTGGATTTGCTGCACCAGCTGGAACTTGCAGCTTGATGTAGGCATCTATTTTTTTAGCCATTATTAACTCCTAAACGGGTTCAAACGCCTTTCAGCTCCCCAATAACAAACCAGCTACTATAGCTGGATAATATTCTTTATTTAGCCTTTTGCAACCTGGCCAAATTCAAGCTCAACTGGTGTAGAACGGCCAAAAATAACCACTTCAACACGCATTGTGCTTTTTTCGTAATTGACTTCTTCAACGACACCAGTGAAGTCATTAAAAGGCCCATCAGTTATCCGGACAACCTCACCTGGTTCAAACAAGACTTTAGGTCGTGGACTATCCACACCTTCTTGAACGCGTTGTAATATTTGATTCGCCTCTGCTTCAGTTATTGGTGCTGGGCGATCGCCTGACCCACCAATAAAACGAAGAACGCGAGGTATATCATTAACGACATGCCATGTTTCATCGTCCATTTCCATGTTTACTAACACATAGCCAGGGAAGAATTTACGTTCACTACGACGTTTTTGACCTTCTCGCATTTCAACTACTTCTTCAGTAGGTACTAAAACCTCACCGAATTTTTCTTGCAGCCCAAAACGTTCAATGCGTTCTTCAAGAGAGCGCTTTACTTGTGCTTCATAATTAGAAAAAGCTTGAATTACATACCAATGTTTACTCATTATTCAACCTTTTATACTGTTAGAGCGCGAACCGCCCAAGCCAACAACGAATCCACTGCCCACAACATAACTGCAGCCACCATTACCATAACAATAACCAGCAATGTTGTTCTTACCGTTTCTTGACGTGTAGGCCAAACGACCTTACGTATCTCTACTTGAGTATCACGGATATAACTCAATGCAGTTGTACCTACAGTTGATTTAGATGCAATAAACAAAGAAAGCCCAGCCGCAACAAGCAAGCCAGGCACTCTCAGCAGATTTGAATACTCTGCATAGGTATAAAACAAAGCAATCGCAGAGGCCATTATGACTACTGCGATTACTAATTTGATATTATCTGCCATTTTATTATGTTCGTCTATTATGTATCTTTAGTGAAAACAAGAATGGCAGGCCAGGAGGGAATCGAACCCCCAACCTACGGTTTTGGAGACCGTCGCTCTGCCAATTGAGCTACTGGCCTAACATATGCTCTCGAATGATTAGCGACTCCAAAATCGCCGACCAAGAACCCTTCTAATTGCTACTCTGTGATTTTACTAACAACACCGGCGCCAACTGTACGGCCACCTTCACGAATAGCAAAACGTAATCCATCTTCCATCGCAATCGGTGCGATTAAGGTTACGTCCATTTTGACGTTGTCG
>Ga0105350_10001336_pt1 | contig 15665 bp, 13 predicted proteins | sample EN1Hudsemesocosm_FD_83506 | JGI IMG/M metagenome (GOLD analysis project Ga0105350, IMG submission 83506) | Methane-oxidizing microbial communities from mesocosms in the Hudson Canyon - EN1E Hudson Canyon | ecosystem: Environmental > Aquatic > Marine > Cold seeps | place: Hudson Canyon... | reverse complement strand
CCAAACTCTTCTGGTTTACCTAAGCGAGATGGGAAAGGTAAGGTGGCTGCCAGACTATCTTGTATTTCCTGAGAAAATGACTCCATCATTGGCGTCATAAAAAGACCGGGGGCAATCGCTAAAACACGCACACCAAACTGGGCAAGTTCACGCGCTGCCGGTAAAGTCATTGCCACAATGCCACCCTTCGACGCTGAGTAAGCTGCTTGCCCAATTTGACCTTCAAATGCTGCAACTGAAGCCGTTGAAATAATCACACCTCGTTCACCATCAGCATTTGGTTCACGTGTTTGCATATCCGCAGCCGCTAAACGAAGAATGTTAAATGACCCAATCAAGTTAACCTGAATAACCTTACTAAAAAAATCTAGCGACATCGGTCCATTACGACCTAAGATTCTCCCTGGATTACCAATACCTGCGCAGTTAACCGCAATACCGCAGGCACCATGCGCTTCACGAGCGGTGGCTATTGCTTTCTCGGCACTCTCGGCATCGGTGACATCACAATGAATCGCAATACCGCCAATTTCTTGCGCTACAATTTCTGCTTTATCCATTTGAACATCAAACAAGGCTACTTTTGCCCCCTTGCTCGCCAAAAACCTTGCCGTTGCTTCACCTAAACCTGAAGCACCACCTGTTACTACTGCTGGAACGCCATTAATATCCACTTAAATCTCCTCATTAACCATTAACATCTTCAATTTAATCAATAAACTATTTAATACATTGATCTTGGCGTAAATAATAAATAGGAGCAATGCCCTAATGGGCTAATTATTTAACATAATCGGACGATTTATTTAAATGGCGAGCTAAATTAGACATAATACCTAACTTAATCGGACACTCACCTTCATCTCAGTCTTGGCCGTTATGACTTCAAAAAATTATAGTATTTCACCTTATTATTTAGCCGCCGTGTTACAAGGTGCAAAAAGGCTCAACTATGACACAAATCGTTTACTACTTGAGTCAGGCCTTGATGGTTCTTTTCTAAAGAATGAATACGAGCGTGTTTCAGCAGATAAAGTCACTGAACTCATTCGTACAATTTGGCAAACGATGGATGATGAATTTATGGGCTTTACCCAGCACTCATGCAAGCAGGGTGTTTTCGCCATCATGGCTAGACAAGCCATTTCCTACAAAAGCCTGAAAGATGCATTAATACAAGGAACGCATTTCTATCATCATATTCGCAATGACATCACGTTAACGTTTGAAGAGAAAGAACAAGAAGCAATTTTAACCTTTGGTTTAGTCGACCCATCGTTAGATCCGGATCATTTCTTAGTCGAGTTTTTTCTATTGATTTGGCATCGGTTTTCTAATTGGCTTGTAGGTCAGCGAGTCCCATTAAAATATGCCGATTTCTCTTACCCTGCCCCTGCTCATGTGAAAGAATATAGCCGACTTTACCCCTGCCACTGCCGCTTCAATCAAGCATCTAACAGTATCGTTTTTGATACAAAATCCCTAGCATTGCCTATTAAACAACATGAACGTGAGTTGAAAGTCTTCTTAAAAAATTCACCTGCCGACCTTCTTAGTAAACCAGTGTTTTACAGTGCGATGACAGCGCAGGTAATGAATTTGATTGGCGGCTCAATAACTGGAATGTTTCCAGACATCGAAGCCGTCGCTAAGGATTTCAATATGAGCTCTCGAAATTTGCGAAGACGACTGAAAGAAGAAGATACAAGTTATCAGAAAATTAAAGACAAGCTACGGCTAGACCACTCAATAATACTGCTACGAGAGCAAAAGCTCGCTATTAATCAAATTGCACGTGAAGTAGGATTTAATGAACCAGCCGCTTTTACACGCGCCTTTAAGCAATGGACTGGTGAATCCCCCAGAGCCTATCGTAAATTCAGGACAGTCGTCATTGATAAAAACTTATAGTGTTTCGTATCTTATTTAAAATACCTAAACACAATTTCTCAAGTCATGGATGAGCGAAGAAAATCCCAATATGGCCCTTATTTTCTCAAGTGCTTGGCATCTTTCCAAGAAACATTTTTTGGCGCTGATAACCAAGTATTCAGTGTCCCAAAGAAGCCTTGCATTGAACCCTTATCGCCGATCTCTGTGTCCTCTACAACCGGCTCTTCATGAATAATGTCATTGCCTTCATCATCTTTAATCTCTGAAAACTCAGCGACATCCAATACATCAGGCAAAATGTCGATCGATTTATTTTGCTTAATGAATGCAACCCCTTGCTTTAATTGTACCGCTGCATTTTTTAATAATATGCGAACTTTTTCCGACAAGCGTTTATTCCGAAGTATCTGAGTAACTTCTTGCTCAAAAGCCTGCATATCATCAATCAGCTTGCCTTTGTAAAAAGCTTCTTTGTACTCTAGCTGCCTAACGGTATTCGAAATTAATTCTGGTGCAACATCCAACTCAATCGGTTTTACATCAGACCCTCGTTCGGCTAACAGTAAACGATAAGCCATTGAAAGGCGCACTTTACGTCGAAATTCTGAAACAACATCTAAAGGATCTTGGATATCATCACTTTGTTCTGTCAGTGCAACAGGTGATTTACGATCATCATCAAGTGAAGATAAGATTTCACTAAGCTGGTCTCTGATCCGATGATCTAAAGCATCGAGGCGAATTTCTATCTTCGAGGAAATTAAGTGCCTTTGTTTATCATCTAGGTAATCCAACAAACCAAATGTCTTATCCGCAATCTTGGTATTAGTACCTGATGACACGAGCAAAAGTTCCAAACTTGAGGTTAAACGCTGCACAGCATTCATCAAGTTTGAAATACGTCGAAGCATTTCACGACGCTGCTCAATAAATTTAACCGCATCTATATCTGAATTTATATTTGCTAGGCCAGTTGTTGAATCTGCTGACTCGCTCATATTGACTCCTGATAGAATGAAATTATGCTTACTATATTAGCTGTTATTTTTAATGCGCCTTATAAACTCACATTAAAAACACTATTTAAGCCAAAACCTTACTGATATTCATTTTCAGTACTGTCTCAAAACAGTTATTTTGTGTGGGTTATTTCGATTGCAGCTGGGTCACACGGTAACCTTGGCGAATGAGTTCCGCGACAATACCTTTCTCTCCGAGCATGTGACCTGCACCCACAACGATAAAACAGGTTTCTTGATTTTTCACACACTGATTTGCACTGTTCGCCATACGAGGATGCCGATCAAAAAATAACACATCAAAAAATCCAGCAAGTTTAGGATAATCGTTAAGCGGATCTCCTATTGCTTGTTTATATAGCTCCTCACCATCACCTCGTTTCCAAGCAGACATCATCGCGGCCCAAGTAGCTTTATAGTCAGTCATATCCTTAAAGCTATCTTGTAGTATTTCATCATCTGCCGGAAGATTTGTCAGTAAGCTCATTTGAAAAGCAAAATCTTCTATCTGACGAATCTTCTTTTTATATCGTGCTTTTTGCATAAAATATTGATCAATACCTTGATCTGCTTTGTAGCCTAATTTTTCCGCCTGTAAAGCGGTAATGGTAATCGCCAATAAACCCGGCTGATAATTTTTAACGGCTTCTAAAGGAATACCAAATTCTTTCAATAAGCTCTCTATAATACTTAGGGTTTTAGGGCTCAGATGCTCCTTCATGGTTTGGTTATTCGCGTAAAAACCATTTTCGGCGATCAATCGCTGACGTTCATCTGCAGAAACAGTTTCTTCGTCCACCTCAACCACTAAAACTGATGATCGTTCATAAGCATCCAATACTTGTTTATCTAAAGGATAAAAACTTTCATTTGCAAAATGTACCGACCCCATTAAAAAACCTTGCTGGCCGTCTTTTTCATAGGTCCAGAATAGTTCCGCTTTCAGAGGTTGAGCAATAATTAGCAAAGTAACTAACATCAGTAATAAGCTGTAATGATATGCGAAATGTAGTTTCATCATAAAATGAAATCCGAATAGGTAAAAAAGTAAGTTAATGGCTCGTGGTTTAAAGCTTGCCATAAGAAATAATTTATTGCGCCATACTCCCACAAATAGCCCTAAACAAAAACAGCCTTGCAGTAAATTATCTGGTAAAAGTTAGTTAGTTCAGCGCTGAACTTTTTAAGTGCTCTTTCAACCAGACATAGTATTTTATGTCTTTATATGCTGCTTACTTGTGAATTATCAGAAGACAACTAAAATTAAATACACATTAGGATGATGCATGATTGGCTGTTTTTAATAGGCCAGTTAGGAGACGTAATATTTTCGTTATGAACAACAGAAATATAGCCGTGACAGCATGTTTATTTGGGGCATTTACTTCTTTTATTCACGCTCAAGAAAAGCCTAATACTGAAATGTTATGGGCAATGAATATTGAACAACTTCTGAAAGTTCAAATCACCTCTGCCTCTCGTTTTTCTGAATCAACTCTTACCAGTCCTAGTAGTGTCAGCGTCATTCATCGTAAAGATTGGGAACAACAGGGCGCTCGTCGAACATCCGATGTTTTTCAAAACCTACCAGGGGTTGTCGTGCTCCCCATTCCCACTGGCGGTAATTCCATTCAGGTTAGAGGCTATGGTAATGGCTCGGTAAAAGGTAAGGCCGCCCTACTCGATGACATTCCTATCAATAGTTTTGTATATGGTACCGACGTATTTTCATTAGATAATCTTGAGCTCGCTGCGCTTCAGCAAATTGAAATCGTACGAGGTCCCAGCTCAACTCTTTATGGTAGTGATGCTTTTCATTCTGCTGTAGCTTATCAGACTTGGCGACCTGACGCTTCGGAACCAAAGTCAAAACTAATCGCGGGTTCGAATGATTATTATCATAGTAGCTTGCAAACTTCTCAGACTTTAGCAGAAAATTGGCTTTTAGGGCTCGTTCTAGCGGCCTCGAAAGAAGGTAATCAGGATAGTGACTTCGATTTCCAATCACCTGTTGATAATAGCATTGATGATGACCAAAGAGCGTTAAACTGGGACTCTCAAACCGCTATTATCCACCTAATAAAAAACACGCAAGGGGATGAAGGCTTTCGAACAAGTCTATATTACGCCAATAATGACTTTGATGACTTTCAAGGTGGTGGCAATGCGACGTTCCCATCATACAATCATGACCGTGCTGGTCATAATGGTCGCCTATGGATGACCCGAACAAGCTACCGACAAACTCTAAATCATCAACTCGACTTTGAAACCAAGCTTTATTATTGGCAAATGACGCACAACCAAGAGTTTTTAATTCCTACTCCCACAGGAAACCTGCTTGATAGCTCAGAGTTTGATGAGGACCGCGTAGGAATATCCTTCATGCTGCGTCAGGATATCAAGGAGATAGCTACACATTGGTCATTAGAATCTAGCTATGAGCAAGCCGGGATTGAGCATAATAAACAAAACCGACGTCATCTTAGTAGTGGAGTAAGCGACAGTTCTAATATGGTTGATTATAGCGGTACTGATCAGGAAATTATAGGTTTGTCGCTCGACGCTAAGACGGCACTTACAAGTAAATGGCATACAGTCTGGGGTGGACGCTATGATCACTTTGACACCTTTGGCTCGGCCTTTAGCCCAAGATTAGGACTTATATTTCAACCCGTCGACACCACAGCATTCAAATTAATGTATGCAGAGGCTTTCAGAGCACCCTCTGCAATCGAGTTAAGGGGTTCCTCTTTCGCCAAGGGCTCAAGCACATTGGAACCTGAAATAATGCACAACATCGAGTTAAGCTTGGTACATAGCGATAAACAGTGGGACTTGGAGTGGAACTTGTTCCATAGCCGCTGGAAAGATCGCATTGTTATCAAGCCTTTCAACCAAGATGGCTTCACTTCACAATACCTCAATTCTGGGGAAAGTCGTTCCAGCGGTAGTGAAATCACACTGAGAACCCAGATCGACCAATGGCTAATACAAAGTAATGCTTCTTATATTTATAGTGAGAATCAAAATACCGATCAGTGGATCAGTCTCTTCCCTAAACTGATTGTAAATCTTGGTTTTGGTTATAGCTGGCCAACACAACAACTTGAGTTATTTGTGAACAACCGCTTTCATCACATGGTGAATAAAGGCGACCAAGCATTACCCCCGATGTCTCAATCTTCAGCGCCAAACTATTTTCGCACTGATATGACCTTACAAAAAAGCTATAAAGAGAACTGGCAGTTTGGCTTAGCCTTAAGAAATATTTTTAACCGGGGCAATGTATTACCTTCAATTGCAAATAGTTTTAATGGCGTACCAGACCTGGACTTTGATGCTGCCTTAACGTTGGCTTATCAACACTAAATTGCAAGATCTACCAAGAATGACAAGGAAGAAAACTCATGACGGCACTACACAATTTGCCCGGATCTAGCGATGGCCTGATACAAGGGTTTAATCAATATTTCACCATCCAGCGAGCCAAAAACCAAACGGTGTTAGACGACATTTACCGCATCCGCTATGGCGTTTATTGCCAAGAATTTGGCTTTGATCTACCTAATAAGCAAGGTCTAGAGCAGGATCAATTTGATCGCTACTCAAGTCACTGTCTGCTGACGCACAAAAGCAGCGGTGTCAACGTTGGCTGTATTCGGGTGATTTCACTTCCTGAAGAGAATCAATCGATAGAACTACCTTTTATCACCCACTGTGCAGATTCTTTCTACCCAGAGCAACTCAGCCCTGAAGCTATAACCGTCAATGAAGTAAGTGAAATATCACGGGTCGCTGTGGTACCTGAGTTCCGCCGCCGTTTAGGTGAAAACGGTACAAAAGATGGCCTAGCCACAATTCAAGATGATTTTAACCAAACCAGACGGTTTCCCTATATTACACCGAGCCTATATCTCGCCGCAGGCGCACTTTTTTTGGCTAGTAAAAAACAGCAGATCTTCGTTGCAACTGAACCTCGACTGATCAGGAGCTTAGCCAAATTGGGAATTCGCTTTCAACAGGTGAGTGAGTTAACCAACTATCATGGCCAACGTGCCGTTTATTCTTTTACCCGTCAATCCGTCCAAGAGGATATCCAAGCCATGCCAAAACAAGTGAGTAATTTTTTTCATTTCATCGAAGACCAAGTTATTTAACGCTGCTTAGGGTTGAGAGTGCTTCAACAAATAGCTGAAAATGGAATGAAAAGATTGAGACATCAAAGGATAGATGGCCTTATTTTGATAACAATACGACGGTCAAGGCGTATTTTTAACATAAGCAGTGGCCTCAATGTATTATGCCTAATGTTGATATCATATTGCACCAGCGTGCTTGCAGCGCCTCAAAATAATAAAACACCCAGCAACTCGATCAGTGTTCAGGCAGCATTAATCAAAAACTTTACTCATCTTATCGAATGGCCCAAAAACAAACCTGAAAAAAATAATACAACGTTTCACCTCTGTATACATCACTCTAAAAAATTGGAACAACAATTTAAAACTATTTTTACCAACAAACAGATCAAAGGAAGGCAGGTCGATATTCTGAATATTCACAGCACGGACATCAATGGTTGTGATTTAGTTTATATTACCACCGCTTCGAAGGAGTCGATTTCGCTCATGCTAAAAAGCGCTCATCAATTAGGGATACTAACTATTAGCGCCCAAGAGGGTTATGGACAACATGGCATTCATATCAATTTTTATGAAAGTAACCAGCACATGGCCTTTGAACTCAATAAACACGCTTTAGATCGTGCGGGGTTTCAGGTCAGTACCCAACTCTATCGTTATGCCCGTATCGTACAGTGAACTGATTATGTTTCGACAATTATCGATCAAGAACAAACTTACCCTGATTATTACATTAGTCACATCTACTGCGTTAATTCTCGGCTTTACCGGCATTACCCTCACTTATTATAACGAGGCACGCAGCAACCTGATTGAGGATATTGAGCAGGAAGCCAAATTGGTCGCAAGTTACAGTCAGGTGCCCGTTGCACTTAATTTTCATGATGACTTAATACGTATACTCGATGCCGTTCTTATTCCCAGCGCTCATACAAGTGCAATATGTGATCGTGAACCCGCACAGATAATTCAAGCAGATAATGGTGGAGGCCTGCTCACCGATACAAGCGATTGCCGTTTAAAAGGTCCAATCTGGCAAGACGAGTGGCTTTGGGTGACTCAAGTCATTTATGATATTTCTGGTGAATCTATCGGCTTAGTGCTCTTTAAAGTATCAACAGCCGACTTCAATGAAGGCGTTAAGCAGTTTGCTTACCTGGCTTTGATATTTACACTTCTATCAATTGGTTTTAGCTTCTTTTTAGCTGGTCGCTTACAAACGTATATCTCTCGCCCCATTACAGACCTTAAAGATGCAACACAACAGCTTTGCAACGAAGAAAATTATAACTTCCGCGTACCCGTAACAAGTGAAGATGAAATAGGCAGCCTGAGCGATTCTTTTAATCGTATGCTCGAGGCCATGGAGCAACGTTTGGTAGAGCGTAATCAAGCCATTACGAAAATGCACCTTCTCGCTAATTACGACTCGCTCACAGAACTCCCTAATCGCACCCTCTGCCTTGATCGGTTAGATCAAGCGATTTCTAAAGTAAGTCGAGATCAGAAGAATCTCGCCATCATGTTTATCGACCTCGACAATTTTAAAGATATTAATGACTTTTTAGGACACAGTGCTGGCGATATTTTACTCGTTAAAGTCAGTAATAATTTAAGTAGCGCGCTCAGACAAAGTGACACACTCGCACGACTCGGTGGTGATGAATTTGTCGTAATTCTCACTGAGTTTGAATCCAAAGAAAGCCTATCAATGGTGGCAGAAAAGTGTGTACATGCCATTTCACAAGAATTCAACATTATGGATAACATTGTTACCACATCTGCGAGTATTGGTATCGCTATTTATCCCGATGATGCGTCATCCTCAGAGGAGCTAATGAAAGCGGCTGATAGCGCTATGTATCAAGCAAAAGAACGAGGTAAAAATTCTTTCTATTTTTATGAAGAAAGAATTAATGCAATTCTCGCCAGACGACATACACTTGCTGGCGCATTAAGGTTTGCCTTAAAAGAAGACCAGCTACATGTTGAATACCAGCCGGTTGTTGAGCTAAATTCTAATAAAATTGTTGGGGCAGAGGCTTTAATACGCTGGCATCACCCTGATTTTGGCATGATATCGCCCGTTGAATTTATTCCTATCGCTGAGAGTACTGGCCTGATTCTTCCAGTCAGTTTATTTGTGATTGAGTCTGTGTGCCAATTCATTACTAACTTTCACACCGAACTAACAGATGATTTTTCGGTAGCTTTAAACTTATCCCCCGCAATCTTGAGGCAAACTAGCTTAGTGACGCAAATAGAAGTTTTTTTAAACCAGTATCAGATCCCCCCTAAGGCCGTTTGTTTTGAAGTAACAGAAAATGCCCTAATGAATGAAATGGAACACTGTATCCAAACACTGAACGCTCTCAAAAAACTCGGTTCACGAGTCTCAATCGACGATTTTGGTACGGGTTACTCTTCGTTAGCTTACTTAAGTAAATTACCCGTCGACAACCTTAAAATTGATCGATCTTTTATCAATGATATGTTGCACGATGATAGTGATACCGCGATTACACTAGCAATTATTTCGCTCGCTCAAAGCTTAAAATTAAAAGTGATCGCAGAAGGGGTAGAAGACCAAGCACAGCTGAAATTTTTAAAACAACACAACTGCGAGTATATTCAGGGCTTTTTAGTCAGTCCGTCAAAACCAGACAGGGCTTTCATCTCTTTTCTTAAGAGCTACAATCACTAACTTTCAGAATATTGATTCGTTACTAATCAGCTTAAGCTAATGCCAATATTGCTTACACCACCGTCTTGGGATAATGCACGTAACTCTGCAATTAACTCTTCACCAGGGTGGGAAGCAGAACGTAAGATATCATTCAATTCTGACTGAAAAGAGAACTCACGTTCAACAAGTGGATGGGTGTCATATAATTTAATGAGTTGATTTTCGCTTAAATCGTCACCTTCAGAGAAATCAATAAACTGAAGCACTGTCGTTAGTGCAGTTTGACTTGCATCTAACGCCCGTCTTTTTTCTTCATTTAAACCACCTAACATCGCTTGTTCAAGCAAATTCAAACAATCAGCCGTTGGCAATGCACCATAATGCTCACTGTTTTCTGTTTCAGGAACATATGCCATAACATGATCCAGCAATGCAATAATCTGTTCTTCATTTGGCTCAACAATAAGGTGCTGCCAAACCCCCTCTATAATTTCTGGCAAGGGCATGTAACCACTGTCATCCGCTTCAAGACTGGTAATGTATAAAATAGCATTAGGCAAAGCGCGTTCTGCGAGCGACAATATAAACGCACGTTCACGCCATGCACTTAAAGATTGAAGCTTTTTTTGGAATTTCTGTTTATTCATGTAGTTAGTCCAACCTTTGATTGAGCAAATTGTTTCGATCGTTGTAAGGCATCCAGCAGTATATTGGTACATTGCACTAAAGAGGTTCCAGCAGCAACAATACCATCTTCATGGCCCTTCATCACAAAGAGTATCGGCAACGCTACTTGACCTAACATTAATTCTGAAGAAAGCTGCTGTACAGCGTATGCCATTTCAGGTGTTCCATAAGGTATTTCTTTAGGGGTGGAGGCTAAATTTAATGCCTCTGCATGACGCCAAATATCCGGTGAATGTACATGAACCACGGCCTGTATTTGATCACTTTGCTGATATAAAACCCCATGCGTCATGCTTTCTGATGAAGGCTTTAGTACACCGTGAGCACACAGGCTGTTTTGTTCAACATCAATATGTGTGATACAAGAAAGGCACTTATTCGATAACGAATGCTTATGCCCAGTTTGTGACCCCGTAATTAAGAACGTATTGTTTGATTTAGTCACACGGATTGAGATATTCCCAAAACCATAACCACCATAACGGCTATCATCTTGCCCTAACAAGCCTTTACCTATCATGACTGAACGACAAGTATTAATGTCCCTCAACGCCTTCGTATTCGCTCTTATTGTCTTGTGCTGAAAGTCGAGCGAATATTTGATGACCCCTTCTTGCTCCACCATAACTCCTCGACTATTTAATACGAAACATGCTACTTCAAGGCTTTTTATCTAGGGTAGAAGTCGCTAAACCATAAATAGCCAAGATAGAAGCGCTTAGGTTTTAGGTAGAGTAACGCCTTTTTGACCTTGGTATTTTCCACCACGATCCCGATAACTTGTTTCACAGATTTCATCTGATTCGAAAAACAACATCTGTGCAACACCTTCATTGGCGTATATTTTTGCGGGTAGATTTGTCGTATTTGAGAATTCAAGCGTTACATGTCCCTCCCACTCGGGTTCAAGCGGAGTGACATTAACAATGATACCGCAACGCGCATAAGTTGATTTACCAAGGCAGACAGTTAAAACACTACGAGGTATTTTAAAATATTCTACCGTACGCGCTAATGCAAACGAGTTTGGTGGGATAATGCAAACATCACTATCTATATCAACAAAGCTTTTTTCATCGAAGTTTTTAGGATCTACAGTTACCGAATGTACATTAGTAAAAATTTTAAATTCACTACTACAACGAACATCGTAGCCATAACTAGAAGTTCCATAAGAAATAATACGACCGTCTTGGCCTTCACGTACCTGGCCTGGCTCAAAAGGCGAAATCATGCCTTGTTCTTGTGCCATTCGTCTTATCCATTTATCAGATTTGATTGCCATCGTTACTTATTCCGCTCCAGTTAATTATTGCGCGTTATCATACAGGGATGAGACTTCAAGATAAATGCCCTCGTTCTCGTCTTGATCAGCGTTTAACAACACGAGGACGGTATAAAACTCAATTTATATAAATACTATTTTTTAAATTTAAAATAATGTTGAGTTTATCCGAACAAGATTTTTTAATTCAAATAACAAAAAAGCAACATTTTAGAAATAGTGAGCTAAACTTAGAAGGGACACGAAATTATAAAATTAATAGCGTAAGTCAGACACAGTCCAAAGTTGTTATTCCTTTTATGCTTTAGTCTGACCAAAGAACAACAACTTCATTTATTTATAGCAGGCTATGTTTTGGCACCCGTTTTTTTATCGAAAATACAGCAACAATTCCGTTTTCAAAAACTTGGCTACCGCTTGTCATTCTATTTTATTTCGATCTGTATCTTTTTTACCTTATTAACCGCCTCATCATTACTCTTTAAACAATATCAAGAAGATAAAGAGTCAGTTTATGCTGAAAGCCGTAAAACAATTCTAGCAGTAGAACAACAACTCTCACGAAGCTTATGGAATGTCGATCAGGATAGTACTTATATCTTACTTGAAGGTATGTATCGCATGCCCTCAATTCAAGGTTTACGAATTGTAGAATCTTTAGGAAATATCTATGAGTATGGCGACGTTAATCTACCTCCGAGCATTACGATACCACTGGTATTTAATGGCCAAAAGATGGGTAAATTGGAAGTTGATGTTAACGATGAATTAATTGAAGCTGGTGTACTGGAACAGTTAAAAGTCATCTTCATCAGTTCAACCTTACTTATCGGATTAATTGGCTTTGTATTTAGTTATATAGTGAAAAAGTCAGTTACTCAGCACCTTTCTTATATTCGGAATGCAACGGCAGACCCTAATCGCTTAACTAGTAAGCAATACATGCCCATTACTTTACCCAGAGCTAATTATCATGATGAGCTATCTGATTTAGTCGACGTACTAAATGAAGGTCAGCGACAAGTGGCTGAATTTGCGCATGATAGAGAATCATACGAAAGACAACTAGAGTACCAAGCAAATTTTGACATGTTGACCGACTTACCGAATCGGCGCCACATCGACCAGCATTTACAGTCTGAGATTGCACTCAGTATTGAAAATCCACAAGATAAGTTAACTCTATTCTTTATCGACCTAGATGGTTTCAAAGAAGTAAATGACAGTTTGGGGCATAGTACTGGTGACTTAATTTTACAAGCCAGTGCTAGCCGCCTAAAAGAACTCATTAAAGCACATGATGGCTATGTTGCCCGTTTTGGCGGTGACGAGTTTATTGCTTGTTTCCGTTGTGCAACCCGTGCAGAAGCAGAAGTCGTTGCAAGCAAAACTATTTTGGCATTTAAAGAAAATTTCAACCTTAACGATACGCAATTACAGCTTGGCTGTAGTATTGGTATTGTCATGTATCCTGAGGATGGAGATAACGCAGAAGAGCTCATTCGGAAGGCCGATACTGCAATGTATAAAGCAAAAGATGCGGGTCGTAATACCTTTGCATTTTTTGACCAATCGATGATGCATAATATTGTGTTGCACAACACCATCAAGAATAAGTTAAAAGATGCCATTAAAAATGGTGATTTGGAGCTATATTTTCAACCACTGATCAACTTCAAAGACATGTCTATTACAGGTTTTGAAGCTTTGCTCCGCTGGAATGATTCAGAACTTGGAAGTGTCAGACCCGACCTATTCATACCGATTGCTGAAAAATCAGGTTTGATTTTTGATATCGATATATGGGTCTTTGAAAAAGCAATCGCACAGGTACAAAAATGGCGCGAGCAGTACGGTCAAGAATTTATCGTCGCCATCAACTTTAGCCCAACTAATTTCCATCATCGCGAAATGATGACATGGGCCCAGCAACATGAAGTATTTTTACAAAGTTTAGATTGGGTCGAATTAGAAGTTACGGAACGCTTGATGCTTGATGATGACCCAGTTGTTTTAAATGGTATTAAAGAGCTTCTTAAGTCAGGCCTTCAATTTAGTATTGATGACTTCGGTACAGGCTATTCATCTCTGGGCTACATCAAAAAATTTAGTCATATTTTATCAAAAATCAAAATTGATCGTATGTTCGTCAATGACATTATGAACAGTAAGTCTGATCAAGCTCTAGTAAAGAGTATTATTACCCTTGCTGATAGCCTTTCTATTGAAGTATTAGCAGAAGGGATAGAAACTCAAGCACAAGAAGCCGTATTGATTGAACTAGGCTGCGATTATGCCCAAGGTTATTATTACGCAAAACCAATACCCGTTAATGAGATCCCTAATTTCTTAAATGGATGGCAGGCTCAAGTAGACTCTAAAGAAAGTTTAATCAACTCTTCTTCATAGTATCTTTTTTATTGCGCTATTTGAGTCATATATAAATCAACCGTTTCTTGAACACGTTTTATATCCCCATTGTTTTTAGGATTTATAGATCCAATTCTTAACAGCGCATACTCGCGATTAAAATCAATGAGCCTTAGCAGAATACCTCGTTTTGCAAAAAAGTGGCTAAGCTGTTCTGCTTGGCTGACTGGTAAACAATAACTTGAAAACAATGCTTCGTGAAAGATACGATGAGTGTTTTGAGGACCTTGCTGTAAGCGACTAAACAAAGGGTTAAATAATGCTTGGCTTAAATTTGCTGCTTTAGATATATTCTCTTGAGCCTGCTGCTGCCATGCTGCATCATTAAACGCGACGGTTGCAATGCTTTGTGCCGGACCATTGATCGCCCAGAGCCCTAAGTGTTTTTGAAACGTTTCAATCAGTTTTTCATTCGCAAAGACAAAACCCAAACGCAAACCGGCCAAGCCAAAGAACTTACCAAAAGATCTGAGTACAATCATATTCGGTTCAAAATGTTGCGTTAACACACTCAATTCTGGCTGTGTATCCATAAAAGCTTCATCAATAATCAAATAACCCCCTTCATCTAAACTTTTTGCCCATACTTTAAGCTGAGCAGGAGAGAACTTTAGTCCACTCGGGTTATTAGGGTTAATAATAACTAAGTGCTGTTGCCTATTCTGCTGAAGCGAGCTATTGATAAACGAAACCGATGCCTCGTGTTCAATAGAAGGATAATTACCAAGCCTAGTACCTGATTGTAACCATTGAATTCGGTGTTCTTGATAGCCTAACTCAGGGAGCAATACCGGCAAGAAAGGTAAGCATTCTGGCAGTAGCTGAATAACCGCCTGTGACCCCGATACTGCCAGTAAATTATCAACACCTAAATATTTATTATTATCCCCCAGATAATAGGATTGTGCTGCTTGAAGAAACGCTGGTTTCAAGTAGGGTAACTGCTGGAATGCATTACCATCAAGCCCTGTAATCGGGTATGACTCAGGGTTAATCCCGGTTGATAAATCTATCCATTGTTCAACAGGCACACCAAAGCGCTGGCTGGCTTGCTGTAAATCGCCTCCGTGAAGGGGGAGCTGAACTTTCATTAAAAAGTCACACCTAAATATTGCTCAAAGATAGTGATGATAATCATCGCAACGAAACCAATAACCAGCCACAGAACCAAAGTTTTATTCACTAAAGAACATGCTTGCTCAATGCTAAGAGCAGAAGCTTGATGCTGTTTTTCATTTCCACCTTCAGTTTTTGCTAGCAATGGTCCTAATTGAGGCCTTGTTTGCCACTCACCATGATAAGGTGCTGCGCCACCTAGCGACACTGATAGTGCCCCCGCTCCAGCGGCCATTACCGGTCCCGCATTTGGACTTTTCCAGCTACTCCCTTGAACCTTCCAGCACTGTATGGCTAAGCGAGTATTGCCCAATATCGCGTAACTAAAGGCGGTTAAACGCGCTGGTATGAAATTTAGTACATCATCAACACGCGCCGCACACCAGCCAAAATGTAAAAAACGT
>Ga0105350_10001332_pt1 | contig 15706 bp, 15 predicted proteins | sample EN1Hudsemesocosm_FD_83506 | JGI IMG/M metagenome (GOLD analysis project Ga0105350, IMG submission 83506) | Methane-oxidizing microbial communities from mesocosms in the Hudson Canyon - EN1E Hudson Canyon | ecosystem: Environmental > Aquatic > Marine > Cold seeps | place: Hudson Canyon... | reverse complement strand
AGCTCGTCCAGCCAGCTGCCGCTGCGGGCTGCTGCGGTCAGGCCCAGCGGGATGCCGATGCTCATGCCGATGCCCACGGCCACCAGTGCCACGGCGATCGAGGTACGCGCACCGACCATCACCATGGAAAAGATGTCACGGCCAAAGTGGTCGGTGCCCAGCCAGTGGTCGGTGTTGGGGGTTTGCAGTTTGGCCGGGATATCCATTGCGGTATGGTCGAAGGGGGTCCAGACAAATGATACCAGTGCGGCCAGAAGCACCAGTGATGACAGTGTCGCGCCTATGATCAGATTACGGATCATGTCCGGCTCCTCAACCTTGGGTCAACGGCCGCATAGGCCAGGTCGACCAGGAAATTCACCGTTATCACCGCAAAGACCAGCAGCATGACCACTGATTCCACCACGATCAGATCGCGGGCTGAAATTGCCTGAAACACCAGTCGTCCCAGCCCCGGCAGATAGAATACCTGCTCGATGATGATTGCCCCGGCCAGCAAAAACGAGAATTGCAGGCCGATGATGGTTAGCACCGGGATCAGCGCATTGCGTACGCCGTGGCGCCACAGTGCCTGACGGCGGCTTAGCCCCTTGGCGCGGGCCGTGCGCATGAAATCCTCGCCCAAAATATCCAGCAGGGCCGAGCGCATCACTCGCGCCAGAATGGCGGCTTGGGGCAGGGCCAGTGAAATCGCCGGTAAGGTCAGGGAATGAAGTCCGGACCACAGTCCTTTGTCCCAGCCGGCAAAGCCACCGGCATTGAACCAGCGTAGGTTGATGGCAAAGATCAGCACCAGCATCATCGCAAACCAGAAGTTGGGTACGGCGACACCCAGCTGCGTCGCGCCCATCACAGCCATGTCGCCGCCCTTACCGCGCCGTGCAGCGGCGAAAATACCAGCCGGAAAGGCGATCAGCGTTGACAAGACCAGCGCATAGAGCGCCAGTGGCAGAGACACCCACAAGCGGTCGGAAATCATCCCGGCGACCGGTGTGCGATAGGTGTATGAGGTGCCAAAATCGCCGTGCAACATACCCGTTACCCAATTGGCGTAGCGGGCAAATTTGGACTGATCCAGCCCTAATTCAGTGCGGAGCGCGGCCACAGTGTCAGGTTGAGCATTGATCCCCAGCATAAACGAGGCCGGGTCGCCCGGTGCCACTTCGATGACAAAAAAGATCACCAGTGAGGCGACGGCCAGACTGAGGATCAGGGAGAGCAAGCGTTTAAGCGAATAGCGTAACATTGGCGACACGTTAGGAGCGAGATTTGCGCAGGTCTAGTGCGACGGTGAAATAAACGTGAAATTACAGATAAATAATCGTCTATTGCCAAGGGTATAGATGAATTCTGTGCGGATTCCGCGCAAAGTTGGAATGTCACTTTGACATGCCTGAAAATAGGCTCGTCTGAGATGAAAAAGGCCCCGTTTCCGGAGCCTTTGACTGTATGGGGGTTGGGTTATTCGGTCCAGCTGACAGCTGTCAAATCGGTCGCCTGTGTCGGCGCATTGGACCACAGGCCCTGAACGCCGGCCTTGGCAACGCTAAGCTGTGCCAGCTGGAACAGATAGCCGTTGACGTAGTCATCCGAGATGATGGTCTGCGCCTGTTGCATCAGCTCAATCCGCTTGGCCGGATCAGTGGTGGCATTGAGGTCTGTCATCAGTTCTTGGAAGCCCTTGTTGTCATACTGGAAATAGTACTCGGGGCGGGCATAGATGCCGATATCCATCGGCTCGGTGTGGCTGATGATCGTCAGGCCGAAATCCTTGCCCCGGAACACGGTTTCTAACCACTGAGCCCATTCCACATTGATGATCTCGGCTTTGATGCCAACCTCGGCCAGTTGCGCGGCGATGATTTCGCCACCACGACGGGCATAAGACGGCGGCGGAAGGTGCAGGGTGGTTGTAAACCCATCCCCCATGCCGGCCTCGGCCAGCAGTGCCTTGGATTTCTCCGGGTCATAGGCGGAATTGGCGGTCAGATCCAGATACGCGGGATTGTGCGGCGCAAAATGGCTGCCGATTGGTGTGCCATAGCCAAACATTGCCCCATCCACGATGGCTTGGCGGTCAATGGCATGAGCCAGGGCCTGACGGACACGGACGTCATCAAAGGGTGGTTGCTTGTTGTTGGTTGACAGAATCGTCTCGCCCTCGGTCGAGCCTACCAACACTTGAAACCTTGGGTCGGCTTCAAACTGCGGGATGTTTTCCGGCGCTGGGAAGCTGATGAAGGCGTCAACGTCTTCAGCCATCACAGACGCAAAAGCGGCGGTGGGGTCGCTGATGAATTTGAAGGTTGCAGTGTTCAGCACCGCAGGCGTGCCCCAGTAGTCAGCGTTTCTCGTCAGATCAATCCGGTCGCCCTGAACCCAGTTGGTGAACTTGAACGCGCCGGTGCCGACGGGGTTTGTCTTGATGTCGTCAATGCTTTCGGGGGCGACAATCACCGCGTCCCCCCAGGCCAGATTGAACAGGAAATTGCCGTTTGGTTCAGCCAGCGTGATCTTGACGGTCTGTGGGTCAACCACTGTGATATCTGTGATGCCGGCAAACAGGGCCTTTTGTGCGTTGGTGCTGTCCTCGGCGCGGGCGCGGTCCAGGCTGAATTTTACGTCCTCGCCATCCAGTGTGGTGCCATCGTGAAATGTCACGCCGCCGTGCAGGTTAAAGGTATAGGTCAAGCCGTCATTGGAAATTTCCCAGCTTTCGGCCAATCCTGGAACCACGGCACCGTCCCCCATGAAACGGGTCAGACCTTCGAAAACATTGGAGTACAGAACCGAATCGATGGCACCTGCCGCTGCGCTGGTTGGGTCCAGATGTGGTGGCTCCAGCTGCATGGCGACAATGATTGAATCCTTGGCGGAAGCTGCGCCCGCAGTCAGTGCCAATGCTGAACTTGCTGCAAGAATTAGTGATTTTAATGACATAATCAATTTCCCCGTCTGGTTGTCCGCGCCTGAAAGTGGTGACGCTTTGAACTGAGTGTTCCCGCTTTGCGATACGTAATCAAGACCATGTGGACATTTCGCGCACTGGAAACACGCGGCGTAAATTGCTAATCGTGCGCAACGCGAACAAACAGCAGGACCATCATGAGCGCCACTGCCAAAAAGACGGCCTCCAGTGCCGAAGATATTCGCGCCTGTAAAGGCAAAACCCCCATCGTGAGCCTGACCGCCTATACCACGCCGATGGCGCGATTCATGGATGCCCATTGTGATTTTGTATTGGTGGGCGACAGTGTCGGCATGGTGCTGCACGGGTTAACCTCGACGCTGGGCGTGACGATGGACATGATGATCATGCATGGTCAGGCAGTGGCCCGCGGGTTGCAGTCTGCATTGATGGTAATCGATATGCCGTTTGGGTCCTATGAGGAAACACCACAGCAAGCATTTCGCACTGCGGCCCGGCTGATGGCCGAGACTGGTGCTGGTGCGGTTAAACTAGAGGGCGGCGTGGAGATGGCTGAAACCATTCGATTTTTGGTCGCGCGTGGCATTCCGGTCATGGCCCACATCGGTCTAACACCACAGTCGGTCAACACATTGGGCGGCTACAAGGTCCAGGGCAGGGACGAGCAGGCAGACAAGGTGCTGGCCGACGCGCGCGCGGTGGCAGATGCCGGGGCGTTTTCGGTTGTACTAGAAAAAGTGCCGCAAAAATTGGCGGATCAGATCACCGCAAATGTTGCAATCCCAACCATCGGAATTGGGGCCTCGGCCGGGTGTGATGGGCAGATTCTGGTTGTCGATGACATGCTTGGATTCTTTACGGCGTTTAAGGCCAAGTTCGTCAAGCGTTATGCCCAACTGGGCGACGATGCCGAAGCCGCGATTGCCGCCTATGCGGCCGAAGTGCGCGCTCGGGAATTTCCCGCGCCCGAGCACGTCTTTGCGGATCAAGCCCCCAAGAAGAGCGCCCAAAAAAAATGACAGCCCCAATTTTGCGCCGCCTTAGTGAGCTGCGTGCTAAGCATGCGGACTGGATTCGGGACGGGGAAACCGTTGCCGTGGTGCCGACCATGGGTGCGCTGCATGCAGGCCATCTGTCCCTGGTCGAAGCGGCCTGTGCAGCATGCGATCGGGTGATCGTGACTATTTTTGTCAATCCGCGTCAGTTCAACAATGCCGCTGATCTGGCCAATTACCCCCGCACTGAATTTGAGGACGCAAAAAAGCTGTCTGGGTTAGATGTAGATGTGATCTATGTCCCCGACGGCGATCAGATTTACCCCGTAGGATATTCGTCCAATGTCTCGGTCTCTGGAGTGGCAGATGTGCTGGAAGGTGAATTCCGACCCGGTCATTTCGATGGGGTAGCCACCGTAGTGGCCAAGTTGTTCCTGCAAACCGGGGCACATCAGGCCTTTTTCGGCCAGAAGGACTTCCAGCAGTTGATGGTGGTCACGCGCATGGCGCGCGATTTGGATATCCCGATAAAGGTGATTGGGTGCCCAACCGTGCGGGAGGCATCGGGATTGGCGATGTCCTCGCGCAATTTACGGCTGTCGTCCGAGGGCCTTGAACGGGCGGCAAAACTGTATCCAATCATGCAGCAGGTCGTAGCGCGGCTGGCGGGTGGCGAGGGTTTTGCACCACTGGCTGATGAGGCGCGCAGCAAATTGGCGGCGGCAGGGTTCAATGATATTGAATATTTCGACCTGCGCTGCGCCGAGCAATTGCAACTGCTGGAACGCCCAACATGTCCCGCCCGATTATTGGTGGCGGCCTGGATGGACGGCATTCGGTTGATCGACAATATCGCGGTTGATGTACTAACGGTTTAGTAGGGGCTGGTAGCGATAGCATTTTTGCGGTTAATGTCTGCCTCGACACTGATTTTAAGGGGCGGACATGACTTATATTCTGGCAATCGATCAAGGTACGACGTCTACTCGGGCAATATTGTTCGATGACCAGATGCAGGTCGCAGGCAGTGCGCAACAAGAGTTTCCTCAGCATTTTCCACAGGCGGGTTGGGTTGAGCACGACCCAGAAGATCTGTGGACCACCACGATTGAGACGTGTCGCAGGGTGATGGCGGACTTGGATGTCACGGCTGGCGAAATTGCTGGGATTGGCATTACAAACCAACGCGAGACCACCGTGGTTTGGGACCGTAAGACAGGCAAGGCAATCCATAATGCGATCGTCTGGCAGGATCGTCGGACCACCCCGATCTGTGAGGCGCTGCGCGAGGCAGGTCATGAGGCATTGATCAGCCACCAGACCGGGTTATTGCTGGATCCGTATTTCTCGGGGACCAAGCTGAGCTGGATTCTGGATCAGGTGCCCGGCAGCCGGGAGCAGGCGGGGAATGGCGATCTGTTGTTTGGCACGGTGGACAGCTTTCTGATTTGGCGGCTGACCGGCGGCGCGTCACATGTGACGGACGCCACCAATGCGGCGCGAACATTGATGTATGATATCCGCAAGGGGGCGTGGAGCGCCGAGATCTTCGATGTACTGAACGTACCGATGGCCATGCTGCCCGAGGTCAAGGACAGTGCTGCCGATTTTGGCGTGATACAGGCGGATATTCTGGGCGGCGAAATTCCGGTTCTGGGGGTCGCGGGCGACCAGCAGGCGGCTACGATCGGTCAGGCCTGTTTCCGCCCGGGCATGATGAAATCAACCTATGGCACCGGGTGTTTTGCGCTGCTGAATACGGGCGATACGCCTGTGGTTTCAAGCAATCGGATGCTGACCACTATCGCCTATCAACTGGACGGTAAACCAACCTATGCTCTGGAGGGGTCCATCTTTATTGCAGGCGCTGCAGTGCAGTGGCTGCGTGATGGCATGGGTATGATCGAAAACGCGGGTCAGACGGGTGAATTGGCTCCTCAGGCCGATCCGGGTCAGGATGTGTTGCTGGTGCCTGCCTTTACCGGCCTTGGCGCGCCCTATTGGCAGCCCGATAGCCGCGGGGCGGTGTTTGGTCTGACTCGCAATTCGGGACCTGCTGAATTGGCGCGGGCGGCCTTGCAGAGCGTGGGATACCAAACCCGCGATCTATGGGAGGCGATGCGCGCGGATTGGGGAGGAGAGACAGATGTCACCCTGCGGGTAGATGGCGGTATGAGTGCCAGCGACTGGACCATGCAGAGCCTGTCTGACCTGCTGGGTGCGGCGGTGGACCGGCCGGTGATGCAGGAAACCACTGCGCTGGGCGCAGCCTGGCTGGCTGGGATGCGGGCCGGGATTTATCCTGATCAGGAGAGGTTTGCCGAGACCTGGGCATTGGACCGCCAGTTCACGCCGCAACTGGCAGCGGAAAGTCGCGAGGCTGCCTATGCCCGCTGGAAGCGGGCTGTACAGGCGGTGATCGGGGTTTGAAACCATGCGCTCCCGCGCCCGCTGGATCGTCGGCTGCGCCGCCATATCCATAGCGGTCTTGGGCATAGCGCCGCGCTGACGCGCGGCGCGGTTGTGACCCGTTTAGACCCGAGCGCCCGCCGTGATGATGCTTGGTTTTGCGTTCAGGGTCTTGATCGAGAACCCGGCCAGTGTCTTGTATTTCTCGGCGTGGGCAGCCAGTTTAGTCACCGGGATCACAGTGTTGATGTCGTCGAAATCCCCACCACAAAGGTCCTCGACCTGTTGCAAGACAGCGTCGGGGCCGTTGCCTGACCGATTGGCGCGCGCCACACTGGTGGCAATGGGGCGGACCTCATCCTCGAACGCCTGCAATGCCGCTGTGGTGATGCCGTGCTGAAGGATGCGGGCGCCGATCACACGCGCATCAATGATCGCCTGTCCGGCCCCATTAGAGCCAATGGGATAGGTTGGATGTGCGGCATCCCCCATCAGGGTAACATTGCCGAAAGTCCATCGATCCAAGGGATCCCGGTCGACCATCGGGTATTCATAGACCACCTCGGCCGCTTTGATCAGGGCCGGGACGTCGATCCAGTCAAACTGCCAATTGGCAAAATCGGGTAGGAAGTCGTTGATATCCGCAGCCCGGTTCCAGTCTTCCTTTTTCCACGCAGCGGATCGATCAAAGCTTTTCTCGGCGATCCAATTGAGGGTCGCGATGCCGTTTTCATCCGGGGTTGAAATCGGATAGGCGACCAGTCGTACCTCATCATGGCCGATCATCACCATGGAGGCGCCACCTAAGAAGGCCTTTGCCCGGGTTGTAGCCCGCCACAAAATGCGGCCGTTCCAAATGGGTGCGCCCTCGTCCGGTGCAATCTGTGCACGCAAAGCAGAGTGGATGCCATCGGCGGCGACAATCAGATCGCCGTCAATTCGACGACCATCGGCAAGCAGCAGTGACGCACCGCCTGCGGTGTTCTCAAAGCCACTGGCACGGGCGCCGGTGGTGATACAGTCAGGTCCTGCACGGTCGAGCAAAACCCGATAGAGCATCATCTGCAAGGCGCCGCGATGTACCGAATATTGCGGCCAGGCATAGCCGGCCCAGGTTCCACGCGGCTCTTCCCAAATGGTTTTGCCGAGTTTGGAATAGAAGCCGTATTGCTGCGTTTTGACGCCAATGGCGTCCAGTTCGTCTGCCAGACCCAGATCCAATAGCTCACGCACAGCATTGGGTTGCAGGTTGATGCCAACGCCCATGGGTTTGATTTCGGCAGTGGCCTCATAGATATGAAACGACACGCCAATTTGGTGCAGTGTCAGCCCGAGAGTCAGCCCTGCGATACCGCCGCCTGCGATGAGAATAGTCATTCAACGTCCTCCAAGTCATTGGAACACAAGAAGCACGGTGGCGCCTTGCAGGCAAGGCACAGGTCCCTGTGCCGCAGCGTTCAAGTCTTGGAGGCGATAATCAAATCTGGGCCAAAAATGACATCGGCATAGTTTTGCAAATAGATTTTCAGCCAGGGCGTGAACCGTCCGGGATAGCGAGCCACCTCGGCCAGTAAATCATGGTAATTGACCCAACGGGTATCCATGACCTCATCCGGGTTCACATCCAACGCGAGCGGATGGTGCACATGGGTCAAAAAGATATCAACGGCCTCATGCTCGACCAAGTCATTGCCGACGTCAGCGCGATATTCCAGATGATGGCGAAACTCCGGATAGAGGCCCGTGATACCCAGTTCCTGCTCCATCCGGCGCACCGCACAGGAAGAGGGTTGTTCCCCCCACATCGGATGGGTGCAGCAGGTATTCGCCCAAAGGCCCGGTGTGTGGTATTTGCCCAAGGCCCTGCGCTGAAGCAAGATCTCTAGACCTTTGACGACAAACACTGAAACCGCCTTGTGTTTCAAACCCGTTTCATGGGCGTAAAGCTTGTCGACAGGGGTAAGGACGCCGTCCACCCAGGCTGGGATTAAAGAGTTCATTCAGGGTCCGCGATTGTTATTTATCAGGATTCGTCCGTATCGGAACATATCCGGGTTAATCGCTAGTCGCTGCCGCCTTAAAAAGCAATGGAGCGAAAAGCCGCAACAAGTTGCGGCGGCTTTTCATAGGTCTCAATGTAAGCGCTGGCTCAGTTGCTGGCAGGCTCTTCGGCGGCTTCTTCAGCGGGCTCAGCGGCCGGAGCCGGGCTGACACTGGCGAGGAAGGCAAAGATGTCTTCGCCGCCTTTTTTCAGCTTGAAGGACATTTTCGACTTGGCCTTGGCGTTGCCTGTTTCGGTTCTCAGGAATTCTTTGGGGTTGGTGACAAATCCAACGAATTGCTCTTCGTCCCAAACCAGACCACCTTCGCCTGCGGCTACCATATCCTTGCTGTATTTGAAGCCTTCAGTGGTGCCGGCAACACGGCCAGGAAGGCCCCAGAGGTTCGGACCTGTCTTGCCGCCTTTGACGAAGACTTCACCATCGTCCGAGACGACGCTGTGGCACGCTTTGCACTTGTTAAAAGATTTTAGGCCCTTGGCGATGTCACCCTCAGCAAATGCGGGTGCGGCGAGGAGGCTGACGAACGCAGCTGCGACGAATAGTTTCATATGTTTGCTCCGGTTCAATTGGCTAAAGGCATTACTTGCCTTCGTGGCATAATAGTCAACTGGAGGAGCGGCAAGTTTGATGTATATCACTTAAAACATACGTGATCGCGTTAATCCGGGCTTTTCCAGCTGGGAAGAAGATCGCCGGGCATGGGATTGGCACAATATGCCGCTCGGGCAATGGCCCGACTAAGGCACAGTGATGCCGCATGCCCGATGAGTGCCAGATCGGATTCGGCGTTTTGCAGGGCATGGGATTCGGTGCTGAGGGCGAAAACCAAATCGCCATCCCCCGGTGAATGCGCCGGCACCGTGGCGCGACCGATACCATCATGCGCCGCAATGGCCAGTCGTTGACACTGAGCCTTGCTGAGTGTTGCATTGGTGGCGACGATGGCAATTGTTGTATTGCCACGATCCTGGGGCAGCGACTGGCCATTGGCCTGAGCCATCATGCTTGCCATCTTGCGACTATCGAGACTTCTCCCCAACCCTGCAGCTGGGTCCGGTCCCAAACCGCCAAATTCACCGTCGACTTCAAACGGAGCGGCCCAGAAATGCCGGTCTCCGGGTGTGGTGACCGCGCCAATAGGATTGGATGCGACCAGTGCGCCAACTGTGATGCCATTATCCAGTACAAAGGACGCCGATCCCAGACCGCCCTTAACCATCGCAGTCAACGCGCCGGTGCCTGCACCCGCTGTGCCGAGGGCAAAATCCTCGGCGGCGGCGTCAAACGCAGCCCGACCCAGCGTGCGGTAAGGGTTGTCTTGCCAGTCCTTGGCACCGCCATTCAACAGGTCAAACAGGATTGCCCCCGGAACCAGAGGGATCACCGCAGGTCCCAGTTTGTAGCCCCGACCTGCGGCCCGCAGAGCGTCCACCACTCCGCTACAGGCATCCAGCCCATAGGACGAACCGCCAGACAGGGTCAGTGCGTCTACTCTCGCCACTGATTTATCGGGTGCCAGCAGGTCTGTTTCGCGGGTCCCCGGAGCCCCGCCCATCACATGGACTGAGGACGTAAATGCCTGATCTGCGGTCAAGACCGTGGTGCCGGATTTCAGAGTGTCATCCTGTGCATTGCCGACTTTCAGGCCGGGGACATCGGTGATCAGGTTCTTGGGGCCGGGCTTCATGGTGGTTTCCTGCACAAAAAAGGGCGGTGAGGGCAGGCCAAAGTGCACTGCCCTCGGTAGAGATAATTAGACTAAGGCCAATGGGCCGTCGTCAGATCCTTGGTTTTGGCGCAGCAGTTGCCGGATCGCCAGAGTTGGGTTCCCCTTTGGGTTCAATCAGCAGAACCTTGCATTCGTTCTGGGCGCGCGGGCGGTGCGTTACGCCCTTGGGGACGATGTAGATCTCGCCAGCGCGGACCACTTCGGGTTCTTGGCCTTCGATATCCATGACCATCTCGCCTTCGAGAACCAGGAAGAAGTCATCGGTGTCCATATGGTTGTGAAAAGGGTACTCGCCCTGAAATTTCACCACCATGATGTCGTTGTCATTGTAGTCTGCAATAACCTTGGGGTCCCAGTGGGTCGAGAATAGCGCCAGTTTTTCAGCGAGATTGACACGGCTCATATGCAGCGCCCCCCGTCGACTTCCATCGCGACGCCAGTCACCATGCTGGCCTCGTCCGAGCAAAGATAGCAGGCAGCGTTACCCATGTCCTCGGGAGTGGAAAAGCGGCCTATTGGAATCGTCGAGATAAACTGCGCACGTTTTTCAGGGGTGTCTTCCCCCATGAAGGATTTCAACAATGGGGTTTCGCCGGCGACGGGGTTGATGGCGTTCACCCGGATCCCCTGCGACGCCAGTTCAACCGCCATCGCCTTGGTTGCCGTGATCATCCACCCCTTGGAGGCGTTGTACCAGTTTAGATTGGGACGTGGGCTGACCCCAGCCGTCGAGGCAACGTTAAGGATGGCACCGGACTGGCGCGATTTCATATGCGGAACCAAAGCCCGGGCGGTGAGGTAGACTGATTTCATATTCACATTGAAGACACGGTCAAAATCGTCTTCGCTGACCTCATCCAAAGGGGTTGGCAGGTGGGTGATACCGGCGTTGTTGATCAGTATATCGACATGGCCAAAGGCAGCGATAGCGGCCTGCGCCATGGCATCAACAGAGGAACGGTTGGCGACATCCACCTGCTGAGCGATACAGCTCGCACCGAAGTTTTCAGCCATTTCGGTGGCCGCGGCGCCATTGATGTCAGCGATCATCACTTGGGCGCCTTCGGTCAGGAATTTCTGCACAATTCCGGCGCCAAATCCTGAGGCACCTCCGGTGACGATGGCGGTTTTTCCGTTCAGGCGCATGGCTTTCTCCAAATTGACTTAGCGGCACGGTAGCAGCGTGTCAGGTGGGTGCAATCACCGGATCAATCGTCGCCAATTTTACCCCGCGTCGTTTTCAAGACGCTGCGCTGTTTCTTGGCTGTGATGCGGCGTTGAACTGATCCGCGGGTTGGCTTGGTCGCGATACGGCGTTTGGGGGCGATCAGTGCCTTGCGAATCAGATCGGCCAGACGATCGCGTACAATATCGCGGTTGCGTTGCTGTGATCGGGTTTCATCACATTGCAAGATCAGTGCGCCCTCTTTGGTCCAGCGACGCCCGGCCAATCGTTTCAGACGGGTTTTGACGGGTCCGGTTAAGGCGGGGGACCGATCAGCCTCGAACCGGAGTTCAACGGCCGTCGCGACTTTATTCACGTTCTGTCCGCCGGGACCCGAGGCGCGGACAAAGTGTTCGGTCAATTCCCAGTCTTGCAACGCGATAGTGTCGTTGATGCGCAGCATGGGTCATGTCCTTGGGTCTGTGAAAGCCTGATTGTCAGGTCGGGTTTGTATCTGATTTTCCCAAAAGGGTCACATTATTTGCTTTAAAATATCAAAAGGGCTGACCGAAAGCGCAACGGACAGCCCTTCTTGAGTTTCGGAGGTGCGCCGGTTAGGCGATAACCAATTCAGTTTCTGCAATTGCCAAGGGTTGCCTCAGCACCGAGTCTCCCGAACTGTTCCGACACCAAACTCCAAGTTCCCAATAGACATAGAGTACCTCCTTTCATTTGTTACGCATGCAAGCAGCGTGGCACAAAATGTGGAGATGTCAAAACAAAATCATGTGGTGCCGGGGGATAGCTTCCGCACGATGATGCGGAAAGGGACCAGAGCGATCAGCGCAAGCGATAGCTTTACAGCCCAGTCTGCACAGGCCAATGAGACCCAAAGCGGGGCCATTGGGCCAAAGCCGAGCAGCGGCAGCATTTCGCCGGCCCAAGAGACATCATTGGCTGGTTCGATCCAGACCAGTGCCGCTGAAAAGGCGATGGTGAAAAAGAGAGCGGTATCAACGAGTGACCCAACCAATGTTGACGCCAACGGTGCACGCCACCAGGCGCCTTTGCGCAGGGCTGAGAAAATCGAGATATCCAGCATCTGCGCAGTAAGGAACGCGAGGCCCGAGCCAATGGCGATACGCAGCGTAACCAAGGGACCAAATTCGCCCATGATCTGCGTGCCGATCAGTGAGCAGATTACACCAACAACAAAACCGATAAGTACAACCTTGCGGGCCGGACCTTCTCCATAGACGCGATTCATTACATCGGTGACCAAAAAGGCAATCGGATAGGTGAATGCGCCCCAAGTCAGCCATTGGCCGAACAGGAACTGTACTAAGATATTGGAAGCCACGACAATTGTTGCCATGGCGAGAATTCCGGGAAGATGTATGCGTGTCATTTTCTGGTCCGTTTTTACAAGGTAGCGGCAACTTGATGTGCGATTTAAGTAGGCAGTTGGACCACCTAGTCGAGACTTTTTGGTTTGGCAAGTGCTTTGCCTTTGGTCGGGTTTTCGACTCGGTATTCGGAGTTCTCCCGTCCGTCGTCAGGCATCCAGGATGCCGCCCAAGCCTGCTGCGGATGCGCAGGTGAAGCCTGGGCACCCTGCAGGCGCGGGAGTACATCGAGAAGTTGGAATTAGGATTAGTCAGGAAGGGCGTATTCTACTAATTCTGTGCGTTGCAATATCAGGAAATTGTCGTCGGACACCATTGTGGCCCGAAGGCGCCCAGTGGCGTCACGCCAGACCGAAAGTCCTTCCAGATTGTCATGCCGGCCAGAGGACGTCTGCAACAGGATCTGTTCGTTTTTGGGGCCTTTTTCGGTGAAATCCCATCGGCGCAACCGACTGCGAAATCCGAAAAACCCGTAATCGCGTTCAAGTAGGTAAAAGCGACCATCGGGGCCAAAGTCGGCACTGACGGGAAAAAAGCCGCCTTTGGGTGGAAGGGTAAAGGGGGTCGACCATGTTCGACCATTCCAGCGCCAGACAGGAATTTGGCCGTCACTGTTCAATGCGTTTTCCGGCAAGGTGTAGAGGTGTCCGCGTGCATCACTCGCAAGGGCCTCTAGCGCCTTGTTGATTGGCAGTCTGCGGAATGCTTTGGGGCGTGGCAACACTTCGGCGCGACTGCTTGCTTTGCGGTGGCGTGCCACCCGCGAGATTCCCTCAAAAGAGACGTAGATGGTTCCATCGGGGGCAATAGCGAGCCCTTCGCTGTCTTTGGTAAAACCTTTCAAAACCCCTCCGGTGGAGGCGCGTAATTTATGCACTGACTTAATTTCGATCCCGGATATCTGGCCTACGTCGCGATCGATCTGAGCAGTGGCGAGGGTGGCGCGATCACTGAGAATGGTCATGGAACGGCCATCTGGGCTAAGCGAAAGCGCAGAGAGGCCGCCAAACCATTTTGCGTTAATCTGCCATGTGTAACTGCCCAAATAGGAAGCAGTGTTGATCGTTTCAGGTCGGTTTGCAGCATGGGCAACAATCCCGAGGGTTGCTGCAAGGGCCAAGCCGAGCGTTAGTTTGATTGCAGTACCGAGGCGCATTGTTTTGGTAAATCCGACAAAGTGTATTCGCGGCGAGGTTTAGGCTTTGGTGCGTTGGGGTCAACCGGTTTTGGGGGCGGCGGATTCAGGATATCATTAACCCAGGTCTGGGCATCTGCACATCCGTCGCCTTTTGGTGGTGCAGCCTGATTGGTGCATCCACGGGCCCCCTTGGGGCACTTTAAACGCACATGGAAATGAAAATGGTGTCCCCACCAGGGACGAATTTTGCGCAACCAACGACGGTCGCCGGTCTCATCATTGCACATTTGCACCTTGGCGCCAGGGAACACAAATATCCTGGCCACTCGGTTGTCTTTTGCTGCGGCGCGCAAAATGGCGTGATGCTGAGGCGTCCAGCTGGAATTTACATAAGCTCCGTTGGCACGGCGCATTGAAATGGAGGACAGGTTTTCGCGTTGCCTGTTGTTCAGGTCCAGCCGTTCAGGTGGCAGCATCCAGATATCGACATCAAGACCGACCTGGTGGCTGCGATGACCGGACAGCATCGGCCCCCCGCGAGGTTGGCTGATGTCGCCAATGTACAACCCGTCCCAGCCGCGTTGTTTGGCTGCAAATCGGCTGAGTTTTTCTATGAAATCAATAGTTTCAGGATGGCCCCAATTGCGATTACGTGACAGTCGCATGGCCTGCCAGGTGGCCCCTGTTTCGGGCAGTTGAACTGCGCCAGCCACGCAGCCTTTGGCATAGGAACCAAAGGGTGCGGGTTTTTGATCTGATCCGCTGGGCTTGGCTCCAAACAGTTGCTTGGCCGCGGTTTCACCGCTTGCCGTACTGGTTAAACAAAAAACGAGGAACAAACTGGCAAGTAGATGTTTCACTCCTGATCTCCTTCGGCGCGGACCCAAATCAGTAGAATCAGCCCCAGAATAAACAGGACGACCACTGGCGATATGCCCAAGCGTGCGCTGCCTGTGAGGGTTGTGGCAACCCCTATGAGGGCTGGTGCCAGAAACGCAGTGGCGCGGCCCGATAAACCGTATAGCCCAAAGCTCTCAGTCGGGCGGTCTGGGTTGGTATGGCGCACCATAAGGCTGCGACTGGTGGCCTGCAGGATTCCGCCGAAACCACCGATCAATACACCACAGCCAAAGAAAATCATGTCCGGTAGGGTCGAGCCCGTGGCCAACTGCACTCCGAACAATTGTTCGCGAGACATGCCAACAATGATGGTGCAGACCATCGTCAGGACTATGATAGAAAAAACAATTACTGGTTTGGGCCCAAATCGCCGGTCGGCGTGACCTCCGAACCAACAGAACAGCGCTGACGAAATCGCGGCGACGATGCCAAAGATCCCGATCGAGGTGATCTCCCAATCCAGCACCAGTCGCGCATAGACGCCGCCAAACCCGTACAAGCCATTCAGCGCGTCGCGGTACAACATGGATGAGCCGAGGTAACTGGCCAGACTTAGGCGATTGCGAAGATTGGCGAGGGATTGCACCACCAACTGGATTGCGCCACCAAAACTGCCACGCTGGCCGGTGCGATTCCCGTCCCGCACCCACAAGAAGTAAGGAATCATAAAGACTGCGAACCACAAGGCGGTGATCGGGCCGACGGCGCGTGTTCCTTCACGTGTGGCTGCATCCAGTCCGAATACCGGGTCCAATCCGATCAGTGTCTTGCCGTTGCTTTGCTCAACAAACAGTAACAGCAGGATGAACAGTGATATCACGCCACCGAGATAGCCAAAGGCAAACCCCGAGCCCGAGATTTTACCGACGTCATCCTTGTTACACAGAGATGGCAGTTGTGAGTTGATAAAGATCAGTGCAAATTCGGCGCCGATAAAGCCAATACCAAAACTGATCAGCATCCATGTCAGGT
>Ga0105350_10001329_pt1 | contig 15742 bp, 13 predicted proteins | sample EN1Hudsemesocosm_FD_83506 | JGI IMG/M metagenome (GOLD analysis project Ga0105350, IMG submission 83506) | Methane-oxidizing microbial communities from mesocosms in the Hudson Canyon - EN1E Hudson Canyon | ecosystem: Environmental > Aquatic > Marine > Cold seeps | place: Hudson Canyon... | reverse complement strand
GCACGCACCAGGTTCACCAGTATTGATATAGTCTAGCTGGGCTTGGCTGGCTTCGCACATTTCTCTTGAAAGATAAAGGCCAAGCCCTGTCCCTTGGCTTTCTGTGGTAAAAAAAGGTTCAAACAAATGCTGTGTATTTTCTTCTGTAATACCCGCTCCTTGGTCAATGACATCAATATAAGCTTGATTACCTTCTGAAATTACCCCTAGTTTAATCGTTAGCACCGCATCAGGGTTGTGCTGTGTGCCATGTCGAATCCCATTATCAATGAGGTTAATTAAAACTTGTTCAATTTGGCCTGGGTCAAATTTAGCAGTCTCAAGCGGCTTGTCAATTTCGAGGTCTATTTTTACAAGTCCTTCTCTTTGATTTATGTATTCAGTAACGATACTCGATAACCACTCTTCTAATGGAATATCGACAGCTTCAGGCTCTGATCGACGACTCAGCTGCAAGGTATTTTCGATAATTAAGTTAACACGTTTTGAGTGCCTTTGAATGATGTCAGTCATTTTTTTATCTGCCGTGTCTAAGTTCTCGGATTCTGCCAAGAGCTGCGTCGCATGGCTAATAGCACCTAAAGGGTTACGGATTTCGTGTGCAATACTCGCAGTAAGCCGGCCCAAAGATGCGAGCTTTAGCTGCTGAGCTTGTTGTGTCATTAAACGGGTGTCGTCGATAAAAATAAGAATATCTGAACTTTTGTTTTTTTGTAAATGGGAAAAATTTGCTTGGACTAATGGCTTCTCGGCTGAGGCTTTAAAAGGTGTGGAACGTACACTAGGGTCTTGTTGCCATAATTGAATTCGCTCAATGATAAATGATGGCAAGAGCGCGTCAGAGTCAAGGTTGATTAAGTCTTTGCAGGCTTGATTAATGAGTATGATTTTAAAATGGTCATCACAAACAATAATGCCTGTGCGCATACTTTGAATAATATGATGATTCAGTTTTTCAAGTTCAATAATATCTTGCTCACGTTGCTTTGCGAGCGATTCACTTTGAGTAATGCGGATAGCAAAATATTGAAGTATATATGCTGTGGCAAAATATACACAACCCATTAGACCAGCTCGGGCGAGATCACTGATATTGTCGATTTCAGCAAGTAATCGTTCGGCTTCAATACCAATTGAAAGTATGCTTGCAGATGCAGCAAAAGATAATCCGATACGACCTCGCATCATAATATTACCGGCTGCAACCGTGATCACTAATAAATTAACCAAGCCCCCTGAGATGCCTGCGCCACAGTAAAATAAAGCGTGTAAAGCTAGTATGTCCAAGGTAATAACCATGAAAACTTGACGCGGGGTACCTGATAATACAAAACGGAAAAAAACGAGTGTTGTAATATTTAGCAATAAGTAACTCAAGGTTAATAGTTGAAATATTTCGGTATACCGAAATGAATTTAATAGTTGTTCTTGTGAGAAGGACATTCCTAATAAAAGAATGCCAATAATTACTTTATAAAAATTATAATAATTAAATAAAGATGATGTGTGAGGCGAGGTTTGCAAGTAAGCTTCCTAGTGTTCAAAATGATACATGTATTCAGTATAACCCACGATTCAAATAAAATTAGAGATGTTAAAATTACTTGCGCCGTTTTTATTTATCGTACTTAACAGTATCTTTATATAGGTTGTGCTTAGGTATTTGGTTGTCATTATCGAGATTCAATAAAATCAAATAAGAGGGAAAGAAATGAGTGATATATATGGAATTAAGGTCAAATCAATTAAGGGTGAAGAAGCAGAGCTTGAGAGCTATAGAGGGAAAGCGATGTTGATTGTCAATACCGCGAGTAAATGTGGATTTACCTCTCAATTTAAAGGCTTGGAAGGGCTGTATGAAAAATATAATGGCCAAGGTTTAGAGATTTTAGGCTTTCCTTGTAATCAATTTCTAAAGCAAGATCCTGGTAGTGAAAGTGAAATTAGCGAATTTTGTACATTGAATTACGGTGTGACTTTTCCAATGTTTTCTAAAATTGAAGTGAACGGTGAAAACACACATCCGCTATATCAGTATTTAAAGTCTGAAGCGAAAGGCTTGTTAGGGTCTGAAAAAATAAAATGGAATTTTACAAAATTTCTAGTGAATAAAGAGGGTAAAGTACTTAAGCGTTATGCACCCAACCTAGAGCCTAAAGAAATAACGGCAGATATTGAAAAAGTATTGGCTTAGTAAAAAGTGCTTAGGTGGAAATGAGCCTGTCTATAAACGGTCCGAACTACTACAGCTTTCAGTAGTAGTTCGAAAGTTTTAATTAAGCCTTTTCTGCCTTTTCTGCCTTTTTTGTTTTAGGTCGGCTAGGTATTGCGACCTTAGTTTCCTTAAGTGCATACTTTTCTAAACCCGCAAGATGCGTTTCGCCAAAATATTTTTTCCATTTAATCAATTTTGCATCAACTGGAAACTCACCGTCTTTGGTTTCTCCAAGTTCTTCGGCTAAAGCCATTAGTTTTCCATTATGAAATCGATATTTTGGAAAGCCATAAAATGAAAAAGTCGTCGACAATGTTAATGCTGTATCTATATTTTTAAGCATTTTGTCATTACTATCAGACTGACCTAATAAAGATTTTACGTCATGTAAAAAACCTAAGGGCATTTTTAGCGCTTTTACGGCAGTTTCAAAGACTGACTTTGAAACAAAGGTGAAATCTTTTGCCGGCTTCTTATTTTTAAATAATTTTGGATAGGCTCGGTAGTTTGATAGAGCTTCTTGTACCATCGCTTCTTTTAGTTCTCCAATGACTGCTGGATTAGACCCACTACTACAGGATTGGTAGATGTTTGTTTCATTCGGCGTCAAAAATACCTTGGTCATAGCTAGAATGATGCTGTTCGCAACAAGGTCGGCAGGAATGATATCCATGACTGCGTTGTCATTGGCAGGGAAATAAGCAATTTTGCCTCGCGCGTAAGCAAACACAATCGCATCGGCAACTTTTATTCCTTCTATCCAACCCTGCATCGGTCCTTGAAGTGTACTTTCAATAATTGCGGGGCGAACAATAGCGAGTGATTTGGTGTCTAGTTTTTCAATGAGCAGCTGTTCGCCCATCCACTTGGTAAAAGTATAAGTGTCATTCCAACCATAATGCTTCGCTTGAGCAATACCTAAATCGACCAATGATTTGATTTGTGCGTCTTTGCTATCAGAAGGTAAGCGTGTGCTAGAAATTTTATCTTTTAATCTCGAAATTAACGGCTCTACTTGGTAAAGACCTTTCTCATTTCGGGGGATTCGATTTTTACGGGAGTAGTCTCGACCTGATGGTGCTGAAGTATCCTCGTAAATGTCACCTTTATTAAATCCATTAACATAACAGGTTGAGACTTGTACGACTGGAATGTCGCCTCCTAGTTTTGAAAGTTCAATAATGTTATGAAGGCAGAGGGTGTTAATTTTTAATGCTTTATCAAGAGCTTCTCTAAAGTTAACACTCGCTGCGGAATTTACAATAATATCGATATTATTTGCGACGGATTTAAAGTTATCGGCATCTAAGCCAAATTGCTTTTGAGTTAATTCGCCACCAATGATGTTCAGTTTGGTTGTACAAAATTTATTGAAGGCGTCTGAATCGATTTCTTTTAGATGATCAAAAATAGAAGAACTAAGTACTTCGTTTTCAAAGCGCTCTTGCGCACTATTATGTTTATCATTTGCTCTAATTAAAATATTAATACTAGCGACATTAGGGATAGATCTAATAATTTTCTCGAGCAGAACTTTGCCTAAAAAACCAGTACAGCCAGTAATTAGAATGTGTTTTCCGGAAAGATTCTCTTTCACTATTGAGTGTTGTGTGTTCTTCATCGCTTACCTGCTTATTTAGTGTTGGCTGTTAGTTTTTCTTCTAAACATTAATACGTATCCATACGCACAATGAGAAAGTTTGAATATTTAAAGTAGAGATAAATTATAGGCCGATGTTTGTTGGTGGGGTATTGATTTTTTACAATTAGCGTATGTTTTTTGATTAAAATATTCTTGGTGTGAGGTAGATCACTTTATTTGTTTTAATTAGAGTATATGCACTATTTTTTAGAGCCAAATTTAATCTTTAATTTTTAACTTTATTGGCAAATATGAATAGGAAAGAAAGTTTGGCTTTCTTGTGTTTAAGTATTTGAAATTATAGGATTTTATTTTAATAGTAGTTAAAGAAATGTACATGGGCTGTTTAATAAGTAATTATTATAATGCGGTGTAGGTTTGACGTTATGTATTTATGTCGACTAATAATTGCTTTCTGATAACTTTCCCATTTGCCGTTCGTGGGAAATTTTTCACAACATAAACTTTTTTGGGTACTTTATATACGGCTAAATGCTGCATAGAAAAAGTGATGAGCTGAGATGTTTTAATTACTTGGTTATCTTTAGCTATTACGCAAATAACCACTAAATTTTTATCTTTTGCTATCGTCTCTTCCATGGCAACACAGTCAGCTATTTGGGGGTGGGTTTTAATGACGCGTTCTATTTCGTGTGGTGAAATTCGAAAGCCGAAGCTATTAATAATGTCGTCTTTTCTACCTAAGAACCAGAAATAGCCGTCTTTATCCCGTCGAGCATAGTCTCCCGTTAAAAAATAATTACTTTGTCTAGACGCTTGTGTTACTTCAGGTAGTTTCCAATATTCTATGAATAACCCCGGGTCATCTAAGCCAATGCAAAGCATTCCTTCCTGCTCATCTTCAACAGCATGCATATCTTTGTCTAGTAATTCAATGTGATGGCCCGGCTGTGGAAAACCAGCTGATCCCGCACGAATAGAACGGCCTATATGGTGTGATAGATAATAAGAGCATTCAGACATTCCTATCGCTTCATATATGTCGAGTTCAAAGCGTTGTTTCCAAGCGCCTAGTATTTCATCCGATAAGTGTTCTCCCGCACACATACAATGCTTTAGGCTTGGGGTGTCACTTGCTGTGAATGTGGTCTTCTGTATTATTTGTCGATAGATTGTCGGTACACCAATAAAAATAGTGCACTGGTGCTTTGAAATGAGTTTAGGCCATGTGTCGGCATGACTATCCCCTTCGTAAACGATAACCGTTTTACCTAAAAATAATGGGTCCATGAGAGCAGTACCTAAAACATAGGTCCAATTAAACTTACCTGAATGCAAAACTCGGTCGTTTTTTTCATAGTTAAACCAATAATTGGCCGAGGGTGTTCTGCCAAGTAAGGCTCTATGGGCATGAAGTACACCTTTTGGATACCCTGTTGTGCCAGAAGTGTAAACTAAGTAAGCGGGATCATTAGCTTTAGTTTGAGAGTTAATTGCGCTTATTGGTCTTTGTGCTAGCAGGTCTTTGAAACTTGTTGCTTTGATATTTAGGTTAGCGGTGTCTGAATGAGAGTCCTCATTCGTCATTAAATCATCAATTAAAATAACATGCTCTAAGGTAGAGAGTTTAGACCGGAATGATACAAGTCGTTGCCATAAGTGTTGAGTTGTGACTAAAATTCGAGACCCTGAATCTGTTACCAGATAGTCGAGCTCTTCGCCTGTTAGTAAGGTAGATGTTGGTACTGCAATAGCGCCCAATTTTAAGGTGCCAAAAAAGGTGATTGGAAATTCAATGCCGTTTGGCAGCCATAACATGACTCTATCCGCTTTTTTTAAACCTAAATGGCTGATTGCATGGGCGAAGCGGTTGGATTGCTCATTAAGCTCGGTATAGCTAAGAGTTTGTGTATGCTGATGCGACTGATCAACAATAACGGCGGCTTGACTCATGGAAAAATCAGTGACGCAGGGATCTGTGCAAGCATTTCCAATATTAAAATATTCAGGAATATTTATTAGTTCAGTAGGTCTTTTTCTGCCGTTATCTGCTGAGGTTTTCATCTTTTTATAAGCCTAAATCCAATACTATTTTGCCTATATGTTGGTTACTTTCCATTAAACGGTGGGCATCAGGTGCTTTATTTAGAGCGAACACCTCAGCAATCACTGGTTTGATCGATTTGTCAGCGTAAAATGGCCATATATGCTTAAGTAATTGTTGGGCTATCTGAGTTTTCACTTCCGGTGACTGAGGACGAAGGGTTGAGCCACTCACGGTTAAGCGTTTAAGCATTACGGGCAAGAAATTCACTTTAGCGACTGGGCCTTGAAGGTAAGCGATATTAATAATTCGGCCTTCCGTTGCTGCGAGTTTCAAATTCTTTTGAATGTAATCACCTCCCACCATATCGAGAATGACATCAACGCCTTTTCCATTCGTTGCTTCTTTAAGCTCCTCTAGAAAATCGGCATCGTGATAATTGAGAGCGATTTCGGCCCCTAGAGCGAGACAAGCATTAGATTTTGCTACACTGCCGACTGTTGTGAAAACTTTGGCTCCCATTACTTTGGCAAACTGGATCGCTGTGGTACCAATGCCGCTTGAGCCGCCATGTACAAGAAAACTTTCTTCGGCTTTCAATTCTGCTCGGTCAAAGACATTAGACCAAACGGTAAAAGCTGTTTCAGGCAATGCTGCCGCTTCAATCAGTGATAAGCCAGCAGGAATCGGTAAACACTGCCCTTCAGGCACGGCAACAAACTCTGCATAACCTCCGCCATTTGTTAGCGCGCATACACGATCTCCAACTCTCCAGGCGCTTACTTTATTGCCTACCGCCTTCACTTCACCAGCGACTTCTAGGCCGAGTATTGGGGATGCACCTTTTGGAGCAGGGTAGTTGCCTGAACGCTGAATAATATCAGGTCGGTTAACGCCTGCAGCAGCAACCTGAATTAGAATTTCATGTGCTGCAATTTCGGGTATTTGACCTTCGGCTAAGGTAAGTACTTCAGGGCCACCAAATTTAGGAGTATCGATATATTTCATGAAAGCGCTCTAATAACTTTAATATGAGTGATAGCTGGATGCCAGAGATGGGCACACAAAAGGTTCAAGTTAGGAGGATAATCTAATAGCTTGATAAATAGTGGTCAAGCAGGAAGGAAAAAAAACTTTAAATTCAGTTTTGATGCGTCGTAATGCCACCATCAATGCTTAAGTAGAGGACTTAATTATTGATGGAGTGACATAGACTAATGTTGCTCAAGAGCGGATGTTATTGCTGCAAAATATAAAGCTTAAGCAGTATTTTTATATAAAGAGTCGTTTGCATGACGGATATATAAGAGCAGTTCCATTTCGGCATCTTGCTTAGTGAGAAAAGGTCCTTCTTCGGTAAGTTCTCTAGTACTAAAGAACCATTCATCATTTACATGTAAAAATCGTTCACTTCTGAACCAACGTTTATTAGTTTCACCTGTTCGTACGCTCATAACCCAACTCCTAGTTAATAGCTACTTCATGGGATGTACAACTAAGTGTAGTGTCAGAATTACCCAAAAAGCTAATCGATTTCACAAAAATTCACATATTATTGCTTTGTTAAAGGGTGGCGGAATAATAAGTATCATGCTTACTTTTAAAAGGAATAAAAAAGGCGAGATATAAATGTTTGAAGATAGTTTTGGAAGAAAATGAACGCTTTTAAACTTGTTTGCTGATGCTAAATATGAACGGATTTGAGTCTTAAACTTAATACTTAGTAGTTTGTAAGTTCTTTGTCACTAACTATAATGTTTAAGACTTATGACGAGCATTGGAGGCTATTTATTAATGTCATGTGTAGAAAATAATAAAAAGATAGCTGATGGAAGTCACGTGGATCAGCCTTTGGAACTTATTAGCAATGTACTTGTTCTTGATGGAAATGAAGACGCTTTTGGCGTACTAAAGGTTTTTTGTCAGGAAAACCAGTTGGTTGGTTTTAGAGCATCAAAAGAAAGCGTAAATGATGTGCTGAAAAGTAATATATATTTTGGTGCCATACTCATTTCTGAAGAGGCGATTTCCAGTAGCCTTAATTCCTTTGAATTATCGTATCAAATACATATTAGTCGACCTGATCTACCTATTTTTTTACGTCGTTATGACTCGAGTGACTTAGATGGCATTCCTAAAAAGTACCAAGAGATATTTACCGGTGCATATTGTCTATCAAACTTAGAGTTACTTAAAACATTCGTGCATGAACAGCTCTTTGATGCTTTTTATCCAGCTGATTTAGTCTATGGTATTCAGGCGGTCTCTGAAGAATATGTTAAGAATAGCTTTACGGATGTTGAAGTTCAAAGCGATAAGCCGTTTCTGGTTCGTGATAAGTTAATGGAAGATTTTAATAGCTTAATTGCATTAGAAAGTAAGTGGTGTCGTGGTTATATGATGTTGCAAGCCTGCAAGAAGCAAGTCGTAGAGTATATTGGTGCGAATAAAACAGGGGTTGTTCTTAGCGAAATAAACGATCAGGATTCTAATGCCGTCATTAGTAATTTAACGAATGAAGTTTGGGGGGCGATCAGGCGAGAGTTTATGGGGTATGGCAACGAACTTGGTGCAGACGCGAATCGTACGCAAGTGCCTATTTTTATAAACCCTGATAAACGTTATATCTCCTTTGGTACGTCTAAACCTCAATTATGTTATCGATACCGTATTGTAGATAGTAATGGTGTGCTTGAGCCTTTAGTGATTACGCATAAATTAATTTTTAACCTTGATTGGTCGCCTGAGAACTTCGAACTAAGTGAGCAAACAGTCGACGAATTTATTGAGACCGGTGACTTGGAGATGTTTTAGTCAAAATGATGTTAATCTAAGGTTATATCACTAAAAAATTTTGCCATTTTATGTTGCGATTGGAGAGGCAAATTTCCCTCTCTAATCAGCCAGCACGTATGCATACCAGCTTCTTTGGCTGCATCAAGTTCTTCAATCACATCTGAAAGAAATAATATCTTGTGTGCAGGGGTTTTGAGTTGTTCAATGATCTTTTGATATGATTTCGTTTCTTTTTTACCACCGATTAAAGTATCAAAGTGTCCGCTAAATAAGGCATTTAAATCACCATAATCTGTATGGCCAAATAGTAGTTTTTGAGCCGTGACTGAGCCAGATGAATAGACATGTAGCTTAACCCCTGATTGTTTCCAATGCGTTAGTGCCAGATAAGCATCTTCGTAGATATGACCTTTAAAATCGCCATTTTTATAACCCAGATGCCAAATCATGCCTTGAATTGCTTTTAAAGGAGTTATTTTTTGGTCGTCAGCAATCCATTGTAATAACTGTTTAATGATGGCGTTGGTGTCAGATAAAGCTAGACCTGCAATGACAGCTACTTCATCTAATTGTGTTCGGACATCTGGGGTATCCTGGTTATGAATAACAAATGACTCCAAGTGAGTGCTAGCATAGGGAAAAAGCACTTCATGAACAAAACTAATTGAGCTGGTAGTGCCCTCTATGTCAGTGACGATCGTTGAAATCATATTATGGCCTTATTGGTCGTTTGCCGGTACTAATTCTTCAAAATGAGGTAGTTTGTCAGAGATCATATCGCCAGTAAATTCTGCGACCCAACCTTCAGGATTTGAAAATAGACGAATACAGGTGAAGCTAGGATTAGGTCCCATATCAAACCAATGCTTCGTGCCATTGGGCACACTGACTAAATCACCAGCCTGGCATGAAAGCACATAAACGTTACTGTCTATATGCAGGTAGAAAACACCTTGTCCGGCAACAAAAAATCGAACTTCATCTTCAGTGTGGGTATGTTCGCTTAAGAATTTTTGACGCAGTGATTCTTTGTCTGGGTGATCCTGTGTTAGACAGATAACGTCTGATGTTGAGAAATTACATTCTTCTTCGCAAAAGTGTTTAATTTCAGGTGAATAGGCTGCCAAAATTTCTTCATTTGAGGCAGTTTGTGTTAATTCACGTACAGGCCAACGTTCAAAACAAATGCCAGCATCATGCAAGGTATTTGAGATTTCTGCATAGTCTTCAGTCGTTTGTACTGGATTATTGGTGTTTTCCTTATCATAGATTCTTAAGGTGCTCATCGGTTTATCCTTTGGTCATTTTAATTTGTTCAATTTCGCACTGGATCAAGAACTCTAATGCTTCAATATGGCGTAAGCATTCATTCATATCTTCTCCCCAAGTATATAAACCGTGGCCACGAATAATATAGGCAGGTACTTGTTTGTTTTGCTCAAAATAGACTGTTGTCTTTTTTGCGAGTGAAGCGATGTCCTGAGTGTTTTCAAAAATTGGAATGTCTAGCGTAGTTTCGTGTGTGGTTTGGCCTGAAAGTGCTTTTTGCAATTCATAGCCTTTTAAAGCCAATGACGCTTTACCTTTCAAATATCGGCTTAATACTGTTGCTCCGATAGAGTGGGTATGTAAAATGCTTCCAATGGTAGGAAAAAGTCCATAAAGAGACGTGTGTAATAAGGTTTCAGCCGATGGTTTGAGGTGACTGTTGTATGGTACCCCATGAAGGTCAACGACCATAATATCATTTTTTGTTAACGCCCCTTTATGCATGCCCGAAGCAGTGATTGCAATATGATGAGTATCGAGGCGTGAAGAATAATTACTACTCGTTGCCGGAGACCAACCTTGTTGATAAAGAAATTTCCCAGCATCAATAATTTCAGTAGATTTTTGTAGTAAGGTTGTTTTATCAATCACTGAAGTATCTCGCATAATCATACTAAAATTTAAAGAGTATATTTATATATAAGTGATGGCTATAAGGGCGATCGAGCCAAGACGTATATTATAGCCAGAATAAAAGGCAGGCCTGTATAAATATACTCTTTAATTAGCTGCCGATTTAAATCAGTTGCTGTATTTACTCTTATGTGGCTAAAAAAGTTTCAAGTAATGTTTAAAGCTTCATTTGTTTGGCGATCATTTCTTTCATGATTTCGGTGGTACCACCGCCAATAGAAAGGATTTTTGCGTCGCGATATAAGCGTTCAACAACAGACTCTTGCATATATCCCATACCTCCAAAAATTTGAACAGCCTCCCGGGTTGTTTTTTCAGCAACGTCAGTAGCAAAATTTTTAGCCATCGCCATTTCTTTTATAGGTGTTTGATTCGCCTGCATTTTTGCGGCTACACGGTAGGTGAACTCTCTCGCAATTTCCACCTCAGTTGCCATATCGACCAGTTTATGGCGGATGACTTGATACTTACCGATAGGGCGACCGAAAGCTTCACGTTGTTTAACATAGTTTAAGGCTTCATCTAAAGCGATTTGCGCCGTCATATATGCCATCACACACAAAAATAATCGTTCCTTCATAAAGTTAGTCATAATACAAAGGAAGCCGCCATTTTCTTGGCCAATCAGGTTGCTTGCAGGGACTAGGCAATCTTCAAAAAATAACTCTGCCGTATCACTGGCATGCCAACCCATCTTTTTAAGCTTTCGGCCAACGGTAAATCCTGGCGTTCCTTTTTCAATTAAGAGGAGGCTGATTCCGCCATAGCCATCGGCACCTGTTCGAACCGCTACGGTGTAATAATCAGCTCGAACACCACTTGTGATAAACATCTTACTGCCATTGACGCGATAGTGGTCTCCTTCTTTAATGGCACGTGTTCGAATATTTGCTACATCAGAACCAGCATTGGGTTCAGTGATCGCTAGCGCGCATATTTTTTCTCCTCGGATTGCTGCAGGAATAACTTTTTCTTTAAGTTCATCTGAACCCCAGAGCAGGACAGGAGGTAATCCAATATCAATGGATCCTAGGCTTGCTACTAATCCTCCAGATGTACTTTTCATCAGAGCTTCGCTGGCCGCAATTTTCATGAAAATATCACCTTCACTTGTGCCTCCAAATTTTTCAGGGTATCCAATCCCTAAGAAACCTAAACTGCCAGCTTGGGTATAAATTTCTCTAGGGAATTCACATGCATCTTCCCATTCATTAATAAATGGGGTGATTTCGTTAGACACAAATTTTTCTATGCTATTTTTGACTTGATAGTGAGTTTCGTTGAAATAGTTAATGTCATTTTTCATTGTGTTATTCCCTATTTATATTATTAATTGAAATGAACTAGGTGAAATTTTTAAGGGGTAGTGGGAGTATGGCTAATATCATTATGCCAAGCAAGCGCTTGGTTGTTTGCTGATGCCTGTGTAATGTTGAGTCGTAGAAAATTAGGCTATCTATTTTATAACCTAAGTCTCGAAACCAATTAAGCTGGCGGCAATTGTTATAAATTATCTTGATTGACATAAATCTCTGTTGTATTTTGACTATCTAAGATTAACTAAGAGTTGAAACAATGTCTGATAATGTAAAAGAATTCTTTGATCGTTTTGTTGAGGACTTCCCTTCTTTCGATGGAGGTATTATTGCTAACCGTTATACGGCGCCCTATACCGCGGTGACTTCTGATGGCGATCTTTGGGAATGTAGTGACCCCATTGAGACAGTTGCTTATTTTCAAGGATTGCTTGATAGACATTCAGCGTCAGGTGTTCTTTTCTGTAAATATAGTGACTTTGAATGCCAGCAGGTTGGGAAAAGTAACTATTTTGCAACGGTGACTTGGAGCATGATAGGGGCAGAGGACAAAGTGATCTCTACTTGGCGTGAGTCATATAACCTAGTTAATACAGACTCTGGCTTAAAGATCTTTACTTCTATTGATCATTAATGAATAAGTACACCTTACAGTAGAGAGCGATAAAAAAACGTTTTGTTCGCTCTTTAATGTAGTACTAGAGTATTGCTTTGAATGGGTATTGATTAAGTATATTTAGCTTTCCTATAACAATTAATAAAAATAATATAAGAAGGAAATACAATGGAAAAGCGCGGTGTTCAGCTAGCTGTGGGCAGCATATTGCTGATAGGATTTGTTGTATTGGGTTTTACATTTCTTTTTTCTGGCTCTCCTCAAGAAGAAAGCAAACCCACGATATCCGGTTATCAAACACCGTTTATGATTGGCGATTATGCCATGGAAGATCACCAGGGAAATATGGCTTCTTGGGCAAAGTTATCTGAGCGTCCAGTTTATTTAACTGCTGGTTTTACACGTTGCCCGCACTCATGCCCGATGACAATGGTCATCTATCAAAAACTAGCGAAAAAATTAGGTGATCAAGCGGATTATGCCTTACTAACGGTTGATCCTGAACATGATAAAGCATCAATACTTAGCGCATATTTGTCCTCAATTAATTCTTCTTTTATTGGTTTACGAATCGGTGATAAGGGGGAGTTGGACTTAGCGATGGCTGATTTGAAACAGACCATTGTGGATACAGGTGAACCTGTAGATTTAATGCATAGCAATTATATCTATCTGATGCACCCCAAATTAACGGGTATTGTTATTTACACCAAACCGGATGTAAATGTGATGGCGCAGGATTTAAAAATAATTAATGCAATTTAATTCGATTACCCGAAACTGCAATATTTTTGCTGATATTTATCGAAGCTCTCAATATTAAAACTACGCTTTGACCTAATGATGCTATCAATGATGAGTTGATTACAATAAGAGTTAGGTTTTGAAATGAAGGATCTTTATTTTTAATTGTTTTTAACTACTTTTGGTTTATAGTTAAAAGATGCTCTGCCAAATAACTTATTAGTTTTTTGAGTACTTCAAATGCGTCAATTTAAAGCTATTACCACGGTAATTACTCTTTTGATCTTGATTGCAGTGTTTTGGGTGATGAAAAACTCGTTACTCCAGGATAAACCGAATATTCGTATCGCGGTGTCACGCACGCCATTATCAGCACCTATATATATCGCAGACTCCCTAGGGTATTTTTCATCAGCAGGCCTGAACGTTGAATTAATTGAAAAAAACGGTGGTAATCTGTGTTTTCAGCTAATGATGGATGGAACAACTGATTTTGCGACCAGTTCAGACTCAGTCATCATGTTCAATGGTTTTAAACAAAATGATTTTGAAAATTTAGCTACCTTCGTCCAGTCTAATCATGACGTAAAAGTGTTAACCAAGTCGACAAAGGGGATTCGTAGCGCAAAAGATTTAAAGGGAAAGAAAGTCGCTATTATTAAAGGGAGTGCCAGTGAATATTTCTTGGATATGTTTCTTGCCATTGAAGGGATTAAATTTTCAAGTGTTATTCTCGTCGACTTGCCTGCCAATGAAATGCCTTTAGCGCTTGAGCGTAACCAGGTAGATGCCATTGTCGTATGGGAACCTTTTGCTTATAAAGCGATTAAAAAGCTCGGGGATGAAGCAGTTTTACTTTCTTCTAGCAACCTATACGAACTTACCTTTAATCTATTGGCTAAAAAACAAACCACACTTAATAACTTAAAAACATCTATCAAAGTAATCGCCGCTTTAGAGCAAGCGGTTGCATATATCAATGCTAACGAAGTGAAAGCACAGCAAATATTAAAAGATCGACTTAATCTTGATCAAGCATTTATTAAATGGATTTGGAGTGATTACTTGTATGATGTGTCGTTAAACCGCTCGTTAATACTCTCTTTAGAGAATGAAGCGAGATGGGCGATTAGTCGAGGTCTTACCAGCAAGAAAGTAATACCTGATTATCGTAAGTTCATGAACCCGGAACCTTTAATGGTAGTCAGTCCCTATTCTGTATCGTTCTAGTTAAGGTACTAGCGACTAAAGGAGTTAGTTGTAGTGAATCTTCGCAATAGACTATTTGTTATTTCGACTACGTCGATTGCGATGGCATTGATCATGAGTGTTGCTGTTTATTGGGCAAACATAACCGTTACAACTTCGTCGAAGCGAGCGCATTTTGGTAATGAGATAATAGAAGTAGTGAGTGAGTTGGAGGCTGGTCTACGTGGCGTTTTATCTTTTAACCGGGTTATTGACCGGGCTCAATGGAATAGCGCACAAGCTAAATTGAGTCACACATTATTTAACTATCCTTTGCTTACTGTCGAACAGAAAACGCTTATAAAAAATATTCAGGCGTCTTCTAAAAGTTTATCCGTACTGTTTGCTTATCTTATTGATATTGAACCAGGGATCACAAAAACAAATCAGGAACTTCGAAGACATTTGGCTGAAAGGCTTTATGTTCAAATGGACGCTATCGTTGAAAATAGTCACCGACTCACATTGATTGCTCAAGATGATATCAGCAAAACAATTAATAGGGTAACTGTTGGCATTGTTGTACTTTTATTTATTTTGGCGGCACTGATGACAATATTTGCACTTCATTTAGGTGCATACATCAGTGGGTCGATTACACAATTAACATCAGCAATGAAACAAGTAGCGAAAGGTGAGCTGGATACTCGTGTTGAGATTAAAGGAACGGATGAAATAAGCAAGCTCTCTTTAGATTTTAATCAAATGACTAAGCAATTAATGGAAATGACGACTGCACGTGATTTGTTACAACATGAAGCTGATACGCGCTCAAAAGAACTAAATTTTCTTGCTCACCATGATGCTCTTACTGGGCTTCCAAATCGTTTATTGTTTGATACTTTACTTGGGCAATCACTAAAGCATGCCAAACGAAATAATGAAGGTGTTGCAGTCGTTTTTATGGATCTGGATAAGTTTAAAAATATTAATGATTGCTTAGGTCACCCTATAGGCGATGAGCTATTAAAGACGCTTGCTGGTCGATTTAAAGCAACGTTACGTAATATAGATACGGTTGCACGTATTGGTGGCGATGAATTTATTCTTCTCATAGAAGAAATTAACCAAATTAAAGGTGCTGAAGTCGCAATAGAGAAAGTTATTTCAATTTTTGATGAGCCCTTCCTTCTCAATGGATATGAAATAATGATTACCGCTAGTATAGGTATTAGTCTCTATCCTCGGGATGGGGAAG
>Ga0105350_10001319_pt1 | contig 15824 bp, 14 predicted proteins | sample EN1Hudsemesocosm_FD_83506 | JGI IMG/M metagenome (GOLD analysis project Ga0105350, IMG submission 83506) | Methane-oxidizing microbial communities from mesocosms in the Hudson Canyon - EN1E Hudson Canyon | ecosystem: Environmental > Aquatic > Marine > Cold seeps | place: Hudson Canyon... | reverse complement strand
TTGACGTCAATCGACAAATTTCCGGCACGAGTATAAGCCTCAGAGCCATCCGCAGACTGAATAGCAATCCAACCCTCACCTTTCAAGGCGATATCCAAGGAATTTCCAGTTTGAATTAACGAACCTTGCTGAAAGTTAGTACCAGGCCGCTCACTTAATGCATAAGCCCGTGTTGGTAGGCCTTCACCATAAACAGGCATACTACGAGCTTGAGCAAAATCCTCTTTAAAGCCCGTGGTATTTACATTCGCAAGATTATTCGCATGCGCAGCTTGCGACAACATATTTTGCTTAGCGCCACTCATGGCGATATAAAGTGCCTTATCCATATTATTGCCTTTTTGTCAGATTTCAGTCATATATATAAATATGCAGATTTTGTGCCTATTTATATTATAAAAAGATAAAACCGAAACTTAAAAAGCAGCCCACACCTCGACTTTCTAATTTATATATTCAAAATAGTCTGCTGAATCGTATCTGCAGTTTCAATGGTTTTAGAGTTTGCCTGATAATTTCGCTGCGCAACAATCAGGTTAACCAACTCATTAGACAAATCAACATTCGATTGCTCAACAGCCGACGAAGTAAGCTGCCCTAAGGAAGCGGTACCCGGCGCACCAACAATAGGGTCGCCCGATGCGAACGTTTGCACCCAAGTAGACGCACCATCAGGCGACAAGCCCTCAACATCATTAAAGTTAGCCAAAGCCACCTGCCCTAACACTAGGGACTCACCGTTAGAGAAACGCGATAGAATAACGCCAGATGCATCTACATCCAGACCTACCAAACGACCCGTCGTAAAACCATTCTGACTTAAATCGTTCACCGCAAAAGGACTACCATACTGAGTCAAACTAGCGACATCAATTTCAAAATTTGAGTTTTGATCAGCACTATCAATCGGCAAAGTTCCACCGTCCACCACATTAAGAGGGCGGTACGCGCCGTTTGTATTCCCTTGAGAATCAAGAGGGTCCCAGTTTGAAATCAACACCGTATCGGTCAAAGCATCATTAAGAGTACCATCCTCATTAAAAACCAAATTATATGTCGCTCTGGATGGATCCGTTCCAAACAAGGGATCACCCACATCCTGATTATCAATCAACACATGCATTTGCCACGTATTCGGCTGAGACGTGGTCGTTTCCTGCTTTACAAAATATTTTGTTAATACATGCGAGTTCCCCAAGCTATCATAAATAGTGGTTGAAGTAGCGTGATTATAAGTACCAGGATCGGACGGTAAAAACTGATTATTAATAAAGGGCGCCGCTGTAAAACCAGCTATAATTGGAGTAGCAGGAGCACTCGCATTTGCCATTGTGATACCATCATCCATCACTATATTGACAGTCCCACCAACCGTAGCTTGAGTCTGAGCGGTATTCAGTGTTAAAGATACCGGCACAACATCAGTACCCTCCACCTCAAAACTATCTGCCCCACCACCTGCAAAACCAAAAACCAAATCAGAGCCTTGATCCTGAATAATACGAAGATCACCCGTCGCCTGCTCAATCACAGCTGTCACACCAACCAAAGATGAGGCATTTATTTTTGTCCCCAAATCCGCTAACTGCGCCGCGATAGTGGCACCAGCCGGCTGAAAATTTATACCATTCAAGGTAATGTTCATCACCCCTGAAGTATTGGTAAAGCTACCTGCCAAAATAGTGGCCTCAGAACTCGCTGAGGCATCTATTCCGTCTAGCAAACTAAACTGAGAAGCAATCGCCCCCGCACTCGCATCCACCGCAGTAACAACCTGACTCGTTGACCCATCCGCAAACGTCACATCAATAGATTGAGACAAATAACCATTAGTCGTACCGGCCTGAACCACCCCAATGGATGTACCATCAGAGTCAATAGTTGAACCACTTTGCGTCAATATTTCTTCAGAAGAGTCTAAATTCAAAAATGCTTCGACATCAGTCGTTCTATTGGGCGGTAAATCACTCGCTTCCACGACTAAATCACCTAAAACACCTGAAACTGTTCCCGTAGAGTCAGCTTGAAAGCCTTGTACTCGCATGCCAGTGTTATTCACCATAAAGCCATCTTTATCGACACCAAACTGACCCGCACGAGAATACTTGGCTTCACCATTATCACTCAAAACAAACATACCATTTCCGGTAATGGCTAAATCCAAACTATTATCCGTAAAACTAACGTTACCCTGGCTATGTAACTGCCGGATATTCTGCACAGACACCCCATCACCGGTACTGGTCGCGCCGCCACCAAAAAAACTATTAGCATAAACATCACCAAATTCAGCACGAGAAAGTTTAAACCCTACTGTACTCGCATTTGCGATATTGTTACCGGTAACTTCCAACTCTGTGGCCGAAGCTCTTAACCCACTTAGCGCGACGTTAAATGTCATGTGACACCTCTACTGAATAATTATTTAATTTTACTGACAGCCAATTCATCTAATTAAATGAACAACTAGTTTATTTCTCGTACATTTTCTAGCGGAACAGACCCCATTCCAAACAAATTAAGCGTTATCTCGCCAGCCTGCCCGATTGAGACACTATTCACATTAGCTGAAAGCAAAGTATTCACCTGCTTCATCTCACCACTTTGGTTCGCCTCAACTTTAAAGGTATATTCATCATAAGGCATATACTCACCATCGCTATTTGTACCATCCCATACAAAAGGAACCGTACCGGCAACTTGTTGCCCCATATTAAAGTTATTAACCAATTCACCCGAGCCATTATAAATATTCACAATTAAAGACCCTGTACTTTCAGGCAGCTCAATAATTCCACTAATAGAACCATCAGCCGACAAAGGAGACTCTGTTGCCGGCACCAACACCGTCCGCCCAACCATTGCTGAAGCTTGAAGCGCTTGAGTTGACTGGTACTGGGTAGCAAAATTATCAACTGTTCCCGTTAACTTCTGCATCTCCTCTAACGAGGAAAACTCCGCTAACTGAGAAATAAACTCACCATTATCCTGAGGCTCTAATGGGTTTTGATTTTCCATTTGTGCAATCATCAATTCCATAAATTGATTTTTGCCAAGTTCATTATCACCAGAGGCTTCAACAGCGGGTTCATAACGATAATCTGCAAGTACATCACCGGCGGCATTAGTATTAATATCTGTCATAAATTTCTCCGCTCTCTTATTGACCCAAAGTTAGTAGTCGCTGCATCATCGTTTTTGCTGAATCCATCACACTAACATTTGTTTGAAAACTTCTTGAGGCCGATAGCATATCTGCCATTTCCTCTACCACATTCACATTCGGATACATGACATACCCTCCCTCATTTGCCATAGGGTGGTCAGGCTGGAAGCGCATATTCAATGGCGCATCACTCTCTATAATTCCTTCAATCTGAACACCTTGAGATGCCGATAATCCATTAGCCATTTCACCAGATTGTCCTCCCAACGCTTGCGACATAACATCTTGCTGAATCGCTGAAAATATAGGCTTACGAGCTCGATAGACCTCATCAGTACTACTACTTGCACTGTCTGCATTAGCAATATTACTGGCCGTCGTATTAAGGCGAATAGACTGTGCCGCCATGCCAGAACCGGCAATATCAAATATATTGGTTAATGACATTTTTATTCACCCCTAATCGCATTGTTTAAAGATTTAAACTTTCCACTTAACAATTGAAAACTCGCCTGATACTGCATTGTATTTTTAGTGAATTCAGCCAGTTCTTGCTGTGTATCAACAGTATTACCGTCAATAGATGGCTGACTAGGCACCCGATATAGCAACTCACTTGATCCCGCTACGCCATTACTTCCACCTTGAGGCAAATGTTTTCCGTTTGTCGTAGACATTGCTAACTGACCACCTGCTTGTTGCCCCGACTGAACACCACCAAGTATCGCTTTAAAATCAATATCTCTGGCTTTAAAACCTGGCGTATCTGCGTTTGCTAAATTATTAGCAAGCACTTCCGCCCGTTGAACCCTGACTTCTAGGGCTTTCTGATGAATACCTAGTGCGTTTTCAAATGAAATTGCCATTTTATCTCCTGCTTATTTCGATATATTGGCGTTATAATTGCGACCTAACATTACGCTCTAAAATAAATAGCGTTACATAACCGCCAAACAACTCACGAAATAAAAATCGTCGACTAACTCGATTAAATATTTTAATTAATTATCTATTAGCAATTGCAATGCCAATATATATTATTCTTTATATTCAATAAGTTATAAGTTCAAAGATAAAACAACGGCAAAATCATTCCCAAGACATATCAGAAAACATGCTTAGGACTGATCATTAGATATAAGGAGAGGGAAGAATAAACAAGAAGGCAACAAACTTAGACACGATATCTCAAACCCACTAAGCACCCCATTCCTGAAAATAGTCTGAAGTATTCAGTTGTGGTACTGGTTTCAACTCCCCCTTTGGCGAACCAATATAAAGAAAGCCCACCAAAGTTTCATGCGTTTGAATTCCTAAACCCTGCTTGACAACTGTATGCGCTGCCATCGGTCCTGTTCTCCAAATACCACCGAAGCCCAACGCCTGAAGTGCTAACAGCATATACCCCATCCCCACACCACACGAAACTACTTGCTCTTCAACTGGCACCTTTTTATGCACTTGGGTTGCTGCGATACCAACCAGCACCATAGGCGCCCTCAGAGGCATTGAACGATATTTTTCACATTGGGCCACCGTCAACTCTGGCGAATCAATAAGTGCTGCCTCACAAAGCAGCTCCCCAAGCTGCGTTCTAGCATCGCCCTCAACAATAAGATAGCGCCATGGGCGTAATAACATATGGTCAGGCGCGCGTAGTGCTGCTTGAAACACCTTATTTAACACATCAGCGGGAGGCGCAGGTGCTTCAAGCCTTGGACTTGAAACTCTGTTACACATTAAATCCAATAATTCTGAATTCATTACATAGTCCTTTTAATTAGAGTATTCCACCTAAAATTTGTCTACGCCAATAGGAACTGATAATCTGGCGCGCATAGTTTCTATTTCAGTCGTAGTGTATCGCTTTTACATACTATATTTAGCCAAAATGACAATTCATACTTCGACTGACTATCATCTTTTAAGGTTTAGATGTGCTCAATAAAGCACACTAAAAATGTAGTATATGATCCAACAAAAAATAAATATGGGGATTGATTCCCCGCCTTCAGTAATGCCAGCATACAATGGCCGCGTTCTGGCTTATCTTATCACTAGCATTACGATGGCAACCGGAATTTTAACAGATCATTTTGATGATCGACTAGTGTGGGCAATTCCTCTATCCATGCTATGGCCACATATTCTTTATTTTATTATTCGCCACTTTAAATTGGATCAAAGCAGCGCAACTCGTGAGAATACTCTATTAATTGACGGGGCATTATGTGGTTTCATTATCGTGCTTTACGGCTTTAGTATTACACCAAGCTTATTTGCCATACTCATGGCAAGTTTCAGCTTTATTGTAGTAGGCAGTATACGGACCTGGCTACTTGGCCACTTGGTCATGCTAATTTCAATTATTATATTTTCACTAATTTTTGGCATTAAATTTTCAGGTAGTGCGCCAATATTACTCAAAGTGGTTGCGGCACTTGGCGCGATGCTCTTTGTTTCAGTGACCGCTTATTACACGCACAAACAAGCTGAAGCTCTGCATAAAGCAAAATCTCAAATCCAACAACAACGTGAGTTATCGATTTCATTATCTCATAAACTGGCAAAATATTTATCGCCACAGGTTTGGCAGTCTATCTTTACTGGCGAACGTGATGTCCGACTTGAAACCCAACGAAAGAAGCTAGCTATTTTCTTTTCTGACATCAAAGGTTTTACCGAGCTTGCTGAGGAAATGGAGCCCGAGAGTTTGACCGAGCTCCTCAACACCTATTTTAATGAAATGTCGCAAATTGCATTAAAATATGGCGGCACCATCGATAAGTTTATCGGTGATAGCATTATGATTTTCTTTGGCGATCCGACTAGCAGAGGTGCAAAAGAAGACACCCTTGCTTGCGTTTCAATGGCGATAGAAATGCGTAAACACATGAAAGTATTACGCCAAAAATGGCAAAGCCAAGGCATAAAAACGCCATTACAAATCCGAATTGGTATCAGTACAGGCTACACAACCGTCGGTAATTTTGGTGCTGAAAATCGAATGGATTATACTATTATTGGAAAAGAAGTTAATTTAGCCTCGCGGCTTGAAGCCTTATCTGAGCCCGGTGAAATTCTTATTTCTTACGAAACATTTTCACTCGTAAAAGATAAAGTGATGTGTCGCGATAAAGGTGAGATCACAGTAAAAGGCTTTGCGCGTCCTGTCCCAATCTATCAAATTGTTGACTTCAGACGTGACATAGGCTCTGGACAAAGTTTCATAGAACACGAAGCACAGGGCTTTGCCATGTACATCGATACCGATAAAATTACAGCAAAAGATAAAGAGCCCATCATGAGAGCTTTAGAGCGCGTAGTGGATAAGCTAAAGGATTAGCCGCTTTTGATACGCAACAAACCTACTGCCTTGAAGTTCGAATATCATCAGCTATAGATGTCCTGTCAGGGGTTGCTCGATATGGGTTTATATCCAACCCGCCACGACGTGTATAACGTGCATAAACACTTAATGACTCACAACCACACTGTTTCAATAGATCAGTAAATATACGCTCCACACAATGCTCATGAAAGTCCTGACACTGCCGAAATGAAATAATATAGCGCAGGAAACTTTCATTATTTATTTTCCGACCACGATACTGAATATAAACAGTCCCCCAGTCTGGCTGCCCAGTTACCGGACAGTTAGAACGTAATAAATGAGAACACAAGCCCTCATAATTAACTTCATTCGTATCATCAAGACTTAATAAAGCTGCATTAGGCTGATATTCAAAATCCCCAAGATCAAAATCATCAACACATTCAAATTTTTTTTCATTAAATTGCGTCTCATTAAATTGACCACGGACACTAGAAATACTTACAGACACAGCTAATCCAGCCGCTTTAGATAAATCATTTACCAAGGTAACACTTAAAGCCTCAGTGTTTTCAAACTTCGCATGATTCAAGGAGTTCAGATATAACTTAAATGATTTTGACTCAATCATAAAAGGGCTATCAGCAGGGATTCGAAAATAAGCAATACCGACACAGGGTTTTCCGCGCAAATCCAACCAGGAAAGTTCATAACACGTCCAAAGATCTTCACCATGAAAAGGCAAAGACTTACTTGAAGATAGATTCAAACTAGCCCTATTCTGCTCGCGTGAGAGCGGAAATAACAACTCAGGATTATACGGGCTGTCGTATACCGTATCTTTCCCTAACTGACTGTCATGTGCTTCTGTCATACTTTTTAAACCCAACTTTAAGCGCGAATGCCCTGCCCTTTATTTAGCAGATATAGTGAAAACGAAAATAACACAATAATAAACCCAATAATCATACTGTAAGCAAATGCAATATTAATATCACTCACCCCAAGAATTCCATATCGAAATGTATTCACCATGTAAAGAATAGGGTTAAACTTTGAAACGGTTTGCCAAAACTCTGGCAAAAGACTAATACTATAAAACACACCGCCAAGATAGGTTAATGGCGTTAAGATAAAAGTAGGTACGATTGAAATATCATCAAATTTGGTCGCATAAATCGCATTAATGAATCCGCCTAAGGAGAATAAAATGGCGGTAAGTAAAATAATCGATACCGTCACCCACACATGTTCAACATGAAGGTTGGTAAACCCTAATGATAAAAGCGTAACAATAAAACCTACGGCCAGCCCTCGACCAACCCCACCCATCACATATCCGGTTAGTACCACCCAATTTGGCACCGGTGATACAAGTATTTCTTCAATACTTCCCTGAAATTTCATACCAAAAAAAGAAGACACGACATTTGAATAGGCGTTGGTAATCACCGACATCATAATCAACCCAGGAACAATAAACTCCATATAGTCGAAGCCTCCCATCTCACCAATTCTTGAGCCAATCAAATTGCCAAAAATAACAAAATATAGCGCCATCATAATTGCGGGCGGTAGCAGCGTTTGTACCCAAATACGCGTAAAACGCCGTATTTCTTTGACTACAATAGTCGTAAATGCGACCCATATTTGTACAACTGTCATAATACTTTCTCTTGATTACTTTTTTGAAGCAAACCCAAAAACAACTCTTCCAAGCGGTTCGACTTACTTCTAAAACTTGTCACAACCCAGTCAAATGGTTTTAAGCATTCAAATAATTGGCTAATATTTTGATCTTTCTTTACATCAACTTCTAACTGACCTTCTTCATTAATACGGGTCACGAAATCACAAAGGTCAGGAGCATCCGTTAAAGGTTGGTCTGTATCCAGAATGAACGTTTCTATATTTAACGTTTTCAGCAACGACTTCATGCTTGTATTTTCAAGAATCTCGCCTTTATCTATAATCGCAATATTACGACAAAGAGACTCAGCTTCTTCTAAATAATGTGTCGTGAGAATAATTGTTGTACCTTGTTCATTAAGCTCTTTTAAAAATGTCCACATAGAACGACGCAACTCAATATCTACACCAGCCGTCGGCTCATCTAAAATGAGTAATTTAGGGTTATGAACTAAGGCTCTGGCGATCATTAATCGACGTTTCATACCGCCAGATAACATACGAGATGGTATATTCCTTTTTTCCCACAACCCTAACTTTTTAAGATAAAAGTCTGCACTTTCTTTTGCTTTCGCTGCAGAAATCCCATAATAACCAGCCTGAGTAATTAAAATATCCCCTACTTTCTCAAACTGATTAAAGTTAAATTCTTGAGGTACAACACCTAAACACGTTTTAGCTTTTACAAGATCGGTTTTCAAGTCATGGCCAAAGATACTTACCTGCCCTGAAGTTTTATTCACCAACGATGAAACAACCCCCAAAGTGGTCGATTTCCCCGCACCATTCGGCCCAAGCAATGCAAAAAAATCACCTTGTTCGACAGTAATAGAAACACTTTTAAGTGCTTGAAACCCATTATCGTACGTTTTACATAGCTTGGATATTTCCAATGCTTTTGTCATTTTCGATCTCAACTAAAAAGGAGCTTTTAATGTATGGGGATGAAGTACCTATCACCTTATATTTATAAGTAATTTACCTATAGGCAATGATATCTTGTGCCTTTTTAACAAAAATCAAGCATAAGGCGACAGTTTAATCATCGGATATGGCGACTAAAAAGCTCTAGCTATATAAGGACATGATCAAACAAGAAAATAATAAGGACTCTTTCTTTTTTATTGATAGTTTCGTTGGTAAACAGCTTCGCCCATTTTAGCGATTTGAGCCTCAATCATTCGGTAAAAAGGCTTCAAAAATGCATCTTGATCAAAGTTTTCATCCAGCACGGCTAATAACTTAGAAACAGCCTCTATCGTTGCCAGCGTATTTTTCTGTGCTGCTTTACGTATCAGGTAATGACTCGCGCCTACATTTTTTAATGCGATGGTGGGCAATGTATGTAACCATTCATTTTTATGTAATATTTCACGTGTATTTCGCCAGGTTCCATCTAACAAGATAACTGAATCAAACCGAGAAAGCTGAAGATCAGGAAGGGGTAGTTCAGAACTTAAATCAAGCTCGATATGAAACGGGCTATTTGCCATTTCTTGGGAGTATAAAAGAATCGGGTTTGTGGCTTTAAAGAATTTCAGTGCTCCATAGCACTCATTTTTTATAAACGAGGTATTTGAAATTACTTTTGCTCTTTGCAGCCCAAGTTCTACTAAGCGCGCTGTACCAAGTGCTTTTTTGATTTCATCAGTATGCTGAAGGATTAAAACAGGAATTTGATTTGTTTGAACTTGAAGCCACTGACAAATACAAGTCGATTTTGCCTTACTACATTTAGGGCAATATTGCCGACCCATAACTACTCCCTGCGATTAGAGTGTGTACATATTATGTAGCAAACAAGCAAGCGCTATAAACACCCTAGCATTCTCATTTCAACAATATTGGTTGTCATTAACTTGGTCGCAGTTAATTTAGACATAACAACTTATGATGCAATAGAGCCTGCAAAATGTTTCCAGCTCCAACGAGATTTAGCTCCGGTAAGTAAGAATTCATTTTCATCAATATTATACGCTCCTTTTGGTAAGCTTTCAGATATATAAAGCCCATCATCACCTACTTTATTTTGATTCCATTCTTTTAAATCAACTACTTTGGCATCTTTTAATGGGTATTTATGATCATCTAAAACAATCATCACTTTTGGAAATAATCGACGATCTAAATTATGCCCTGTTACAATTGCAACCTCATGAGAACTTAGCTCAACTAAGGTTCCAGTAGGGTAAACGCCAACAGCTTCAATAAACCGCTCTACTAGGTCGTCCTGAAAAGCGATATTACGTAACTCAAAAAGCTTTGACACGGCTTGTAACGGTGAAAAACCTTGAGAACCATCTCTAGGGTTAATAAGAGATTGATAATAATCAACCAAGCCAGCAATTTTGGCCAAAAGTGGGATCCGCCCGCCCGTTACGCCCTGAGGATACCCTGTACCGTTATGACGTTCCTGATGAAATTTTACAACAGATATAACACCACTAGGCAGATCATCCAAGCCTTCAAGAATATCAACACTATATTCCACATAGTTTTGATAAAGGCGACGTTCATCCGCAGATAAAGCCTCAGATTTATCTCTTAACTCACTCGGCAGCTTCGTTTTGCCAATATGGGACAATAACACCCCCATCGCCAGCGCCTTAAGCAATGGTTTATCTAAACCTAAATGACGACCGTACACCAAAGCCCATATGGATGACTTCACTGAATGCTGATAGCTATAAACATCTTCCTCACTCATTTTAGACAACCAAACGAGTGCATCTGGATTACGTACGATACTGTCTACCATTCCTTCTGCGACAGTTTCAGTTTCAACAATAGAAACCTCACCACCGTTGTAAAGCGTATTAAACACTCCAGTAATAGCATCATATACATGTTGATGAAGCTTACCAGCTCGAGCAGCTTCTTTTTTAATTGTCGTTTTCGCTTTGTATATTTGGGGAGATTTAATCACCAATGGTGTAAGCATCACCACTTGAGAGGCTGAACCTTCTTCAACCCGGAGTTTTTGCTTAGCTTCAGGGTTAGAAGTGACCTTTCTTTCATAAACTTGCTTCACTCTAGATTTTCTTTCATCAACATAAACATGTTTACAGTATTCCGTAAGTGCTTTCAAATCATCATCATTCCGAATATAAAAGCCTTGCAAGGGGAATGGCGTTTGATGCCAAGGGCAATCAAGGTCAGCAATGTACATCCCTTCTTTCAAGTGATTCACTTCAATTTTCATTCTACTTGTCGACATGACGCACCCATAATTTTTCAAAATTTCACATCTAAGAGATTAGGACGTTATTTTGACAAAAATAAAGCCTAATTCCACCAATATGCGTAGGCTTTTGTAAGCTCAGGTAACATCAATGCCGACTTTAGTTAGAATGATGACTAACTCACATATAGCATGAGAATTAGTACGAACAATAACGAGAAAAACCTATCAACTTTAAGCGTCAGGATCGCAAATAGATGAGTGTTTAGAAAGAGCCGGGATCACCAAATCCAAGTCTCGACCTTTAACTTGTTTTGTCGTGACAACATATGGAAGCTCTGAATTCAGAAGAAAGTCAATACTCTTTTTCTTGCCCTTAATTTTTTTCATTGTTTGCTTAGGGCGACAACTCAGCGTAATCAAAACCTCTCCTTTCAGAGAGCGAATGTCAGTCGACCCAAACTGATCTGTTACCGTTCCACAGACAACATCATCCTCTAGCTCTAAACCATGTCGATCCATATCTATATTCGAATCAGCACAATAATATACCCCTTCTTTGTCACCATCTAAACATCGACGACTTCTACCAAAAGAGCTATCATAAAAATACAGTTTGCGTTTACTACACTGTGTTTCTAGTACGACAGGCATGGCTCTAAATTTATTTTCTGACCAGCCCTCATAACGCAATGTCTGCCAATGAATACGAAACTGCCTTAATTCACCCGCTGAATTCTCAGCCGTAAAAATCCCATAATGAGTTGTATAGTCCGTCGTTGCACAACCTGCGACACCTACAATTATTAGCACACCTATAAAAACGTTAAGCTTCTTAGCCAAATCACTCATCATCTCAAATCTAATCCTTATCAAAATATCGCCGGAATAATAACCTGTGTGTATTGAATAAAATAGACTTGATCTACATCAATTTATTTTCTCCTTAGCCTAATAAAACTTGACCGCCACGCATTTTCATTTAATAATAATTCTTGTTTAGATTAACATTTAACTTTAAGAGCCTTATTTATGCATTTTTACAAATTAGTTCAACTGAGCATCCTCCCCCTTATCCTTACACTTTTTACTACTAGTGCTTTTTCAAATGAAGTTAACGTATATTCATATCGGCAACCTTTCCTGATTCAGCCAATTTTTGATGCATTCACAAAAGAGTCAGGCATCGATGTAAACGTCGTATTCGCTAAAAAAGGCCTCTCAGAAAGATTGGTTCGCGAAGGAAAAAATTCACCTGCAGACCTTGTATTTACTGTTGATATCGGTCGTTTAATCGATGTCGTAAATAAAGATTTAGTACAAGACGTTGATTCAAGCATACTAACAAAGAATATTCCTTCTCAATATCGTGACCCTAAGGGCAAGTGGTTTGGTCTAACGACACGAACCCGATCAATATATGTATCTAAAGAGCGCGCTAAACTTGCAGATATCCAGAATTATGAAGATCTTAGCAACCCTGAATGGAAAGGGCGTATTTGTACTCGTAGCGGTAAACACCCTTACAATCTAGCTTTAATTGCATCAATGATTGCGCATCACGGTGAAGAAAAAGCCACTGAATGGTTAAAAGGTGTTAAAGCTAACCTAGCTCGCAAACCTCAAGGTAATGACCGCGCTCAAGTAAAAGCGATTAAAGAAGGCGTTTGTGATATATCTTTAGGTAACAATTATTACTACGGTAAAATGCTAAACAACCCTGACCAAGTTGAGTGGGCTAATGCTGTTCATATTACATTCCCTAATCAAAATAACCGAGGCACACACGTCAACATCAGCGGCATGGCTCTTACTAATAGCGCACCAAACAAAGATAACGCAATTAAATTAATGGAATTTTTAAGCGAAAAGCTAGCTCAAAAAATGTATTCAGAACAAAACTTTGAATACCCTGTAAACCCTGCTGTTGAACCTTCCGGCCTTCTGCAGTCTTGGGGGAATTTTAAGTCTGATAACTTACCTTTAAGTGATGTAGCTAAACTTCGTAAACAAGCAGCTGTATTAGTTGATCAAATTGGTTTCGATGAATAGTGTTAAAACTTATATTTAAACGATAGAATAAAAAGGCAGCCCGAGTGCTGCCTTTTGCATTTTTGATCAAGAAGTAACATTTTATAATATGATTATTCAAGCCCAAGAAAAGCCTTGGTTTATTTCTTCTTTAGTCATCGCTTTTCTCATCAGCCTACCTATATTGGCAGTACTCTATCTTGCCTTTTTCCCCGATGAAAATGCTTGGCCTCATTTGCTCAATACGGTCCTCCCTTCTTATTTGAAAAATACCGTTATTTTAATGACTGGGGTAGGTCTATTAACGCTAGCTATCGGTACAGGGTCTGCTTGGCTGGTCGCTACATATGACTTCCCCGGCAAACGATGGCTAAGCTGGGCACTACTACTGCCTTTTGCAATGCCAGCTTATGTCATTGCTTACGTATATACCGACCTACTTGAATATGCCGGTTTGATTCAAACTGGACTCCGCTCATTATTCTCTTGGGATAGCAGTCAAGATTACTGGTTCCCTGAAATTCGTAGCATGGGCGGGGCAATTTTGATGATGTCTTTAGTCTTATACCCTTACATTTATATGCTTGCAAGAGCGGCATTTTTAGAGCAGTCAATCTCGCTCTATCGCATTGCTAGAAGCCTAGGCTCCTCACCATTACAATTCTTTTTCCGCGTATCTCTTCCTATTGCCAGACCTGCTCTTGCTGTAGGTTTAGCATTAGTGTTAATGGAAACACTGAATGACTTTGGCACCGTTGATTATTTTGCGGTGCGTACACTCACAGCAGGCCTTTACGATACTTGGCTAAACATGGGTAATTTAGGTGGCGCTGCACAGATTGCCGTACTCATGGTCGTTGTAGTAGTAATATTAATTTCACTTGAACGCTACTCAAGAAGACAGCAAAAACAATTTAATTCCAGAAACCCTGGCGCCCCCATCCCAACAATAAAACTCACAGGAAAATATGCCTATGGAGCATCCATACTGGCTTTTATTCCCGTGTTATTCGGATTCATTACCCCCTTCATAATACTGAGTTATTATGCAATAAATTACTTTGAAATTAGCTGGAGCAGTAAATTTGTTACGTATGCCTTAAACAGTTTTTCTTTAGCGGGCATGGCTGCAATTATCACTCTAATTCTCGGATTAATTCTCGCTTACAGTAAGCGCATGAATAAAAATAAAGCGACTCGCTTCTTTGTTGGTTTTTCAAGCCTCGGATATGCCGTGCCTGGTGCCGTGCTTGCCATTGGTATCATTATCCCATTTGCTGCATTTGATAACTTTATCGATGGCATGATGCGAGAGTATTTCCAAATTTCAACGGGACTTATTCTTAGTGGTACAGCTTTCGCAATTGTTTTTTCATACTCCGTGCGTTTTCTAGCAGTTGCTTCAGGATCTATTGAGTCTAGCCTTGATAAAATAACACCTAATATGGATATGGCCTCTCGTTCAATGGGACATAGCCATTTAAGCACCTTAATACGGGTACATATCCCCATGATCCGACGAGGAGCACTCACAGCAATGTTAGTGGTTTTTGTAGACTGTTTGAAAGAGCTCCCTGCGACATTAATTCTAAGGCCCTTTAATTTTGAAACGCTTGCGACACAAGTCTATCAATTTGCGTCAGATGAACTCTTAGAACAAAGTGCTCTTTCGGCCCTGGTGATTGTATTAGTCGGCATTATTCCTGTCATTTTACTTGATAAGAGTATTAGTAAAAAACAGCAATGACTGTTCGTGCCAATTCACGCGCATTAACATACTATATTCCAGTTAATTTCACTTTCCTTCCCTTAATAATTGCCATCCTAGATAATATTCGCTAAGTTTTGCTTACAAATTTTTTAATCGTCTAAGGCAATCAATATGGCGCAATACGTATTTACGATGAATAGGGTAGGTAAAGTTGTTCCCCCTAAAAAAGAAATACTTAAAGACATCTCTCTTTCTTTCTTTCCGGGTGCAAAGATCGGTGTTTTGGGCTTAAACGGCTCTGGTAAATCAACTCTTCTTCGCATCATGGCTGGCATTGATAAAGAATACACTGGTGAAGCCCGACCACAGCCTGGTATTAATGTCGGCTATCTTTCCCAAGAGCCAGAACTAGATGAAAGCAAAGATGTTCGCGGAAATGTTGAAGATGGCCTGAGAATAGTCAAAGATGCCTTAACCCGCTTAGATCAGGTTTATGCTGAATATGCGGAACCTGAAGCTGACTTCGATGCACTTGCTGCTGAGCAAGCAAAGCTAGAAGCTATTATTGAAACGAATGATGGCCATAACCTTGACCGGACCCTCGAGGTCGCGGCGGATGCATTAAGACTCCCACCTTGGGATGCAGAGGTTAAAAACCTGTCAGGCGGTGAAAAAAGACGAGTTGCACTCTGCCGCTTGCTGCTTTCTAAAC
>Ga0105350_10001313_pt1 | contig 15875 bp, 10 predicted proteins | sample EN1Hudsemesocosm_FD_83506 | JGI IMG/M metagenome (GOLD analysis project Ga0105350, IMG submission 83506) | Methane-oxidizing microbial communities from mesocosms in the Hudson Canyon - EN1E Hudson Canyon | ecosystem: Environmental > Aquatic > Marine > Cold seeps | place: Hudson Canyon... | reverse complement strand
GCGATTGATATCGAACATATAGAAAGTGTTACCAATGGCGATCAACAACTAAGTATGAGTTTTTATCGCTCATTAGATGAAAATGATCAGGTGGTTCATTTTAAACTGTTCCATGCAGATCAGCCGGTACCACTGTCTGATGTTATGCCCATATTCGAAAATATGGGTTTTAGAGTAATTGGTGAGCGCCCTTATGAGGCGGTTGACCGAGATGGGCATACCGTTTGGCTGCATGATTTCATGTTGACGACTAATACGAGACAGTCAATCGACATTGAAAAAATCCGCACACCGTTTGAAGACCTATTTACCAAAGTTTGGTTAGGTGAAGCAGAAAATGACAGCTTTAATCGTATGGTGATTGCTTCCTATATGAATTGGCGTGAAATCGCAGTCATACGTTCTTATTCTCGCTACATGCGTCAAATTCGTATAAGTAATTCGCAAGAGTTTATTTCTAACACGATAGTGACGAATGTTGAAATATCTCGAATACTGATTCAGCTTTTTGAATCTAGGTTCAATCCTGCGTTAAATGAGGCTGAAACTTGTACAGGCACCGAGCAACAAGTTCAAGAGAATAATTTCTTTGAGGCCTTGGATAAAGTTCAAAATTTAACTGAAGACAAAATTCTACGGCTTTATCTTGATTTAATAAAAGCAACAGTACGAACTAACTACTATCAGAGTGACAAAGAAGGCGAAGATAAAAGTTATATTTCTTTTAAACTTAAGCCGCGCCTGATACCTAATGTTCCTTTACCAGTCCCTATGTTTGAAATTTTTGTTTATTCACCCCGAATCGAGGGGGTACATTTAAGAGGGGGGAAAGTAGCAAGGGGAGGCTTGCGTTGGTCAGACCGATATGAGGACTATCGTACAGAAGTGCTAGGGTTGGTCAAAGCACAGCAAGTTAAAAATGCCGTGATTGTACCTGTTGGTGCAAAAGGAGGTTTCGTTGCTAAAAACCTTCCAACTACTGGTAGAGAAGACTTTATGAAAGAGGGGATTTCATGTTATCAAATATTTATTACCGGTCTGTTAAATGTCACGGATAATTTGGTGGATGGAAAAGTTATAAAGCCAGATAGCGTCGTTTGCCATGACGAGGATGATTATTATTTAGTGGTGGCCGCAGATAAAGGCACAGCCACATTTTCAGATATCGCAAATGAAATATCCCTAGAGAAAGGTCATTGGTTAGGCGATGCATTTGCGTCAGGTGGTAGTGTCGGATACGACCATAAGAAAATGGGTATTACTGCAAAAGGTGCATGGGTCTCAGTTGAGCGTCATTTTAGAGAAATTGGGCTCAACACAAAAACCACACCTTTTACAACAATAGGGATTGGTGATATGGCTGGCGACGTTTTTGGAAACGGCATGCTGCTTTCACCTCACACCAAATTGGTAGCCGCGTTTAATCACATGCATATTTTCTTTGATCCAGACCCTGATACAGCGAAAAGTTTCGCAGAACGCCAGCGTATCTTCAATTTACCTAGGTCAAGCTGGGAGGATTACAATAAAAATCTTATCAGTAAAGGAGGGGGTATATACTCGCGGAGTGCAAAGTCAATTTCACTCAATGAAGAATTCCAAAAATTTTTAGGTACGACATTAAAGAAAATTGCGCCGAGCCAGCTGATTAATTTGATACTAAAAGCTCAGGCTGATTTGTTGTGGATTGGCGGGATAGGTACGTATGTAATGGCCAGTACAGAAACTCATGCTGATGTTGGTGATAAAGCAAACGATTCCTTGCGTATTACAGGGAGTGTGTTAAATGTGAAAATTGTTGGAGAAGGTGGAAACCTTGGCATGACACAGCTCTCGCGTATTGAATATAGTCAGCATGGCGGAAGACTTAATACGGACTTTATTGATAATGCCGCCGGAGTAGATTGTTCAGACCATGAAGTTAATATTAAGATTTTATTGAATGAAATATTGGTGAATGGTGATTTAACTGAGAAACAGCGAAATAATCTGCTTGTTAGCATGACAGAAGATGTTGCTGAGTTAGTACTTAAAAATAACTACCGTCAAACGCAAGCCATTAGTATTGCAACTGAAGAAGCACTATATAGAACTGAAGAATATCGCCGATTAGTCAACTCCATGGAAGCAGCTGGAAAGCTGAACAGAGAGTTAGAGTTTTTACCGACGGATGACATTATCACCGAACGAAAAGCTAAAGGAGGGGGGTTTACTCGTCCTGAACTTTCAGTATTGATCTCTTATGTTAAAGGCGACTTGAAAGAAGAACTTATTAACTCTGAGTTACCTGATAATGAAAGTCTAATCACTGAAATAGAGTGTGTGTTTCCTTCGACACTCGTTAAAAAATATAAGAAAGAACTACATGGGCATCGCCTTCGTAGAGAGATTATTTCGACTCAAATTGCTAATGACCTAGTTAACCATATGGGGATTACTTTTGTTGAGCGGTTAAAGCAGTCCACTGGCGCCTCGATACCGGCAATCGCTCTTTCTTATATTATTGCAAGAGATGTATTCCGTTTAGACCACTGGTGGGATGTTATTGAATCATTGGATTATCAAGTTACAAGTGATTTACAAATTAGTATGATGTCTGAATTAATGAGCTTGATGAGACGTGCTTGCCGTTGGCTTATCAGAAATAGACGTAGCGAATTAAATGTTTCAGGCAACATGGAGGCCTTCGAAAAAGGAATCGCTCAAATTTCAAAAGAATTGCCAAATTATTTAAATGGCGGCACGAAAGACGTTTGGCAAAATAAGTATAATTCTTTAATGAAGCAAGGCGTACCAGAAGAGTTAGCCGCGATGGTTGCTGGTTCAAGGCACTTGTATGCTGCATTGGGTATTATAGAAGCACGTGAATCAAGTGAAAGTACGCTTAATAACGTGGCGAATGTATATTACGTGTTGGGGAACCGCCTTGATCTAACCTGGTTCGGGCAACAAATTAACTCTCTCGCACCATTAACGCACTGGCAGGCACTTGCTAGAGAGGCTTTTCGTGAAGATCTTGATTGGCAACAGCGAGCCTTAACCGTCGGCCTGCTTAAACTTAAGGACGCCCCTAAAGATATTGAGCAAAGGATCGACCTCTGGATGGAGCAACATAAAGACCTAGTATTAAGGTGGACTCAAACACTAACTGAGTTCAAGGCAACTGAAGATGCCGAGTTCTCAATGTACTCCGTTGCGTTACGGGAGTTATTAGATCTTGCTCAAAGTACTGTGCATGCAGGCTCTTAAATAAGTAAAACACCTGAGAGATTTAACGATGAATCAGGTGTTTTTGTTTGTTTTATTTACCAGTAATAGGTGGGGAGTCATTATGTGAACTCACTGAAAGAGAATAATCATGAGTCACAAACTGACATTACTTGGAACACTTGCATATACATTGGTTACATTCCCATTAGCAGTAATTTGGCATGTTGTACTATTCGAAGAAAAATATCGTTCTTTTGGGTATTTTGAAGGCGAACCAAGTTTCATTCTCGGCTTATTAACGATTATTATCCAGGGTTTTGTTTTGTCGTTTTTGTACCCCTATGTAAAATTTAGGGGGCAAGGTTTTAACCGAGGGTTAAAGTACTCTTTACTCATCGGTGTATATTTTTGGACATCGCACGTATTGGCTTTTGTTGCAAAGCAGGTAGTAGATAGCTCTGTATTATTTGTTGTCATGGAGAGTTTTTACCTGCTAATACAATTTGGGGTTTATGGGCTTCTCATTGGTAAAATTTATCGCAAGAGTTTTGAGCAAAATGTATAAATATATCAATGAACACCAGCAAACTGACTGGAGCCTCACTGTTAGGAATAACACTAAATATGTAAGCATTAGGTAAGTTATGGGTATTTTTAATCAAAGCTTTCGCAATGGCTAGTGTTAGATATAAATCGAGCTGAAGGTGTATTTTATGAGTGATATAAATCATCAAGTTGGAATTAAGGCGACACCAGAAAGAATCTATGAGCTATTAACTACAGATAAGGGGCTATCTCAAAGGTGGACGAATGATATATCTGGCGCAGGGGTTGTTGGTTCAATTATCAAATTTCGCTTTAACGGTGGAGGCCCGATTTTTCAGTATCGCAACTTGTTCCAAATAAAACTGTTTCTTGGAAACACGTAGGGAGCATACCTGAGCCGTGGATGGGGACAGAAATTACGTTTCAACTAAGGGTTGATGATAATCAAACCTTTGTAAAATTTACTCATTCCAACTGGAAAGAATCAACAAATTTTATGGCACATTGCTGTACAAAGTGGGCAGTATTCCTACTCAGCCTTAAAGATGCGGCTGAAATAGGAAAGGGAAAGCCATTTCCCAATGATATACATATAGACCACTCTTGATGAGGCTTGTTAAAGCCTTATAAGGTGCCGCTGTTTAACCTGGGACACTAGATAACCACGCGAAGCTTTCTGCATAAAAAGTTAAGACTTCTACTTGTAATGTATTTCAACCGTTTGCTTATAGATATGCGCAGGGAAAACTAACCGGTGTTTATATAGAAATATTAAAAAAATCAGTCTCTAAGATGCCTGATTACACTGTATCCTTCAATATTGCTCCATGGGTCAGAGTAAAATGGACGCAAAAGTTGGTTTGAAGTTTGCAGTTCTTCCCCCATATGTTCAAGGCTGACTTAACGGCGCGTAACCATAACGCCCATATACTTGCCTTATTCACTAGCAACAGAGCAATGTAATAAACCAGTCCACAAATAGAGGATGCGGTTTGACTAATGAAGAAAACCAATTAACATAAAATAACAGTGGCGCTTATTACACCGTACATTAGTACTAATGTTGATCAATTATGTGCTTTGCTTGGATTCACCAGAAAAAGAGCAAAGCCCTTCAGACGTATTTTCTAATTATTCAGGAGACATAAAAATGCAAGAATACATAGATAAGATAGATATGAATCAATACTTGCCTACGATTATAGCAGGGGCAACTAATGTGTTAATTGCGATTTTTATCTTGCTTGTCGGGCTATTTATTGCCAATAAGACTAGTAAAATTATCTATAAAACCGGGGAAAGGTACGAGAGTCTAGACAATACTTTATTTCGCTTTTTAGGCAGCGTTGCTAAGTACATTATTCTTGCTTTTATGGCGATTGCGGTCCTCAATCGATTTGGCGTACAAACAGCATCTATAGTAGCTTTATTGGGTGCGGCTGGCTTAGCGGTTGGTTTGGCACTACAAGGCACATTATCTAATTTAGCTGCAGGAGTAATGTTGCTTATATTTCGTCCTTATAAGGTGGGTGACTTTATTCATGCTGCAGATCGCTTCGGAAATGTTCAAGAAATTGACTTATTTACAACAATTTTAAAAACTTTTGATAACCAACAGATTATAATTCCTAATAGTCAAATCTGGGGGAATCAAATTGTTAATCATTCCCACCATAATGTGCGTGGTGTCGATATGCATTTTGGTGTGGCTTATAAAGAGAATACCGACGTTGTTCGTGAGGTCATAAATTCTGTTTTAGGTAGCCACCCCCATATACTGAAAGATCCAGCGCCATTTGTTGAAGTTGAGACCCTTAACGACAGTTCTGTAGATTTCTTGGTAAGGCCCTTTTGTAAGGGCGAACATTATTTTGATCTTCTATACTCTGTACCTGAGCAGGTAAAAAAAGCGCTAGATGAAGAAGGGATTGAAATACCATTTCCGCATCGTAAATTAATTATTGAAAAAGAAAGTTAACAAAAATAATAGGGAGGGGGATTCCAACCCCCTCGTTCACATTCTTAAAAATTACACCTATTATTAAAAGTTGTAGATTTAATTAAAAATAAATCTTGAAAACTGACATACATGTAAGTAAGATCAGCTTTATGAGAGATGCAATATTAGAAAAAGCAGAACAGCAATTAATGCAAGGCGGCTATGACAAGCTTAACTTCGCAACTATCGCGAAAGAGCTTGATACCACCCGAGCTAACCTGCATTATCATTTCAAAAATAAAGAAACTTTAGCTATTGAAGTTACTCGACAGTACGCGAATCGCTATATTGATGAGTTTAGTCGCCTAAGAAGAACCTTTAATGGAAATTTTAAAGGTTTTTTTGAGACAGTTGAAAACATGATTTGGCAACACTCTGGCGGTTCAGATGATGACAAGGTGGCATCGTGTTCGACCTTGGTATCAGATCCAGAGTTACCTGAGTCTATCGCTAAATTATCGCGCGATAATTACGAAAAGATAGAGCAGACTATCGCAGGAGTACTTCAGGACGCCATTGATAACGATGAAATTCGAAATGATATCGATGTTAAAAGGGAAGCCTCTCGGAGCCATGTTATTATGATGGGAATGGGGACCTGTGGTGAGTATTTAATAAATCTTAAGCAAGCTAAGGAGCGATTCAGCGGCATGCTTGAAGATTGGGCTAACAGTCTTAAATAGGCTGTTTTTTTGGATGAGGTTACTTACTTGCATGTAAGTAATTTATTTATAGATTTAAAGTAAACACTACTTTTGAATAACTTAGGCTACGAATGTAGTTAAGAGGTATTTTTGAATGGCCGAAATGGGCTATTTTTTTAATGCAACTTACTGACCTACATGTAAGTCAGCGGGGTTCATAAGGTTTAAAGAGATAAACAACCGGTGCTTGCATCAAATTATTAATTAAAAATTATGGCGAATTGTCTTAGGAGGAAATGTGAGAGATAAATTTATTAACTTGATAGTCAAAAACCCAGTGTGGGTTATTCTGGCTTTTTTAAGTTTTACCTTTTTAGCCGCTTCAGGCGCACAAAAATTAGTATTTAAGAGTGATTATCGTATTTTCTTTGATGAAGATAATCCTGAGCTTATTGCCTACGACTCCATGCAAAAAATATATAATAAAAGTGATAATGTGACTTTTGTTGTTGTGCCAAGCGATGGCAATGTCTTTACGGCAGAGCATCTTTCAGCCCTTAAAAAACTAACTAAACAAAGTTGGCAAGTACCTTATTCTACTAGGGTCGACTCTTTAACCAACTTTCAATATACCTATGCTGAAGAAGACGACATGATCGTTGAAGATTTGGTGGTGAATGCCGGATCATTATCAGTATCTGATATAGCAAATATTAAAAATATAGCCTTAAATGAACCGCAATTAGTTAATAAAATTGTCTCTCAAACAGGGCATGTATCTGTAGTGGATGTCGCTGTTAAGTTACCAGGCCTTGATGCAACTGGAGAAGTGCCTGAAGTTGTCGCTTATGTTCGTAAAATTAAAGCTGACTTTTTAAAAGCTAACCCAGGTACCCAAATTTATTTGTCTGGCATGGTGATGATGAATAATGCTTTTGCCGAATCTGCTATGACTGATGGCTCCACTTTGATTCCGCTGATGTTCTTAACCGTGATTGTCATCATAGGGTTATTACTACGTACTATTTCTGGAACCTTTGCCACCGTACTAATTGTTTTCATGAGTATTGCTGGTGCTATGGGTTTGGCTGGCTGGATGGGTTTTTATTTATCTGGACCTTCATCTTCGGCACCCACAATAATTTTAACAGTGGCAGTAGCCGACTGCATCCATATTCTTGCCTCAATGTTTTATGAAATGCGTCATGGCGCAGACAAAAAATCCGCCATCATCAAAAGTTTACAAGTTAACTTACAGCCTATCTTTTTAACTAGTATCACCACGGCTATTGGTTTCTTAAGTATGAACTTCTCAGATATTCATCCTTATAGAGATCTAGGTAATATCGTTGCAATGGGTGGTATGTTGGCGTTTGTATTCTCTGTGACTATTTTTCCTGCCTTATTAGCAATATTACCAATGCGCATGAAAGCTCAGTCTGACTTAGCGAATGACAAGATGTCACTTCTAGCAGACTTTGTTATTAAAAAGCGCAAGGTATTGTTGCCACTTGTTGGCATTATGGTTATTGCGTCAACTGTTTTTATCCCAAAAAATGAAATTAATGATGATTTTGTTAAATACTTTGATAACACAGTGCCTTTCAGAGCGGCCACCGATTTTATGCAAGAAAACCTTTCCGGAATGACCTTGCTTGAATTGTCGGTTAAGTCAGGGGAGTCTAATGGTGTTAATAATCCTCATTATCTGAAAACAGTCGCTAAGTTCAGTGACTGGTTAAGATCACAACCAGAAACAGATCATGTGAATACGCTCACTGACACTCTAAAACGATTAAACAAAAACATGCATGGTGACGATCCTTCTTGGTACAAACTACCAGAAAGTCGAGAGATGGCTGCTCAATACTTATTGTTGTATGAGATGTCTCTACCTTATGGATTGGACTTAAACACCCAGTTAAATGTAGATAAGTCTTCAACTAAGGTTATAGCAACTTTTGAAAATCTTAGCAGTAATCAACAAATTGAGTTGGGTCAGAGAATCAAAACTTGGTTTGACACTAATGCCTCACCTTTTGAACTGGACTTTGCTAGTCCGAGCTTTATGTTTGCCAATATTGGTCAAAAAAGTATTAAAAGTATGTTGTTCGGTACAGTAGTCGCTTTATTACTTATTTCATTATTATTAGGAATTGCCTTGAAGAGCTGGCGTTATGGTTTGATTAGCCTATTGCCTAATTTATTACCTGCTGCTGTAGCATTCGGAGTTTGGGGAATGATCAATGGTCAAATTGGCATGAGCATGTCTATGGTAATAGGTATGACCTTGGGGATCGTGGTAGACGATACTGTGCACTTTTTAAGCAAGTATTTACATGCGCGGAGAAATAATAACAGTGATGCCAAGGCCGCAGTTCATTATGCTTTTGGTAACGTAGGTAGTGCTTTATGGATCACCACATTGGTGCTGGTGGCAGGCTTTACGGTATTGGCTCAGTCTACATTTAAGCTAAACGGCGATATGGGGTTGTTAACGGCCATTACAATTTTGATTGCATTATTGATTGATTTCTTGTTTTTACCGCCGTTGTTGATGGCTATTGATAACAAAAAATCGACTAAAGAATCTGAACAAATTATCGAGAGTGATGAAGAAGATGGTACTGAGTTGCCAGCAGTCTAGTGAATGAGAGTAATAATGTAATAGTTTAAGTTTTGGAGAAAAGTATGTTAAATCGAATAAATGTTTTGGGTGCGACATTAGCGCTCACCTTAGTTAGTCATGTAGCCGTTGCTTCATCAATAGTATCAAATGCAGACGAACAAACGCCTCAAGCAAAGGGTATGAGTATATCGCTTGAAACTAAAACTCGTGATGCTGGTTGGTTGGATTTTACAGCTGATATGCTCATGACTTTGCGCAATGAGCAGGGGCAGGAAAGCGTACGAGAAGTTAAAATGAAATCACTTGAAGTACAAGATGATGGCGATAAAAGCCTTACAATCTTCAATCAACCAAAAGATATAAAAGGCACTGCATTCTTGAGCTATTCTCACTCAGTGGGCGCTGATGATCAATGGTTGTATTTACCATCATTAAAACGTGTTAAACGAATTTCTTCACGAAATAAATCAGGCCCTTTCATGGGATCAGAGTTTTCTTTCGAGGATTTAAGTTCTTTTGAAATAGATAAATACAATTATCATTATTTAGGTGATGAACTTGTTTCTGGTATGGACAGTTTTAAAGTAGAGCAATACCCTAAAGATGAAAACTCAGGCTATAGCAAACGTATTGTTTGGGTAGATAAGCAAGAATATCGTATTGTGAAAGTAGAGTTTTATGACCGTAAAAAATCACTATTAAAAACCCTTTCTTATAATGATTTTAAATTGTATTTTGATAAACACTGGCGTGCTGATACCTCAACTATGATAAATCATCAAAATGGTAAAAGTACTGAACTAAAGTGGAATAACTATGTATTCAAAACCGGATTAAATGATAGTGATTTCAGTAAAAATTCATTAAAACGGGTACGATAAAATCTGAAATTTATCGATTTTGATGGCAGCTATTCTGCTGCTATCTTTTTGATGTCGAGGCTAGTTTTGAAGACTCAGGTAAGGTCGGAATTGATGAACGTTAATTTCTCGAGAAAGGCCACTACTAGAACAATTTAGCATTGCTAAGTTTCATTTCTTGTTGGACACAGAAACCTATACGGCTTGGAATGATCGGGTGCATTCTTCAAATATTAACGTTCCCTAAAAGTAATAGGGGGCTATGTTGAATGCTATAACTTAACTATTTATTCTAGTGATTAATAAAATTTATTACAGCTCCTCCATTTAATAAAATTGAGACGAAAACCATCAAAAATAGATAGGTGAAGTGAAGCTGGGATTTACTTGGTTAAGTAGACAAATTTTAAGTGCTTTGATTCCCTGTATTTAGGAAGCAAAGCACACTTTATTCGATATTATAAATGAGCCTTAATCTAAAGCATCGTTATATAAGAAATTATCGTTAGAGCTTTAGCCTTTTTTCCTAGCGGCTGTTTTCTTTTTTCGAGTTGATTTTTTCTTTAGCTTTGTTGTTGATTGGGTAGTTACTATTTCACCCTCTAGTGACTCTAACGCTTCTGTCGTGTGTGTCACTAAGCGTTGAATGCTCGGCAGTGATTCACGGCAAGCGGTAAATACAAAGGTGATTTTATCTGCATAAGTAAACAATGTGATGTTTAATGCTTGGCCTTGCATGACAAAGGATACGGGATGCACACTGAATACTTCGGCACCATTCAAATATCGTTTTTCGCGAGGGCCCGGTACGTTTGAAATGACCACGTTATACATTGGTCGGCTGCTACGGTTTCCGGTACCAGTCATCTGGCCTAGTGCAAATGGTAGAGTCATTAATGCACTATAGGCTGTGATTTGCATGGCATTCATATCAGCCAGTAGTGCTTTGCTCGCTGACATTGAGGTTTTGACTTTTTCGAAACGGGCCAGAGTATCTGCCTCATCTGTTCCTAAAGATGCCAGCAGCATGCCAATTGCATTTCCGTCATTTAAGTCATCTTTTTGCCGGAATGAAACCGGTACTTGAGCGATTAGTGAGCTATCGGGCAGAGCATCTAGTTCGATAAGATAACTACGGATTGCTCCTCCACAAACTGCCATCACCACATCATTTAACGTTCCTCCGTGTTGTTTGCCTATGTTCAACAGTCGCTCTGTACTTAACTCAACTGTACTGACACGTCGTTGTGGACCGACCGCTGTATTCAATAGTGAATCTGGCGCGCTGTATGGTGCAACAAGATTTGGGTTATTTTGGCTCCGCGCGCCTAAAATACTCTTTAGGGTGGCACTGAATACGCCGCTTGCAGATTTTATAGGGTCGATAACTTGCGTAAGTAGGGCCTGAGAAGTGGGCTTTGAACTAGGTATTGGTTTGCTAGATGTACGCGCTCTTTTAGGTTGGGGCATGGCCCAAAATGGTAGGAAGTTGGGTAAGACTTCAGGCTCGGTTTGTCCCATCCATTTTGCCATTAAGCGAGCCCCTGCAACACCATCAATCAATGCATGATGCATCTTACTGTAAATTGCAAAACAATTATCTTCCAACCCTTCAATAATGTGGCATTCCCATAGAGGTCTGTTGTGATCCAAAGGAATACTATGCAGCCTTGATATCAGTACTGCTAATTCTCGTTCGCCGCCTGGTTGTGGGAGCGCTGAATGGCGTAAGTGATAGTTGATATCGACTCTATCAACTTGTTCCCAAGCATACATTGGACTCGTGGCTGAACGTGGTGCTAATTTTAGATTGTAAGGCGAAGCGGTGGGTTGATATTTTCTAAAACCTTCTACCAAATTCAGAATAAAACTCTTGTCGGAGCCTTCAGGTAATTTCATTCGTGCCAGAACACCGATTTGACTGGGTGTTTTATCACTTTCAATCAGCAAAAAGAAGGCATCTGCTGGCGCCAGAGTTCTATTTTTAGTCATCACTTGTCCCTTTCGATTTCAAATGCTGGCGAGTGTAGTTCATTTACCAGCAACTTTCAGTAGTTATTGATACGGAAAATAATGGGGAGGAGGCTAAAAAATTACTGCTTACATTGCGGCAACAACATGCAGTTATAACAATTACAAGGATTCAAATATTACTAAGCGCTAAGTAGGCAATCAATTTTAACTAAATTAGTTTTTACAATGACAGCACTAGAAACAATTATAGCGGTTTACGTTTGAGCAAATGATACATTTTTGATGGAAATCACCGTCATTTAAAATCACAATTGTTGGATTTATTATACAACTTTCACTCATTAGTTTTTACTCGTTTGAATTTTAAGTTTGTTTTTATAGAGTGAACTTTATAGATTTTTCTAAACAAATTTAACTGAAATACGTGAATTAGTTGTACTTCAACCAATAGACCTAAAAAGGACGATATATATTTGACTGTAGTTGGCGAGTTTTTTGAAAATAGACTATATTTTAATCAGACGTAACAAAAAACATAGGTGAAATATGCAAAACTACAAATCACTCACGCAGGGTTTAGTTTTAATTATTATACTTGGTTTTCAGCCAATAGCATTTGCTGACACTAAAGAAACGGCAACAGACCTGACGACGTTATTGAGGTCTGCTCGTTCAGTAACCGTAAATAAGACCACTATCTCAGATCCGAGCCAATTTAATGTAAAAAAATTCATTAAAAAAACAAAGAAAAACTACTTACGCTCTTCCGGTAGAAAATTAGATAAGTCAAATGCAAGGCTTATGCAGTTAATGGAAGCAATTGAATTTGTCATTACCAACGCAAAGAATGGTAAATATACAGATAAGTGGCCTTCAGGCCCTTATGCCAATAAATTTTTACCTGCACGATTTGCCCGTGAAACAGGCTTGAAGTTTACCGAGCTAACTGGTGGGAAGGGGGTTTTAAAATTAACAACATCTAATGCTTTATTGGTTAACCCTGATAATAAAGTCGATGACTGGGAAAACAATGTTATTGAGAACAAATTTCTCAAGGGCGATTGGACAAGAAATCAACCATATTCTGAAAATACAGCAAATGGTTTTCGACTTATTCTTCCTGAGTACTATAAAGCAGGTTGTTTAGGTTGTCATGGTGGTGAAAATGGCAAAGCGATTCACGCTCAACCTGTAGAAGGCCATCTAGGTGACTTTGGCGGTGCAATAAGTGTTCTCCTTAAAGAATGATAGGGCATTAAAGTTGTTTGTTGTTTTTTTAGCGCTAAATGTGAAGATTGATACTACCTGAGCTTCTGAGCAATATAGTGAACCTTAGTCATAGCGAGCGAAGTTTTAAAATTATTCAGGCATAGCTTGGAAAAAATTTAATTAAATTACACTTTCTAGAGAAATTTAATCAGAGTTGACATACGCTTTTGCTTGGACTATTTAAATAGTTAATATCTCCATATTGTCTGAGTTGATGTCCCCGCATTACATCAGTTAACCCAGTCAACCATCCAAGTCTGCTAAATGTAAAATTTTTTGGGCACCGAGATCTAATTGCGCAAACAAATTCGGCGTCTAAAACGTCTCCTTGTTTTGATGTAGTGGTTTTTATTGAAAGTCGTCTAAATATCAAAGAGGACGAAGATGGTGAAGAGATGTTTACTCTTAGTGAAGTACTCAGTTTACCCGATAGCTATACCGTTAAAGTAGGAGGTTCTCTTTGGGAAATCAGTCAGGTATTTTGTGTGAGCCTTGATCATATTAACCGACTTAATCATCTCGGTAGTGATATTATCTACCCTGGCCAGTATATAAAAATACCAAATGCGCTCATGGGAACACACAGCGATATTCATTAACGTTACCCATAGGAATAATGAGTATGACCTTATAAATTAGAAATGAGGTTAGTAGTTCAAAAACTAAATCACAATATGGAGGTTGGAAATGCTGTTTATTACAAATAGAGAACCACAAGGATCGATAAGAACAAAGTTAGGGCGTGCTTACAAATTTGACTTGAATAAGAACTCACCATCCAATTCTATCTATTGCTGCGAGCGAAAAGAGAAAGATAATTATATTGAAATTGGTTCGAGTGGACTAATGTCAAAGCTGAAGGAGAGCAATGCTCAGCAAATTTTATTATATCTACATGGTTTCTCAAACTTACCAGAGCCCGATATCTTTCCAAGAGTAGAAAAACTACAAGAATATTTTGACTCAAAAGAACCAAACTTAATTCAAGTAGTGCCTTTAATATGGCCGTGCGACAATGATGCAGGGGTTATTAAAGATTATTGGGATGATCAAAAGTCAGCTGATAAAAGTGCATTTTCTTTTTCGAGAGCACTTCAGTTTTTCATGGCATGGAGAGATAATTCTCCTGAAGATTCGCCATGTCTTAAGCGCATCAATGTACTTGCACATTCGATGGGGAATAGGGTCTATAGAGAAACACTTTCGGTATGGAATAAATATGACTTAGCCAATGGCGTTCCATTATTGTTTAGAAATACTATCTTGATGGCTGCAGATGTTGTTAATGAGTCACTTGAGGGGGATCAAGAGGGACGCTTAATTAGCCAGGCATCCAGGAATGTATCAGTATATTATGCTTCGGATGATCTCGCGCTTAGATCAAGCAAAATATCAAACTTAAAAAATAAGGTAGCTTCGAGAAGGCTTGGTCATACGGGGCCTGAAGATATGAAAAAAGTTCAATCTAATGTCTATGCAATAGATTGCGATAATTTTAACAATAAATATGATTTTCCAAAAGGGCATTCTTATTTTCTGGATGATGGTCACGATCAAGCAGGAAAGGTCTTCGAACATGTATTTAATACAATAAAAACCGGAAGGGTTGCTGTTGATGACCAATGTAGCCGGAAGCACATTTTATAAAGACCTTACTTTTATGGGACTGTGTGGTTTGTTTTTTTATCTTTTAGATAAAAAAACAAGTATTAATCTTTTTATTGCTAAACGGCCATTTTCATATTTCAATGGTTCTTAACGCAGTTAAGAACCATATCTAGCGATGTATTTAAAATACATTCAAAAGATGACGAAAATAAATGTTGGTTAATTAATATTTTTTATTCACTATATCCTATAATGAAAGTTTTATAACTCAGATGTTATAAGTACAACAATGACAGGTAAGAAGTTTGATAATAAGGTCAAGACGATTCTTAATCGCTATGCTAATTTATACTTTAGGCGTAGTCACGATAGCTGTCACCACATATTGGCTTGAGCAACAACGTTATCTGCTTGATATCGATGCCCGCTTATTAGCAGCTGCTAGTAATATTCCTGCGATTCTTCCTGATGACTTTCACGACAAAGCTCGCTCAAAGCATGCTATCTCTGAAATGCAGGACAAACACCAACTGGAGTTAATGTCACAACACGCACGCACAGGAGACCTTACTTATCTCTACACCTACGTCATGGATGAAGAAGGCCTTATTTATTTCACCTCATGTAACTATACGCAAGACGATATTGAAAAGGATCAGGTCGTAACCTATTGGACCACCTATCCAGAAGGTGCTCCGGAATATTTTTCCGCTATGACGGCGAGTAAGCCTGTTTATGTAACGGCAGGTGATCGCTGGGGATTGTTCCGCACCATCTTGATTCCAATGAAATCTCCAGGAGGTCTTCCTTACGTTGCTGCGGCTGATATGGATATTACTGTTATACAAGACTCTTTATTGAATAGAGTGATATGGGTGGTGATGATATGTTTATCTATGCTGTTATTAGCCATCCCACTGGCTATCGCCTATCGTCGTACTTATACCGAAATGAATGGCGAGTTGCTTGAGCTTAATCAACAATTACAAATGGATATTGAGCGGGCAGCGGAACTTGAAAATAACTTACTTGAAGCAAACCAGAAAGCGAATACCGCAAGTGAAATCAAGAGCCAGTTTTTAGCTAACATGAGTCATGAATTACGTACGCCTATTAATGGAGTGATTGGCATGAAT
>Ga0105350_10001308_pt1 | contig 15907 bp, 11 predicted proteins | sample EN1Hudsemesocosm_FD_83506 | JGI IMG/M metagenome (GOLD analysis project Ga0105350, IMG submission 83506) | Methane-oxidizing microbial communities from mesocosms in the Hudson Canyon - EN1E Hudson Canyon | ecosystem: Environmental > Aquatic > Marine > Cold seeps | place: Hudson Canyon... | reverse complement strand
TTGCTCAAAGTCACTACCCTGCTCACCTTCTAATAAATGAGCATGTAACACTTTTAATGCGACTGTTCGATCAATATTTGAATCATAAGCACGGTAAACCAAACCCATAGCGCCTTTACCCAACACGCTTTCAATTCGATATTTCCCAATTGACTCCGGTAATTCATTTTCTGACATAAGATTGCTTAACACCTATTCATCGTCATCAAGCATTTTTAATGCGCTATCTAAACTTCGGTGCATTCGATTAAAAGAACGTCCGAGAGAAGCAACTTCATCACTCCCACTTATCTTAAGCTCTTCCACATTCAAACTTCCCATACTTACTTCATCAGCTTTTGTCGACACCAATCTCAAAGGTTTTATCACAATAAAATGCAACATAAAGTTCAACAGCACTGCTAATATGACAAATACACTAACCAAAACCCCCATAAATACATAAAATGTTTCTTCTGCACGCTTTAAAGGAACAGACATAGGAACAGACACAAGTTGAGCGCCTACTACTTCATTATGCTTCCAACCGAAACCATTACTATTACCATAGGTTTGGATTAATGTTTCAGGTGCTTCTGATGGTTTTCCGTGACACGTTAAACAAGCTGGATTTTTAATTTTAATCGGATGCCCTAAATATAACGAACGTCCTGTTGCTGTATCTCGCTCACCTATAATCTCTTTTTGCGTTTCACTATTGCGAAAAAAAGATACGATATCGGACTCCCACTCTGTTGCTCGGTTAGCCGGATTAGTTGGGTTTAACGTTGCCTCTTTATAACTATAATCTGGATAATTCACCTGCAAAGTTTTTACATAGGTGTGTGCAGCATAAGCGGGAACAGTTTGTGGTAAAAATTTTCGGCGCTGCTGAACCGCCAATAAAGGCTTTACCTCAGTGACAGTATAATGCCGAACAGCTAGCGCACTTTCCATCATAATACGCGCTTTTTCTAACACTTCCTGCCGAGCGTTATCCTGCAATATTTGGTTGCCAAATATACCAACTAAAAATAAGCAAAGCGCTGTCGTCACACTTAACACAAGATTAAACTTTAAACGTAACCCCATCATTTCTCCCTTTTATTTGAGTTCTTTTTCTAATTCTAGACAAGTCATTAACGCCTGCTGAGCAGAAGAAAACTTACTCAAGTCCAGACTGATCGAATAGGTATGCGTTACAGGCCATGAAGGCCAAAAACCAAGCGTTAACACCGCCTGCTCACCCACCGCCATGCTTTCGACTAACGTGCGATATTGAGCTTGATAACTGATTGAAAAATCATTATGCAGTTTTTCAATGGGGAGTTGGGGCAGATCATCGATCGTTAGTCCTGTTTGCTGGTACGACACATCAATATTTGACTTTGTTTTAAACAACACCTCATCTTGAGTAATGATGACAAATACGGGTGTTTTTCCTTGACCATCCTCCATAACGACCTTTCTATAAGATAAAGCACATTCCCCATCCGAATCAGTGTCACGACTAAGCGTCCAATAATCCCCAATCAAAAGAGGAAGTTTTTCTAAAGCGACTTTATATTCCGTCGGTTTTTTTATTATATTCGTTTGGATAACAGCAGGGAGAGGCTCAACAGATGGCTTGGCAACAGCTTCATTTTCTATAATTCTCTTGGTCTTTTTACTTACGATCTTTTCTATTTTTTTCTTGGTCTTTTTACTTACGATTTTTTCTTTTTTCACCTTGATTTTTTTACTTACGTTTTTTTTGCCTACAGAAGGTTTAGTCGTTTTATTTTTCGCTACGGGTTTAACAACTGACTTAGCTTTAGGAGGAAGGATTGTCGAAGCTTTCACCTTATGCTCTGATACAGTATCTGATTCCTTTTTATCTTCAGATGTACTTTCTGAAGTATCTTCTGATGAACCTTCAGATTTGACATAAGAAGATTCTGAAACAGGAATAGATTTCGCCTTTGAACTACGTTCAGGATTTGTTGAGCATGCATTCAATACTATAACTGAAGATAAAACAGCCAGCAGAAGAACCCTTTTCCTGACTTTATTGGCCATTAAATCTATTTTTCTTGTTATTGCTATATTCATGATTACAATTCGTTTTAAAAGCCATTTCGGCCAGTTGAAATTCGCTAATCCATTGCTCAAATTCTGTAACGACATATAACAGACTTAGATGTAATTCCTGCAATTATACGCAAGCACTGCATACAATAGTATCCACTTAATAGATTAGTAAGAGAATTAGTTCAAAAAACATTTATATTAATTTAATTAAGCACCAACCATTCAGGTATAGAGCTTAATTTTAAGTTTAGATGAAGATTAAGCTTCTGTAGATTTTTAAAGGTGAGGAGCTAGCCACTACTAAAGAAGACCTATCATATTAATTCCCCACCGCCATAGCACTCGCCTACCTATTAATACTTACTCCGGTATCATACCAATTCAAGCCGCACGCAACATTAAAACTAATATAGGTAAGCTTACCACTAAACAACATATTGCTTAATTTTTATACGAACAGGTAATTTAATTTACTTATGCTAGACTAATTTATAGCTCTGTTTTTGTTTCAAAACGGATTATTTAAAGAATATAGTCCGGCATTTTTGTGACATTTATACTATTCCTAGTGCGGTTTAATTTTATTTAATTGGTTCCACATTTACAAAGAAACATTTGTTTTGTATTTTGTACGATGAAATGAGCTAAGGCATGGAAGATAAATATTTAAGAAACGCAAGAATGAGCAGTTGCTATACTTTCGTTTGATTAAACCACTGCTCAAAGAAACAACAAAAGATGACATAAATGGAAAGTCAAGACATACAAAACTTATTAACCCCGATTGAAGGGGATAACCCATGCGGTATCGACTTGAGAGAAACCTCAAGCTCGGACTACCAAACTTTGAAAGACGCGCGCAGAACAATTGCAAGCCTTGTACGTGCTCGAAAGTTTGATAATGACTCAGATGGAGAAATTAATAGCCACTGGGAAACCATTTATAACTTAGCCCCCGAAGTAATTAAAACTCAATCCAAAGATCTTGAAGTTGCGGCATGGTATGCAGAATCCTCGCTAAAACTCCATGGCTACACGGGTCTACGCACTTCATTCTCTCTTAATGAGGGTTTAGTTGAACACTTTTTCGATGCAATTTACCCGCTACCAGATGAAGATGGCATTGAAACAAGAGTCTACCCTTTAATTGGCTTAAATGGAGAAGATGGCTCAGGAACACTCATCCTTCCTTTAAAAAACACACCTTTAAGTGAAGACTTTGACAGCCCCTTCACCTTTAATCTTTATTCTCGATGTATTGAAGCTGACAAAATTACCGATACAGAAGCCAAACAGCAGCGTCTTGATGAAATTGGCATTACGATCCAAGAAATTAATCATCAGGTAAGTGCATCATCAACTGCTTATTATCAGTCACTAATTGAAGACCTGGAAGCTTGTTTAACGCACTTCAACAACATGACAAACTTACTTGATACCAAGTGCGGCCTTGCAGATTCACCACCAAGCTCTGCCATCAAAAAAACACTTGAAGCAATACTCGACGCAGTTAAATCGCTAGCAAAAGCAAAACTGACCGCATCGCTAGAAACAACTGATACAACGGAACAACCCGGCAAGAACACAGAAAACAGTGCAACGAATACACCAATCAAGCCGGCCCTCCAATCCAGCGTGTCAGTCGGTGCGATTAACTCAAGAGAAGATGCACTCAATCAGCTTCTTCTAGTTGCAAACTACTTTCGCCAAACTGAGCCTCACTCACCACTTTGTGGTGCGCTTGAACGCGTTGTTGAATGGGGCAACATGTCATTACAAGATTTGATGCTAGCATTAATTCCTGACGCGTCAGCTAGAGCAATTTACACACAATTAACCGGCATAGACTTAGGGGAAGATGCTCTCCCTATCGGTCAACTTTCACAATCTGCTAAAACAACTCAACCTGCACCGGCTGCCGATCAATCGCAGGCACCAGCACAAACGGATCAAACGAATGATTTCGGCCAAAGTGATAATACCAGCGGCTGGTAATTAATTTTTTTAAACTCGGTTCTTTAAGTTATAAAAGAACCGCTTTGAATACATAACGAGGGAACAAGAAAATGTCTGATAGCTTACAAGATAAACTTTCGCGAGTGAGAAAGCCTCGCGTTCATATCACATACGACATCGAAACAAACGGTGCTCAAGAGAAAAAGGAGCTGCCATTCGTTGTCGGCGTCATGGGCGATTATTCTGGTGACAATACTGCATCAAAGAAGGCATTAAAGGAACGGAAATTTGTTCAAATTGACCGCGATAACTTTAATGACATCATGGGGAAAGTTGAACCGACTTCTGAATTAAAAGTCGATGACAAACTTTCTGGTGAAGACGGCAAACAAATGTCTGTAAACCTTCAATTTAATGCTATTGAAGACTTTGAACCTCAAAACATCGTAAAACAGGTCGAACCCTTAAAGCAATTATTAGAAGCACGTAACAAACTACGTGATTTAATGAGTAAAGCTGATCGCTCTGAAGAACTTGAAAGCGTACTTGAAGAAGTACTTAAAAACGCAGACTCAATTGCCTCTCTATCAGGCGATTTAGGCATTGAAGATAAGCCAGAAGGAGAATAATAATGAGCGAAACAGAAGCGCAAGGCCAAAGTGCAGAAGCCCAAGAAGGTGAAGCCCTAAGCTTCCTTGATCAAGCAATTACAGCCACAAAACAAACTGAACCAGATACCACAAAAGATTTGCTTGCAAACTTAACTAAACAGGCAATGTCTGGCACATTAACGTGGGACCGTAATCTTACAGTTTCGATTGAGCGAGCGGTTAGTAAAATTGACCAATTAATTTCAGCTCAATTAGCAGAGATCATGCATGCAGAAAAATTCCAAAAGCTAGAAGGCTCTTGGAGAGGCATGCACCACATGGTTATGAACTCAGAAACTGGCTCATCACTTAAAATCCGAATGCTGAATATCAGTAAAAAAGAGCTATTTAAAGATCTTGATAAAGCAGTTGAATTTGATCAAAGCCAGATATTTAAAAAGGTTTATGAGAGCGAATTCGGAATGGCTGGCGGCGAACCTTATGGTACCTTAATTGGTGATTATGAATTCTCCAATCACCCTGATGATATCGATTTATTAAGCAATATGGCTGGTGTTGCCGCTGCAGGTTTTTGCCCGTTTATTTCTGCAGCAGGTTCAGAAATGTTTGGTTTTGAAGACTACACCGAGCTATCTAACCCACGAGACTTGGAAAAAATATTCGAATCTCAAGAGTATATTAAAATGCGTAGCTTTCGTGAGTCTGATGATTCGCGCTTTGTATCACTTGTTATGCCGCGCGTACTTTCAAGACTACCTTATGGTGACGCCTCTAAGCCCGTTGAAGAATTCCGTTATGAGGAGTTTCCACTTGATGCCGAAGGTAAATCATTAGATGTCGATCACGACCAATATGCTTGGATGAATGCTGCGTACGCTATGGGTACAACGCTAACACAAGCATTTACTAATTTTAGCTGGTGTACCGCTATTCGTGGTGTTGAAGGCGGCGGAAAAGTTGAAGGCTTACCTTCGCACTTATTTAAGAGTGACGATGGCGATATGGACCAGAAATGCCCTGCTGAAATAGGGATTACTGAGCGTCGTGAAGCTGAACTATCTAAACTAGGCTTTTTACCATTATGCCACTTCAAGAATACAGATTACGCCGTATTCTTTGGCGCACAAACGATGCAAAAGCCGAAGAAGTATGATGACCCAAGCGCCACGGCAAACGCAGAAATATCTGCAAGACTCCCTTATGTGATGGCTACCTCTCGCATCGCTCACTACCTCAAAGTAATGGCGCGTGACAAAATTGGCTCTTTCATGGAAGCACAAGATGCAGAACGCTGGCTAAACCGTTGGATCAATACCTACACCAACAGCAATCCAGATGCGAGCGCAGAAATGAAATCTAAGTTTCCGCTTGCAGAAGCGCAAATCAAGGTTCAGGAAAACCCAGGTGCTCCAGGCTGTTATAGCGCTGTCGCCCACCTAAAACCTTGGCTACAAATGGAAGAACTTACTGCATCACTTCGCATGGTTGCAGATATCCCTTCATCTAGTTAAGCTCAGATGAATTGCTTTGAAGGGGTCAAGCATTGCTTCTCCCCTTCATTCTTTTCATTATAACCCGCCCTTTTCATCAACGAACAAACAACTCCATGCTTTCAGTAACGACAGAACAAATATTACAAGCTATGGAATCTGAATTCGCTTTGGGGAAAATATCAAGCGACTCAAGTAAACGCCTCGTACTCGACTTACTCAATAGTATTGAAGCTTCTGGATATAGCAGACCCAATACATGTGAAGATTTTTGGTTATGGGTGAACACTGCCATTGCCCAAACAGACAAAAAAATAACCAGTCAGCTCAATGAAATTTTACACCAGCCCAAATTGATCCAACTAGAAAGCACTTGGCGTAGTTTATATGACCTTGTTGACTTTTCATCTGGACGAAAGAATATCAAAATAAGAGTACTGGATGTAAACTGGGCAGAGATAAGCAAAGATGTGAATCGAGCTGTTGAGTTTGATCAAAGCCAATTATTTAAAAAAGTCTACAGTGATGAATTTGATATTCCTGGTGGCGAGCCCTATGGCACATTGATCGCTGACTTCAGCGTAGCTCACCGCCCCTCTTCAAACTATCGATATGATGATATCCCTACGCTAGAAAGACTAGCCGAAATTGCTTCAGCGTCTTTCTCACCGTTATTGATCAATGCAGCACCCCAGCTTTTTGGCCTTGATAGTTTTGATATGTTAACCCAACCCATCAATTTACAAGATATTTTCAAAGAGTCAGAATATCACCCTTGGAACAGGTTACGGACCCATTCCGACACTCGTTTTCTTGGAATTACATTACCACGAATTTTATTACGCACCCCCTACACGCTTAAAATCGATAGCATTGGGGGGATTCGTTATACCGAATCAAGTGCCTACGCATCAAAACAACATTATGTTTGGGGTAAAGCCAACTTCGCATTTGCAAAAGTATTAATTAGAGAGTTTTCTGAAGTAGGTTGGTTTTCGCATATCCGAGGTGTACCCAGAGATGAATTTGCGGGTGGTGTCGTACCCGATTTAACAATCGATTATTTTACAACAGACAGCAGAGAAACAGCAGACAAACCTATTGCAGACATTATCATTTCGGATAGTAAAGAACGCGAATTAAGTGAGTTAGGTTTTATTCCTTTTTGCCAATGTTATGATCTGACTATGGGCGCTTTCCATACCACACCATCACTACACAAGCCTAAAATATACGAAAAAAAGCACATCACAATTAATGAAAAAGTTGCCTCTTCTTTACAGCACGTATTATGCGGATCACGATTTGCACACTATATTAAAGTCATGGCTCGCGACAAAATTGGCTCTTATGTTCGGGCTGAAGAATGCGCCTCATTGATCCAAAACTGGTTAAATGAATACACTGTTTCTCAAGAAGATGCTGAATGGCAAATGCAAGCTAAATACCCACTTCGTAAAGCAGCAGTTGAGGTAAAAGAAAACCCTAACAAGCCGGGCTCTTATTGGGTAAATATTGATTTACAACCTCACTACCAAGCAGACAGTTTAATTTCTGAGCTTCACTTATCAACAGAATTAACGCCTCCGCGCTTAATGTAGGAAAAAGGTCTTTGTCTGAATGATAATTATGGATACTAAGCGATGAGTCAGCGACAAAAAGGGCAACTACTGAGAGCGTCAATATTGGACCGTTTAATTGACGAGCGCCCAGACCAAAAAAAAGAAAATGAAAAGCAGAGACATCAATTAATGAATGAAATTCGTGACGGCGTGCGTAGAGATCTGGAACAGCTGTTGAATACACGTTTTCGGTCAATTTCTCCCCCAAAGAATTGCCCCGAACTAGAAAAATCTTTAATTAATTACGGGCTACCCGATTTAAATACCTTTAATTTTGTCAGTGGCAGCAGTCGCGAACAGTTTTGCGCTATTGTTGAAAACCACATTAAAAACTTTGAACCTCGATTCAAAACAGTGCATGTAAGCATTCCAGATAACGAGACATTAATGGGTGACTGCTTGAATTTTAGAATAGAAGCAATTATGTATGCAGACCCAGCTCCGGAAGAAATTATATTTGATTCTTCGTTAGAGCCCATTACGAATATCGTTCAAATTGGCGAGGTACACTAATGTCTGATGAGTTATTGCAGCTTTATGAAAAAGAATTAGCTTTTCTCAGGCAATCTGGCGCTGAGTTTGCTAATTCACACCCCAATATTGCAGGCCGATTGCGCATTAGTGGTGATGTTGTTGAAGACCCTCATGTTTCTAGACTATTAGAAGGTGTTGCTTATTTAAATGCACGCATTCAAAAGAAACTTGAAGATGACTTTCCAAGTTATTCAGATGCCTTACTGACAAATCTTTACCCACATTATTTGCGTCCGATTCCTTCAATGGCTATCACTCAGTTTCAACCAGAAACGGACCTTGACACCATCATGGATGTGCCTAAATCAAGTCTGATTGAAAGTGAATCATTCCACGGTAAAAACTGTCAATTCCAAACAGCCTTTGACAGCCAGCTTGTACCAATTAAAGTGAGTAAAGCAAGCTTACAAGAGCGCCCCTTTATGACGCCAGGCGCCAGTGACATACAAAATTCAGAAGGTGTCATCCACCTTCAACTTGAAACATTTTCCCCTGATATAAATTTCAGCGACCTCAACCTTGACCACCTACGCTTTCATTTAAAAGGGCAAGCTCAGCATATTTACCCCCTCTATGAGCTGTTACTCAACCAAGCGGAGCAGATCGTTGTCACCACTAACTCATCAAAATCAAAGGATGCTAAAAACACCCAGAGTCCTTATAAACTTGTAAAGCCAACACGACTAAACGCCGTTGGATTCGAAGACAATGAAGGCTTACTGCCCTACCCTCCACATTCTTTTATTGGCTATCGTTTACTTACGGAGTTCATGAGTTTTCCTGAAAAATTTATGTTTTTTGACCTTTGCGACTTAAAAAAATGGTTGCCACAAGATACTAACAAGGTTGATCTGTATATCTATACAAAAAATGGAAATCAAGAATTAGAGCGCCATTTAAGTAGTGAATACTTCGCATTAAACTGCACACCAGTCATCAATTTATTTCCACATCGTGCAGAACCTATTAGCCTTGAGCATGAGCATTCAGACTACAAGGTTATCCCTGATACTCGTTACCCTGAACACTATGAAGTGTACTCAATCGATAAGGTAGTTGGACTTAGTGGTGCAGGCAATAAAGTTGAATACAAACCTTTTTATGGTCTAACCCACAGTGATATTCAACGAAATGAACAACGTTTTTGGCATAGTGAGCGACGAATTACCAGCGATGGAGAATTTGGCAACGAACCGGGGTCTGAAATTGACCTATCCTTGGTCGACCTTAACTTCAAGGTAGCGGAAGCAACTGATGAGACAATTTCTGTCCACACGCTATGCTTTAACCGAAACACCCCTGAAAAGCTTCCTTTTGGTAATGGTCAACCACACTTTAAATTTGTCGATTTAGGTATAATGCTTAAAAGCATTGACACATTAACTCGAGTCACCAGCACTATCAGACCACCACAAGGGAATGGTGCGCGCTGGCGATTAATTTCACACCTGTCACTCAACCACTTATCGCTGGATGGCGAGAATGCTGCCGCAAAACTTAAAGAAATACTATCGCTGTATGATTATACTGACACAGCGGCCAGCAGAGCGTTAATCAACTCAATACAAAACATACAAACACGTTCCATTACAGCCCCAATTACACTACACGGAAGAACTTCCATTTGCCGCGGTACCGAGATCGAAGTATTGTTCGATGACTCGCTCTTGGCGGGCAGTAGTGTTTATTTATTCTCATCAGTACTTCATCGTTTTTTTGCAATGTACTGCTCAATTAACTCATTCACTCGCTTGGTTGTAAAACTAAAAGGTCGAGCAGAGGCATATAAAATTTGGCCACCCCGAATCGGCGAAAAGTCAGTCCTCTAACTCAAAAAATAGAATCGTCGCCTTGGCGTTTCGATTTTTTCCAGTTAGTTAAACTGCTCGAAAATGAAACTAATGCTTTGAATGAAGTAGGCGATTTTACGCCCGTTAATCGCGAAGCGATTAAATTTAAAACTAACCCGCAACTTAATTTTGAACCGGCCCCAGTTAAGTCTATTCAACGCGTAACTAAACCAAGCAAACAAAACAAAAATAATGAAAGTACGTCTAAAGAAAAGATACTGAGTGAATTAGAAGTAAATTTCTGGGGGCTCAATGGCAGTGCGGGCACCCTCCCTTTTCATTACTCCGAATTAATTATCCAAAGAATTCGAAATAATGATTATGCTTTAAGAGACTTCATTGATATTTTTAATCACAGGAGCCTTTCATTATTTTATAAAGCATGGCAAAAACATCGTCCCTGGCTCCAGCACCCGAGCAAAGATGAAGTTGTTCCAAAATATAAAGTTAATCACCATCAAGCGATATTAAAAGGACTGATAGGTTTATCGGGGGAGCACAACGCATCCTTTAATAAACCTGAAGGTGCTTGGTTAAACTATGCTGGTTTTGGTTCTACTCGTATCTGTAGTACATCAATATTGAAACAAGCAATTAACCATCATTTTGGTTTATCTGTCCGTATTAATGAGTTCAAAGGCCAATGGGAGCACATGCCTCCAGATGTTAGAACGCGGCTAGCAGACAGAAAATCAAATGGTATGAATAATATCTTAGGTGTCAGCTCTCTTTTAGGTGCTCGTTGTTGGAATGCCCAAAATAGGTTTGAAGTTGAAATAATCGAAATTGAATACGAACAATTCATGGCATTTTCTCCCGGCTCCGAAAAATTAAATGCACTTTATGAATTAATCAAATTTAAGGTAGGTACAGAACTGGATTTTGATCTAACCTTAAAGGTTCAAAAGAATAAATTACATGCCGCTAGTTTTAAGGCTGGAAAACAGCCACAACTAGGATGGAATTCACAATTACAAAGTAGCCCAAAGAATAAAAACGAATCTAACGATATTATTAAAGTCAGTATATCAAAACACGGAATGCATCGATTAGCTAATGCACAGAAACAGGTAGGATAAAAACCATGTTCAACGTAAATTTAAAAGCACTTGTAGATAGGATGAACCCAACGCTTAAAGAAGCATTGGATAATGCTGCTGGGCTGTGTCTCAGTAAGGGACACTACAATATTGAAATTGAACACTGGCTGCAGAAAATTTTAGAAAAGTCCGACACTGACGCTGAAAAAGTAATCAGTCACTTCGGCCTTAATGTCGGTAAAGTATTATCTGAATTAAATAGCGCACTTAATAAACTTAAGTCGGGTAATGCCCGTACACCGTCATTATCTCAAACATTGCAAGATTCAACGAAATACGCCTGGATGATTGCCTCGATCGATATGTCCCATAACAGCATAAGCTCAGGACATTTGCTAGCGGCGATATTAAATGATGAAGCTTTAAGACGACAATTAATTGAGTCCTCACCTAGTCTTGGGCAAATTCCGGAAAATGATATTCGCGCAACCGTACAAAGTACCTTTGGCACAACAACAGAGTCACGGCATGAGTCTCGCTCTACAACAGTACAAGGTGAAGCAGCTGCTCCCGGTGCCGCCGGAGGAACAGCCTTATCTAAATATACGATCAATTTAACTGAGCGGGCCAAAAATAAAGAAATCGACCCGGTCCTCGGTCGAGATTCTGAAATAAGACAGTGTATTGATATACTCACTCGACGACGCCAAAACAATCCTATTTTTACAGGTGAAGCTGGCGTTGGTAAAACAGCAGTTGTTGAAGGTTTAGCGTTACGTATCGCTAATGATGATGTTCCCACGCCACTCAAAGGCGTCTCTATTTTGTCTCTAGACCTAGGTTTATTACAAGCAGGGGCAAGTGTAAAAGGTGAGTTTGAAAATAGGCTAAAATCCGTTATTGAAGAAGTCAAAGCATCACCAGCCCCTATTGTGATGTTTATTGATGAAGCACACACGTTGATTGGTGCCGGAGGAAAAGAAGGTCAAGGTGATGCGGCTAACCTACTGAAACCTGCTCTTGCCCGAGGTGAACTACGCACAATCGCGGCAACCACGTGGGCAGAGTACAAAAAATATTTCGAAAGAGACCCAGCTTTAACTCGACGCTTCCAAGTCGTCAAAGTAGAGGAGCCTTCAGAGTCCGTTGCAATCGATATGATGCGAGGCATTTCAAAATCACTCCAAAACCATCACAAAGTAAGAATTGCAGATGACGCGATCGTTCAAGCCGTTAAACTCTCCGCACGCTACATTCCAGGTCGCCAACTACCAGACAAATCTGTTAGCTTACTCGATACCGCATCAGCTCGGGTAGCGCTTAGTCTAAGCGCTACACCGTCAATTATTGAAGATACAAAACGCCGAATTCAACAGCTTGAAACAAATCTATCCATGCTGAATCAAGAAAATGCTTCAACAGGTACCTGCGATGAACAAATTGAAGAGGCTGAAGCTGAAAAAGCAGAAGCGTTGCAAGAGTTAGCGATTCAAGAAGCACAATTTGAACAAGAAAAAGCGATTATCGAGCAAATTCGTGCGATTCGTGATGTCATTGAAGCCGATTACTTTGCAGGCGTTGATACCTCAGCTAAAAATGACACCGAAGATGACAACCGGCTATCGAAAGAAGAGCTAACAGGCCACCAAGAGAACCTTAAATCTTTAGACGAAGCGCTTGCCGACGTTCAAAAAGATACGCCGCTAATGCAGCCCCATGTTGACGGCCAAGCTGTCGCAGATGTTGTGGCTAACTGGACCGGCATCCCTGTCGGCAAAATGGTTGGCGATGAAATCAGCTCAATACTGAATTTAAAAGATCACCTCGAAGAACGCGTCATTGGACAATCACATGCACTTGAAGCCATTGCTCAAGCAATTCGCACCTCAAGGGCTGGCTTAACCGACCCGCGCAAGCCTATCGGGGTATTTATGATGGTCGGTACAAGTGGGGTAGGTAAAACTGAGACGGCGCTCGCTTTAGCGGACAAACTCTTTGGCGGCGAACAAAACATGACCGTCATCAATATGTCGGAGTTTAAAGAAGAACATAAAATATCTATGTTATTAGGATCTCCTCCTGGATATGTTGGGTTTGGTGAAGGCGGCGTGTTAACAGAAGCCGCTCGCCGTAAACCTTATTCTGTAATTTTGTTAGATGAAATGGAAAAAGCACACCCCGGTGTTCAGGATGTTTTCTATAACCTCTTCGACAAAGGCACGATTAAAGATGGTGAAGGCCGCGATATTGATTTCAAAAATACCGTTATTATTATGACCTCTAATGCTGGTAGTGACGCCATCAGTGCGATCTGTGCTCAGGAGGAAGAAAAGCCTGATCCGGATTTATTACTGGAAAGTATGCGGCATGAACTATTAAAATCGTTTAAGCCAGCATTCCTCGGGCGTACCAATGTCATCACGTATTACCCGCTTGATGATGAAAACCTGCTAAAAATCTGTAAGATCAATATGAACCGTATTGCTAAACGTGTTCAAGAGCACTATAACGGCGACTTCAGCTATCATGAAGATGTGTTGCTACACATTGTTGCACGCAGCCAGGAAGTTGATACGGGCGCTCGAAACATCGAATCGATTTTAAACCGTACATTACTGCCTGAGCTTGCGTCTGAGTGTTTAAATCGGATGGCTGAAGGTGAAATCATAGAAAAAATTCATGTCAAGGTTAGCGATCAAGACACATTTATCTATGAAATTAGTTAACATCTAAGCATATTAATAAATCAGTGCAGGCTTACTTTGAACAATACCGATACTATCGTTGTTTGTACCAAGTAAGCCTATGATAAGTAAGTACCACTAACAAGTAACGCATCTTTATGGCTCGAAAACCTAGATTTAATCTAAAAGACCACCCGCAATATATTATGCAGCGTGGCCACAACCGCCTTCCTTGTTTTTTCGACGACAAGGATTACGGTTACTTTCTAGATTGTTTAGAAAAAGCCGCACGTCAATACCAGTGCGAAGTCCATGCTTATTGCCTACTTGAAACAGAAATTCATATTCTCGCCACCCCAAGAATTCAAAGCGGCATATCGCAAATGATGCAATCATTAGGGCGGAGATATGTTCAATACATAAATCACCGCTACCATCGAAGCGGTACCTTATGGGAAGGTCGATACAAATCGAGTCTCATCGATTCAGAAGGTTATTTACTTACCTGTTACCGGTATATTGAATCCTTAGTTGTGGAGGCTGGTCAGGCGGAGTCCGTCGACAGGCATGAATGGTCTAGTTATTTGAACCATGCTCAGGGTGTCGAGAATAATCTAATTACTGAACACGCCATGTTTAGTCAATTAGGTGATGACTTAGAAAAATGCCAAGCTCAATACCGAGACCTATTTCAGTATGAAATCGATCCAGGCACAAAAAACCACATAAATGATACACTAAACCTTGAACTGGTCTTGGGTGGCGACTTATTTAAAAGCAGAATTCAAAGCTTGGTGGACCGGCCTGTTCGCCCTCTAAAACGTGGGCGCCCCCCTAAAAGCAAAGAATGGGAAGCGTAGAAATTATTTTCTTGTTATTTCTTTAAACGATAGCTTTACCAAAAAAGTGAAGTTTGTACGGCCCTGTAGGAGATTGTCTATTGACCGCTCCACCCCTTCCACATAGAATCTCGTTCATCAGGATTATATCGATACCAAAACAATAACACGGATGCGTTAAAGTCATAACAGCTCAATAAAATAGCTGTCTTGATGGTGAATTAAACATAGTTTTTGTTTTAATGCCCCTACTTGCTCTCCTAAAAATTCGATCAGAATACCTTAAAAAATCTATATTAAGCGCGATTTAAACCAGTTCACTCTGTTTATTTTTGCTTAATTATATTGGCTGTTTAAGACAGAACATAGATGTTAGTCGTCAGCCAAGAATTTCAGCATAAAGACATACGTCAGGGATGAATCATGTCAGCAGTACGTTTAAAAGAAGAAGCACAAGTTAGACACTTTGATGGTCAAACACGGATTTTGTCGGAAAGAACGGAAATATTCCGTGCTACCCAACGCAAAGCATCAGAGCACGTAGATGAATCTTGGGCTGTAAGCTTACTTAATAGCAACGAACTGGACGAAAAAGGTGAAGAGTTCAGTAAATCTTTGGCACCCGCGAGGAAAGTAAACCCTACCAGTAAGAGTTCGGTCATCGCTTTTAATAAAAGATCGAGTACCGAGCAAACAAATAACTCATTCACAGTCTTCGATAATACCAACCACTCTAACAGTGTCGGTATTTTAGCCGCCAGAGAGCTTTTTGAAAAAGCCATACAAGGTAAAGGCACACTACTTAATAAGCGGTTTGTTCTGGAGAGCGTTTTAGGATTTGGCGGTATGGGCGTCGTTTATCTCACAAAAGACTTGCGCAGAGTTGAAGCTGAAGACCCTTACCCATATGTTGCAACAAAAGTATTAAATGATGATTTTAAGGATCACCCCGATGCTTTCATCGCGCTGCAACAAGAGGCAGTTAAATCACAAACACTATCGCACCCGAATATCGTCACCGTGTACGACTTTGATCGCGATGGAAATACGCTTTACATGACGATGGAGTTATTAAGAGGCAACCCTCTAGATAAATTAATCAAACATCATTTCCCAAAAGGGATGCCCCTAAATGATTCCACATCCATTTTTAATGATCTATGCGCAGGCCTATCATGCGCTCATAAGCACAAATTAATACACTCTGACTTTAAACCAATGAATGTATTTAT
>Ga0105350_10001301_pt1 | contig 15959 bp, 18 predicted proteins | sample EN1Hudsemesocosm_FD_83506 | JGI IMG/M metagenome (GOLD analysis project Ga0105350, IMG submission 83506) | Methane-oxidizing microbial communities from mesocosms in the Hudson Canyon - EN1E Hudson Canyon | ecosystem: Environmental > Aquatic > Marine > Cold seeps | place: Hudson Canyon... | reverse complement strand
TTTTCGTGGGGAACTGCAACGAGTTTTTCGTCGCCACCCGCTTCGTCATCCATATCAAGCATGCCGACAGGGCGGCAGCGTATAATTGAACCAGGAATGATTGGGTAAGGTGTGATCACCAATACATCTAAAGGGTCTCCGTCGTCTGCTAAAGTATTGGGTATAAAGCCATAGTTGGCAGGGTAGAACATAGGTGTAGACATGAATCTATCAACTAAAATCGCACCCATATCTTTATCAATTTCATATTTGACAGGGCTGCTTTGTGCCGGGATTTCAATTGCGACATAAATGTCGTTTGGTAGGTCTTTCCCTGCCGGAATGTTGTCAAAATTCATGTATTTTTCCTTTGATAAAAAAGTCTATAGCTAAATAAAAGCGCGATTATAAGGCTTCGAGCGTAACAACGCCAGATCCAGAGCCAACAAACAATAAGTCTGCAGGTCTTAAGGCAAATAGGCCATTGGTTACGACACCGGTAATATTATTGATTTCAGCTTCCAATTTCTTGGGGTCTGAGATGTTAAGGTTATGAATGTCGAGGATTGAGTTGCCATTATCGGTGATGAAACCTTCTCGATAGACAGGGTCTCCTCCTAACTTGACCATTGCTCTGCCTACAATGCTTCTGGCCATCGGAATGACCTCGATTGGAAGAGGGAAAGAGCCTAGTACCTCGACTTGCTTTGATTGATCTACAATGCATAAAAATTTCTTGGCAACATCGGCTACGATTTTTTCACGCGTTAATGCGCCACCACCACCTTTGATGAGTTCTAATTTTGAATTAGTTTCATCTGCTCCATCTATATAAAACTCCATTACATCTACTGTTGAAAGCTCATATACCGGTATGCCGTGGCTTTTTAATCGTTCAGCGCTTGCTTCTGAACTTGCGACAGCGCCATCAAAAAGGTGTTTTATTTTTGCCAGATGATCAATGAAAAAATTGGCGGTTGAGCCTGTGCCGATGCCTAAAATACAGTCAGAATCTAATCTTGGTGTAATATAATCTATCGCTGCCTGAGCGACTTTGCTTTTAAGTTGATCCTGATTCATGCGTGTTCCAATATCCGTGTTTCAATATAAGGTGCTTGTTCGAATGATGCTGTAAAAGTTGGGTAGTATAATATTCGAGTTGCCACTATAAAAGCGCTTTAGTAATTCGTACGCAAATGATATTTTAGTTACACTGAAAAGCAATAATAATTCACTTGAAAAAATCCTCGAGTTTCAATGCCGGAAATAATAGTTTTTGGCGTCAAAGAGCAAATAAATGCCAATTAATCGATATATTAAAAAAATCCTAGATGCACGAGTATATGACGTTGCAATTGAGTCTCCACTATCTCCCGCGCCATTTTTATCAGAGAGACTGTCTAATAATGTTTTTTTGAAGAGGGAAGACCTGCAGCCAGTTTTCTCATTCAAATTACGAGGTGCTTATAACCGAGCTAGATTATTAACGCCGGAAGAAAGAGAAAAAGGTGTTATTGCAGCTTCTGCTGGAAATCATGCGCAAGGTTTAGCTTTAGCTGCACAAAAGTTAGGGATTAAAGCCACTATTGTGATGCCGAAAACGACGCCTGAAATTAAAGTAAACTCAGTGAAAGCCAAGGGTGCAACTGTTGTGCTGGTCGGGGACTCATTTGATGAGGCTTCTAATTATGCGCAACAACAGGTTAAAAAAGAGGGCTTGGTTTATATTCCACCATATGATGATGAGGATGTGATTGCGGGTCAGGGCACAGTTGCAATGGAAATTCTAAAACAGCATTCGGCACCAATACATGCGGTATTTATACCCGTTGGTGGTGGGGGGTTGATTGCAGGAATGGCAGCCTATATTAAATATGTGCGCCCAGAAACAAAAATAATTGGTGTTGAGCCAGAAGATGCTGCTTGTTTAAAATTGGCGCTTACTGAAGGTCATCGAGCGACGTTAGATACTGTTGGTTTATTTGCTGATGGCGTAGCAGTCAAGCAAATAGGTAAGTTACCCTTTGAAATTGCAAAAAAATATGTTGATGACGTCATTACTGTGACGACGGATGAAATTTGTGCGGGAATTAAAGATATTTTTGATGACACGAGGGCTATTGCTGAGCCTGCGGGTGCAATAGGTATTGCTGGTCTTAAAAAATATGTACAAGAGCATGGCTTAGAAAACGAAAACCTAGTGACGGTTGTGAGTGGCGCAAATGTCAATTTTGATCGTCTTCGTTATATCTCTGAAAGGACGGAAATTGGTGAAAAGCGAGAAATTATTATCGCTGTGACCTTGCCAGAACGTCCAGGTAGTTATAAAAGTTTTATTGAAGCACTCCGTGAGCGAAATGTGACGGAGTTTAATTACCGCTATTCAAGAGGCAAAGATGCCCATATATTTGTTGGTGTGCAGATTCCAGCAGGAGGTGAAGGTAGGTCGGAAATTATTGATGAGCTAAGACGAAAGGGGTATCCGGTTGTTGATATGACGGATAATGAAATTGCTAAATCACATATTCGTCATATGGTGGGCGGGCGATCTGAAACAATAGGCAATGAACGGGTATTTCGTTTTGAGTTCCCCGAGCGGCCAGGCGCATTAATGTTATTTCTCAACTCACTAGGGCATAAATGGAATATTTCTATGTTTCACTATAGAAATCATGGTGCAGCCTATAGTCGTGTACTTATGGGTATTCAGACAGGTTCAAGTGAGACCGGTGAGCTTAACGACATGCTAGATGCTGTCGGTTATCGTTATTGGGAAGAAACAAATAATGAAGCATATCAGCTGTTTTTACGAAGTTAGCATGCCTGAAACTAAGTAATTCTTTATAATCCGTCGCTTATGACAAGGTCTTAATGGAAATATTGAGAATCTGTGCTATCTTCTGGTTAATGTTAGTTTTGTTTGAGAGAAATATGAAACGTAAACCCGATGCAATGATGACCGTTATTGCACTTTTTGTTCTTGGTCTAATCGTAAGTGGCTTTTCTTCAATGAGTGTTGGCTCCGACGATAGTGTTGTCCAATCCCGTAAAGCGTCTGTTGAATATTCCGTTAGTCGATATTAACGATACATTTGTTTATCTGTCATGATTCCGCCTAACGAAATATCCCAAGGTTCTGTAGGTAGCTTATTTTGTTTTTGAAAGTCGTGCGCTAAGCCAATTAGACAGGGTGGTGAATTCGCTGCACCTCGTTTGAACTTAAACGCTTTATCGTAAAAGCCCCCCCCCATACCCAGTCTGTTCCCCGCAATGTCAAATGCCACTAAAGGAAATAACACTAACGATAAGTTTTGTGGTGCCATTTTTTCTTTGCCGTTGAAGTGAGGCTCGGATATGCCGAAACGATTTATTGTAAGGTTTGAGTGCTTTTTGAAACGACAAAAAACAATTTCATGCTTATTGAGTGGGTGAATTGTTGGTAAATAGATCTTTGCCGGAGTTTTTTGTAGAAATGACAAAATATATTGAGTATTTATTTCACCGTCATTACTTAGATAAAGTGCGATGTGTTTATGCTTGATGAAGAGTTGAGACCTAACGGCGTTCTTAAATAATGCTTTTGCAGCAGTTTTTTGTTGAAGGCGGTTAAGTGATCTACGTTTTTGTCTGAGGGTTAGGCGAAGGTGTTTTTTTTCTGCTAGGGCTAGGGGGTTCAAGAGGATGCCTTAAAAAGGTAAGTTTTTAACAGCGACAGAAAAAATGGTGCGCCCGGAAATGTCGCTACCTGATAAGGCCTTGAACCCGAAGATTCAAGGGGGTAATTACTGAGGGTAAATTAGGCTTTCCCATCCAAGCGAACTTGGGGGACTTGCACACATTACTCGAAGTAAAAACCTAGGTGCTATTATCGGCTCGAGGACATATCTGGATGGCTGGCATTCCAGAACGCAGAGACATCATATAAAAAAAAATTAAGAAAATCAGTGCTTTTTACGAAAAAAAACAAATTAAGTTCGCATAAATCATTATTCTTTTGATTTGCTTAATACTTGTTCCATTTTATTTTCCAAGGATTCAAGCAGGGCGTTATCTTCTTCTACATCCCGGCTACTTTCAAGCAGGTCATAAGTTATATTGAGTGCAGCCATTACAGCAATTCTTTCAATGCCATGGACTTTTCCAGAGACTCTAATTTCTCGCATTTTAGTGTCTAAGTGTTGAGCGGCGGTCTTTAACGCACTTTGTTGATCATCTGGACAGCTGACGAGATATTCTTTTTCCAAAATTTTGACTTTCAATGTATTTGAGTCAGCCATTAGCTATGCTCCATTGCTTTTAATCGTCCGATCATTGATTCAATTTTATTTTTTGCAAGATCATTTTTTTGGAGAAGTTTCGATCTTTCACCTTGCCATTCTTGTTGTAGGTGTTTTAGTGCTGAGTTATCTGCTTCAAGTTTTTGACAATAGTCTAATAATTGATCAACTTTGCTTGAAAATGCTTTTATTTGGGATGCTTCCATTACGATTCCTGGATATTCTATAAAAAGAAAACCTTAGGCTGTAACTATAATTTGGCCTAGCTTTAGGGTCAACTGGCTTTCGCAATCCATGCTAAGGTCTCGTATAATTCCTTAATTGTTTTATTGATAGGATTTTACCATGGCATACTCAGATAAAAGTGATTCAGATTTGACCGAAGACAAGCTACTGGATTCTGATTTTGATTGGCTCGCGAATGTTTATAATAGCCACGGCGCAATTAACCATCCCAGTGAACTTCATGGCTTGATGATTGGTGAGCTTGTTGGAAAGTTGAGGCGAACACCGGGGGATTGGGTTTCGCAAGTATTGGAACATATGGGCGTAGAAGAGTTAAATACTGAGCGGCAGGCTAACATTGCTGAAGATTTGATTCGTTTGTACGACCAAACAAGTGAAAGTATTGAAAAGGACTCCAGCAGTTTTAGTCTATTATTACCTGATGATGAGTACGGCCTGCCAGAGCGTATCGACTCCCTGGCAGTCTGGGTTCGTGGGTTTTTAGAAGGTTTGGCAATTTCATCTGGCGAAGCCCTAGCTAAAGTGGGTGATGATTTACAAGAGATACTGAAAGACTTTGTAGAAATATGCCAGATTGACTCCAGAGTTTCGTCAGGGGAAGAGGGGGAGAAGGAGCTGTTTGAAATATCAGAATATGTACGTATCGGGGTGCTTAATCTGTATGCAGAGTTTAATCAACCTTCAGGGGATATGCCTGATGTGAGCATTGAATCGACACCTACACTACACTAATTAATACTCTTTGGGTTACAGATGAATAATAAAGAATTCGCACTTAGACGATCATATTTAACAGAGCAAATGGGACCTAACTCCATTGCGATACTGCCTTCTTCAATCGTAAAAAGCCGTAATCGGGATGTTGATTTTCAATTTAGACAGGATAGCGATTTTTTTTACTTAACTGGATTTAATGAACCTGAAGCGGTGTTGGTGATCATACCTGGTCGGGAGCATGGTGAAAGTGTTTTGTTTTGTAGGGAAAGAGACCCGGCTAAAGAAATGTGGGATGGGTTTATCGCAGGTCCTGAGCAAGTCATTAAATTAAAAGGGGTGGATGACGCATTTCCTATTGGTGATATTGATGAGATTTTGCCGGGAATGATTGAGGGTACTGACAAAGTATATTATTCAATGGGCTTGGACTCTCAGTTTGATACCAAAGTGATGGAGTGGATCAATGTCATACGCAGCAAGGTACGTAGTGGGGCTCACCCGCCAGGAGAATTTGTTGCACTGGAGCATGCGCTTCATGAGCTTAGGTTATTTAAGAGCGTTGCAGAAATTAACTGCATGGAAAAAGCGGCCGAAATCTCTGCTCAGGCTCATATTAAGGCGATGGAAATTTGTGCATCTGGTATGTTTGAATATCATCTTGAATCGGAGATTACCCATCATTTTATGAATCAAGGTGCCCGTTTCGTTGCCTATCCTTCTATTGTTGGCGGCGGCGATAATAGCTGTATCCTTCATTACATAGAAAATAACTCTAAATTGAAATCGGGCGATTTGGTATTAATTGATGCAGGTTGTGAATTGGACTGTTATGCCTCAGATATTACTCGAACATTTCCTATTAATGGCACCTTTTCCCAGGAGCAAAGAGCAATTTATCAAGTAGTTCTGGATGCTCAGCTAGCTGCTATTTCTGAGGTGAAGCCAGGAAATCATTGGAATCACCCCCATGAGGCAGCAGTTAAAGTTATTACCAAAGGGCTTGTTGACTTGGGTTTATTGGACGGCCCAGTAGAAGACGCAATTAAAGATGAGCGCTATAAAAAATTCTATATGCACAGAACGGGGCATTGGTTAGGTTTGGATGTGCATGATGTGGGTGAATATAAAGTGGAAGGTGAGTGGCGGGCGCTTGAGCCGGGAATGGTACTAACGGTTGAACCCGGAATCTATATTTCGCCAACATGTAAAGATGTGGATAAAAAATGGCGTGGTATCGGGGTTAGGATCGAGGATGATGTGGTTGTGACAAAAAAATCGAACAAAGTTCTATCTGCATCTGCCCCGAAAACAATTACTGAGATCGAGGCCTTGATGGCTAGGAGTCAGAAGTAGATGCCTGTTAGTTTAGAGTCTATTAATGATGGCTCTAGTTATGATGTAGTTATTGTTGGTGCAGGAATGGTGGGGGCGAGTGCGGCTATTGGATTTGCTGACCTGGGAATGAGCGTGCTTTTAGTTGATGCATTTTCTTTCCCTGAGCCGGTAGATATATATACTCCTAGCTATGATGAGCGTTCTACAGCGCTGTCAAGTGGCACGCAAGAAGTGTTATGCCGACTCGGAGTTTGGAATAATATATCAAAGCATGCTTGCCCAATTTCAAATATTCATGTCTCTGAGCAAGGGCGATTTGGAACTTTAAAAATGAGTGCTGAAGAGTTTGATCAAACTGCTCTCGGTTACGTTGTTTCAAATAAATGGTTTGGGCAGTGTTTGTTGAAGCGGATTGCGGAACAGGAAATTATTTTTTGTGCTCCCGTTAAAGTAAGCAATATTGTGCTTGAGAATGAAAACCAGTACATAACATTAGGTTCGACAGGTGCGTTAACAAAGAAAGTGTTATCTAAATTGGTACTGATTGTAGATGGCTCAAACTCAGAAACAGCTCAGTTGCTAGGGATAGAACATTCCGTTGAGGATTATCACCAGCAGGCCTTAGTTGCAAATGTTTCTACAGAGCTTCCAAATAATGGCGTTGCCTATGAGCGCTTTACTTCTGAGGGCCCCCTGGCTGTTTTACCCTTAACTGAAAGTACCAGTTCTGTTGTCTGGACGCATGATGAACATCGGAGTAGACACTTTCAAGGTTTGGATGATGCGGGGTTCTGTCGGGAGCTTGAGCAAGTTTTCGGAGAACGCTTAGGCAGAATAGTGGCTTGTGGTAAAAGGCAGAGCTATTCACTAAAAATTATTCGTGCTGTGGAAGAATGCCGGTCAGGGGTACTATTATTAGGTAATGCTGCGCATAGTCTTCACCCCGTTGCGGGGCAGGGCTTTAATTTAGCTATTCGAAGTGTGGCTTCATTGTTGGAAATGGTGAAAGCGTCAGTCTCATCAAATGGGGAGCTGAATTCTGACTATTCTAGTTTAAAGAGCTTAAATCAATTATGCCAATCTAGGCTTGATGACAAATCAAAAACGATTTTCATGAGTGATCAATTAATTAAGATATTTGGGCACCCTTCTTTTTTAGTTGGGGTGGCAAGAGATATTGGTTTGGTTGGGCTTGATAATAGCCCTATTTTTAAATCAATGTTCGCGAGCAGGGCGATGGGCTTGTCAATTAAAAAGGCACGGTTTTAAGGATGAGAATTTGTTATTCGGATGATTTACTATGACACAAGATGAATCGGTAAATGATGAAGTGATTAAGGTTGATATAGCCATTGTTGGAGCTGGCATGATTGGTTCTGCTATTGCTAGGTCATTAAAGGATACGCGCTTTGATGTCGCGCTAATTGATTCCTTGCAAGCCTCTGAGCTCCAAAAGACTGCGGTAGAGCAAGTTAAAGTCAGTGATTTTTCTCCAAGGGTCAGTGCAATTACCCCCTTAAGTAAGAGATTGTTAGATGAACTAGATGCCTGGAAGCATATACCTAAAGTGAATGTAGCTGCTTATCAAAAAATGCATGTCTGGGATCAGCTAGGAACGGGTGTAATTGATTTTGATTCGGCTGAACTCTATCAGGACAATTTGGGTTTTATTGTCGAAAACCAGAATATTATTTCTGCTTTACATAAGAGCCTACAGGGTCAGAATAATGTTCAGCACTTTTATGGTAATTCACTAGAGCGACTAGAGGTTCTGCCTGATGTAGATCATCAGCATATTTTATCTTTAAGTAACGGGAAAAAGATACACTGTCAATTGCTTATAGCTGCTGATGGCGCTAATTCAAGAATACGTACTTGGGCAGGGATGGCTACGCGTGAATGGGATTATCAGCACAATGCAATTGTCGCGACAATTAAAACCACCAAGAAGCATCAGCAGACAGCATGGCAACGGTTTAGTGCAACTGGTCCTTTGGCATTTTTGCCTTTACAGGATGCAAACCAAAGTCAGAAATATTGTTCAATAGTTTGGTCTCAAGCAGTGGGTGAAGCAGCTGAGTTAATGTCTCTTGATGACGAAAGCTTTGCTAAAAAACTCAGTGTAGAGAGCGAGGGTATATTAGGAGACATTGAGTCTGTCTCAAAGCGGCACAGCTTCCCACTAAGGCAGCGACATGCTAAATCCTATACTAAAGATGGTGTTGTTTTGGTTGGTGATGCAGCGCATACGATTCATCCTTTGGCTGGTCAGGGAGTGAATCAGGGTTTTAAAGATGTTAAAGCGCTTTGTAAGTTATTGCTAAAGGCAAATGAGCAGGAGTTGGATGTGAATGACCCTGTTTTATTGCGTCGTTATCAGCGACAGCGTCAAGGTGATAATTTAATGATGATGGGTGTTATGGAGGGCTTCAAACGATTGTTTGAGGCGCCGCAGCCGGCGTTCAGTTTTTTGCGGAATGTTGGTTTAACTTGGGTGGATAAGCAGGCGTTTATTAAAAATAAAATTATAAAGCAGGCAATGGGTATTTAACTTCATCGGCTAACACCTTAGCCTTTAAAAAAGTTTGGCTAATAAGGTCGGAACAGCAGTTTCTACACGTAATATTCTAGGGCCTAAATGGATGCCTTCAAAGCCCACTTCTTTGATTTTTTCTACTTCATAAGGGGTGAAGCCACCTTCAGGGCCTATCGCTAGAGTGATGGCTTCTCGTACATCAAGCGGGCAAGTTTTGGCTTCACCCGGGTGAGCAACCAGTTTGAGAGTGTTCTCTGAAATACTAGGAAGCTCATCTTCAACAAAGGGCTTAAAGCGTTTTCTGAGATGGATTCTGGGCATGATAGTATCTTTAGCTTGCTCGAGGCCCAAAATACAATTGTCACGTATTTTTTCATCTTTGAGCCAGGGGCTATGCCAAAAGCTTTTTTCTACTTTCCAGGAATGAATAAAATATAAATCTTTCACACCCATAGTCGTGGCTGTCTGGATAATTCTTTTAAGCATCTTTGGTCGGGGTAGGCCAATGATTAAGGTGACCGGTAAAGCGGGTGGAGGTGGGGAATGCCATTGAATTGTGAGTCTTGCCTTGGCTTTTTCTAAGTGGGTTATATTGGCGGTACCAACTTGGTCATTTTCCAAACCTACGACAAGGGTATCTTTTTCTTTGGCGCCAAGTGTTTTATGGATATGCTCAAGCCGTCTTCCGTAAATTTCTGCTGTATTCTCAGAAAGCATGTCGCCCTTGAAAAGTAATAGAAGGTTCATAGGCTACTTTCTTATTCGGTCGTATCGGTATTAGACCGTTTTTCGATGAGTTTAGAAAATATAATACCTGTTTCAAACAACATCCACATAGGTATGGCTAATAAGGTTTGAGATATAACATCGGGTGGTGTTAACAGCATACCTATGACAAAGCAGCCTACGACAATGTAAGGGCGTTTTTCACTTAAACTCTTTGTGTCTGTGACGCCTGCTGTCACTAGGATTATGGTTGCAATTGGGATCTCAAAAGCCATGCCAAAAGCAAAGAACAGTTTTAAGACGAAGTCTAAATATAGGCTTATGTCGGTCATCATGGTGACACCTTCAGGGCCAGCACTAGTAAAAAAACCAAAAACCAAAGGGAAAACGACAAAGTAAGCAAATGCCATCCCAAGATAAAACAATACGATGCTTGAGAGCAAAAGAGGAATGGCAAGCCGTTTTTCTTTTGCATACATTGCGGGTGCAATGAAGCTCCAAATTTGAAAAAGGATATAAGGCATTGAGATAAATACAGAGGTCATTAAGGTTAATTTAAACGGAGTAAAAAAAGGAGAGGTTACATCAGTTGCTATCATAGTCGCTCCTTCTGGTAAGAAGGCTCTTAATGGCTCTGAGATAAGTAAGTAAAGGTCATTGGCGAAATAATATAGGCCACAAAAGATGAGTAAAATAGCGACAACGATATGTAGGAGGCGATTTCTAAGTTCAACTAGGTGTTGAATGAGCGGCTGAGCTTTAGCAACTAGTTGATCAGCGTTTGATGCTTCAGGCTGCTTGTTTTCTTCCTTGGGTGTTGTGGTTTTAGTCATTGCTATGTTGTGTCTGTGTAGGCGCGATGTCAGGGCTTATTTTATTTGAGCTTAGGTTTTCAGGGGCCATGTCTTCAGGAGTATAGCTTTTAAGGCTGCTATCTTCGACAGCAGTAAATGCCTGATCAGGTTCGTCTCGTGGAAGAGGTTCAAATTCTTCGGCATCTTTTAATGCTTCAGTGACAGTTGACTGAATGTTTTTGACGTCTGTATTGATATCAAGGCTTTCACCTTGTTTTTTTAACTCGGCTCTTAGTTCATCAATTTCGATTTGCTTGTCGATTTCTTTCGTAAACTGACTAGCCATACGTCTTGCGCGACCGATCCACTTTCCTAATGTTCTAGCTGCTACAGGCAAGCGCTCAGGTCCTAGTACTAGAAGGCCTATAATGCCCACGAATATGAGCTCTAAAAAACCTATATCGAACATTTCAAAGTCTCATAAAAAAGACGGCAATTGATATGCATTATTTGTGAGAATCTTTCTCTTGGCTAGCATCAACCTTTTCGGCTTTACCTTCAATGATATCTGCTTGTTTCTGTTCCAGAGGTTTGCCGTCTTCATCTTTCATAGCTTTTTTGAAACCTTTAACTGCACCGCCAATATCGCCGCCCATGTTACGTAATTTTTTGGTTCCAAATATCAGGGCGACTATCACTAGGATGATCAGTAGTTGCATAGGACTAATGCCCATAACGTTCTCCTTATTACTTGTTTCTAGATGCTTTCTCTTCAAGGCCTGACAAATTAAACCGGCGTTGAAGTTCGCTTAGTATATCGGATGCTTCCAGGTCAAGATGAGATAACATCACTAAACTATGGAACCACAAGTCAGCCGTTTCATAGATGAGCGCGTTTTTTGAGGCTTCATCGCTTACATCTTTTGCAGCAAGAATGGTTTCTGTGCACTCTTCTCCGACTTTTTCTAGTATTTTGTTGAGACCTTTTTTATGTAGACTAGCAACATAAGAATTCTCCGGGTCTGAATTTTTTCTTTCGGCTAGAATAGCCGTGAGCTCAGTAAGAACAGTGGACATGTAAAATCTCTATTTATGCCGAAAAATAAAATAACTGCCGAATAATATTGGCGTAATGACTTGCCAGTTTAACTGCTCAGATAATATATTACTTAACCAAGTGGATGACTCTGGTTGAGCAGCGAATAATCCTGCCATCATTAACAGTCCACCTATAATATAGTCTTTTGAAGGTGATTGCTGTTGTTTTATGTCATTCTGCAGTTTCAGAATTCTTAATTCTCGTTGCTGTGTGTAAGTGTCTAGGTTTTTGACCTGGCTCATCGCATCAAATAGTAGTTTAGGGATTTCTGGCGATTGCTCTAACCACTCTGGGAGGTGTTGTTTGACATTCTTCCAAATTCCCGGAGGCGCAACGCGTTGCTTCATCCACTTTTCTAAGTAAGGTTGCGCTGTATTCCATAAATCTAAATCAGGATAGAGTTGTCGCCCTAAACCTTCGATGTTCAATAAAGTCTTTTGGAGTAATATCAATTGAGGCTGCACTTCCATGTTGAAACGGCGTGCTGTCTGAAATAAACGCAGAAGGAATTGACCAAAAGAAATATCTTTTAAGGGTTTTTCAAAAATGGGTTCGCACACGGTTCGAATAGCGGATTCAAATTCATCGACTCTCGTGCCCTCAGGAACCCAGCCGGAAGAAACATGAAGTTCGGCAACTAATTTGTAGTCGCGATTAAAAAAGGCGAGTAAATTTCGAGCCAAATAGTTTTGATCCTCTTGCGTTAATGTCCCCACTATTCCAAAGTCAATTGCGATATATTGAGGGTTGTGAGTATGCTTGTCCGAGACAAAAATATTACCTGGATGCATGTCGGCATGGAAAAAGCTATCTCTAAAAACTTGAGTGAAAAAAATCTCCACACCTCTTTCTGCTAGTCGCTTAAGGTCAATTTCAGCTGCTTTTAAGGCTTCAATGTTTGCCACGGGTATGCCATAAATGCGCTCCATGACTAAGACATTCTTAGTTGTGAGGTCCCACTCTATTTCCGGGATATAGATAAGGTCAGAATCTAGAAAATTGCGTCTAAGTTGTGACGCATTAGCTGCTTCTCTTTGTAAATCTAGCTCATCATAAATGGTCTTTTGATAGTCCTTAACGATTTGAATAGGGTGTAAGCGTTTCCCGTCAGCCCAATATTTTTCAAGCAGTGTAGCGAACACCAACATCAGGACAATATCTTGCTGTATGGTATTTTCAATATTCGGGCGGATAACTTTGACCACTACTTCTTTTCCATTGGGCAAGGTGGCACTGTGTACTTGTGCGATAGACGCAGATGCTAATGGGGTAATGTCAAAGGACGCAAAAAGCTGATTTGTACTTTTGTTTAAGGCTTTCTCAATAATGGATTTAGCGATATCGCCCGGAAAAGGACTAACATTATTTTGAAGGTGTTTGAGTTCGTCGGCTATATCATCCGGAAGTAGGTCTCTGCGAGTGGATAATATTTGCCCAAATTTTATATAGATAGGACCCAGTGTTTCAAGTGCGAGTCTTATGCGCTCACCGCGTGAAAGCTTAGGGGTAGGGAAAACATGCCAAGGCGCCAATAAAAATAGAATTCGCACAGGTAAAGGTAGGTGTGTAAGTGGAATAAACTCATCTAGCCTATATCGACTAATTACCCAAACAATTACGAGTAAACGTCGAAGTTTTGTAAGCATGAATATTTTTGACAAGGTATTGTGTCCGTTTATTTAATTTCTTGTGAGCTGATTCGTGCTTTTATTTTAAGTTCTAGGTTTTTGGTTGCTAGGTACAGTTGATCAATTGAGGCAAACTGTTTTGCCGCAACAGCTTTTCCAGGAAGTAAGCGCACTTCATATTTAATAAATTCTTCTACATCCCTTATAAATGATTGGCTAAACATTTTTCCCCAAGATAGTGAGTTTCTGAGGGTGCTGCCGACAATATGTGCTGGAACATTTCCAACAACACTGGCAAGTAAACCCTCCCAGTCAATATTGGTGGAGTTTAAAAATAACTGAATTTGTTCAGATCTGACAGAATCGCCTGTAAGTTTTATTTCTCGGGATCTAAAAATTGAACTCTTGTTGAGGGTGCTAGCCAGTTTAAAAAAAGAAAGGGCTGAGCCAGAAAGTTGTACTGATGAGCTTTCTTGTTTCGGTAATAACACTACTTGAAAATGTTCTTCGGTTTGTTTTACGCCAAAATAGAATGACTGTTTAGTTGAGGAAATAAATATTTCTAGAATACAGCCCTTGAGCCTTTTTAAATGCTTTTGTGAATTGGGTGACATAGTAAGCGCGGTGTTAATTGCTTTTTCAAGCTCAAGAGCCACTTTTTTTAACATTGAAGTATCCGAAAGACTCATTTTAAATTCGTTCCGTCAACATGCACGAAGAACAAAAAAGTTAATCCCACAGGTATTTTAACAATAGTAGTGAACGTGTTTCTTACCTCACAAAAAATGAAGATTATTTTTGTGAGTGCGTTTGTCGATATTGCACTTAAATTAAGGGGCATGCGCTATACTCTAATAAAGTGTCGAAACAAGAAATTCGCCCATTCTAACCTCTGCTGCTAGGGAAAACTATCAGAATTACTTTAAACACAAGAGTTTAGTGTCTGTAGATTTCAGGTTAGTATGTGTCTTTATTGTTATATTAAATAAGAGAGGTTCCATGGCAGTAATACAGATGAGCAGAACGCATAATTTAAGTGAAGAGGATGCTCACAAATTAGCTGAGGATGTTGTTTCTGATTTGGCAAAAGAGTTTGCTGTCAAATATTATTGGGACAAGCATATTGTAAAATTTAAAGGTGCTGGTGCTAAAGGCCACATGGTACTGAACCCTGGATTAGTTGAACTGAAAATGGAAGTCAGTTTCATGTTACTCCCCTTTAGACAAAAAATTGAAAACGCAATGACTCGTCGACTCGATGAGTTCCTTTCCTCTTGACAGCGGCGCATCGTCAATAAGGCCGAAATAATTATGTCAGATTCAAAAAACTCAGATGTTAATACCATTTCTTTGTTTAAATTTATATCCAAGTTGCCATTATTTTTATCAGGTACGCCTAAACGAGTTAAGGGTATGTATTTGGCCAACCGTAAAGCTGGTAACCAGGCTGTAGGATTGGGTGTCTGTTTGGAGCAAGCATGTAAATGTAACCCGACATCAATTGCCTTGATCTATGACGATCGGGAGTATACATATGCTCGATTTAACTCTTGGGTTAATAGAATTACCCATAGTTTGGCAGCGATGGGCGCAAGAAAAGGCGATGTAATTGCTATTTTTGTTGAAAATCGTCCGGAATTGTTAGCATGCATTGCGGCTTCTGCAAAACTAGGCGCTGTCTGTGCCTTATTAAATACCTCTCAACGGGGGGCTGTTCTTAGGCATAGTATCGAACTGGTCTCCCCTTCTCGTGTAATTGTCGGCGAAGAATTGTTTGGTGCATGTGAGGAAGTTTCTGATTGCTTACCAAGCAGTTGGAATAGTCGTTTATATCTACCAGACTTGGATGTCACTTCAAAAAATGATTCTCCCTATAGTGTTCCAGAAGGCTGGTTTGATTTTGCAGCTGATGTTGAACGTCAGAATAATGAAAACCCTCTATCTACTAAACAAAGCAGATCAGATGAGGCTTTTTGCTATTTTTATACTTCTGGGACAACCGGTTTGCCTAAAGCTGCGGTGTTGACCCATGGGAGGTATATGAAAGCTTATGGCGGTGTGGGCCTGGCGTGCTTGCAACTTACAAAGAGTGATAGAGCCTATGTAACGCTACCCTTTTATCATGGTACTGCTTTGGTTGTTGCGTGGGGCAGTGTATTAGCGGGTTCTGCTGGCCTTGTAATGGCCAGGCAGTTTTCAGCCAGTAAATTTTGGCCTGAGGTTAAAAGAACCAAAGCAACTGCAATATGTTATGTCGGTGAGCTTTGTCGCTACCTTCTTGCTCAGCCCGCGAGTTCTGAAGATAAAAATCACCAAGTGAGCACTATTTTTGGTAATGGTTTACGTCCGAACTTATGGTTGGATTTCAAAGCGCGATTTGGTATTGAACGAGTTATGGAGTTTTATGGCTCGAGTGAGGGTAATGTTGGATTTTTAAATGTATTTAACCATGATTGTACAGTTGGCTTTACCACCGTTCCTTATGCGATTGTAAAGTATGATCTGGAGCAGTCCAAGGTTATGCGAGGATCAAACGGTTTTTTGAAAAAAGTAAAAAAGGGTGGTTCTGGGCTTTTATTAGGGAAAATTACAGATAAGACGCCTTTTGATGGTTATACAGAC
>Ga0105350_10001283_pt1 | contig 16068 bp, 14 predicted proteins | sample EN1Hudsemesocosm_FD_83506 | JGI IMG/M metagenome (GOLD analysis project Ga0105350, IMG submission 83506) | Methane-oxidizing microbial communities from mesocosms in the Hudson Canyon - EN1E Hudson Canyon | ecosystem: Environmental > Aquatic > Marine > Cold seeps | place: Hudson Canyon... | reverse complement strand
GCACATAACTCGCCGTCAGGTAGGTTTGAAGACTCATACTGAAGGTCAGCGCACCGGTTTAAGTCTGAGGTGCGAATAATTAGCCAACTTAATTAAATTAAGCATCTTCATTAAATAGTTAACCAACTTAATTAGCTATCCTCAACCAGTTGATAAGGGTAATTCTAGTTGGAAACCCGCGTCCTAATAGAATCAATGAGTTAGAAATTACTTGTGTGCCCATTAAGTTGGAAACTTTAGGTCTATATCTATAGGAGACGGGGTAGCGTTTGTACAAATCAAGTTGGAAACCAATGATTTCCCTTTAATAATCATGTGGTTATTAGTATGCTAGTGCTAGCGTAATTTCATCTTTTAGAGATGTTCTCTGCGAATCATTCTTTGACCATTTTAATCACGGTAGATGGGGCTTCGTATTTTGGGCTAAATATTTGATCAAGTTCTAAGGGGGGTCATGACAGCCCTATTGTAACTGGCTCAAGTTGCTCGATTGTATATATAGTAGCAGCCGTTTGTAGTGAAAATATCATAGCTGGCCATGAATAGCCTCAAGAGACGTTGCGGAAGTGCTCGAGAAAGTCGGAGCAGTCCAGTAATGTTTCGGACTTTGCTGTGTTAACTAGCAAGAAGCTATACTATTACGCTAAGCAAAACGAAGACTATCACTGGGCGCTGTAGTTAATCCATAAGATAGAATCGATGGCGTCCCGCAATGGCTTATTTCTAAAAAGAAAACGCCCTGATTCAATTGCGGGCTCAAAGGGGCACATTTCTCAGTGATCGCTCTACGCTCACAATTTAGTTTCATGATTATTCTGGCAGAACGGGATTTTAACTAATAGGCTTCGCCACCAAATTCCTCGGCTAGATTCTTAAGAGCTTTACTTGTTACATAACTCATCATCATAGGCATGACGTAGTTACCTTTAAAACCTACGGGTGTAAAGTACTGTCTCCAAGTAACCAGTGATGAGTTTCCTCCACCTTTTTCAATCGTAATAATACCTAGATGATCATTTGCAGGACCATCAATGGTATCTCTCGCGCTGTAAGCATAGGCTCTGCCAGGGATCCAGTGAGTGATGTCCTCCACGATTTCGTCCCCGCCAAAGTTACAGGTTCGAACTGTACCTACATTTGATGTTCCGGGCGTAATCGATTTTGCGTGATTAACTCCGACTAAGTGGTCGATCATTGGAACCCAGTCACGTAGATTTTCATGGTCTGCCATTTTCTTGAACACTACTTCCGGAGGTGCGTCTAATATGGCAAAAGCTATACTTTGTAAGTTTCCGTTAGTACTTTTTTTTACATCTATGCCAAAAAGGTTATTAGATTCAACTTCAAATTTTGATCCTTGTAGGCTTGGCTGCCCTCCACACGCGCTGATAAGTATGCACAAAAGTGTTACGTAAATAAATCTTATCATTTTGTATCCTCTGATATTCTCCCGGAGGGAAAATTGACCGCAGGCCTTTCCCGAAAAACTCCGTCGAGTTGTCGCTTAGTATCAAGTAGTAAAATATTTAATAAAAACAATTATTTCTATTGTTATTTTCAGAAAATATTGTGATGCGAGCTCCATTGTATCGTTCTGCCGGCGTTATCTGATGGCACAGGGAGAAGGCGTGACAGCTGTTATATTGATAGTAGTAATAACACTGTCATTGCACAGCTTAATGGTAGGATATTGAAGGTACTTATGTTGTTTCGAAGAAAGATGATTGCACTGGCGTAATGGGGGGAATTATGGTATAGGTTCTCTGTTGGTTAAAGAGAGGAAGTACGATGGCCGTGGACTCCCCAAGTGCTGGAATAGTTAGACGTTACTCAACCAGTGATATCCCCAATTCGGTAAATAGCAGTCACTGGTGGAGTGAGTTACTACATGAACTCTATTTTCATGTGGATTTTCAAAGTTTTAGCGATGATCCCTATTCAGGCGTATTGACCACGATAAGCTCGGGCACCTTTATGTTGACTGATATCAATGCTGCAAAAGCAAATCTGAGCCGCAAAAAATACCATGTTCAACAAGATAGCACTTCAAGTTATATATTTATGTTTTCCTTGACGAGTGGGTTCTCAGCGACTCAGTTTGGGAAGCAGAATAGAATTCAACCGGGTGATTTTACTCTTATAGATAGTGCTGAACCTTACGAGTTTGATCAATACGATGTAGCTCGCACAGTCGTATTTTCGGTTCCATACGGAGAGTTAAATGATCGGATTAGTGATCCTCAAGCGCTGTGCGCCCAATCACTTGGTAACGCTGAAGGCCTGACTCGCGTGGCATCAGACCTTATGCGCTCGCTGGTTGCCGAATCGGCCAGTTTTTCAAGAGAAGAGTTCAATCTTGTATCTCAGCAACTGTTTAATCTTTTGAGTTTATCAATTCTCTCTCCAGATAAATCTTCAAAATCTGATACAAACGTGAGATCGGCGATAATGAGACGGATGAGGCGGTACATCCTACTGAATATTCAGGATTGGGACCTTACGCCGACAAAAATTGCTCTGCACAATGGCATTTCTGTTCGCTATCTTCACGATTTGTTCAAAGGTTATGGAGCGACGTGTGGGGACTACATTCGTGGCGAGAGGCTTAAACTTAGCAAGTCTCTTATTGAAAATCCCGCCTACAGGCAAAAATCAATTACTGAAATTGCATTTAATTGTGGTTTCTCCAATAGCGCACACTTTAGTACGAGTTTCCGTACTAAATTTGGCTACACACCAAGTGAACTGCGTAAAAACCTCTAGTCCGCTTCCAATAATATCCACCAAACCCTCCTAAACTCTGATCTTATAAGACTCATCTTGCCGTGCGCTGTGGGAAAAGAGGTTGTGCCGTATTGCTGAAGTTCAAATCCTGCATTTATGTGAATATGGACCCAGTGGCGGTTTAGTGCTGCCATAATAATTCTAAGCAAAACTGGAGAGTTTCCCATGACATCACACGATCGTAGGCCCGTATTTGCCACAAAAGGAAGGATTGCTCTCGCCGTTATATGTGCCGCGAGTAACGCACAAGGACAATCTTCTGGCGATGAATTTGCAAATTACGTTCTCGAAGAGATCGTAGTCAGCGCGCAAAAAAGAGAAGAAAACCTTCAGGATGTTCCGATCTCAGTAACTAATTTTGGCGGTAAGGATCTTGAGAATTTTCGATTCTTTGATAACGTAGACCTCGCCTCCCAAGTTCCCAATCTCACGATTAAAAACCCAGGCATACCCACTTCAAATATATTTTTAAGAGGCATTGGTAGCAATGACTTCAATGAAAACACTAATAATCCGGTCGCGACCTATGTAGATGAAGTGTTTTTATCATCCGGTGTTGCGTCTAATGTGCCCATGTTCGATCTTGCTCGTGTCGAGGTTCTGAAGGGGCCTCAGGGCACTTTGTACGGCAAGAATACTACGGGTGGCGCTATTAGTTATGTCACCCGCAAGCCAGATGGTGAATTCGATTTGCGCGGTTCGGCGACCGTGGGTCGTTTTAATGAAAAACGTTTTGAGGGTGCGGTGGGCTTTCCAATTCTGGAAGATGTTCTCGCGGGTAGAGTATCGGGCTATAGCAATAAGCGTGAAGGCACTGACCTTAATACATTTGATGGGAAAGATCAGAATCAACGAGATACTCAGGCAATCCGAGGGCAGCTTCTCTATACACCTAACGACCGACTCGAAGCCTTATTCAAAATCAACGCCCGTGAACGACACACCGATCTAGGAACCGGTCAGCATCGTGGTTTAGTAAGCCCTGTAACTGGTGGCTTAGATCTAGATTCAGTTCAAAACAATTCCCATGTTATTGAAGGCTTTACAGATTTTTTTGGCTACGGCGAACAAAATGATGACCCTTATGTAAATGTCCACAATGGACCAGACCGTCTGGATATTGAAGATAGTGGCTTCAGCGCAAATATCAGCCTTGAATTTGACAATGTATCACTTACCTCGATCAGTGCTATTCACAATCACGAGCAACGCCTTTTGTCCGATCCGGATTTCAGCCCAAATACCATTTTACATGTTGAACGGAATATAAACGCGGAACAAGTATCGCAGGAATTACGATTAGCCTCTAATGATGATGGGCAGGCGCTGGGTTGGATTGCGGGGATATTCTACTTCAATGAGGAGTTTGACGCGGAAGTAAACTTCGATATCACCCGAGGGCTGCCGGGGGCCATCTTCACTAATCAGGAGTATGACCAGGAGACTACCAGTTATGCCGCATTTACCCATGTGAACTATGACTTCACAGATAAACTCGCGATGACTGCGGGCTTACGTTATACCTATGAAGAACGGTCTTTCGAGCAAGTTGTTAATATTATCGCACCTGAGCCAGGAAAGGGTATCGAGTTTATCGGTGATCCGGGCCCCATAGTTGGACAGCTTATACCGTTTACGGAATTGTCGGAAGATTGGTCTGAAGTCTCCGGAAAAATCTCTCTGGACTACCGTTTCAACGAAAACGTGATGGCATTTGGTACGGTCAGCCGTGGGTTTAAAACTGGTGGATTCACCGGTGGTGCCGTATTTAATCCCTTGGAATTGCGGGGATTTGATCCGGAAATATTGATCAGCTACGAGCTAGGCCTAAAATCGGAGTGGTTTGACAATCGCGTAAGATTTAATGCTACAACTTTTCTTTATGACTACTCAGACTTACAGGTTTTTACTTTTGTTCCTGGTTCTGACAGTAGTTCCTTTGTGCAGACGGTGGATAATGCGGCTGATGCGTCCATATACGGCCTGGAAATTGAATTGACTGTGCTGCCTTCAGCCAACTGGATGTTCAATGTCGGCATTGGACTACTTGAATCGGAATATGATAATTATGAGGACCCAACGGGGGTAGACTTCACCGGGAATGAACTTGTGAATGCACCGAAGTTCGATTTCAATGGAACATTGAGCTACAACCTCCAGCTAAATAGCGGTAATGAAATAAACTTCCGAACAGAGTTTAGTTACGTTAGTCGACGTTTTTTCGATCGTAGCAATACTCGCCGCCTTAGTAGTGGCGGCGGGCATGGCAATGTGAATTTTGCTGTAGCGTATAGCCATGAAGTTGAAAATGGATCAATTCAGATTGAAGGTTGGGTGAAGAATGCCTTGGATGAAGTAGATCGTACAGACACCGTAGATTTTGCAAATTTTGGCTATGATCTTTTGTGGTTCAATGACCCCAGAACCGCGGGTATTACCGTCAGTTACGCGTATTAGGGAATACGTACTTTACCCAGGATTGGAATACATTTCTGATTCTGGGTTTTTTTTGCAAAATTTTTATCGAGGTGATTATGAATTTACCAAAAAATTATTCAGAGTATGACGCTGTTGGTCTGAGCGAATTAATAAAGTCTGGAGAGGTGTCGGCCGAGGAACTGCTTGAACTGGCTATTGAGAACATTGAAACTTTGAATCCAGAGCTGAATGCTGTAACTCAAAAATACTATCCTGAGGCTCGAAGCGTTGCTCGTTTGGCGCTGCCAGATAGCCCGGTAAGCGGAGTGCCCTTCCTGATGAAGGACAATAACCTGTTTTTGAAGAGCACGCCTACTACTTACTCGTCAAAATTTTTTCGAGACACAAAACCCGCTAGTAGAGATAGCGATCTAGTTCAAGCATGGAAGGATGCTGGCCTTCTGATATTGGGCAAAACCAATTTGCCCGAATTTGCTCATAGCTACGTCACCGAACCCGCATGGCGCGGCGACACAAAAAATCCGTGGGACATTACTCGTACCCCTGGCGGCTCCAGTGGCGGCTCCGCAGCAGCGGTAGCCTCGGGGATGGTACCCCTAGCTCACGCCAACGATGCTGCTGGTTCTATTCGTGTGCCAGCGGCTTGCACCGGTTTGTTTGGCCTGAAGCCAACCGCCGGTTTCGTTACAGAAATGCCGCATTTTCCGAGTGTGTGGGGAGGGCTTAACATAGAGCATGTTGTTAGTAAGTCGGTACGCGACTCTGCCGTAATGTTAGATATTTCGATGCGGACTCGCAAGGACTTGGCGACACGGCGGCAACTAACTCAAACACCTTATCCGCACTTTAAAGCACTAGAAATTCCGGTTAGAAAGCTGACGATCGGCGTAGACAGGCGGCAGGGCGAGGGTTGGGATATCAGTGACGAATGTTTGCTAGCCTTGGATTTTACCGTAGACCTACTAAGAAGTCTCGGGCACGAAGTTATTGAAACCCAGCTACCCAATGATGTAGATATTGCTGAAGCACAAGTCGCCCTGGTGGCGGCAAGTGTTGCGGCCATTGTAGAGCGCGAGTCACTAGAGAAGGGCCGTTTGCCTGAGCCAGGTGAGCTTGAACAAGCAACCCTGCATTTTATGGACATGGCGAAGGATCTGACGGCTACACAGCTTGAATTGGCGGCTTTGAAGAAAAACGATGTTGTAACCACAATGCAAGACTACATGCAGGCGTTTGACGTGCATCTATCGCCAACCTTGGCTGATGTGCCTGTTCCGTTAGGTACAATTCGCGGCAATGAGAGCCCATTTGACGTGGATGCCTTACTCGGGCAGTTATTTAGTTTTTCTCCTTTAACATCCGTGTTTAGTGTTTCAGGCCTGCCTGCGATGTCAGTCCCCCTTTACGTGACCAAAAGCAATCTGCCCATTGGATTACAGTTTGCGGCCAGGCGTTGGGACGAGGTTACGTTGCTACAACTGGCATCACAGCTGGAAAACGCCCGGCCGTGGCAGCACCTTCTTCCCCTCGCAAGCGATACTAAGCGGTAAGAGACCCAATTATGAAAAGCCTTATGATGGATAGTCAGTTGAGTATCCTAAGCTTGATGGAACACTGCGAAAATAATTATTCTGACACTCAGGTGTGCTCCAGACGTTTTGATGGAGAGATAGAGCGATACACCTATGCTGAGATTTTTGAACGAACCAGAATGCTGGCAAGTGCCTTAAGCTCGGCGGGTGTGAAACCTGGCAGTATTGTAGCGACATTTGGTCAGAATCATCGTCGCCATTTCGAACTGTACTACGCGATAACTTGTCTAGGGGCTGTATGTCACACAATCAATCCGCGCCTATCGGATAGTGTGATTGCGTATATCATTGATCATGCGGACGACATGATGATTTTTTTCGACGTTGACTATAAGGAAAAAATTGAAGCAATCGTTTGCAAGCTAAACAAAGCGCCACGTCTTATTGAGATGAATGATTGTTCTAGTACAGAGGGTCGTCTTCTAGATTACGAGTCGTTTATTGCCGGTCACAAGATTACCAAAACCTGGCCTGAACTGGATGAGCGCCAAGCTTCGGGTTTGTGTTATACATCGGGTACTACCGGACATCCTAAAGGGGTTCTGTATAGTCATAGAGCGACGGTCTTGCACGCGATGACCTTAGCGATGGCCAACAATTTTGCGATTACGGCTTCAGACTGTGTTTTGCCCCTGGTGCCGATGTATCACGTCAATGCGTGGGGTTTGCCATTCTTGACAGTGTTGACAGGTGCTAAGTTAGTTCTGCCGGGCCTGCATTTAGACCCGGCTTCAATCTATCAGCTGATTGAAACCGAGAAAGTAACCTTCATTGCCGGTGTCCCGACGATTCTGGAAATGCTGCTCAATTTCATGATCAAGAATTCACTAAAATTTAGTTCCTTAAAAGTGGTTGCAGTGGGTGGCTCAGCCGCTTCTGAAAATCTAATAAGCACCTACCGTGAAGAGCATCAAGTTGAGGTGATACACGCCTGGGGAATGACGGAAGTGCCTCAGGGTACGGCCGGCCGGCTCGTTGGCGATGCAGTGAAAAAGACCCCGAAAGAACAAGCCTACATATTAAGTTCACAGGGACGGCCTCTATATGGTGTGGAAATGCGATTAGTTGGTGACTCTGGCCAGGTTCTCCCACGCAAGTCGGTCGCGGGAGGTCATTTGCAAGTTAGAGGTCCTTGGAGCTGTAGGTCATATTTTAAAAGCTCAGCAACAGATAGTCATAGTGAAGATGGTTGGCTTGTTACGGGTGACATTGCCAATTTTGACGCGCAGAGCTACCTGAGAATTACAGATCGCAGCAAAGACGTAATTAAATCAGGTGGTGAGTGGATAAGCTCGATTGACATCGAAAACGCCGCCATGTCCTGCACCGGAGTACTTTTAGCCGCGGCCATATCAATACCTGACCCGAAGTGGCAGGAACGCCCCTTGCTTATAGTAAAGACCGCGGGCGAAGTAAGTGAAGTTACGGAAGCTCTGTGGGAAGTTCTTAAAGTACGTTTGGAGCGGTGGCAGTTACCCGTCCGAATAGAATTTACTGATCACATTCCCTTGGGGGCAACAGGCAAGATCAACAAGCTTTTGCTCCGCGAAGAATACCAAGCGCTTGCCTAGCGGCAGATTCCTTCCTGTATAACATATAGCAAATTATTATTAAGGATAATGACCTTTATGAGCAACGTCAGTTTGAACAGCAATGATGCCCCTCAAATCATAAATATCTTAAAGGGTAGTGCCGTTGTTGTGGCGCTATCAATATTTGTAGCCCATATTAGCGACGCGCAATTCTATAGTGTATGGGCGGGTTTTATTGGTATATGCACAATCCCTATATTGATTGTGCTGACAGGTGTTTATTTGCCAAAAACAAACCTGGGGTGGCTACAGCCGGGGAGGTTCCTAACACTAAGTGGTATTGTCTGCGTTGTTGCTTTAGTCATTGGTTTGGCGGCATACTCGCTGTTTCCTGGATTTTCCTCACCAAACTTGGTTCAGAGCACCTGGGTTACACTTGCGATTATCGTGGCAGTTTTTCATGTGTATGTTTTTGATCTTTGGCCTCTACAATCGTTTTCCAAAGAGTTTCTGCAAAAACGCCCTTCACTGTTGGCGCTTTTCGAGCTATTTTTAATCTACATTATCGCCTATATCCTACTGGCCTTCATTGGTTTCGATACCCCTTCACATCCGATTTTCGGGTCTCTTGTCGAAAGCACTTACGGCATAGGCATCTGGCATTTCCTAGCGTTTGGGTATACCGCCTTGTTAGTCAATGCGATACTGGCTCTCTTTGACATTACTGCGCTGAATGTCGTGGTCGACAGATGGCCACTCACAAGTATACAGCCGCTTAGAGGAATATTGTTTTTTACAGTCGTCGCCATTCTGACGGGTGTGATTCTGTCGGTATTTCGATATATTCCTTCCTTTCGAGAGAGTTTTTATCTGGCGACCTTGGTGATTCCGTGTTTGATGGCGGTTTTTTTGGCTCAAGAGAATACGGGCTATCAATGGCTTGCACATCGAGTTCAGCCCATTAGAGGATTGATACGCTCATTAGGTGTATTGGTGTTATCCGTTATCTTGTTTTATATCTACCAATGGGCCTCAGTACATATTGCGGGGCTTGACGCATTTTATACGCCAAGCCTTGAGCGGGAATTATGGATGATGAATACGATGCTATCTGTTGGTTATCCTGTGATTATCATTTATTGCCACTTTATTAAGCCAGCTCCTCATTGAGTAGAGTTTAACTTGAATAGATATAGGCACCTTTAGGCAAGTCGAATCCCTCCAAACTCGATTGCGAATTCCTTTTCGATCGCCTGAGCGTCTTGCCGTAAGCCTCGTTGTATTCGTTGAGCAACGGGGTCCGGAAAGACCGATTCTTGACGATGTACAATTGCATCTAATACTTTAGTCGCGACGCCTGAAGGTGCTACTAAATCTGTGTTCAGTCCCTTGCCCATTTCGGTATCGATGGGGCCAGGATAAACGCCAACGACCAGGGTTCCTTTTTTCGCTAGTTCACCGCGTATGGATTGTGTTAGTGAATGTAAGGCTGCTTTCGATGCTGCGTAACTTGCGATTACCGGTATTCCAACCAATCCAGCCACGGAACATATATTAACAATTCCTCCCCCTCCATTTTTGATCAAGATGGGAGAAAATGCTCTACACATAGCAAGCGTTCCAAAATAGTTAACTTCCATATCCGAGCGAGCGCCAAATACCGATTTAGGTTGTAGCAAGGAGCCCCCGCCGGCTATACCCGCATTATTGATTAGTAAATTACAGTCGGAACAACTCTCAGCTAATAGTGCAACTGCCTTGTGGTCGGTTATATCTAGTTGAATGGGCTTCACACGACCGGCCGATGAAGCTTCTATATCGTTGAAGGATGTGACATCTCTGGCCGTTACATATATCTTCTGGCAACCTTTTTCTAATAATGCATTGGCTAGAGCGCGACCTATTCCGTTTTCTTTATTTGCGCCGGTAATGAGCGCTATCGTGCTGTTGAAGTTCATAGTGAGGACATCCTAAATAGTCATTGAGGAATCGCCACATTAACGAGTTGTCAAGAAGGATGCTTTTCCGACAGCGTAGGTTGTTGTTTTTTTGGATGCAATTAGACGGGGCCCGAGCTGCGTCAGTAAGCTTTTAGGCAGAGTTATCTATGTGCTTACAAAAACTTGGGCTTGCTTAGCTAAGCTAAGATTACACCATCCAGCTGTCACGTTGCTGGCGTAGAAAATCTGCAAATTGCTGATGGACATAACTGAGAACTTGTTTTCGTTTATACACCATGTCGAGTTCGACTTGAATATTCCGGTTGCCGGCGTGGCTGAAAAGTGGGACTAATTCACCAACCTCCAACTCAGCCTGTATCGCCTCCTGATGTAAAAACCCAATGCCCAATCCCTGAAGTACCAATTGCTTTAGAACAACGTTGTTTGAGATTGTAACACTGCGTATCTTCTTCCTGGCCTGCGGTAACAACTCGCGTGAATTCTTTTCTATCCACATATTGTAAGCAGAGTATTCGTCTGCATAATCTAACAAAGGGCAATCCAGAGTATCTTCGATACACGCAGGGGCTTTATGTAGAGTTAGGAAACGTCTGGAGATAACCGGCAGCAAGGGTTGCCTATATACGGGCTCACATTTAAACAGCTTCTTGTCCTGGCAATACACCTGAAAACCAAAATCGACTCGATTGTCTACTAGCATTTGCTCAATTTCAGCATCCTCAGCCAAGAGTAAAGTAAACTCAACCATAGGGTGAAGCTGTTTAAACTTTTGTATCATTTCAGGCAGGTAGCTGACTGCCTGTTCTACCCAGGCACCTAAACGTATCACTCCGCCGGCATGCTGCTTCTCTGATTTCAAATCCTGTACGGCACTCTCCATCGCGAGCACATGATGTTTGAATTGTTGGAATAGACGTTCGCCGTCCTCTGTAAGAATAATCTTTGGTCCCTGCCTATCAAACAGATTTAAATTCACTTCCGCTTCCAGCTGTTGTAGTTGCGATGATATCGCCTGCTGCGTACGCAATAGTCGGTTTGCAGCTGCGGTAATGCTGCCGCTATCAACCACCTCAACAAAGGTTCGCGCCTTATTTAAATCAACTTTCATTTCGGCGACCTCGACATTAGCACAAGAATTATTCCATAGAATTTTAATAATATCTGTTTTTAATTGTATCGTTCACTGGTGATAATAGCCATTAATCCTAGCAAGCGACTAAAGGCCAGCCATGAACGATAGAAACTCTAGCACGATCGAAAAAGCCACTGTCATTGTGGAAGCAACGTTTAATCCAAATGGTATGAATACAGCCGAGTTTAAGGAGTATTCACGTCGTTCAAATGCCAACGGCGAGGCCCATGGCGGGATAGTACAACGCAAATACCAAGTAACCGACAACCTTGGTGATGGCGGTACGCCACAGCTTATGTTAATCGTCGAATACCCCTCGCACGAGATGGCACAAAAAGCCTTTACCAATGAAGAATACAAGGCAATATTGCCGTTGCGAGAAGTTGCATTCAAAGAGGTGAAAATATTGTTCACCAGTTCAATGGCCGTTTAATTTAAAGGAACTACATGATGAAAAAAACCACTGTCCCCAATGGCATTAAAAACTTACTAATAACTACCGCCATTGGCTGGTTAGCGTTGAGCCAATTTTCCCAAGCAGAAACAATTGGATTACTGGGCTTATTTCAAGCTACTAATAAGAGCGCGGTCCGTTCAGCCGTTGAACAGTTAGAAAAAGACAGCGTCGCGAGTGATTGTGTGTTGCGCAGAGAAGGAATGATTATTAACGACCAAGGTACGTATGAGCTAGGCGCGCTAGATAGTTTCATTTTGATCGAATGCGAACGCAGTCTACTAAGCAATGGTAAATTCCCGTCATTACTAAAAAGAATCAATGCCGCCGGTAACAACAGTAAGTTCTTGGAGGGCCCGATCAACCAGTTTGGTCATCTCGGCCTTAGTGAACCCGGAACTGGTCGAAGCTACATAATTAAGCTTAGTGACTACAATAATATATCACCTCGGCAACGCGAAACTGAATTGCTGAGTTTGAGTGCGGCTGTCGGCCATGTTAAAGATCACTATAACGCTGAAGCCAGTATCCATGTGGTCAATGCGCAAGGTATGAGTCGTCCCGACGATGTGACCGTAATCTATTATAACTCATCTGAAAGTGGCAATAAATTTCGTGAAAATAATCCTGACTACATGGCACGGATTTCACACTTTAACGAAAAACATCTCAGGCGATTCAGTTACTTGGAAGCAGTTTCAAACCGCTGACATGATATGCCCCTTTCATGGGAAAGGGGTTTTATACCACTAGCCTAGGACTCCATATTGGGATTTTAAGAGGAGGGGGTATTCTTTGATGAAGATTGATCTCACAAGTAGCATGGTAGTGAAGTGTTGGGGCAGAGCAGAGGGTAGTGTTAGCCTTGTTAATAATTTCAAACGATAGGTGGTGACTAATCAATAGAAGATACGTTTGAAACCATGGCGCGTTGGTTGGTAGTGAATTCATAATGATCATAAACTCCACCAATAAACTTAGGCGGGGACGCCACTTTAAACTTCATCGATTTGGCCCAAGGGTCATATGTTGTACTCAATGCTTTTAAAAATGACTCTTTATTGGCAAATGATTGTTTGGGTATCATTTGTTTAGATGAGAGTAAATTTATATTGCAGAAGACATAAACATCGAATTTACCTGGGTTAGTTGGATTGGCGCGAGAATAGCGGATGTCAAGAATATAACGTTCACAGGTTTCACTGACGGGTTGCTTCTCAATGGATGTTTGGCCAGTGATGTTTTTTGTTTTCAAGAGAATTAAATAGTCAGCTAAGCTCTGCTCAAAGACCTCACTCAGGAGCATTTCCTTATGTATTTTTCCGTGTGATTTCGAGAATGAACGATAATCTTCTGTAAGTGTACATCCGCTCGTAATTAGTACTAAAACAGGTAAATATAACCATTTTAAAACCATTGCAAACTCCTCAAGAGGCGGTACAGGGATTCTACAATAAAATTTTTCGTATCGCCTGCTTGTTTTCAATATGAGTGGTGTCGTGGTCCGATGAATTAGGTTAGTTGGAAACCTCATAGATTTCATGGCTCGAAATCAGGGAGAAAGGTCAGTCAGCTACAGACCTATCCCTCAGATTCCATCGTCAGTCGTTTTGTGCCAATTTCGGACTAAAATAAATTTCTGGATCAAAAGAAAAACACACAGTTCCTCTCCATTTAACGCTGGTTTTCTGACCGCCGAATGATAAGTCTCATTGGGTATTCCATCAATTTCCTGCTTTAAACACTTCAAAGTATAAGCTATTCCTTAGCAAACCCGAGATTCGCACCACTACTCTTGCCCGCACAAGGCGTATAGCAAGTAAACTCCGTTGGAAGTACGCACGATCTTGTTTCACGGAAAACCCCACCACAAACATCTGCACCAAAGAAACTTTCAGAGCGAAGCTTCATACTTTTCGATTCACATGATTCAGTCGCCTGGGATCTTGCCTGATTAGAAAAATCATTGGTGTACATAGCATTCCGCCTATAGTACTCATCAGACTTACCGATCATCCCTGACTTTTGATAGAAGACTGAGTACTGTACATGCTCCCTATACCCTTTTGCAGATCCAATTAACTCCCCCATAGAACAGGATGAGGCAGCCGCACCAAGGTTGGGAGATTTGACCGAGTTGTCTGTTGAGTAGGTAGTGGAGGCACTTACGCTTGATGGGAGCACTTGAGAAGCGAGAGACGACTTAGCAGATAGATTCGATTGAACTTTTCCAGCCTGAATTTCTTTCGCCTGCTTGACCACATCAGCCAGTTTCCGATTAAATTCCTCGACGGCATCGCCAGATGAGTAGCTTGAGCTGAGTTTTGTTTGTAACTCATTGATGTTGGAGGTTGTATTACCCATTACATCTTTCGAGTAGGCTGCCATGAATTCGACAGTGTCTTCTGCACCAAGCCCTGCCTTGTTGGCCAGAATGACCCCTCCTGATAACGCTACTAACTTTCCAAAACTCAATGATGGCGTTTTCTTCTTATCTATAAAAGCAATTGTGGACAATCGGCTTTGATATTCCTTTTCACATGTCGAAATACTGTTCTTCAAATTCCTTATGCTTCTCTCAAATAGCTTCTTATAATTATCACAGGCCTCTTCAGTGCAAGATACATCACCAGCCACAACCGCATCGAATGTATTCTTAGCTTCTCGGTGTAAGGCACTGTAACCATCTGGCAACTCAGAAACTAGAGATTCTATGTCCACCAACTCTTGCACGAGGAGCTTTCGCGCTTCACTAGGTGATGTATCAGGAATGCGGGATGAACCGTGATAATTCCCTGACCATGCAATCCAAGTGTCGGTTTGCGCTGATGGACCGTGTGTATGACATGTTTTTTTATACTTTTCAAACCACTGATTGTTAGAATCATCAATCTTCTGAAACTCACTAGATAGTCGACCGTTTCCGCTGAAATGGAGGCCTGCTGCTTTACTACCATGGGCTTCAGCCAACCCTCTACCGGATCCAATATCAAAAAATAATTGGATTGATTTTTGGTACTGAACGGGGTTGCCTGACTGGTGAAAATCGCGATTGAAACTGAAAACCTCTCGAGCTGTTCTACCCTCATGATCTAGGCTTTCAGTATGCGCTCCAGCTTTTAGTAACATCAATACCACCCTAGCATCCTTCGTCGCGGCATAATGAATTGGTGTAACCATTCCGCCAGTATGGCCCGACGATGGAGACAATAGATTTATATCAGCCCCTGCGTTTATTAGTTTCTCTATATTTCTAATACTTGTAGCTGATAATTTCGTTGATGAAAATAATGAGGACCAAAGAGGTGAGACACCCGAACTTTTAAGTAAATTTACGTCAGCCCCACTATCCACAAACACGTCAACACTACCTCCCGCCGCCGCTACGTAATGCAGGGCAGTTGCCTCACCCTCACCATCTTTCTTGTTCTTGCAGGAGTTTAGAACCCTTTTGATTACTACCTTACTGTATTTGGTAGTCATTAGCTTCTTGTCTTTCAAACAAGAAAACTTTCGGGAAAACCTAGAGTATGATTTTTTGACAGCCTTCATATCACTCTTTAAAATCGAATCTCTCAGCTCATTAATAAACTGATTTCGATCTTTGTAATAGCCCGCAAAAACAAAGTTGGACGTAAAAACCAAAGCACCCAAGAGAGCTATGGTTATCGTTCTCTTATAATTGCCATCAAATAACAACACTATTTTTCCCCACTGAACCAACTTGAAAACTTAAGTCAGGCATATAAATTCTAACAAACATACCAGCAACTGTGGCATCAAGGGTGGATTTCACGCTTTTTCCTCCCATAACTTTAGGGTATCGAAGTAGAAAACGAAATAAATCAGGCACCCATCATGGAGAAACCTCTCCATCATTTCAACTAACCGATAGGGGCGCAATCGTGACTAATACTCTACGCATGCTCAAAAAAGCCACCTACCCAAATTTTACGCACGAGCCAAGGCTCCTCTACCTATAACGTCGCAGACGTTATGAGACACCCACTAGCGTTTGAATGTGACTTTTAATGTTATGTCTACTATGGGTTGTGGGTTCAACCGGTGGTTGCAACACACTGACTAAACCTATCAGCTGGCGTTTCATAATCCAAGGTTTTCCTTGGTCGCTCATTTAATTGTCTAGCTATGGAATTTAGCTTGGCTTGTGTGT
>Ga0105350_10001279_pt1 | contig 16093 bp, 10 predicted proteins | sample EN1Hudsemesocosm_FD_83506 | JGI IMG/M metagenome (GOLD analysis project Ga0105350, IMG submission 83506) | Methane-oxidizing microbial communities from mesocosms in the Hudson Canyon - EN1E Hudson Canyon | ecosystem: Environmental > Aquatic > Marine > Cold seeps | place: Hudson Canyon... | reverse complement strand
AGTGATATTGGTGAAATAGATGGTGACGTAATCGCACCGCATATTATTGTTAATGGCACAGTGCATGGTGATGTGTATGCATCTAAACACATTGAACTGGCGGCAAATGCTTCAATCAAAGGCAATGTATATTATCACTTGATCGAAATGGCGATGGGAGCTGAAGTGAATGGCAATCTTGTTCACCATAAAGAACCCGTATCCATTAAGCATCATGACAGTCAAGAATCTACCTCATTACCTGAGCAAGTCTCTTTAAAGGCTATTAGCTCAGAACTGAATAGCTCAGGTGTCAGTGACGTTTCAAGTTCCACTGAACAGACCACTATTAGTTCAAATACTGCAAAATAGTTGACTAAATTACTAGGTTAATTGGATAATTAGCAAAACACTGTTATTTTATCCATTTAAATCACTGGAGCTTCGATGAGTGTCATTGAATCCTATATGCCTGTTCCGATCATTTTTACAGATGCTGCGGCCAATAAAGTTAAGCAACTTGTAGAAGAAGAGGGCAATCCTGATTTACATTTACGTGTTTATGTAACGGGAGGGGGCTGTTCTGGTTTTCAGTATGGCTTTACCTTTGATGAAGACCAAGCTGAAGATGATACTGTGGTGAGCAATCAAGGTGTAAACCTTGTCGTTGATGCGATGAGCTATCAGTATTTAGTGAGTGCAACTGTTGATTATACTGAAGGTTTGAAAGGTTCGCAGTTCTCAGTGACGAACCCCAATGCCGAAACCACCTGTGGTTGTGGCTCCAGCTTTAGTATTTAATTCTTCGTTCTTTTTACTTCACTTTTAGTTTACCGCTAAATAGCTCTGCTTAAAAAAATCAATGAAAGCACGTACTTTCTTTGGAGTATAATTAAACTTGTGGTACATCAAATAGACGGGAATTTCGGGTAGTTTGTGGTGAGGCATTAAGTCAACGAGCGTTCCTTCGGTTAACTCTTTCTCAATAGTGTGACGAAATATAAATGTCGCACCCATACCATGTTTCGCCATATTATAAATAGCATTGATATCGTTCACTTGATGCTGCTCTTCGATATTTAAACTCTTCATACCTGGTAATTTTTTCCAAAATCTCTGAATCAGATTAGCATGGTTGAGCAATAAGAGAGGCATTTTAGATAATGCTTGCAGGTTTTTTGGCATGCCAAATTTGTTGATGAACTCAGGAGTCGCACAAATAACAGGCGTGATTCTAAATAACTCAATTGCGACCATGGTTGAATCAACGAGCGGCGCAGTTCTGAAGGCAAAATCAATGTTTTCATCAATTAAATTTACACTGTCATTAGTGACATTTACGTTCACTTTGATATTTGGGTAGGCTTCAGAAAAGGCACTTAATGTGGGTACTACATTTGATGTCGAGATGGCATTAGGCCAAGTGACGGTGATGGAACCATTAGGCTCACCTGAAAACTCTTTCAGCTCGTTTTCGGCATGTGAGATCCGCTTAGAAATATCCCGACAACGTTCATAATATAATTTCCCAGCCTCCGTAATCACTAAGGTTCTAGTGGTGCGATCAAACAGCTGTACATTTAACTTTTGTTCGAGGAAGCCAATCTTTTTACTGATGGCCGAAGGCGAGCGGCAAAGTTTCTTAGCTGCAGCGGAAAAACTGCCAAGTTTCACAACCGTCACAAACGTTTCGTATGTATTCATAAAGCGTGTTGATCACCTAGTATTGTGTTGAATTATTTATTCTATAAATAGAAATTCATAAATGAAAATATTTAATGAATATAATTCACAACACTTGTTCTATTTAAGAGTTTTATTCATTTGTTTATTTTACTCATACTACCTTTAAATTTCTATTTATAGAAAAATTTAGTTTTTAGAGGGGAAAGTAATGCGTCATCGAATAGTGGTTGCTTGTTTGTTGGTACTTGTGAGTGCATCAGCACTAGCACTTGAAGAAAAGAAATTTTGTATTTATGACCCTGTCGGAAAAAATGGCCCCTCAATGACCTTTTTGTCCGATATCGTACCGACAGCAATTACATGGGGATTAAGTATTAAGCTCATCGCTTACACCGATGAAAGAGTTGCTTCAAATGATTTTAAAGCAGGTATGTGTGATGTTGTTTTTTTAACCGGATTATTAACACGTCAGTATGTGCCCTTTGGTAGCACATTGAATGCGATCGGGGGGATTATCAGTGAAGCTGGAGTAAATAAGGTACTCAAAGCCATTACGAACCCTAAAGCAGGAAAACTACTGTCTAGGGGGAATTATGAAATTGTAGGAACTTTTCCAGTAGGTGGTGTTTATCTTTTCGTGAAAGATAGACAGATTGATACCCTTGAAGAATTTAGTGGTAAGAAAATCTCTATCTTAAATGATGACCCCCAATCGATGAAATTTGCCAACATGGTGGGGGCATCTCCTGTAGGTACTTCATTAGCGACATTTTCCGGACAATTTAATAATGGCAATATCGATATATTGCCGATGGTACCAATCGGTTATAACGTTTTTGAGTTATACCATGGCTTAGGAAAAAATGGTGGTATTATTGATGAAAAATTGCTTTATGGAATGATGCAATTAGTCTCACATAAAGATCGATTTTCAGACCATTTTGGTCAACAAATGAGAGAATATATTTTATCTCGGCTGGGTGATATTCATAAATTAGCGAGTGATTCAAAGGCAGAGATCCCCTCACATTACTGGATAAAAACCAGCGATAAAACCAAAGCAGCGCTGGATAAATTCAAGTTTGATATACGCCTCGCACTTAAAGATGAAGGCATTCATGAACCAAAAGCACTTAAATTGCTGTGGAAAATTCGATGTAGTGAAGATCCTACTCGTTCTGAGTGCGCCAATTCTACGAATTAATTCACTTGAAATAAAAACTTAATTCCGCGTGGTATTAAATTTGATACCACCTCTAGATGTTTTTTTGGATTGGTTAAATATGAAAATTTCTATCATTGGAGGTGGTCCGGCAGGGCTATATTGTGCCAATGCTTTAAAATTATCAAATCCACATTTTGACATCACAATTTATGAAGCTAGAAATGACATCAACTGGTTAGAAAATATTGATACGCATATTAAGAACACTAATACTTGTGAGTTAATTGATCATTATCTGCAAAAAAATAATTATAAGCGGCAAAGTTATGATTAATAAACGAATCGTTTTATTTAGGAGCTATCTATTCTAAGCAGAGTATAACGCTATTGCTAAAGTGACCCATGGAAAACGGTTAAAGTTGAACTATGATAAATACTATTAGGAAAATACTATTATGACTTTTTGATTTTACATGATGAATGTAGGGAAACTTTAGGCTCTTGTGTGATTAAAATCATTAAACAGCGTTTTTCATTTCTATTTTATACACTCGTTATAACCTTCCTGTTATTTGCGAGTACTCTAACATTTAGTGCCACTGAACAAGTGTTGTATCTTTCTGATAACGATGCGCGCACTAAACCGAGTGCTTTAATGACGTATTATGCAGATGATACAAATTTGCTCAGTATTCATGAAATTTCATCAGATGCATATAGATCGAAATTTACTGCTTTAAATGGCAAGTCATCATTAGGTTTTTCTTCTGCAGTTATTTGGTCACGTATCGTCATTCAAAACGATGCAGATCAACTTAAATGGTATTTAAGGTTTTTATACCCAGGCATTGACCAGCTAGTCATCTATACGCCTAATCTTCATGGAAGCTACGACTCACAAACACGTAGTTTCCATGAAGATTTTTCCAAAAGGGAAATTGAAGATCGATTAATGAGCTTTCATTTGCCAATTCCCCTAGGTGCTCAGCAAACTGTTTATCTTCGGTTTCAGACAAACTCTACAATCAGTTTACATTCAAATATTTTATCAGAACAGGAGTGGCTACATACGAGGGTGAGTGAGGCTTTTTATCATGCCTTACTTTATGGTGCGCTGGTTCTAGTCATTATTGTTAGTTTGATTTTTGGATATATTTCAAGGTCGACTCAGTATTTATATGTAATGGTAGTTTGTCTGGGTTTTATTTTGTCGAATGGTTTATATGATGGCTATATTCAAACACTCTTTGGTATTCATACGGGGCTTTCGACTTTCTTTCCTATCGGTGTTTTTGGCTTAAGTTGTGCCATGATCGCGTTGGTCAGTTATCAGCGTGATATCACTCCCGAGTTTAAACAGAAAAAATTATGTACCTATAGTTATTACTTGGTTTGTAGCTATTGGTTAGGGTTATTGGTCGTTAGTACGTTTTTGTCGAATAGTACTTATTTATTTATTTTCACCGTTTTGGGTTACATGGGAAGTACTGCTTGTGCGTTATTCTCAGCATGGGTAAGTTATCTTTTGGGAAATAAAAAATCACGATACTTAGTGATTGGATTAAGTTTTCTAGTACTTGGCTTGATGGCACATGGAGGGCGTGTATTAGGTTTCTTTGACTATGAACTGATTGGCTTTGACGGCTTCCGGTTTGGAGCTGCCGTGTTGGTGTTAACGATGATGATATCCATGCAGGATTATATACGTCAGTTGCAGCATGATGCAGAGAAAAGTACCCAAAAGTTCAAAATGCTCTTTGAGAATATGGTAGACGCCATTTATCTCGTGAGTATTAAAGGAAATATCATCGATGCAAACACTGCTGCTCAAATGATTGAAGGGCGGGTCGTGGATAAACTGATTGGAGAAGACTTTATAAGTGGAAGTATGCTGGCGAGTAATCCGGATAATCAGAAAAAGCTTTTGCAAGCAATGCAAGGTGCAGGTGAGGGCTCTCTAATTCAGATCGAGTTGGTGTTACCAGGCAAAGGTATTCAGTCTCGTTACATGAATGCATCCATTTCACTTTATAACGTAGATGATAATCAAGGTGTACAGTTACTCATCAACTGTCGGGATATTAGTGAAAGTAAGCAGCAGCAATTAAACATTAATTCAATTGCTTCGATGGTCTCAAAGCATACGGGTGGTGCCTTTTTTGATGAGCTAGCGCTGAGCTTGGCAGATATTTCACAGCGAGATTATGTCCTTATTGGTGCTTATAGGGATGATGATCATGACAAGATAAAAAGTATCGCTTTTTGTGCTCGAGGGGAAATCGTTGAAAATATTACTTATGACCTGCTAGGTACCCCTTGTAAGAATGTGCTTGCGAGTGGTGAAGGAATATATCAAAACAATATACGTGCTATTTATCCTGATGATAAGTTCTTATCTGAAAATAATATTAATAGTTACATGGGGAAGCCATTAGTAGACTCAAGAGGAGAGCTAATCGGGATTATAGCGATTTTAGACTCTTCACCTTTTGGAAGTGAAAGTCTGGAGGATATTGTCAATATATTCTCCTCTCGTGCTGCGGCTGAATTAGAAAGACTTGATAGTGACCAGCATTTGCATGAAGCGCAACAGAAGTTAGCACTGCATGTTGAAAATACGCCTTTAGGCGTATTACAGCTGAATACCCATAACGATATTGTTGAATGGAATGAATCTGCGTACAGGATATTTGGGTATAGTAAGTATGAGGTACTTGGTGTTTCAGCCGGTAACACAATTTTTTTGGGGATGAGTGATTTGGAACTCGGATCTCTCCTATCAAACAAAGAGCGAACGATTTGGCATCATAAGGATAAAAGTGGACGAGATATTATTTGTGAGTGGTTTATCACGCCTTTAATTGGTGAAAATGAAGAGCTTGGATATGCTGCTTTAGTTGTTGATATTACCAATGAAAGACAAATGTTATCGGCGTTGCAGCGTAAGCAGATAGAGCAGTCAGAAGTTTTAAACTCGATGACTGATGCGGTACTAACTATTGATGAAGATGGCATAATTTTATCACTAAACCCTGCAACAGAAGCGTTATTTAATTATTCAAGAAGCGAGCTGTTCGGTAAAAATGTTAAATTGTTGATGTCCGAGTCAGTTGCTTTACGGCATGATGATTTTTTGAAAAACTATGTCAGTCAGCCACATGCAACGGTTATTGGCGGAGGACGTGAGGTCGAAGGTAAACGAAAAAATGGAGAGTTTTTTCCAATACATATTACGATTTCGGAATTATCAAAAAATGCAGAAGGTAAAAGAAGGTTTATTGGGTCATGTCATGACTTAACCCATACAAAACTACAAGAGCAGCAAATTAGGCAGATGGGGAAAATGGAAGCGATTGGTAAATTGACCGGTGGCGTTGCCCATGATTTTAATAATTTACTTGGTATTATTACGGGCTATACGGATCTTTTATCTAATTTATTATACGGTGAAGAACAAGAACAGAAATACTTAAAAGAAATAGAGCACGCATTAAATAGAGGCGCGCAACTAACAAAAAAACTTTTATATTTATCAAAAAAACGCCCTTTAGAAGCGACGGTTGTGAATCTGAATTATATCATTGAGGGCATGGAGCACGTGTTGTCATGTGCAATGACACCTATGATTGATATAAAATTTGACATAGACAAGCGTGTAAATTTAGTTAATATCGACCCTTATTTCTTAGAAGATTCGGTGTTAAATCTATGTATTAATGCGATGCATGCGATGAATAACCATGGCACCTTATCGATAACGACGAAATCATCTGTGAATGTTGATCACTCACAGGCTTTACAGCATCACGTAAAAGAAGGTCTCTATAGCATTCTGACTATTAGTGATACGGGTTGTGGGATGACTGAAGCGGAACAAGAGCTTATATTTGACCCCTTCTATTCAAGTAAAGGCGATATGGGGACTGGCCTAGGGCTAAGTCAAGTGCATAGCTTTATTCAACAATCGAAAGGGTTTATTCAAGTCGATTCAGCACTCGGTAAAGGGGCGATTTTTTCATTATATTTTCCGCTAAATATTGAAGTGAGTAGCGAACAGGATACATCGATTGATGATGTCGATAGTATTGCAGTATCGGAAGTATCGGAAGTATCGGAAGTATCGGAAGTATCGGAAGTATCGGAAGTATCGGAAGTATCGGAAGTATCGGAAGTATCGGGAAAGGAAATAGTACTGCTTGTCGATGATGAAGAAATGTTGCTAAATGCCGCTTCCGAATGCCTTAAACAAAATGGTTATCACGTTATTTCAACCTCTTCCCCTATAGAAGCTTTAGATGTCATCAAAAATCAGGATGTTTCTTTATTGGTTAGCGATGTCATTATGCCAAATATGGATGGTTATGAATTGGCTGATCAAGCCAAAGCCGTTAAACCTGATCTTAAAATTCAATTAGTGAGTGGCTTTACGAACCGAACTGATGAGCAGAAAGCTCACGCTTTGTGTCAAAGTGTGTTGAATAAACCTTATAAACTTAAAATGTTATTAAAGCGTGTTAGGGATATATTAGAAAGTTAGATAATATTTTAAATCTCAGTGCTATTAATAATACGATAGAGAAAAATATGACAACTACGATCACTCAGGATCTTCAAGAAAGCGATGTTCAAAATGCATTTGCACATGGTCAGTTTTCAGTGGTTTACCAAGCGCAGGTTGCACTCAATAACCCCGATAAATTTGTGGGTATGGAGGCATTTGTTAGATTAAATCATCCTGAGTTCGGACTAATGGTGCCGGGCACATTTTTATCTTTAGTAAGAGAAAGTGGGCGAATGCTTGAGCTAACAAAAGTTGTATTAGCGCAGGTTGCGAATGATTGGAGTCATTGGAATAGTCAGGGCTTTAAGTTGAATATTTCTATCAATATTGATGACTCTATTTTGACAGAAACGAGTATCGCGAAAGAATTAGGAAAAGTTTTATCTGAATTTAATATTCCGAAGCATCAATTAACGCTTGAGTTCTCCAGTAATTTACAAGAGAAAATCATTCATACCGAGGTAGGGAAAAAGCTATTAGGCTTACGAATGAAAGGGTATAACCTTGCACTCGATGACTATGGCGTAGGAATGGTTGCGAAAGATGTGGTGAATAACCTACCACTGGATGAAATTAAAATTGATCAAAAAACGATTAAAAGCTTGTTAATAATGGAGCAGAATCAAACCGCTGCTAGAAATGCGATAAGGGTGGCTGCTAGTTATGGTATGCGTGTCGTTGCTGTAGGGGTTGAAACAGAAGAACAAGCTGATTGGCTCATGCGTAATGGCTGTGATCGAGCACAAGGTTATTTATTTGGTAAGCCCGTTGAAGCAAAGATTTTTTCTGATCAATTCTTAAAAAGCGGTAAAGGGGCAATTAGCCAACATACACGTATTTCAGTTCTTATTATTGAGGATGACCCTCAATATCAAAATTTATTATTAGAAAGCCTGACTGAGCAATATGACATTCATATTGCGAGTAACATTAAGCAAGCCGGTGAACTTTTGAATAGTGTTCGGCCAGAAATAATTATTGCAGACGTTAATTTACCTGATGGTTCGGGAATTGAATTTTGTAGGTCAAAATTAGAATCAGAAATCATGAACGAGGCGAGCATTATTTTTATTTCTGGCGGCAAAGATTTTAGCAATAAGTTTGAAGCGTATGAGGCGGGGGCGATGGATTATATCGAAAAGCCATTTTCGATTATGGAGTTAATCGCAAAAATTAAGCAAGTCGCAACCTATCAATCTAGAAGAAAAAACCTTGCACAGGGTGTTGATGCAGCGCATAGCATGGCGACCCAGTCATTAAAAGATGCTGCTTATTATGGTGATATCGTACAGTTTTATAAGAATTTATTGCATTGCCGAGATGAACAACAAATTGCGCAAGAGCTATTTCGTTTCATGGAGCAAAAGAACCTGAATACTGCCATTGAATTCAGAAGTAATAATTCATCGAGTAACTTTGACCAACAAAATGGTGTTTGTAGTGCGATCGAAATCAACCTGTTTGAGTTATTACAAAAAAATGGTCGTTTATTTGAATTTGGGAAGCGAATTCTTGTTAATGACAAACATGTTTCGTTTTTAATTAAGAAAATGCCCGATGATGAAGGCGAGCAAGGAAGAATAAGAGATTATATTGCTGTGTTAGCAGAAGGAATGGAGGCAAGATATCGTGATATTTTGCGTCAGAGAGTACTCAATACAGTCATGCAGCAGTTGCAAGTACTGGCTCATAAGCTATTAGAGTCTGTGGAAAAAGATAATAAAGATGAAATTATGGAAACATTTTCATTAGATTTGAAAATGAGCTTTCACGTGCTAGACCTGTCAGATTCTCAAGAACAATATATTGCTCAAATTATTGATGACATGATTAAACGTAAAGATGGGGCTGAACATAGTGTGTCTGACATTGGTAATGAAGTGAATCAAATCTTATCCTTAATGGAAGAATCAATTGAAGCTGTTGAGGAAGCAAACGTTGAATCAACCCATGATGAGATCGGAGATTCTGTCGAACTCTTTTAAGTGATTTTTACATTCTTCAGACACCTTCGCTAAGCTGGTCTACACTAAATGAAATAAAAAAATTTTGGAGTAGTTCTTAGTGACCATAATGACAGGCACCTTTGCAGAGTTAAGCCCCCAAGGGCAAGAAGTAGCAACCTATTTAGAAAAACTGGTTGCTGAAAGAAAAATTGAAGTGCCCATGCTACCTGAGGTTGCTAGTCGTGTTTTGGCTTTATCTAATGACCCTGACTCTGATGCTGCACAACTTGCAACGCTCATACAAGGTGATCAGGCCCTAGCGGGGCATGTCATGCGTATTGCTAATTCTGCTGCGTATACTCCTAATGCCTCCATGGTGTCTTTACAACAAGCAATTGCGCGATTAGGAATGGGGGTAATTACCGAAATATCATTAGTCGCTTCGCTGAATAGTAAAATGTTTAACGCACCTCTCTTTAATGATCGAATTGCTGAGATTTGGGCGCATGCCTTATGTACAGCACTTTGGGGTAAAGAAGTAGCAAGAACGAGCAAAAGAAATGTTGAAGCATCGTTTTTATGCGGTCTATTACATAGTATTGGTCGCCCTGTTGTTCTTCAATCTATTTCGGAATATACCCAAGACAATCAGCTTTCAATCTCGAATGAAGAAGCGCTAGTCTTAGAGCAACTATTTCATGTTGCGTTTGGTGTGGTGGTGGTTGAAAAATGGAGTATGCCGACCATTGTTCAGGAATCTGTTCAGCACTATCAAAATTATGCTGAATCTAAGCATAGTGTAGAGCAAGCGATGGTAATCAACGCTGCAGCACATTTGGCAAGTGAGATGCTTACATCAGCGGAAAGTGACTTCGATGAAGTCTTGAATGGTACTGTATTTGCTGATTTGAATCTTTATGAAGATGATATCGAAACACTTAAACTAAAAGAAGAAACAGTCATTACTGGACTAGAGGCGATGCGAATATGAAGCAATTTGATGTAATCGTCATTGGTAGTGGTCCAGCCGGCCAAAAAGCAGCAGTTCAAGCAGCAAAAGCCGGAAAAACAGTGGCGATTGTAGAGCGTGATCAATGGTTAGGTGGGGCATGTGTGCACCGAGGTACTATTCCAAGTAAAACCCTTCGTGAAAATGCGCTACGTGTGAAAAAAATGCGAGAGAATGCCGCATTATGTAACTTTGAATTAGCGGAAGACACTGAAATGTCTACGTTGATTGATCGATTGCATAAGGTATTAAAAGCGCATGATGGCTTTATGGTTAGTCAGATAGAGCGAAATAATATTGAGCGTATTCATGGCCGAGCAAAATTTACCTCAGATAATGAGATAGAAGTGACAAAAGTACGGGGAGAGCCTGAACAATATCAAGGAAAAAACTTCGTGATTGCTTCAGGCTCAATTCCTTGTAAACCAGAAAATATACCGATTGATCACGAGAACATCTTTGATAGCGATTCGGTTTTGAGCATGCTGTATTTACCAAAAAGCCTGACGGTTCTAGGTGGTGGAGTGATTGCGAGCGAATACGCCTCTATTTTTCAGGCCTTGGGTGTCAAAGTTACGATGATTGATCGATACCCACTGCCATTAGGATTTATGGATGCAGATCTAACTGAAAAGTTTGTACATGCTTTTCAGGAAATGGGTGGGACTTGGTTAGGTGAGAAAAAAGTATCCAGTGTAGTATGGGATGGTTTATCTCAAGTGGTAACAACTTGTGAAGATGGCACGGTTGTAAAATCTGCTAAATTACTATGCGCAGCGGGTCGAGAAGCGAATGTCAAAGATTTAAATCTGGCATCAACAGGCTTAGTGTTAAATGATCACGGTAATATCTCCGTCGATGAGCTATTACAGACCCAAATACCACATATTTATGCCGCGGGTGATGTGATTGGCCCGCCTTCATTAGCTTCAGCCTCGATGGAACAGGGTCGAAGAGCAAGTTGCAATGCACTTGGCATTGGTGTCGGGCCGATGAGTAAGACGATTCCTTCCGGAATTTATGGCATTCCCGAGTTATCTGCTGTCGGGCTCACTGAACAACAAGCAAATAAGCAACATGGCAAAGTAACGATTGGGCGCGCCAACTTTGAAGAAATTTCACGAGGCCAAATTAATGGCATACGTGATGGCATGCTTAAAATTATTTGTGATGAAAATGGAGAAAAGATACTCGGTGTTCAAATTGTTGGTGAAGGTGCGACGGAATTGATTCATATTGGGCAGATGGCGATGCTGTCAAATTCAAATGTTGATATTTTTGTAGAAAGTATTTTTAACTTCCCAACATTAGCTGAGGCTTACCGTGTTGCTGCATTGGCTGTAATTGGTCAACGTGCAAATAATTCAGATAAATATTAAGAATAAAAAATTTTGAGTATTGAGGGGTTACCATGACATTAACGATAAAACAGAAACTGTATTCGATTGCGATTGGCGTTTCATTGACAATCATTGTGATTGTTGGCGTGATGTTTAATGGCTTGCAGGATGTTAATACTTTAGGGCATGCGACTTATGAGCTAGGGGAAACAAAAGCGGACATGTTAATGCTACGTCGTAACGAAAAAGACTTTTTGGCTCGTAAAAACCTTAAATATGTAAAAAAGTTTGATGAGAACGTTAACCACCTACGTGAAGACTTAGACAGCCTTAAGCAGGATTTAATTGAGCAAAATTTAGAAACTGGGAAAGTTGAAGATTTTTGGGTGGGGGTTCAAGACTATCAACAAAAGTTTAATGCCTTAGTTAAGCTGGACCAAATAATTGGCCTCACGCCAAAAACAGGTTTATATGGTGAATTGCGTTCAGTAGTACACAAAGTTGAAGAATTACTGAAAGCGGCGAATGAGCAGTTAATGCTAAAGGATATGCTCATGTTACGCCGTCATGAGAAGGACTTTATGTTACGTCTTGATATGAAATACCCGAAGAAGTTTGATCAAGATCTTGTGGTGATGATTAATAATCTTGATCAGTCTGGCCTGAATAGTGATGCGAAAGAAAAAGTTAGAAATAGTCTGCTTGCGTACCAAGCTAAATTTGAGGAGCTGGTCAACAACTACAAACTAAAAGGCTTAAGCTCAAAAGAAGGATTGATGGGCGAAATGCGTACAGCTATTCATACTAGCGAAAAGGTCTTGAAAGAGCTTAAGTTAGAGTTGCCATTAATAATTGAAGAAGTGCAAAAGTCGAGTACTCGAAATATCTTTATGATTGCAGCCATATTATGGGTCGTGTTGTTAGGCGTTATAATTTATTTAGCGACGGTTATTTCACGCACGATTAATCAGGTGAATACGGATATTTTGGAAATTTCTAAAGAAGGTGACTTATCTCGTCGTATTGAAGAAATTGGAGATGATGAGCTAACATCTGTCGCAAAATGTGTAAATAAGTTGTTGGGTGAATTTCAGCAATTAATCAGTACGGTACGATCGAGTACTCAATTGTTGGATACTGCCGCTACTGAGTTAGAGGGGAGTGCGCGAATCACTGAGCAGGAAATGAAAAAACAGCATTTAGAGACGGAGCAAGCCGGCACAGCGATGAATGAAATGAGTGCGACCGTTCAGGAGGTGGCAACGAGTACGAATAAAGCCTCAGAGCAGGCAGCCAGTGCTGAAAATCTTGCGACACAAGGTCAAAGAGTGGTTCAGGAGGCGAGCGCTACCATTAATCGTTTGGCAGAAACGCTTGGAGAGGGAAGTAACGTGATTGCCCAGCTTGAGAGTGAGACCAATAGTATTGGTAGCATTTTGGATGTGATTCGTGAAATAGCAGATCAAACTAATCTTTTGGCACTTAACGCAGCAATAGAAGCCGCTAGAGCAGGAGAACAAGGCCGTGGTTTTGCGGTGGTGGCAGATGAAGTGCGTAGCCTTGCCAGTAGAACACAGCAATCAACTCAAGAAATTCAGCAAAAGATTGAAACGCTTCAAGAAGAGGCCCACGAAGCTGTACAAGTGATGACACAAGGTCAGGAGCATGGCACCTCGGGTGTTCAGCAAATTAATCAGGTATCGGAGGCTCTGGAAGATATGGTGCAGGCGGTAACCTTAATTAATGATATGAATACACAAATAGCTACGGCGGCTGAAGAGCAGAGTGCTGTAGCGAGTGAGATTGACAAAAATATTACCTTAATTAGAGATTCATCAGACAATGTTTCTACCCATGCACATGATACCGTAAAGCAAAGCTTAAAGGTTACTGAATTAACGGAGACCTTGAATCGTCAAGTCGAGCGTTTTAAGGCCTAGGTATGCTGTAAGATCTAAAACGCGTTATTTTAAGTCGCTGATTAAATAACTTTTTAGACAGTTGAGCTAAGCAGTTGGGATATTGCAGATTTTAGTTTGATATCCAGCTGCTTTTTACCGCTTAATTTGAGCTGCCTCGTACAGGTGGCGATACTCTCCCCATTCAAGATTCTGATACACACAAGTTGTTGCTCCTTTATTGAGAGTGTCTTGATTAAATCCATCGAAAAACAGTTCAGAATAAAAATAAATAAAACTTGAGCGCAATCTTCAAAAGAGCGGTAGTGGTGAGCAAAAGCACTAATGATTTGTATCTCGTGATTAGATTGCCTATTGACAGGCAGCGCTAATGATTTAAGCGCTCCTAATGTTGTGTCTACATCAAGTGTTCGATAGATCGTATTTAAACCAAATATAAAATGCTGCTGGCACTGCTCGTGAGCTTGCTGCATATTTTGTTGTATGCATGTATTTAAGGTGAGTGCCACGATCGCGGATTGAGCACCACTAGCGGCATCTTTGTGGTAGCCAATTCGAAGTAATTGAAAGTCATTCTTACACCAGAAATCATTTAGCAAAGGGGTAAATCCAAAGCTTGCCGATAAATAATCGATTTGATTTGACTGCCCGAGTCTTGCTGCTGCCTTAATGAGCGTAGACCCTAAACCTTGACGGCTCATTGAAGGGTGTACTGCAATGCGCATAATTCGATAAGTTTGATGACTTAAAAAAGCAGGGTTAGCGGTGCAAGATGTGAGTGCTTGTGGAACCAGGTGGCCCTTTGGACGCCTCGTACCTTCGATAATGTTTTGTGCTAAGGCTGAATCATCTATGCCGCCTTCATGAAGTAATAAAACAACCGCTACCACTGTTGAACCGTTTTGTATCAAACCAATATGAAGTTTCGGATCGTCGAGTATCATTCTTATGTCTGAGGGTGACGTTTGGTAGTGAGCGGTTACTAACAAGGCTGTGACTTGCTTTAAAAGATAAGTATCATGATAGAGTGTGTTTTGCGAAACCCATACAACAGCTTGAGAACCTTTGTTCATTAAATCGCTTGAAGGTAGCTTAGGTATCTGTGCATTTAATAATAAGAATTCAAAAATCCAGCGTTCAAGTGGGTCAGCTTCTGCCCAACGAACAGGCTGGTGTATGGTGAGTGATTTCCACTGAGGGGTTAATGTATCAAGAGTATGGCGGAATCGAACATTGAAACCTTGCCCAGTCCCTTCATAACCATGGGTAGTACTTGAAAATACAATTCTTGGGTAGGCTTCTAACATCTGCTTGAGCATGGGAGCAGGAATAGAAGCTGCTTCATCGACAAAAAGAATGTGGCATTCTGGCAGATCAGCGATCAGCGTGTCTGGCGCGAAAAATTCCAAACCAGAAGCACAATCTAAACCTAGGGCATTGATCTCTTGCTGATAGTGATGGAAAGCCGTTTCACAAGCACGTTTGTTGGGGGCGGTAATCACTACTTTTAATGATTGACCTATAATAATGTTCGCTGCAGCGATGCCAAGCGCACTGGTTTTGCCACGCCCGCGATCAGCAAGTACAACTAGAGGACGTTTCCGGTGGCCATTTGCAACTGTTTTGATACCTTCAACTATTTTGCTCTGGTCTGCCGTTAATTGGCCTGAAGCTGTAAGGCTATCGTGCTGTAAAAGGATATTATGTTTCTTAGTTGAGGCTTTCTTTTCTATGGTTATTGGTTGGTTCGTAAGCCCTTGGCGAATTAAGCTCACTTCTGAGTCTGTGTGGATTAAATGTATCATTCTTTGAAGAAAGCGTGTGCCGAAATTTGGTAGTTCCTCGGGGTGACGGCACATTCTTAAGTAATCAGGGTCGGGGTGATCGCTTAGGGTGCTTAGCTCAGGTAAAAGTAAAAAAAGTAAGCTGCCGCCTTTAACTAATCCAGAGGCAGCGCCTAAAGCATCAGGATTTAAACCGCTAAAGCCATTCCAAATCAATCGACATACTTCAGAGCCTAAGTAAGACTTAACCTGTTTCGTTTGTATAGATTCACACACAACACCAAAATCAAGCTTATTATTTATATCTGAATCACTTACAAGCAAAGTGTGGCAGGGCTGAAGCGTAGGTAATACACTAGCCAGCGTTACTTTGGCCCAATGCTCATCGCCAGATAAAACGACTAGATAGCGATGAGCTTTGTGTTGGGCCTGTATTTCAAGTTGCTGTAGTTGTCTTTGCAACTGAGATAGTTGCTCGTTAGTGTTGGCTTGTAAGTCCATGTTCGGTGAAAACTCTTAAGAAAGTGTCAGGTTCAGGACGTACCCTATAGTTATCGGTCTGATCGGTAAAGAGTATGACCCCATTTTGATCGGTTAAAATTGCCGTCGGTAAAACCGTATCAGAATCATAACCTAATACTTCCATACCTTTTGGGGTGCCATGTTTGGCATCAATACCTAATAAGCTTGCGGCTTGATTTAGT
>Ga0105350_10001276_pt1 | contig 16118 bp, 21 predicted proteins | sample EN1Hudsemesocosm_FD_83506 | JGI IMG/M metagenome (GOLD analysis project Ga0105350, IMG submission 83506) | Methane-oxidizing microbial communities from mesocosms in the Hudson Canyon - EN1E Hudson Canyon | ecosystem: Environmental > Aquatic > Marine > Cold seeps | place: Hudson Canyon... | reverse complement strand
ATCCGATGAAAAAGGTTTATAACGTACATACTATTTGGCTACTGATGATAGTGTTAACCTTATCGACATACCTAATGGGTAAACAAGGTTTGAGCGGTATAGCCGTTGTATTGTTTTTATTGTTTACAGCAGTCATTAAGGGGGGGCTTATAATTCGAGACTTTATGGAATTACGAGATGTTTCTTTTCTATGGCGAGCCATTATGTATGGTTGGTTATGGACTATATGTATTGCCATTGCTGTTACTTATATCATTGGTCTATAGAGGTGTAAAAAATGACTGAAAATAAAATTATATTAGAAGCGAACTCCTTCCCTCGGGTGGATATTGATTTCATGAACAATACTCATTTTGATGAGTTAGTGATAGTGCAAGAACTAGGACAGCTGATTGCTGCATATCAACAAAAGGACGAGCCTAGCGACATTGAAACTCAGCAAGTAACAAAAGAATTATTGGACTGGATTGAGCATAGTCGTGCTCATTTCTACCGTGAAAACAGGTTAATGACTGAAGTTGAATTTCCAATGGTTCAGGTACATTACCAAGAGCATGAGCGTGTTTTAGCAGAAATGTTGGCAGTAGCTAACAGCTGGGAAAAGACTAACGATATTGAACCACTTGTGGATTATGTATTTTTTGCTTGGCCAACTTGGTTTAATGCGCATGTTAATACAATGGATTTGATGACCGCACAATTTGCAGTGATGAATGGGTTTAGCCCAAACTCAGCGCCATCTTTAGATGAAGATTCTTAGGATTAAAAATGACTCAAAATAGTGTCGACATTCCTTACTATCAAGATCAGAACAATGAAATTGAATTATTTGAACATGCATATAACAATCAATTACCTTTATTGATTAAAGGGCCAACAGGGTGTGGTAAAACACGCTTTATTGAGCATATGGCAGCAAAATTGGGTAGGCCTCTATATACCATTGCCTGTCATGATGACTTAACGGCAGCTGATTTAGTTGGACGACACTTAATTGGTGATGGTGAAACTTATTGGCATGATGGTCCGCTAACAAAAGCAGTACGTGAAGGTGCAATCTGTTATTTAGATGAAGTCGTAGAGGCACGTAAAGATACAACAGTCGTATTACATCCTTTATCTGATAACCGTCGAATATTGCCAATAGAACGAACTGGTGAAGTGTTACAAGCGCCTTCAGGATTCATGTTGGTGGTGTCTTATAACCCAGGTTATCAAAACTTATTAAAGGGCATGAAACCCTCAACACGCCAACGTTTTGTATCAATGAGGTTTGACTACCCTGATATTGAAACAGAAACGAAAATTATTCAGGCAGAAACAGATATTGATCATGCAACGTCGACGCAGTTAATTGAATTAGCTCATGCATTACGAGTACTAAAAGATCATGATCTTGAAGAGTCAGCATCGACAAGATTATTAGTTTATGCAGCAACATTGATTAAGTCAGGGCTTGATCCTGTCGAAGCATGTCGTGCTGCCATCATCGAACCACTGAGTGATGATGAAGAAACCGTTAATGCATTAATGGAAGTCGTGAAAGCAAAAATGGTCGTGGCATAGGATGAAAAAGTCATCTGATAATACAGCTGCATTTGCAGAAGCTTTTTTTATTGGCAACCTTCTTTTTGTTGGCGTGTTTTATGTGGCTTTGTGGATACTATATTTTTTACGTTACCGATCTGGCTCAATGATAGTTAAAAATCACCTTAGTCAAACATTAATGGCAAGCAGTCTCAGCACTATCATATTTATGGGCTTTAACCTTTATATCTTGCTGACGGATGGTTACGCCTCTTTAACGGCACTATTTTTATTAGAGCTTTATTTTATGTTGATAGTGCCATTATTCTTAGCCGCTGGGATTATGGGCTTTAGCAAGGCAATAAAAGGTCTAGCTTTCAATTATCCATTAATTGGCCAGTTATCTAAATGAGCCAACTCAACTGTAAACATTGTGGTGGTAAGATTGAGGCTGAAGAATCTGCCTGCCAACATTGTGGACTTCCTTTGCCCCCCAATCATGCCAAGCAAAAACAAAGAACTTTTGTTGTATGGTTTGTGATCTTAGTACTATTCTGCCTTTTTATGATGATATGGTTGCCGCCTGATTGGTCGCCATTAGTAAATAGGTAAAGGTGCTGACATGCTAGAGGAATTAGTTGGTTCAACATGGCATCGTTTTATCACGAAACGTGCTGAAATACACTTTCCTGAAGCGATTGTATACCTTGATGATATCCGTCAAACAACGGGTATATTTTTTAGAGCATTAGGTGGTGAAGGCGGCTTACGTGTTGAAAACTCCACGGATTCTGACGTCTATGCCAAGCGAACTATTTTGCAACGTATTGCAGGTGTCGGTGACAAAACACAATATGCGTGGCGTGATGAAGAAACACTAAGGCTACCAGAAAGCATTGCTCTTTTTCCAAGCAAACAACTCAATGTTGATTTGTATTTATGGCTAACTGCATTATCAGTAGTGGAGGTTGAACAGGGTGACTGGATTACTCGAAATCAATTTCGAACTGAAAAGACTTTAGCCATTTGGCCTGGTTTGAAGTCTCGCTATCAAGCACTTGTAGATGCTCATTTAGAACAACGCCCCGATCTTAAAGAGTTAGGCGAACGTGAGGCTAAACAAGAGCAGATTATTTGCAATGCATTACTTAACTCAACAGCTACATTCAAGCTAGAGTATGCAAAAAGGCCACCTCAACCAGTGCCTTTGTGGTTGCACCCATCACCCCCAGAAGAAGAGTTTACAAGTACTAAGCCAGTACAAGATCCGGATATCCCCGAAACAAGTGAAGCGAAGAAAGAGCAAAAGAAACAGCAGAAAAGAAAGCAGGGTAATCGTACTGATATGCCGGAAGGTAATGATGGTTTGATGAGCTTTCGTCTTGAGAGTCTATGGAGCTGGGGGGAGTATAGCAAGGTCGATCGTACTAGTACGGAAGATGATGACGATGATGCTATGCAAACTGCTGAGGATATGGATAATATTACGGTTGCTCAGGATAGTGAAACCACAGCAAGTAAGATCAAATTAGACCTTGACTTGCCAGCTAGTAAATATGATGACATTGTCTTAGGTGAAGGTATTCCAATAGACGAGTGGGATTATAAAAAACAGACTTTTCAGAAAGATCATTGTCGAATTATACCGATGACCGCTCGTGATGCCGAGCCTGCTGATTTACCGGCGAAACTTAAATCTCAAGCTAGAAAAATACGCCGTCAGTTTGAAATTTTACGTCCTCAACGTCATTGGGTCAGCCGGCAAAGCGAAGGTTCTGAATTAGATTTAGAGAACTATATAAACTTTCTTACTGATCGTAAACATGGTCACGTTAATAGTGATACACCTGTTTATCGAGATTGTCGTAATGAAACGCGAGATTTGTCTTGCATGTTATTGGCTGACTTATCCTTGTCGACAGATGCTCACATTAATAATACTTCAAGAGTTGTAGATGTTATCCGTGATTCTTTATATTTATTCTCAGAAGCATTGAGTGTCACCGGTGATCGTTTTGCTTTGCATGGTTTTTCATCACGTAACCGAAGTCATGTTCGCTTTTATAATATTAAAGGTTTTGACGAACCCTATAATGACGATGCGAGAGGGCATATTGATGCTATTAAACCGGGTTACTACACCCGTATGGGGGCGGCCATTCGTTATGCCAGCCAGCTGTTAGAAAAAGAAGCAACAAGTCAAAAACTACTTCTTATCATTACCGATGGTAAACCTAATGATCTCGATAAATATGAAGGTCGTTATGGTATTGAAGATACTAGGCAAGCAATACTCGAAGCTGAGAAAAAAGGTCTGCAACCATTTTGTGTCACGATTGATGAAAAAGCAGAGGATTACCTGCCTTATTTATTTGGTAAAAATGCCTATATTTTGATTAAAAATGCTGCTGAATTGCCAGCAAAATTACCACAACTCTATCTACGGTTGACCAAATAGAGATTATTTAAAGTCTTTTTCTTGCACGAGATATTAAGGATAAAATCAATATTTGTGCTAAATAACATAATGAAGAATCAATAATGTGTTATTTGCCGCATCACTTGACCTAAGTCAATGTGGATAAGACTTTATTGGAGGATACTCCACCTCAAGATTTTAAATAGTTAAAGATTCTTTAATTGGAGAAACGATTGTGGTTAATTTTAAAAAGTTAGGTTTAAGTATAGCGATAGCGGCGTCACTGGTTGCATTTTCTGGGGTATCACTATCTGGTGAAGCTCTAGAGGTTGGTAAGGTTGGAGTGACAGCACAAATACAAGGTTTAGAGCGCGTTACCCAAGAACTAGTCGCTCCTCCATTTTTACCTAAACATGATCAAGTTGCTAAAGGTGGACCTCAGATTGTTGAAATGACAATGGAGATCGTCGAAAAAGAAATGGAAATAGCGCCGGGTGTATTTGTTCAAGCAATGACCTTTGAAGGCACTAATCCTGGTCCAATGATTGTTGCACATGTTAACGATTATGTTGAACTGACACTTAAAAACCCTAAAACTAACACAATGGTACATAACATCGATTTTCATGCTTCTACAGGTGCATTAGGCGGTGGTGGACTGACAAATGTAGCACCAGGCGAGCAAGTTGTATTACGTTTCAAAGCAACCAAAGCTGGTGTATTTGTTTATCATTGTGCACCAGGTGGCATCATGATTCCTTATCATGTTGTTTCTGGAATGAATGGCGCGATCATGATCTTGCCGCGTGAAGGCTTGAAAGATGAAAAAGGTCAATTAGTTACGTACGACAAAGCCTATTACATTGGCGAGCAAGATTGGTATGTGCCACAAGACAAAGATGGAAAATTCAAACGTTATGATGCACCTGTAATAGCGATGGGTGACACAATGGAAGTCATGAAAACATTAACGCCAACGCATCTTACTTTTAACGGTAAGGTCGGTGCGTTGACTGGTGAAAATGCGATGACCGCTAAAGTTGATGAAACAGTATTATTTATTCATTCTCAGGCTAATCGTGATTCACGCGTTCATTTAATTGGTGGGCATGGTGATTTGGTATGGCGTGGTGGTTCATTTAACGATACACCTGCGACTAATCTTGAAACATGGTCTGTTGTAGGTGGTGAAGCTGCTGCTGCATTGTATACCTTCAAACAACCAGGACTTTATGCCTATGTTAACCATAACTTAATCGAAGCGATTATGTTGGGTGCTGCAGCTCATGTAACTGTCGAAGGTGAATGGAATAATGACTTGATGGAACAAGTTCAAAAACCAGGTCCAATTCAGTAACAAGCTTGAGTGAAAAATAGGTTTTAGAAAATAAAATGATGAAATCTATTGTACTAATGTTTCTATGTCTTGTAGGGGCTGTGGCTTCAGTCAGCGCAGCTTCTACAGAAGTAGAGCAACGGGTTGAATATACGACATCACTCAACTCAATGGCTTCTGTAGTAATGAATTGGTATGGGAGCTTAATTGTTAAGGATACTGCGGTATCATTTGCCGAAACTGACAATAGATGGGATGAATTTCGTTCCCATTACCCTACAAATATTAGCCAAATAAAAATTACTAGCTCGGATTTGACAAAACTGGATGACAATTACCAGTATCAGTTTAAAGTCAACTCATTGATAAGCTATAACACAGCCAATGGTGAGCAAGGCCGAATGTTCAATGAAACATTTATCTTTTATGTTCCTTTATTTTCTCTACCCGTTATTAAGCGTGTTTCCATCGACAAGGTTGAAGAGGCTCTGGTGGTAAATGGCTCCGAATTTAATAGGTCTTATTATAAAAGCCGAGAATTTGCCTATAGCTGGCTGGCTTATCTTGATGGTGTTGATATGGCGCCGAGCTTATCAGCATCTCAATGGATAGATAAAGTCGATTACAAAATAAAAATAGGCAATAAAATAATACAAGGCCCCGTGTTGTCTGCACTAGAACAACGCAAACAGTATTTAGCAAAAGGTGGACATTTGCTACGTTCAATTGATGTTAAAAAACAGCAGGATAAGGAGTCTTATCTGTTAATTATTATTGCTGAATGGAAAGGTGTTAATCAAGATGGTAAGTCCGTGTTAGCCAAGGTTCGTCAAGAAATAGAATATAAAATATTGGCGGATAACTCATGGCAAGTTTTATCAATAGACGAACAGCACTTGTTACCTGATATTGCCCCGTGGATAGGATTACTATGTTAAATAAGCTCATCACACTCGCTTTTATTGCTTTATTGGCAAGTTCAAATAATGTTGTTGCAGAAGATGTTGAACTGCCTATATTGAGTGGTATCGGGGGGGAGTTTTCTGCCGTTGATGCTGATGGTGAGGCGATAGAGTTTAGTGACTTTGCAGGTAATGTTGTTGTTATTGCATTTGGATATACCAATTGTGCTGATATTTGTCCTTTTACTCTGGGTTATTTGAAGCGCTTATATTCGGAGTTGACTGTTGATGAACAGCAAAAAATAAAAGTTGTCTTTGTTACGATTGATCCAGAATACGATACACCTGGACACCTGAAGGATTTTATTGGTCATTTTAATAAGGATTTTATCGGTTTATCGGGCTCACAGGAACAAATTGATTATATATTGTCACTTTATCAGGCTAGATATAATAAGCTATCGATTCTCGATGTCCCTACTCAAAACATTCGTCGAGTGAATCCCAAACTATTTGCTGACGATGATGAAGTAAAAGAGGATAAGGCCTCACTTTATAGCCATTCAGTAACATTATACTTAATTGATAAAGAAGGCTTTACACGTAGCCTTGAATATACAGGTACGCCTGTTGGTGATTTTACAGGCAAGATAAGGCAGTTAATTAATGAATAGTCTACGCTGCATGGTTAAGACTTTAATGGCCGTGTTTTTTGTCACACTACTGGCTTTTAGTCATAACAGTTATGCCGATAAGCAAGCTAACATTGAAATCGAAACATTTTGGGTTGTATTACCGCCAAATGTAGCGAGAAGTACTGCTGGCTACGGCATTATTAAAAATACGGGGGATGAACCGGATACCTTACTAGCTATTCGTAGTGATGGTGGTTCGGTGATGCTTCATAAAACAGATATTAAGTCTGGTATGGCTAGAATGCTCCATATGGACAATATGATTATAGAGCCAGGAACAGAACTTGTATTAGAGCCGATGTCATACCACTTAATGTTTACAGATCTTTGCCCAATTATTTTTACGAAAGGAGGGGCTGTAAAGCTCTCTTTCGAGTTCAAACGAGCGGGTATCATTGAGCTCACTGTTCCACTGCGTCCAAGCTGGCAATAACTGTATCGTTAGATCTGCTATGGAGCACCATTTAGACACTTCCAACAAAACTCAAAGGAAGCATCGTTCACTTCCAAGCAATTGCCACAAACCCATTCAAGAGCATTTTCATTACTAAATGAAGCATCTATGGCATCAATTGCCCGATCATAATCAGCATCATCCATTACCCATAATTCTAGCCATGTTTCATGTGGTACCAGATCACCTGCAGCGCCAGCTGCAAACTCATTTTTCAACATAATATTGATACCAGAATTTTCCACAATATTTTGAATATTGTGTACTAAGTAGCGGTTTTCATTAGTATATATTAGTTTCAAGTGTAGTTTTGTTCACCTATTTTCGAGATGCTTTTCGCTCTTCTATTTTACTGATGATTTGTTGTTTTTGTTCAGTTGTTGTATTTATTTTACTCCACAGCATAATTTCATCAATACTGCGAAAACAACCTAGACAAATGTCCTCTGTATCAAGACAGCAGTTGCGTACACAAGGTGATTTAATTTCTAACATGGGTGGACGATAGCACATTCAAAAGATAATAAAATTCGAGTTATCACTCATTGACCAAGATATATGACGTAAAATTAGATATTTTGTGAACTATTAGTATTTTTTTCAGCTATCCACTGCGACATGTATTTTGTGCTCATCATTGAATGATGTTTAAGCATCGCTCCGGTAAAGTTATCTAAACGATGTTGTTCTAAAGACTGCTCAACCATAGTTATTGTTGATATTAACTGGACACCTAATTGTTTGCCATCATATCGAGTGTTTAATAGTGTGTGGGCATGTTGTTGAGCATTAAGCCAATCTTGTTCATTGTTATATAAACGAACTGCCGCATCAACAAACTCATTAATGTCGTCAGCTACTGTTCCTGGCCAAGCTTCTTGATCGTGCATACCTTCACTACCAACTGAAGAAGTAATGCTCGGTGTTTGCATAATCATAGCATCTAATAACTTGCCCTTAATGCCAGCACCAAAACGGATGGGGGCTAGACATAGACGAGATTGTTCCATCACTGCAAAGGCATCTTCAGCCCAACCCTTAATCAAAAACCCTGTTTTTGGATTATTTAATGCTGTTGCCTTGGGTGGTGGATAAGACCCATAAATATGACATTCGACATCAGGGATTCTTTTGCGAATCAATGGCCATATCTTTTGCAGATATAACACCACATCCCAATTAGGTGCATGACGGAAATTACCAATTGTCATGAAGTGTTGTCGCTCACTGAACGACAAAGTCTTTTCTGGAAGCTTGTCTAAATCAACCATGAAAGGTAAATGGTGAAGTAGGCTCGGATCAACCTTAAAAGTATTAATTAATAAATCTATTTCAAAACTAGAGATAATTAAGGAGATATCACACCGTAAGATCGCAGCAATTTCGCGTTTAGCAATATCACTAAACAAATCTTCTTGTGTCATTTCACGATCAGCTTTATGAGCTTGGTGACGCGCATGACGTAAGCACTGCAGATCTTCAGTATCTAATATTTTAACTGCATCAGGACAATTCTTTTCGACACGCCAACCAAATTGCTCTTCCATCATGAAACGGTCAAATAAGACGATATCTGGCTGATATTTGGCAATATAACGATCAAAACTGTCGCAATTAAGGGCTATGCTTTGGCTAGAAATACCTTCGCTGGCCAAATGAATCATGTGTTCAGTGGGCTGAGAAGGCGTTGCAAATTCTACTTGCCAGTTTTGTTGTCTAAATAGGCGTAAAATTGACATCATATGACTACCGGCAGCAGATGAATTTGGCTCGGGCCAAACATAGCCGATTACTAATACTTTTTTCAATTAATTAAACCCATCTTAAACGATAAACTAGACTATGCCTGAGCAAGAAAATCATTTTACCTCATTTAAAGAGTCTATAGATTTATATGACTTGCCTAAGCGGTTTACTTTTCCATTTTATTATCAGCCTCACCCCTTGTGTTTATTGGCAGTAAAACAGCTGCAAGAATATCTTGAAACGCAGCAGGACTGGCAACATGATTTCGGCCTTGCAGGTGAATCAGAAACTGCTGTTGGTAAAATGTTTGGTGTTTTATTAGTACAAAATAAACAAGGTGATATTGGCTATTTATCAGCATTTTCAGGCAAAGTAGCTGATAGTAATCATCTCTCTCACTTCGTTCCTCCAGTGTTTGATATGCTAGAACAAGGTGGTTTTTTTAGAACGGGACAGGATGAATTAACACTATTCAGTGAACAAATTAAATGCTTAGAGAGTAACCCTAAGATTGCAGAATATGCACAAATACTATCAGTAGAAGTAGAGTCTTCAGCGAAACAAATACAAGATCATAGAGCCGGCATGATAATTGGGCGAAAAGATAGAAAAGAAAGACGAACACTAGCTGAAGCGACATTGGATAAAGATGATTTCTTAAAAGTTAAGGAAACACTGAGTAAAGAAAGTATTCAACAAAAGAATAAACTAAGAGATTTAACATTTTATTGGGATGAGAGAATTCAAATCGCAACAGATAAGCTCCATTCTATTACTAATGAAATCACAGCCTTAAAAAAACAACGCAAAGACTTTTCACATTCTTTGCAGCAGCAACTATTTGATAGTTATCGTTTCTTGAATAAAGAAGGTGATTATAAAAACTTACGAGATATGTTCAAGGATACACCACAACAAGTTCCGCCAGCAGGAGCAGGGGAGTGTGCTGCTCCTAAGCTTTTGAACTATGCGTTTAACAATGGTTTTAAACCACTTGCTATGGCAGAGTTCTGGTGGGGGGGATCTCCTAAGTCAGAAATCAGAAAACACCAACAGTTCTACGCGGCTTGCCTAGGGAAATGTGAGCCAATCTTAAGACATATGCTAGAAGGCATTAAGCTTGATGATAACCCCCTATTAAATAATCCTGCTGAAGGTAAAACAATTGATATCGTTTATCAAGATGATGTCATGGTGATAATTAATAAACCTGCAGAGTTTTTATCTGTTCCGGGTAAGAATATTGAAGACTCTGTATACCTAAGAATGAAACAAAGTTTCCCAAATGCAACGGGGCCTTTAATCGTACATCGATTGGACATGTCGACATCAGGTCTAATGGTGATTGCCTTAAACAAAGACGTGCATAAAAAGCTACAAAAACAATTCATTAATCGCACAGTAAAAAAACGTTACGTTGCCTTATTGGAGGGTTTATTAAAGCAACAAGAAGGGCTTATCGACTTACCATTACGTGTTGATCTAGATGATAGACCAAGGCAGCTTGTTTGTTATGAATATGGCAAGGCGGCTAAGACAAAGTGGCAAGTTATCGAACAAAAAAACAATCAAAGCAAAGTATATTTTTATCCTATAACTGGCAGAACACACCAGCTTAGAGTTCACTCAGCACATATTAAAGGCTTAAACACCCCAATTGTTGGAGATGATCTTTATGGGAAAAAATCCAACCGTCTGCATTTACATGCTGAAACGCTAGAATTAACTCATCCTATTACAAGAGAGCTAATGTTATTTCAGATTGAGGCCGATTTTTAAAAAAACTAATGAACTTAAGGATTAAGGAGTCATTAGGTCAAGATCATCTCACCTGAATAATTCTTACGAATATGCTGTTCGGTTTTGTCTTCAGTTCCAAGTGTGCAATTCAAATGAAAATGAGTACTCTTGATCAGCTACGATAAATGGTTTCAATTAAGTGGTAACCAAATTTAGTTTTTACCGGCCCATGAACTGTCAGCACAGGTTTTTTAAAAACAACATTATCAAATGCTTTTAACATTTTTCCGGGGCCAAACTCACCGAGTTCTCCACCATTTTTTGCTGATGATTTACAGAGTGAATGTTTTTTAGCGAGCAGAGCAAAGTCTTTGCCATTAGCTAACTGTTTCTTGATAGCCTCTGCTTCTTCTTTGGTCTTCACTAAAATATGTCGTGCACATGCTCTTGCCATTTTTAATGTCCCAGCTTTATATTAAGATAACGATAGTGCTATTTTACACACTTCTACTTAATATAGATCTGAGGTCTTAGCGGCTTAAAGCTTATGGCTAACCATACTGTTTGCAAGTTCATTAAGCTCAACAATAGATAAACCTTGAATGTCTGATTTGAAATCTAAGTCGATAATTTTCTGCAATGTGTTACGAGAGTCATGATCATGTGCAGCTTGTTTAAAGTGACGATCTTCAGATGCTACGGTATTTTTAATTTGGTAGTGTCTAAAGCCGATAATGTCATTTATCATTGCTGTTTGACCATTATTTTTTGAACGATAAATAAGTGCTGCAAAAGCATCGGATAGGTTTTCATTAATAATGACGGGGTTATTGTTAGATATGCAGTGTTTGCTTTCGTGATATAAAATGAATTCACTGACATCATTAAGGTTGTAATCCTTGTCACCATAGTTCATTGACATGTTTACGCCACCCACTTCCCATGTCACATGCCAGTCTGTATTTGGATGAGAAATAACGCAGTTCATGGTATCTTCGCCATCACGATCCGTAACTCTAATATTAGAGAGTGATTTTGGGCCACTATCACCAGCAAAAGCCGCATAGAATGCTTGTTGATATTTCACAGTATTATCTTTGCCCATTTGATGTGTCCATTCATCAAAATCAGATGGAGAAAGAATACCTCCACTAATAATCCTTACTTTTACACCAGACAAAACATTTCTAAGCTCAGAATTAATTCTTTGCGATAGCGTAAATGGTGTGTCGAAAATATAAGGAGGTAAACCAAATGAGGATGTGTGATTCAGCTTATTTATAAGGGAAGATGAACTAGCAGAAAAAGAGGGCGGCTTAGCATAAGCAGTATTGAATATGGCGCTAGTAAAAAGGAATATACCAATAAGATATAGAGATATAAGTTCTTTATATACACGGTTTTTTGATTCGGGCACGAAGCCGAATACATCATCCTTGATGTCCATCTTTGCAATCCTTTGCGTTATTGAACTTCAGTATAGTGTTTTTAATTAACGGGTGTAAATAGATTTAAAAATGTTTTTTTGTTAAATAGAATAACCGTACTTATGGTCACTTTAAAAATAAATGGGAATGTTAGGCTTTATCACTACTAGCGAGACAGGTTGATGAATTAACTTACTTTCCCAATTGCACAGCTAACGACGGACTTAGCCTTACTTTTTAAGGCTGTAATACCTTCAACAGAACCTTGCTCCGGATAACCCATTGCGAGGAGTGACTCTACATAAGGTGAACGTACTGCTTCGCCTTCAGTTTCAATCGTGATTATTTGTTCATCAATAGAAACATCAACGCTTTGGACTCCGCCTAATGCCATTAATTTTTTTGTAATGGTATTAGCACAACCAGAGCAACGGATATTTTCAACTTTAATACGTATTTTCATGTGAGGAATCTCATTTTTTTTCAATATGGAGTATGATAAATCCTTCTAAGCATTTACAGGCAAAGTGGCTGATCGTAACCATCTTGTACACTGCGCCACTAGTATTTGAATTGTTAGAAGAATGCGCCTTCATCAGAACAGGTTTATAACAAGTTTGCACTATTTAACGTTTAGAAAGTATCCCTAATATTTCAGACATTGAGGACAATAATATGCAGTATAAAATAAGTCTTATTGTAGCTCTAATATTAATCTCACCAAGTCATGCAGCTGATATGGAGCGCTCAACAATGACGAGTTGTGCGTATCAAGCTGGAACTGCCCGCGAAATTCAAACGATCAGGCAAACAGAAGGGGATGATTGGTCAGCGTTTGAACAAAAAGTTAATAAAATCTATAAAGATGGCCAAGGTCGAACCGATCTACTTGCTATAGCAAAAAATGTTTATCAACAGCCAATAAAAACACCACTAAGCAAAGTGTATGATATGACTTTTAATGCCTGTGTTAAGTTGACGGAAGGGACTGCTGATTCAGCCTAAACAGCTTACATTTCAGCAATAGCAATAACATCCGGTTCACATTGTATTCTCATCAATGTTTCATCACTAATATTGGCATAAAAACTATTGTTTCTAGGAAATGAGGAAAAAATAGTGATATCTTCGTATTTTTCAACAAACTCAATTTCAATATCCCCAGTTTTTACTGTCTCATCAATATATACAATAAAACCAGGTACGGGTTGATTATCATCAGCAGAGACAAGTACGGGGTTATCACAAGGAAAAAACTCCGTAGTTGAGGCTGAGCTATTATCACTGTCAGAGCATCCTGCTAGGGCAACAAATAGGCCTAAGACTGTGAGTGTGGAAAATATGCTTTTCAATTCATGTCCTTAAAATTAACATTATAAGCTAGATTGATTTTACACCATTTAATTCTAAGAGTTTTGTTAATGATTCTAACTGGCTCAAGTATTTGAAAATTGGACTGTTTTTGAATTAAAATTATTGAACCAACCCAATATTGAGTTGCTTCAATAATTAACACTTACGTGATTAACGTAATGTTCTGCCAAATAAATTAAGTGCTAATTGATAGCCTAAGAGGGCTGTTTGGGCATCGTAACGGCCACCATCACCTTCATCACGCATAAATGCATGCCCAGCATTGAATTCATGCCATGTGAATGTAATATCCGTTTGGTTTAATTCTGTATAAATCTTAGCAAGACCTTCAGCAGGTATATGGTTATCTTGCTTGCCCCAAATCATACATAACTCACCTTTAATATCATCAAGGCGTTCCATGCTGTGCTGACCTGGTTTGTTAGGAATAACTTGGATATGTAAATCAGTCCCGTAAAAACACGCAGCACCTTTAACTTCTGGATGCAGTGCAGCACGAAATGCCAAATGACCACCAATACAATAACCCATGGCACCGATATGACCATTGCTCCAGTCTTGTTGTTTTGCAAACTCGATTAATGCCACATTGTCAGTATCATAGCCTTGCACATCTTTAGCATGCTTATCTGCATTACCTTTCTCACGACCGGCATCGTCATAACCCAATACCGTACCAATCGGATTAAGCTCATGAAATACTTCAGGCACCAATACAGCATAACCATGACTAGCAATCAATTTTGCCGCACGTTCAATAGGACCCGTTTGTTGAAAAATTTCTGAATAAAACAAAACAGTGGGGAAACTACCCTCAACATCTGGGCGGTGAATATAAGTACGCATTACACCTGTTGGCGTATCAATATCGGCAAAATGACTTTGAATGTTCATGTATGGCTCATTTAATTGGTTGTGGAGATTGAATAATAAGGAGTCATTGTACAATGATTCATGCTATTCATCATTTTTGAATGTAACAAATTTCTTGTTGAAGTGTCGGTATAGTTATTCCATAAATATTTAGATTATCGGAGAATACCATGGCATATTTAGGAATTATTTTATTACTATTTTCAGAAGTGGCATTTTCACTTGAATTTGCGAGTAATTCAAACAAATCAAACGTAATAGAATTATATACCTCGGAAGGGTGTAGTAGTTGTCCACCTGCCGACAAATGGTTATCTCATTGGGCAAATAATCCCAGACTTTTTAAAGACATTATTCCGATGGCATTTCATGTTGATTATTGGGACGACTTAGGTTGGAAGGATCCTTGGGCAAGCCCAGCCTTTTCATACCGACAAAGACAATTAGAAAAGCAGGGTTTACTATCACAAGTTTATACACCAGCTATTTTACTTACGAGTCAGGAGTGGCGAACTTGGCGAAAGCATAAGCAACTCCCCAATATAAAACCAGTTAAAGCGGGCCTATTATCAGCAAAAATTAATGATAGCGAGCTAGTGGTAATGTATTCTGTAGAAGGCGAATATGAATTGAATATTGCCTATTTAGGTATGGGGTTAGTGAGCAATATTATGGCTGGTGAAAATCGTTCTCGTGAATTGCACCATGATTTTGTTGTTTTGGAACACTTTAAGCAAACAGGGAAGCTAATGTGGAATGTCGATTTACCTGCTCTTCCTAAGAGAGGTCAAAAACAGACTGCGATCAGTGTTTGGTTAACAAAAGTAAACTCATTAGAAATTGAGCAAGCTGCTGCGGCATTTATAAATTAGTTTCTAGATGTATCAATCGAGTCAGATCTTATTGATTGATTCAGAACGGCTTTGTTAGGCAATCCGTAACTCTTTTAAAGAGGAAAATGCATTCCCCTCAGTGATCTCTGGGTTAATAGCCAACTCAAGAATAGAGACTGCTGGAAGTTCTACCTGATAATCCTCAATTTGACTGATTGCACCTTCAGGGCTGAAGTTCCACTGCTGTCTTATGATTTCTTGGTACGATTCACCACCGTCTGGAGACCAGCGTAAAACCTATTCCTGTGTACGTTCAATCTCTAACTCTTCAAATTTCAATCTGATCCATTGGATCTTCTGAGGATTGTCGAAGACAAGTCTAATTACCTGTTTACCTTTAACTGAGGCACGCCAACCTGAAACTTTATCTAGTAACAGTGCTGACTCAATTGGAAATGTTGCTTCTTCAGAAGTAACTTCAACGATCGCAATTTTCTCGATATCCAACCATTTCTGATCAGAATCAACTTTTTGTTTGTCGTCTGAATTGATAATTCTTTTACGCATTGGTATGCCTTCTATATTGAAACTAGTTCGATAAATACTATTAATCTTTTAATTCAGTCTACCTCATTTTATCGTGCCCGCTACGTTATTTATTTCAGGCTGTATTGTCGGCTTCTAATGCTAGTTTTTCTCTTTCAGCTTTTGATATATATTTGTCTTTTTTACTATTTTGTAGGCGCTTTTCAGGGTTTCTTAACTTGTTTTTGTGTAGTTGAATTAACTTTT
>Ga0105350_10001274_pt1 | contig 16136 bp, 12 predicted proteins | sample EN1Hudsemesocosm_FD_83506 | JGI IMG/M metagenome (GOLD analysis project Ga0105350, IMG submission 83506) | Methane-oxidizing microbial communities from mesocosms in the Hudson Canyon - EN1E Hudson Canyon | ecosystem: Environmental > Aquatic > Marine > Cold seeps | place: Hudson Canyon... | reverse complement strand
TCATTCGAAAGGATATGAAGCAATGTAAGTTATTCCATATGATGATTTTTTGAGAAAAGTAACTTGTCTTACTATAAAGTTGGTATCTAAGAAATGGACGGTGCGGTAATAAAAGGAAAGCGGCTTTGAATCGATTTATGATTGAATTCTAATACGGTATGTTATCGGACTTTATGTAAAGAAGGCCGTTGCACAAAATTTTTACAAGGTCTATAAATATAAAAAAGGGTGTTGATACTAATCAACACCCTTTTTTCTTTATATTATTCGATTACTCAATTACTTTTTCTTACGACGTAACCAAAGTGATGGAAGTAATAAAAGTGATACCCAACCAAATGAACCACCAGAGATGTCTTCTTTAGGCTTAGGTATTGTTGGCATAGGTTGTTCTGATGCTTCATCCGCTAGGTTATTAATGCTAACCATAACAGTTTCAACTTCAGAAACATTACCAACACTATCTATTGCTGTGACTTCTAATTCAATAGAAGTAAGACCCGCATCGTAATCAAGTAATGTAGAGTCAGCAACTTTAATTGTTCCATCTCTATCCATCATTACAGCAACAGATGATGATGATTGAATAAAGTACTCAGAAACTGGGCTTGTATATAAGTCAGGGTCAGTTGCCATTACCATACCTATTACTGTACCGTTTGCAGTATTTTCATCTACAGAGAACATTTGTCCTTCAGTTACTGTTGGAGCAACGCCTGCTTCTTGCATTGGCGCAGCTACTAATGCTTGTGAACCAGAGTCAGATAGCATAACAAAATCGTCGCCACTCATTAGTAGTTGTGCTCTTTCGCCAACCGCTAAAGTTTCAACTTCAGCGCCTTCATCATCAACTAACATCGTTAGCTCATTTGAAATTGCAAAATCAACACCAGTTACGGTTGCTGTATCAATACCTACACCTGGAACCCACTCCCATTGAGACTCACCAATACGGAATGTAACCGTTGCATCAACGTTGCCTAAATCTGCAGCAGTTAAACCAATTTCTTCGATACAGGTTTGTAACGTTGTAAAGTTGTTACCTGAAGTAAAATACAAGTTACCAATATATCCTCCTCCAAGATGTCCATATGTATATGTAACAGTTTCACCTGGCGCATCATAACCAAATGCATCTAACGGAAGAGCCTGTGTTGTGTGATCATAAATACCATCACTATCAACATCAATATCAGCGAAAAAGCCACCAATATTTGTCGATACAAAACCGCTTGCCATTGTAAATGTAGTGAAGATTGAGTAACCCGATGCACAGAAACCAGTAGGTACTTCAAGGACTTCAATAGACCCCGCTTGGAAATCTAAATAAGGACTATCGCCTACTTCATCTTCAACGGTTAATGGAACAGCAAAAGATTCTAAATCAACAACACCATTATTGGTGACATAACGTTTTACGCCTTCATCAGTAATAACTGCAGCTACTTCAGCAGAAGCTGAAGCTTTAGGCAATAAATGATAAACGATATGGAAACTCTCATCACCATCAGTAAACATTAATGCACCATCAAACTCTAAAGTCGTTAGATGATCACTACCTGAAGTTGAAGCAAGTTGCTCGGAATCTAAAGTCCACTCTTGCAACTTAGCAGGATCAACAGCCAATGTTACGTCAAAGTCCATAGATCCGCCAGCAGGCACTGTTACAGAAGATGGGTAGTTAAAGCTAACTGCACCTGTTTCTGTATCATCCATGTAACGTTCATCTAAAGAAAGTGAATATGTCTTAGCACTTGATGAAAAGTTCTTAATGGTAACTGTTTTAGTTACTTCGTCACTCGCAGATAAGTTCATCAAGCCATAAGCAAGAGCAGCTTGTTTAGTATCTTTATCCCATGCAGCAACAGGCAACATTGATGCTTTTTCAACATCAACTAAACCAGCACCAATATAGCTAATAGGCGCTAAAGCAGCATCAGGATTAAGTGTACGTGCTTCCATAGTAACATCAAGATTAGCTGAGTTCATTAAGGTTGCTTTAAGCTCAAGTGCAGTACGATTTGGTAATGCCTCTTTAAGCAGTGCCATTGCACCAGCAGTCATAGGGCTTGAGAATGAAGTACCGCTAATAGGTGATGTTAGTTCGCCGCCACCAGGGTATGCAGTTTCGATAGCAACACCAGGTGCCGTAATTTCAGGTTTCAACCAACCGTCAGACGATGGGCCACGTGAAGTAAATGAAGCAATTGCACCTGGAGTTTTAACTAGTTCAGAAGAAAAAGTATATGCATCGGCACTAGCTAATGCATCTTTAATTATTTGACCATCTTCCATTGAAATACCAACAGAAGGAATCGCGACAGCATCATCAGCACCGCCTAGTCCTGGGGCGCCGCCGCCAGCAACGTTATTAACGATAATTACAGATTTAGCACCTCTGGTCTGAGCATTTATCACTTTGCTAGTGAATGAACAGGCACCGCGATCGATAAGAACGATCATATCAGTAAAATCTAAAGCTTCATCAAAAGCTTCACAACCATTTTGATTAGCTTCAGGGTAAACTAGTGAAGAGGTTTCATCGACAAATACTAATTCTGCAGGGCCGAAACTAGCTGCAGCAGTTAAAATAGTTGAATCATTAAATAAGTAAGCTGAACTTTCAACTGTTGGGTGAGTCATTGCACCAACAGACATAACACTCTTAGTTGTGCTCGGACCACCGACAATAAATGGTGTAGCACCATCGTTACCTGCTGAGATTGCAGATATTACACCTAATAAGGCAGCTTTATCTAACAACTCTTGCACTGCACCGCCATTAGTTGTACCAAAGTTACCACCGAGTGACATATTTATAACATCTACACGGTCTGCAATATCACCGTCACCATTTGGATCCATTGCGGCTTCTAGAGCCATTAATTGTGCAATACCAGGACAACCACTATTACATACTGAGTATACGTATAATTCAGCATCTGGAGCTAAGCCAAGTACCGAGTGAGATACGTGAGTACCATGGCTTGTGCCAAAATCAATAGGATCAGGATCTCCATTAACGAAATCATAACCGCCGATAACTTTACCTTGCGGCCAAACTGGTGTATCGGTAACGTCTGCTGTTGCTTCATCATAAGCTTCAACTGTTCCCGCGCCACCCATAGCTGCATGAGTATAATCAACACCTGTATCTAATACAGCTACTCTTATGCCTTTACCTGATGCAACTCCGCTAGTTACAAGCGCTGTACCTTTCATGTATTCAGCACTGTCTACCACATCAAGTTCATAATCATAAATAGGTAAAATATCTAATACTGAAGCATTACCCAATAATGAAGTTAATAGTTTGCCTTCAGCTTTTACAATAATACCGTTTGTTAGATTTTTTGTTTGAGCGACAATTTGAATATCACTTGATAAAGCCTGAATAGCTGAAATCACACTTGTTTGAGTTTTATTGATATTAAGAGCAGCTTGTGTAGAAGCTGTTCTTGATAGCTTACCATTAACAGCACTTTCAGCTAAAGATGGAGCGCTTAACTTAACTAACCACGCACTTGGCGTGTTGATGTTTTTATCGAAATCAACAGAACCTATCTTAGTAGTAACAGGCGCTTGATTAGTGAAATTGTATTTCTGATACTTGTCAGCGGCGAAAGCTGAGACTGATAAGCTTGATGTAATAGCAAGCGCTAAGATTGTTTTATTTAACATGGTTTTCCCTAGATATAAGTTTATTAATTACTAATTATTATGTTAATTTATTGTAGTTTAGAGTCGTTAATATATTGACATATATTTAACTTGTCTAGCCTAATGTTTTAGTTTTTGGATTTTAGTTTGCTGTTACGTACAATTATCTATACATTTTCGTAAAAAGTGCCGGCAATAATATTAATAATGAGAAGTAAAAGTTTACAATGATCAAGGAAGTAAGTGACTTTTAGGGACTAATCAACGCTCATGAGAAATATTTACTTAATTTATTTAAGAATTAATTCATAGTAGAATCATATAAATAATAAAACTGACAGTAACTCACGAAGAAGCATTAGAAACGCAAAACAAAAATAATTTGGTAAACGTGGAAGTGGGCATATTTAAATTAATGGTATTTAAGCGCTACAAATATGTGAAATAAATGATTATCCCGCACAACTTTCGTTATAAGAAATCTAAATATGTCTCTCATAAGTTAGAGAAACAAAGTCGTATTTATTTTGTATTAGAAGGAACCAAATCAACATTATTGCCTAGTAAGCTTTTATTATTTATCGTTCAAGTTTATCAAGCCCAGATAAGCAAGAAAAAATCTGGCTTGATAATCAAAGATTGCAGTCAATCACTATTTTACTAAACAACAGATACCAACCCTGCTAAATTAATGACCACTTTCAGATTGTAAAACCCAATTTCAAACGGTTGTGGTTCTGGTTTGCGAAGTAGGTTACATAAAAGTTTCCAAGCTTTTTTCATCAAATTTATAAGTTGTTAAGCAATAATCGCACGTCATCGATACGCAACCTTGCTCTTCAATAATACTTTTCAATTCGCTAGGTGCAACTTGAGCAATAGCCGTTAAGCATTTTTCTTCAGAACAGCTACATTGATAACTTATCGATTGAGGATCAAATAAACGAACATCTTCTTGGTGATACAAGCGGTAAAGTAAAGTTTCAGCGTCTAAGGTGAAAATTTCATCGGCTTTTATGGTATTTGTTAACTGGCATAAGTGTTCAAAGTCGCTTTGCTGTTTTTCTTTGTCATCACCATCAGGCAGAAGCTGTATTAAACTTCCAGCTACTTGAGTATTGTCTGCCTTACTAAATAACCATATTTTTGTCGGTATCTGTTCTGAAACCTCAAAGTAGTGTCCTAAACAATCTGCTAAATTATCTTCATCAAGCGCAACAACACCTTGGTAAGCTTCACCTTTTTCAGGACGAATTGTTATTACCATTGTACCTTTACCAATTAAATCTTTTAAGCAATCGCCCTCAGTTGGTTCAGTTAAACGGGCGATACCACGCATGTTTTGATTATGATCACCGTTAACTGACATGTAGCCAATAGGTCCATCGCCTTGTAGTTGAACAGTAATTTCGCCTTGAAATTTTAAAGTAGCAGTCAGTAAACAAGTTGCTGCAACCAATTCACCTAACAGCGTTTGAACGCCCGAAGGATAATTGTGTAAGTCCATTATTTCTTGATAAGTTTTGGTTAATTGCACCAGCTCTCCACGAGCATGTTTACCATCAAATAAGTAGCGATTTAACACATCAGTTTTAACAGTCACAGTTACATCCTTTCTTTAAATTGTATAAGTTTTCGACGTTGTTTTTTGTCAGGCTTAGTATCACTAGCTGGGCTGAGTAAAGTACCTTGTTTTCGTGCAAAGGCATTCTTCTCTCGCGTAGCAATACTGTTTTCTGTTTCTTGGAAAAGTGTTTGAGCAAAGTTTGCATCTCTGCGTTTATCGGCAAGCGCAATTACAATGACTTCTTTTTCTTCATAACTTTGGCGAAGCATTATTTTATCGCCAAGAAATACTGCTTTTCCTGATTTTGTACGTTGACCATTATAGAACACTTTACCGCCATCGATCATTTGTTTGGCAATAGCGCGAGTTTTATAAAAACGAGCAGCCCATAACCATTTGTCGAGGCGAATTGAGGTGTTCTCTGTTGGAGGCTGACTTTGTTTCATTTGTTTGTCAAATTCCTATAAATATGTGTCGCGGCGAAAATATCATAATTTATTATAATGTCTAGTTATTTAAAGGCACAAACAACAGCAATGGCAATTTTAGTTTGCATATTCAGAGTCTAAATTGTTAATAAATATTAACAATTACCACTCTCCTCTTGTTGATAGTGCTTAGCTCAAGTATTATCAGTTGATAATAATAATATTCAACTTAAATCTTTATAAAGATAACCATGCAATTACCTTCAAATTTTTCCAGTACAGTCGACTTTTTTTCACAATTACCTCAGCAAAAAATAGCTAAGGTAATCAGTGCACTTTTGTTAGTTTATATTGCTTATGTTCTTGCACAAATTACTTGGTTTATTGCACCTAGTGGGCAATATCATGCATCTTCGAATGTTACGGTTAAAGTCGCAACGCAAAATACTGAAACAGCTAAAATTAGTCTAGCAAGCTTAAAAACATTGAACTTATTTGGTTCGTATACAGACATAATAGAAGAAATTGAAACGACTGAAATAGAAAATGCACCTGAAACACAATTAAATTTAATATTAGCAGGTGTTGCAGCTAGTGATGATAAAATGACTTCTGCAGCCGTTATCGAAAACTCAGGGAACCAAGACACTTATAGTCCAGGGGAAACGATTACCGGAACACGTGTAGTACTTGATAGTGTGTTTCGAGATAGAGTCATATTGAAAAATGGAGGGAAACTTGAAACTCTTATGCTTGACGGCTTTGACTATAATGAAAAAACTAAAATTACTCAGCCTAAAACAAAAAGTAGATCGTCGCTGACTAATAAAAAAAGAGAAAAGATAAATAACAAAACAACTTCACCTAATGTGGTTGATCAAAGAACAAACAAGATGCTCAGTAGCAGTGCTAAGTCATTAAAAGAAGATATAAATAAAGATCCAAGTAAAATTACAGATTATTTGAAAATATCACCGAAGCGTAAAGATGGCAAAGTAGTTGGCTATCGCTTAATGCCAGGTAAAAATGCTGAATTTTTTCAAAGTTCAGGTTTAAAGTCAGGTGATGTAGCTATTCAAATGAATGGATATGATTTAACTGCACCGAGTGAAGCAGCACAAGCGCTTTCAGCGCTGAAACAAGACAAAGAAGTATCGTTATTAATTGATCGAAATGGCGAATTGAACGAAATATTATTTAGTATTGGCGGCTAACGTCTTTACTTACAAAATTGAGAATTAAGTTATGATGAATTTATCCATGCGCAAAAATATGAGCGCACCTTGGTATAAACGTATGTTAGCAACAGGTTTAACTGTTGTTATGATGAATACCTTGTTATTCAGTGCTAATACAAGTGCTGCTAAGTATTCTCCAAATTTCAAAGGCACTGAAATTGCTGAATTCATTAATATAGTGGGTAAAAATCTCAAAAAGACGATGATTGTTGATCCAAATGTTCGAGGCAAAGTAAACCTCCGTACACAAGATGAGCTAACAGAAAAACAGTATTACCAAGTTTTTCTCAATGTACTTGAAGTTTATGGTTTTGCTGCGGTTGAAATGGATAATAATGTAGTAAAAATTATCCGTAATAAAGATGCCAAAACCTCCTCAATTCCTGTTGTCGGTGATGAAAATCCAGGAGTAGGCGATGAAATGGTTACGCGTGTTGTTGAAGTTAAAAATGTAACCGTACGAGAATTAACACCATTACTTCGCCAGCTTTCAGATCAAGCCGGCGGTGGCAATGTAGTAAATTATGACCCAGCAAACGTCATTATGCTTACGGGCACTGCAGCAGTTGTAAATCGTTTAGTAAAAATTATCGAACGCGTCGACAAAGCGGGTGACCAAGACGTACAAATAATAAAGTTAAAGTATGCATCAGCAGCCGAAATGGTTCGTATTGTTGAGGCGATGAATAAATCAAGTGGCGGTAAAGCTGGAACACCAACATTTCTTATTCCGAAAATAGTTGCAGATGAGCGAACTAATAGTGTGATAGTCAGCGGTGAGTCTCAAGCTCGAGCACGCATTGGAAAGTTGATTTCACGATTAGATAGTGAGTTAGAAACAAACGGCAACACACGTGTTTACTATTTGAAGTATTCAAAAGCTGAAGATTTAGTCAAGGTTTTAGAAGGCGTTAGTAAGTCTATAGAAGCTGAAAGTGCTGGGACAAAAAGCTCGTCTAAGGGAAGCAGCAAAAAACGCAATGTCAGCATTGATGCTCATGAAGATACTAATACACTCGTTATTACCGCTCAACAAGATATGCTTCGTTCACTCGAAGCTGTAATTCGAAAGTTAGATGTTCGTCGCGCACAAGTACTTGTTGAAGCAATTATTGTTGAAGTTTTTGAAAGTGATGGTGTTAGTTTAGGTGTGCAATGGATGTCTGAAAATGGTGGGATGACTCAGTTCACCAACGGTCCAGCTCCTATAAGTTCAATAGCCGCGGCAGGTAAAGCTGCAGCTACAACTGTTGGAGAAGTCGTTCCTGCTGTTTATTCATCAGAAACAGGTAATTTAATCACTGGTGAATATAATCTAAATGATGTAGAAGGTGATTACAGCTTAGCTGCTACATTATTAGGTTCAGTGAGCGGTGGCATGTTTGGCATCATGAAAAATGGCTGGGGAGCGATAATACAAGCAGTGAGTAACGACACTAATTCTAATATCCTTGCTACACCAAGTATTACGACGCTTGATAATGAAGAAGCGCATTTCCTTGTAGGGCAAGAAATCCCAATTCTTACCGGCTCAACTGCTGGCAGTAATAACGCTAACCCATTTCAAACGGTAGAACGTCAAGAAGTGGGAATAAAGCTAACCGTTACACCACAAGTAAATGAAGGCAGTGGTGTACAGTTAACTATTGAACAAGAAGTATCTTCAGTAAGTGGCGCTACAGGCGTTGATATTTCGATTAACAAACGTGAAATCAAAACAGTTGTTATGGCTGATTCTGGCGCAACAGTCGTTCTTGGTGGTCTGATTGATGAAGACGTACAAGAAAGCGTGCAAAAAGTGCCATTATTAGGTGATATTCCCTTTATTGGTCACTTGTTTAAATCAACAGCAACCTCAACACGTAAACGTAATTTAATGGTATTTATTCGCCCAACTATTATTCGTGATGGCAACTTAATGAATGAAATCAGTAAAGATAAATATAACTATATTCGTGCTACTGAAATACGTAAGCAAGAAGAAGGTTTATCATTAATGAGCGATGAAAAAATGCCATTATTACCTGAATGGAATGATGCACTTGCATTACCACCTTCATTTGATGAATATATGAATGAAAATAATTTGAAGGAGCCAAGTTTATTACCGCCTGTTGTTAATGACGAGGACAATGACTCATCAGGTTCAGAGAAAAAAGATCAATAATATGGCTGATAATGAAAGTAATGAAGTTGTCGAAAATATTGTCAGTGTAACTGTTACTGGTGATGGTCAAGATAGCGATGTAAAAAAAATCGAAATTAGCCGTTTACCTTTTACCTTTGCAAAGCGTCATAGTGTATTAATCAGTAAAAAAGATGAACAATACACATTGCACTGTTTGAAAAATGTTAATAGTGCAGCTGTTATAGAGGTACGTCGGGTTTTAAAAACGGCTTTTGCAATCGAATTTCATTCATTTGATGAATTTGAACAATTACTGACGATTTCATACCAGCGAGATTCGTCAGAAGCGCAGCAAATGATGGAAGATATCGGCAACGAAGTTGATTTATATTCACTTGCAGATGAAATGACCGAAACTGAAGATCTACTTGAAAATGAAGATGATGCGCCAATCATCAAATTGATCAATGCTATGTTAAGTGAAGCCATAAAAGAAAATGCTTCTGATATTCACATTGAAACATTTGAAACTGCATTGCAGATTCGTTTTCGAGTTGACGGCGTCTTACGTGAAGTTTTAAAACCAAACCGTAAACTTGCATCATTATTAGTTTCTCGTATCAAGGTCATGGCAAAACTTGATATCGCTGAAAAACGTATTCCTCAAGATGGCCGTATCTCTTTGCGTATTGCCGGGCGCGCTGTCGACGTGCGTGTGTCAACAATGCCTACTGGACATGGTGAACGTGTAGTACTTCGTTTACTTGATAAAAACTCAGTTCGTCTAGACCTTGAAGATTTAGGCATGACACTCGCAAATCGCATAAAATTTTCGAGCCTCATCGAAAAACCACATGGCATTATCTTAGTAACGGGTCCAACGGGCTCTGGTAAAAGTACCACATTATATGCAGGATTAAGCCAAATCGATTCGAAAGAACGTAACGTTCTGACTGTTGAAGATCCCATCGAGTATGCTATTGAAGGTATTGGACAAACTCAGGTTAATACTAAAGTTGATATGACCTTTGCTCGTGGATTACGCGCAATACTTCGTCAAGATCCCGATGTTGTTATGGTCGGTGAAATTCGAGATTTAGAAACCGCCCAAATTTCAGTGCAAGCAAGTTTAACTGGTCATTTGGTTATGTCTACACTACACACAAACAGTGCTGCTGGCGCAATAACGCGTATGGAAGATATGGGTGTAGAATCATTTTTATTATCGTCAAGTTTATTAGGGGTATTAGCCCAACGACTTGTTAGAACGCTATGCCCTCATTGTAAAGAAAGTCATTTACCTGATGAGCAAGAACTTAAGTTACTTGAATTACCGAAAAACAACACACAGCATATTTATCGCGCTGTCGGTTGTAGTGAATGTAACAATAAAGGCTACAAAGGCCGTATGGGAATTCATGAACTAATTGTTGTTGACGATAAAATACGTGAACTTATACATAACGGTAAAGGCGAACAAGCCATCGAAAAGTTTATTCGCACAAATACTCCCAGTATTCGTCGAGACGGTTTTGATAAAGTCATCACTGGTCAAACAACACTTGAAGAAGTTTTACGTGTTACAAGAGAAGATTAACTAGAGTTTTATTATGGCAGCTTTTGATTATCAAGCAGTAAACAGCCGTGGTAAAACGGTAAAGGGTGTTATCGAAGGAGATACACCAAGACAAGTGCGTGGCTTGATACGTGATAAAGGCTTAATGCCAACAGAAGTAACACCAAGCTTACAAAAAACCAAAGAAGCAGCAAATAAATCGCGATTTGCAGGTCGTACCAAAGTATCCGTATCCGAACTTGCGCTAATCACCCGTCAACTTGCTACATTAGTTGAGTCGGGTTTACCTATTGAAGAATCATTGCTAGCTGTAGGTGAGCAATGTGAAAAAAATACGATGAAAAGCATGGTCATGGCTGTCCGTACGAAAGTTACCGAAGGCTATGGACTGGCTGAAAGCATGGCAGAATTCCCACATATTTTTAATCACTTATATCGAGCAATGGTCGCAGCAGGTGAAAAGTCTGGCTTTTTAGATACGGTACTAAATCGTTTAGCTGACTACACAGAACAACGTGAACACTTACGCTCTCAAATTATTCAAGCGCTTGTTTATCCAGTTATTATGACCGTAGTCGCAATTGGCGTTATTTCAGTGCTACTCACTAGTGTAGTACCTAAAATTGTTGGACAGTTCGACCAAATGGGTGCAGATTTACCTGCAATAACACAGCTTTTGATTGGCACTAGTGATTTCTTAAGAGCATACGGATTGTATATTATTGTTTTCATCATGCTGTTTATTGTTGGATTTACTCACTTAATGAAAAAGGAAAAATTCAAATTTTCTTTTCATCGAAAAGTAATTAACTTTCCAGGTGTTGGGAAAATTATTCGGGGTATTAATACTGCCCGTTTTGCACGTACCTTAAGTATCCTTACCGCCAGTGCCGTGCCTTTACTCGAAAGCATGAAAATATCAGGTGAAGTTTTAGAAAATTTATACATTAAGCAATGTGTTAAAGAATCAGCAGACAAAGTACGTGAAGGTGCAAGTTTACGGGTTTCTTTAGAGCAAACGAAATTATTCCCACCGATGATGCTTCATATGATTGCCAGTGGTGAGAAAAGTGGCAAGTTAGAACATATGCTTGGGCGCTCAGCAGACAACCAGGACAGAGAATTTGAAGCGTTAATGACAATATCGCTTAAAGCTTTCGAACCAGCCCTAATGATTGCTATGGCCGGTGTAGTTCTTTTTATTGTTATGGCTATTTTACAGCCAATTCTTCAGTTAAATACCTTAGTAGGAGGTTAGTATGAACCAAGTAAACAAACAGATTAAAACAAAGAAAAACCAGCAAGGCTTTACCTTAATGGAAGTTATGGTTGTTATCGTAATTATTGGAATGATAGGGGGAGCCGTTGTCCAAAACGTGATGGGTAGCTTAGACACCGCTAAAATTAGTAAAGTAGTACAAGACATAAAAGGGTTAGAAACTTCGTTAACCATGTACAAAATGGATAACTATCAATACCCGAATACAGAACAAGGATTAGAAGCATTAGCGGAAGAAACGGATGTTGAACCTTTACCTCGTCGCTACCCAGAAGGCGGTTACGTTCAACGCTTAGAGAATGATCCTTGGGGTAACGCATATCAACTATTAAACCCGGGCGATAATGGTGATATTGATATTTTCAGCATGGGACCTGATGGAGAGCAAGGTACAGAAGACGATATAGGTAACTGGAATATTAGCGAATACCAATAGGTATCAATCAGAAATAATAACATGAGCCATTATTCGAAAAAGACGTCGCATCGAAACGGTTTCACTCTCATTGAAGTGATGCTGGTTATTGTGCTTGTTGGATTAATGGTTTCTGTTATTCAATTTAGTGCTTCAGGTGACAAATCAGAAGAAATGCTTGAGATGTCAAGTAAGCGTTTTGCTGGTGTTTTCAATATTGCCGCTGAATATGGCATGTTAAATAATATTGAATTAGGCTTGATGATTGATAAAAAGGGCTATCAATTTTTAGGTTACGATGGTGACAAATGGACCGACGTTTCTGAAAATAAAATGTTCAGTCGGTTTGATTTACCAGAGGGGATAGAGCTCGTTTTACAACTTGATGACTTACCCATTGAAGAGCCTCAGTTATTTGATACTGAATTGTTTAATGTACTGCAAGAAGATAATAAAGACCCTGACGAAACATTAAGTGAAGATCGTGATTCGGATAATAATATAGAAAAAAAGAAGCTTATCCCGCAAATATATATACTCTCTGGCGGAGAAATCACACCGTTTAGTTTGCGTTTTCAAATGGTAGAAAATGATTACATCGAAGTAAAATTATATTTTAAAGTTACCGGTTTATATACCACACCATTAAGCGTTGAAGGGCCACTCCTTGATGAATAACTCCGCAATGGCTAACAAAGTGAATAAATCATTTAAAACATTTTCATTAGGCTTCACATTAATTGAAGTGATGTTAGCGATGGCAATTTTTTCAATTGCTGGAATCGCTTTATTAAGCGCTTCTGACAACAACATCAGAAATTTGAGTCATCTAGAAAATCAAATTTTAGCCAATTGGTTAGCTTCAAATCAATTAGTTGAGGTGACTTTAGATACAAAATGGCCACCTAAAAACAATAAAAAAGGCACAGTTGAAATGGCTGGGCAAGAATGGTTTTGGTTACAAAAAGTGATTAAAACAGAAAACAAAGACATGCGTTCTGTAGTAATAGAAATTCGAAATGATGAAGATGAAAAGTTACCTATTACAAGTATGGTAACTTTTGTTTCCAAGAGTCAGCCATAATGTTCATCCTGTTGAAAAATTCAAAGACTAAAGGTTTTACTTTATTAGAAGTACTGATAGCCATTGCTATATTTTCAATGATCAGCATGAGCAGTTTCAGTATTTTTAATACCGTAATAAAAAGTGATGAGTCATCTAAAATTCGTACCGACCGAATCAATGAATTACAGCGAGGTTTTTTATTAATCGAACGAGATTTACTACAAATCGCTAAACGAAGCATTCGATTAAATGGCGAAGAACCGCAAGAAGATTTTTTATACACCGACGATAATAGTTTTTCAAACAGTGAAAGTACTTTAGCTTTTGTTCGGCAAGGTTGGACAAACCCAGGTCTACTCTTACCTCGTAGTAACATGCAATCAGTGGCTTATCAGCTTAATGAAGGCACCTTTGAACGACTTCATTTTAACTTTGTTGATGCTATTCAAGGACAAGAACCCAAAATAAGAAAATTGATAACAGAAATTGAAGAACTCAATTTCGAGTTCTTTTATGATAAAGAATGGCAAGATAAAATTATTGGAAAAAACTTGCCTAAAGCGATTGCCGTAGAACTTATCACTAAAGATTATGGGTTGATCCGCAGAGAATTTTTAGTTGCAGGTGGCAAGAGTGTTTAGAAATATGGCCATGGCTAAAAAAGTGCAGGGTGTTGCGTTAATCACTGTTTTACTCATTGTTGCTTTAGCTGCGGTACTTGTTACTCAAATGACTGGACGATTACAGTTGCAAATGCAACGTACAAACAATATCACTTTAAATCAGCAAGCTTATTGGTATGCTATGGGCGCTGAAGCTTTTGCAAAAAGAATATTGATTACATCTTTTAAAGATGACGATACCGTAACGCATTTAGAGCAAATGTGGGCGCAGGGTGAAACGAGTTTTCCTGTAGATTTTGGACAAATAACCGGTGAAATCTTCGATATGCAAGCATGCTTTAATTTAAATGCATTGAGGGAGGAAACAACTACAGCTCCATCACGTTCTGGTAGAACAGATATGCAAGAAGCTTTTAAAGAATTGATTGTCTCACTTGGTGTAGATGGTGCTGATGACTTTGCAGCCGAATACATGACTGATGCATTAGTTGATTGGCTAGACAAAAACAGTGCAATAGAAAGTGCCGGTGGTGCTGAAGATAATGACTATTCATCAAAAGAGTTTCCTTATTTACCTGCAAATAATTACCTAGCAAGTATTACTGAATTACGATTGATAGAACATTTTACGATACCCGTTATAAATGAATTGAAAAAGTTAGTTTGTGTTTTACCTAATAACAATTTACATAAAATCAATTTAAATACCATTAGCAGTGAGCAAGTGAAACTTCTTGAAGTTTTCTTAGGTATCCCTCTAGCAGATGCTGAGCAAGCGTTGGCAGCTCGACCGAGTGATGGATTTAAAACCGATAAAGAATTTTTTAACCATCAAGATATAGTAAAACATAACAACATAACCGAAGTTATAAAAGAGCAGTTTGTTGTTGATAGTGAGTATTTTAGATTAAAAAGCATCGCTAGTTTTAATAACAGTTATTTCGCATTAAGTACTTTAATGAAAGTTGAAAGTAATAATAATATCTCAGTAGTTAGTCGTACCATAGGACGAGAATAATGGCCGAAAAGTTATATATTCGATTAGGCAGTAACGCAAAAGATGCGGTGCACTGGTTAATCTTCAGTGACGATGAAGAAGGCATAATTGCGAGTGGTGAACTCCCTAATGCTGATGCCTTAGCGCAATTAGCAGAAAAATCTAAACAACGTGAAGTTATAACGTTTGTTCCTGCGAGTGACATTAGTTTAAAAAGTTTAAAAGTACCCAGTAAATCTGTAAAAGCAATGCGCTTAGCGGTGCCTTATATGCTTGAAGACGAGTTGGCACAAGACGTTGAAGATTTATTTTTTGCTTATAATGATATAAAAATAGAGACTAGTGAAGATAACTGCTTTGTTGCCGTTGTTGAACATGAACAGCTTAAGCTTTGGAAATCGTGGTTAGATAACGCTAATATTCTGTGCAAAAGGATGCTTCCTGATGCATTAGCCATGCCTTTGACTAATGAAGAAAACTCTGGCAGTGCAATTGTTTTAGGTGAGCAAATACTTATTCGTCAAGGACAATGGCAAGGTATCACGATAGACATAAATACTTGGCCATTAATCAGTAAGTCATTAAGTCATTATATTGATGAGACAAATAATACCTCGCAAGAAAGTGATGAAGGTGCTGAAACGGAAACTGTAGCTTTCTCGCTAAACGCATATTCAACATTACCAGAATCAGATGTTGAACTTGTCATTAATCCTATGCCAGAAGAACTCCCATTAGCGCTATTGGCCGTAACCTTTAATAGCGGAAGCGCAGGGAAATTTAACTTACTACAAGGTGAATTTAAAACCAAAGAGCAGAGATCTCCCGCTTTAACAAGTTGGCTCTGGGCTGCAGGTATAGCAACGTTAGCATTATTACTTAATGTTGGCATTAAAGGCGCTGAATTAATGCAACTTAATAGCCAGCAAGCGCAATTAGAGCAACAAATAATTAGCACTTACAAGAAAGCTTTCCCAAAAACGAAACGTGTCCGAATTTCTACTCTACGCTCTCAACTTAAACAAAAGCTAAAAGCAGTAGGCGGTTCGAGTGATGAAAGTAGCTTTTTAACAATATTGACTCAAGTTCAACCAGCACTTAGTTTAGTAAAAGATATAAAGCCTCAAACGTTGAAATTTGATGGCAAACGTAATGAAAT
>Ga0105350_10001270_pt1 | contig 16149 bp, 16 predicted proteins | sample EN1Hudsemesocosm_FD_83506 | JGI IMG/M metagenome (GOLD analysis project Ga0105350, IMG submission 83506) | Methane-oxidizing microbial communities from mesocosms in the Hudson Canyon - EN1E Hudson Canyon | ecosystem: Environmental > Aquatic > Marine > Cold seeps | place: Hudson Canyon... | reverse complement strand
GAAGAATCGCTTGTACGGTTAATCATTTTTCCTGCATTCAAAAAATACTCACCAATAGCGAGTTAATAACGATCATTCCTCGGCCAATAATTGACCATGCAATCAATGCAAAAAATTTATATATCACCCCGCCGCCTTTTCCAATGTCACCGGCCCCTATTTCAATGATTTGGCATCAACGAAATGATCGCGCTCTGGGTTTAAAATGGTTACGGGAGAATATTATGAAGATAGTTGAAGCTGAGATCGTAAAAAATCAATAACTGACTCTGAATGAAGCACCATGAGGCTTTGCCTCTTTTTTATACCTTACAAAACAGAACAATCTCTGAGAGCACCTAAACATTCATTGGTATGACTGGTGACTAGGAAATGGCTAGCACCTTCAACATTATATTTTTTACTCGTCGGAATATTATGATTAAGGTGATCAGATATAGCATGCGCGACTGGATTTGATTTTGTACCACAGACTAGCCTAGTAGGGACAAGTAAGTTTTGCAGATCACTCACTTTGTTATCTATGGCAGCACAAAGATTCCAGTGTCGAACATTATTGGCAATAAGGGGTTCCATACTGTCTTTAATGAAAACAGGTAATGACTCAAACGCTCCTTTACCACCCCAAAAGTCAATTACTTGGCCGCAAGCATACGGTTTGTTTATCGATACATCGTGAAAATATTCTACCAAAAACTTTTGAACTACTGCACTTGCTTGATCATCCTCTACACAATCAAGCACCCATGCGGCCACAGGTTCAAACAGTGTCATCTGACTTAAGGTTACACTGCCTTTAAGCGCTAAAGCTAAGGCAACCACGCCGCCAAAAGAATGACCAACAAGGTGGATAGGTTTATCCGTCAAATTAGTAATTACCTGCTCCAAAATATCAAGCTCGGTGTTCATGGTCGGACTAGAAAAATCTTCTGGGTCTGGCGTGCCACAATGGCCAGGGAGTTTTATCGAGATACAGTGATGATTCGCCGTTAGTTGCTCAATCATTTTTTTCCATGTGGATGTCGTGGCATACGACCCATGAATAAATACGATAGGCGAACCGCTGCCTTGCTGTTCATAATAATTTTCTATATTCATGTTTATAACCTGAATAGTGAGTTTGGGTTATGACGTCACATTCACCAAGTCCGGCACAATATTTTGTTAACTGTGTGTTCCATATCTGGCTTTTAGCTTATGGTGCCGATGCTTAAATATCGCTATAAACATAGGCGTTAAAATACCTCCCATAAAACCCAATTTACTTTTATATTCGATATGGTCTTTGACCTTTGAACCTGAAGCCACTTCAACAATTGAACGCGTATGCCTCCATTCTTTATTCATCAGTGTTTTAGAAAATTCACTAAACCCAGACTCACTTACTTCACTAAATTTAAAACAATGAGAGTCGATGGGTATTAAACCAAATAATGTCACTCGACTATTAAAAAGCCACTCGCCAACCGGCCATTCACCGATTGGTTTAGCACGCCACTGTTTCGGTGCTGACATGTTTATATATGGCGCTAATTCAAAATTTACACCGTTTATATTTAGTAACTCTCGATACAGCCTGATGGGTTCAACAGATAGGTCTGATTCTATTTCGAACGTTGGCATATGTACTCCTTTGCCTCAACTAGATCAGCGACTTGCTCTCTGGCGATTGTCCAACAAAGCACGTCTTCTGTTCAGTAAGAAAATAGGTAAATCCTAACTGCCAGTTCTTGCTGAACGCACAACAATAGGTTCAGAACTCACTTGTTTGTAGATTGTATATGGCAACACAATCACATCACCTACAAACGAAAAAAGCGTGTCGATCCCCACATATTCAAAATCACCTTTGGAACTTTTTGGATCCGCATTCGAATTCGGGGTGCCGTTTAATTTACACCAATTATATTCTACACCACTAAAAATATGGTCAATGTTTTTACAATATGACCCCGTCATTACCAAGCCATCGTCTGCATTATTGAGCGTATGAATAGTCGAGCAACCAGCGGTTACGAAGTAAATTAGTACAACAAAAATATATCGCATAATATAATATATAAATCCTATTTTAGAAAAAATATCCGTTTACCATATCAAAATGCAGAGTCAGGTAGAGTACGTACCGTTAGGTGGTGTTATTACTAAATAGCCAATTATAGCCTTTGGTGAACTTGGCTTTCCCGTCACTTTCCACAACTTCTCCGTGGGCCATGATTATTTTTTGAAATGGCCATTCCATAATTTTTTGGTACGAAGCTAATAGTGATTTTTTATCTTTCGAGGCTAATTTTTCAGCTAAAGTTGGCCCTAGCTTTTTATAAGAGCCCAATAAATAAGTAACGAGTTTAGTCAGAAAACTACTATTACTGCCAATGTTATACGCCGTATCGGTAAGCACCAAGGTTTGACTGGCCTTGTGAAAAAACACGACCTCATTTATTAACCTAGCCCCCGTCAATTCCATCACAGCAAAGCCATGAAAATAGTGTAGTTCCACACACCCTTCCCATTCTTTAGGTGCCGTTTGAGCTAGAACATTTATCGTTGCTAAATGCTTGTATTTTTCCTCCAAGCCAGAAGTTACATATACCTTTGCAGATGAAAACGCCTTAGCGCAGGCTTCGAGATACAAATGGTGCATTAGATTTGGTGCAATGATAACACTGACAACACCTAGTTTATTTAGTTCATTCGTTAACGCAGTAGTTAACTTAATTGGAGAAATTAACATGAGACGATTATCGATTAATCGAACAACAGTCATTCTAGTTCCAACTTCAAGCCCGTTATATTTCTGAGGTTGCTCAGCAATCCAAAGATCTTTACTTATGCTCTTGAGTACTATCTCTTCCATGATATTTAGTCCAGTTGTTTACGGCTGAGAGCGGTGATGGTTTTGTATTCCTTATGCAAAAAAGTAGAACAAGCACATTCCAAACAGTATAAAAAACCACCAACTTCTTATACAACAACTATACTATCAAACAATCGGCCCTTAATTATATCCACTTCACCGTCACAGTAAGGCAGCAGAATGAGCAAACAACAAAATATTCATGGATTATGGCACAGCCGATGGTTATTCATTCTGGCGGCGACAGGTTCTGCAGTCGGGCTGGGCAATCTCTGGAAATTTCCTTACATCACTGGAGAAAACGGCGGAGGTGCATTTGTTTTAGTGTATTTATTTTGCATCTGCCTAGTAGGAATCCCCATCATGATTGCGGAAGTTATGCTGGGAAGATCAGGTAGGCAAAGCACAATCAATACGATGGTCGCACTCGTCAAAAAACAAAATGTCAGTAATGGTTGGATAGCCATTGGCTGGATGGGTGCTTTAGCAGGTTTCTTAACCTTATCGTTTTATTCTGTTATTGCTGGCTGGGCATTAGATTATATTGCTGGCATGGCTAGTGGATTGTTTACAGGGGTTAGCTCAGAGCAATCCGGAGAGATTTTCTCATCTTTGCTAGCCAACCCGACAACACTTTTGTTCTGGCATAGTCTCTTTATGATTCTAACACTCTATGTTGTCGCTAGAGGTGTCAATGAAGGCCTTGAGAAAGCAATACGTATATTAATGCCCATACTTTTTATATTGCTAGGTTTACTTTTAGCCTATGCCTTTACCCTAGAAGGTTTTACGAAAGGGTTCACCTTTCTATTTAGTTTTGATTTCAATAAGTTGAGTAGCGAAAGTGTCATTGTCGCGCTGGGGCATGCATTCTTTACCTTGAGCTTGGGTTTAGGTGCAATTATGGCATATGGCGCATATATGCCCGAGAAAGCCAATATAGGTAAAACAGTTCTGATCGTGGGTACGCTTGATACACTTGTGGCGTTAGCGGCAGGTTTGGTCATTTTCTCGATTGTATTTACAAATGGCTTAGAGCCAAGTTCAGGGCCTGGTTTACTATTCCAAACTTTGCCTATCGCTTTTGGTCAAATGCCATTCGGCGCGCTATTGGGCAGCTTGTTTTTCATTTTAGTCGCTTTTGCAGCATGGAGTTCATCTATTTCACTGGCTGAACCCATCGTCGCTTGGGCGGTTGAAAGCCGGGGAATAAGCCGACACAAAGCGGCGTTAATGATTGGTATTTCTGCTTGGTTACTCGGTATTGGAACCGTATTTTCATTCAATATTTGGTCTGATTACACGCTGTTTGGAAAAACATTTTTTGATAGCCTCGACTTTTTAACCACGAATATCATGCTGCCTTTAAGTGGTTTATTAATTTCCATTTTTGTTAGTTGGATCATGCGCGATTCAGATATCGCAAAAGAAGTACGTATGGAAAGCCCAACGCTCTACAAGCTCTGGTTATGGATATTAAGGTTTATCGCACCAATCGCTATCTTAGTGGTACTAATTAATGGTTTGCTTTAGCGGATAGAAGCTCAGGCCCACGAATTATACATGGGCCTTTTTTCGTCTGGTTAAGTTTAAACCAGCATAATTAATCGCTACTTACAACAATATTTGGAAAAGCATGGCGTTCGTCTATCGCCTCTTGAGAGAGTTTTGCACCGACTTTTCTAGCGATGTCCTGATATAAAATTGCGACTTCACTATCGGGTTCAGCAACCACGGTTGGCGTACCAGCATCGGTTTGCTCACGAATGGTTTTATGTAAGGGCATTTTGCCCAGCACTTCGGTATCAAACTGTGCGGCAATACTATCACCACCACCTTCTCCGAATAGCGCTTCGTGATGTCCGCATTCACTACAAATATGAACACTCATATTTTCAACCACACCAAAGACCGGAATATTTACTTTGCGGAACATTTCAATACCTTTTTTACAGTCAAGCAAGGCAATATCCTGCGGTGTGGTCACGACGATAGAACCACTCACCGGAATTTTTTGAGATAGCGTTAGCTGAATATCACCAGTGCCTGGGGGTAAATCAATAATTAAATAATCAAGATCATTCCAAATACTTTGCGTCAGTAATTGCTGCAAAGCTCCACTAACCATCGGGCCACGCCAAATCATCGGGGTATCATCGGTGACTAGAAATGCCATCGACATCACCTGAACACCATACTTTTTCAAGGGTACGAAAAATTTATTGTCGACTGTTTCAGGACGAGTACCTTCAGGAAAGCCAAGCATCATGCCTAAGCTTGGTCCATAAATATCGGCATCTAATAAACCAACTGATGCACCTTCTTTGGCAAGTGCTAAAGCCAAATTCACGGACGTAGTGCTTTTACCTACGCCACCTTTACCGGATGCAACAGCAATAATATTTTTTACATTTGAAAGGCTTTTGAGGTTATTTTGAGTTTTATGCACTGCAACTTTTATAGAAATTTGCACATCAACACTTTCAACACCCTCAACGTGTTCAAGGTTGGTGATCAGAATTTGTTTCATGCCACCCATAATGTTTTCACATGCGTAGGGCATTTCAATTTTGAGTTCGACCTTACCTGCTTCACACGATAAAGACTTCACAGCTTTGATCGCGTAAAGATCCTTTTCTAGGTAGGGGTCAGAGTAGCATTTAACCGCTTCTTCTAAGGCTCTTTCATTCACTGATGACATTACTACTCCTAATTTTTAAGATACTTTGTGCCTCTATTCTATCTCATGCGCATCATCTGATGAAGTTCAGGATGAAAAATGTGCAATAGACAGGTATCATAGCGCCGTTTTTTAATTGAAAGAGATGATAATTCTGTGCGAAAGATTCTAGTAACAAGTGCCCTACCCTATGCTAATGGTCCAATTCACTTAGGCCACCTGCTAGAATACATACAAACTGATATTTGGACACGTTTCCAAAAGTCTCGTGGTGAGCAATGCACGTATGTCTGCGCTGATGATGCTCACGGCACTGCGATTATGCTCAGAGCTGAAAAAGAAGGTATTACACCTGAGCAGCTTATTGAACGCATTAGTACTGAGCATCAGCAAGATTTTTCAGATTTCTTAATTTCCTTTGATAACTACCATTCTACGCATTCGCCTGAAAACAAAACATTATCGGCTTCAATCTATGAAGCATGTTTGGCGGATGGAAAAATTGAAACTCGTAGTATTACCCAAGCTTTTGATCCTGAAAAAGGATTATTTTTAGCGGATCGTTTCGTGATTGGTACCTGCCCTAAATGTAAGGCTGAGGGTCAATACGGCGATAACTGTGAGGTTTGTAGTGCTACCTATAATCCTATGGATTTAATTAACCCTACTTCAGCGATTTCGGGCGCGACACCGGTTGAGAAAGACTCCGAGCACTTCTTTTTTAAGTTGTCTGAGTTTTCAGATTTCTTAAAAGAATGGACGCGCAGTGGCACACTACAACCTCAAATCGCAAACAAATTAGCCGAATGGTTAGATAGCGGTCTACAAGAATGGGATATCAGTCGTGATGCGCCTTACTTTGGCTTTGAAATCCCAAATCAACCGGGCAAATATTTTTATGTATGGCTCGATGCGCCAATTGGCTACATGGCGAGCTTTAAGAATTTATGTGAGAAACGTGATGACCTAAGCTTTGATGACTATTGGAAAGCAGGTTCAGACACAGAGCTTTATCACTTTATTGGTAAAGACATCGTTAACTTTCACGCCTTATTTTGGCCGGCAATGCTGAACTGTGCTGGCTATCGTACACCTACCGCGGTTCATGCTCATGGCTTTGTGACCGTTAATGGCAAAAAAATGTCGAAATCTCGCGGCACATTTATTAAAGCACGAACTTATCTTGAGCATTTAGACCCTGAGTATTTACGTTATTATTTTGCGGCAAAACTAACAAATAATGTCGAAGACTTAGATTTAAATCTTGACGATTTTGCTCAACGTGTAAACTCTGATTTAGTCGGAAAAGTCGTGAATATCGCCAGCCGATGTGCAGGGTTTATTACGAAGCGCTTCGACGGTAAGTTAGCGGCTGAATGCAATGAGACCGAATTACTTGCTAAGTTTACAGATGCCGGTGATGAAATTGCTGAGTTATATGAAACACGTGAATTTGGTAAAGCTATTCGTAAAATCATGGAGTTGGCAGACTTAGCAAACCAGTATATTGATGAAAAAGCACCGTGGGTCGTCGCGAAAGAAGAAGGTAAAGATGCTGAGCTGCAACAAATTTGCTCGAATGGCATCAATATGTTCCGCCAATTATTGACGTACCTTGCGCCGGTACTACCGTCAATGGTCGAAAAAACGGAGACCTTCTTAAATGTGAAGCTAACCTGGGCCGCGCGTACAGAGTTATTGTTAGACCATGACATCAATAAGTTTAAACCTATGATGACTCGGGTAGACCTTAAGAAAATTGACGTAATGATGGAAGCGTCTAAAGAAGCAGTTGCCGCTGAAATGCAATTAGGTAAAAAGCCTGAAAGCAAGAATCAAACTGAGAGCAAACAAAGTTCGGACACATCAAACGTACCGGGTGGCGAAGCGATTGCACCTGAAATTGAATTTGATGACTTTGCTAAGGTCGACTTACGCGTTGCGCTCATTAAAAACGCCGAGCATGTTGATGGTGCGAAAAAGCTACTTAAACTAACGTTAGACTTAGGTACTGAACAAAAGCAGGTATTTTCGGGGATTAAATCAGCCTATCAACCTGAAGACTTAGTCGGAAAGCTCACCGTGATGGTCGCAAACCTTAAGCCTAGAAAAATGAAGTTTGGCATGTCTGAGGGTATGGTATTAGCGGCTGGGCCTGGCGGAAAAGAAATCTGGTTACTAGAACCTCATGAAGGCGCACAGCCTGGCATGCGAATTATGTAACTAATGAACAAACCTTACGATGTAATTTATAAAATACGAGAGTATTAGAAGCGCTTATGAGTGAATATTTGCTGATATTAGTCAGCACCATACTAGTCAACAATTTCGTATTGGTGCAGTTCTTAGGGCTGTGCCCTTTTATGGGGGTTTCCAATAAGCTAGAAACGGCAATGGGTATGTCATTAGCGACGACCTTTGTACTGACCCTTTCTTCAGTCTGTAGTTATCTTGCTTTTGAGTACTTATTACAACCATTAGGTTTGGAATACTTGCAAACGATCACCTTTATTTTGGTGATTGCGGTAGTGGTTCAGTTTACTGAGATGGTCGTGCGTAAAACCAGCCCCCTACTTTATCGGGTACTAGGTATTTTCTTGCCTTTAATCACCACTAACTGCGCAGTTTTAGGCGTTGCCTTATTGAATATCAAAAAACAAAATGGCTTTGTCGAGTCGATTCTTTATGGTTTTGGTGCAGCGCTTGGTTTTTCTTTGGTATTAGTTTTATTTTCAGCGATGCGTGAACGTATTGCCTTTGCTGATGTACCACAGCCCTTCAAAGGCTCAGCTATTGGTATGATTACAGCCGGTTTAATGTCGTTAGCCTTTATGGGCTTTACTGGTTTGGTGAATATCTAGATGAGTGTCATTGTTACTGCAATACTTGCATTATTAGGGTTAGCGGCTGTATTTGGCGCCTTATTAGGCTTTGCTTCAATTCGGTTTAAGGTTGATGGCAACCCAATCGTTGATGAAATTGATAGCCTGCTGCCTCAAACTCAATGTGGACAATGCGGCCACCCTGGCTGTCGCCCCTATGCAGAAAGCATCGCGGACGGTGGCGAAATTAATAAGTGCCCACCCGGTGGTGAAGCAACCATTCAAGCGCTTGCTGAATTATTAGATGTTGAAGCTACCCCCTTAGATTCGGAACATGGCGAAGAAATTCCAAAGCAGGTGGCGATCATCCGCGAAGACGAGTGTATTGGCTGCACAAAGTGCATTCAAGCTTGCCCGATCGATGCTATTTTAGGCTCGGCGAAACATATGCATACCGTTATCGCTTCAGAGTGTACGGGCTGTGATTTATGCGTTGAACCTTGCCCTGTAGATTGTATTGATATGGTGCCTGTTGACCAAGGTTTAGCAGCTTGGCATTGGCACTCACCTAAGGATCAAAACATCATCGCCACAGATAAAGTGGGTTTAGTGACCGAAGGAGCCAATTTGTCATGAGCACTTCGTTTAAACCAACACCCAGCTCAAAGCTTAATTCAAAGATCATCAGCACACGCACGATTTATGATTTTCATGGTGGTATTCACCCTAAAGAGATGAAAACATTATCGAACCAAACAGCGATTGTTAAGCCTCCCATTCCTCCTAAGCTAGTGCTTCCCCTACAGCAACACATCGGGAAACCAAGCCTGCTTATCGTTGAGTTGGGACAACATGTTTTAAAGGGTGAAAAGCTAGCCGATGCGGATGGCATGATTAGTGCCGCACTTCACGCGCCGACTTCAGGCATCATCGAGAGTATTATTGATCATCCAATTGCCCATCCTTCTGGTGAAAGTGGCCCTTGCATCGTTCTTATTCCGGATGGCAAAGACGAATGGTGCGAATTAGAGCCGTGTGAACATTACGAGCACCTAAGCGTAAGTAAAATCCAAGCAAAAGTGCGAGAAGCCGGTGTTGCAGGAATGGGCGGTGCGGGTTTTCCGACTGAAGTAAAGCTGCACCCGCCTCATCACGATAAAGTCGCGACTTTAATTTTAAACGCGGCAGAATGTGAGCCTTATATTACAGCTGATGACCGTTTAATGCGTGAGCGTGCTGAGGAAGTAGTTCAAGGCATGGAAATCATGGCTTATGCACTTCAGCCTGGCGAATGCTTAATTGGCATTGAAGATAACAAGCCTGAAGCGATTGCGGCATTACGTGAAGCAGCAAAAGAAACACATATTGAAGTTTGCGTTTTACCGACCAAGTACCCTTCCGGTGGTGAGAAGCAGATCATCAAACTTCTAACCGACAAAGAGGTACCCAACGGTCAAATACCTGCGGATATCGGCGTAATGTGTCAAAACGTTGGAACCGCTGCAGCGGTCTACCGAGCTGTGCGTTTTGGTGAGCCCTTGATCTCGCGCGTCACCACCTTGACGGGAGAAGGTATTCAGCAACCAGGTAACGTTGAGGCTTTAATAGGCACCCCAATAGACTGGCTTTTATCCCAATATGGTTTTCAGGCGAAAAAAGCTGAGAGACTTATTATGGGCGGCCCGATGATGGGCTATACACTCAAGCATGTTGATACACCGATTGTAAAAACCACCAACTGCATTCTCGCGCCAACACATAAAGATTTACCGCCACCACCACCGGCGCAAGCCTGTATTCGCTGTGGACTCTGTGCAGATGTATGCCCCGCTGTGCTGTTACCCCAACAGTTATATTGGTTCTCGCGTGCACAAGAATATGACAAAGCAGAACATCATAACTTATTCGATTGTATCGAATGTGGCGCTTGCTCTTATGTCTGCCCAAGCTCGATTCCTTTAGTGCAATATTATCGACATGCTAAAGGTGAGATAAAACAACAAAAGCAGGATCAGCTAAAATCTGATCAAGCCCGTGAGCGCTTTGAAGCTAGACAGTTCAGACTCGAACGCGAACAAGCTGAGAAAGATGCCAAACGAAAAGCACGTGCTGATGCTGCCGCTAAAGCTCAAGCAGCCAAAAAAGCAGCTGAAGCAGCAGAACCCACTGATTCAGCTCCAGGAACTCAAGCGAGTACTGCTCCTGAAGATAGTGCCGAGACTAAAAAGGCAGCTATTCAAGCAGCTTTAGAAAGAAGCAAAGAAAAAAATCCAGCTACAGATATGTCGAAGCCTGAAGCAGTGATGGACCTTGATGCCTTGAAAACTGCTTGGGACAAAACACAAGTAAAACTAGATAAGATGCATGATGCACTAGACGATGCAAAAGCAAATAACCCTGATCAAGTTGAAAAGCTGACACGTGCCGTTGAGAAAAACCAAATGCGCGTAAATCAAGCGAAACAAGCATGGGAAAAAGCATCAGCTAGCCAAACCACTAAGGTTGAAACAAATGCTGAGGCGGAAACACCAGACATCGAAGCACTCGCAACAGCATTTGAAAAGGCACAATCCAAGCTCGATAAAATGCAAGATGCACTCGACAACGCCCAGCCTGAACAGGTTGAGAAACTGACACGAGCTGTCGATAAAAACAAAATTCGGGTGAATCAAGCAAAACAAGCATGGAAAGAGGCATCAGCAAACCAAACGGCTAAGACTAAAACAAGCATTGAAGCAACTATAATCAAGGAAGTAGCCGCTGAAACAGCCGAACAACCCGACATTGAAGCGCTCGAATCGGCAGTAGAGAAAGCACAGTCTAAACTCGAAAAAATGCAAGATGCACTCGAAAATGCGCAACCTGAGCAAGTTGAAAAGCTCACACGAGCCGTTGAGAAAAACAAAGTGCGTGTTCAAACGGCGGAGAATGCTCTTAAAGCAGCAAACTCAATCAGTGCGACTAATCAAAATGGTGAACAATAAATGGCTCTTCTTACTCTTAGTTCACCTCACGCGAAAGGCCCTCAACGCACCTCAAATATGATGCGCTGGGTCATTGCCATGACACTGCCGGGTTTGCTACTCCAAACACTTTTTTTTGGTTGGGGTAACCTACACAACGTACTATGGTGCACCCTTGTCGCGATCATTTCTGAAGCAATTGTACTCAAAATACGTAAGCGCCCAATTGGATTTTATCTGAATGATTACAGTGCTGTGGTGACTGCTGTCTTATTAGGCTTAGCGCTACCACCATTTGTGCCATGGTGGGTATCACTCGTCGCGACCTCTTTTGCCATCATTTTTGCCAAACACCTTTATGGTGGTATGGGTTATAACCCTTTTAATCCGGCCATGGTGGGTTATGCTCTGGTACTCGTGTCTTTCCCTGTTGCGATGACGACAAACTGGGCAATGCCCCTACCGTTACTTGAACAACCAGCCTCACTACTTGATACTCTTGGTTTTATCTGGGGTCAAACACCTATCCCCGACGCACTGACTGGCGCAACACCACTGGACACCTATAAACATGAAATCGCTCACTCACTTTCCGATACAGTATTAGCAAACCCTATTTTCGGTAGTGGTTTCTCACTTGGCTGGGAGTGGGTGAATGCTGCATTTTTAGCTGGTGGTCTTGTATTAATCGCACTTAAGGTTATCCCTTGGCAAACACCTATTGGTCTATTACTTGGCTTAGCAATTCCAGCAGCAATACTCGGACACGATGCTGATCAAACAGCATCAATTCTATTGCATCTCACCTCGGGTGCGACCATGCTCGGAGCCTTTTTTATCGCGACAGACCCGGTCACCTCTTGCACGACCACCCGCGGTCGGTTTATTTACGGCTTCGGCATTGGTTTATTAACGTATATTATTCGAGCTTACGGCAGTTACCCCGACGCCATTGCCTTTGCAGTATTATTGATGAATTTTGCTGCACCTCTGATTGATGTCTACACCCAGCCTCGCACCTATGGATACATTGATTCTAAGCGTGGACCTAAGGCAAAAGAGAAAAATTAGTATGAAAGTTGAAGATGATAAAACACAAGACAGCGCTGAAGAAACAACGAATGAAACGATGGTTCAATCCATCATTCGTGCGGTGATTGGCTTAAGTATCTTCGCTGTCATCACCGCTGGTTTGATTGCGATTACACAAGTGGGTACGAAAGACATCATTTTGGAGCAAATAAAAATAGCGCGCTCTAAAGCGTTATTAGAAATTGTTCCGTTAAGCGAGCACAACAATGACATGCTTGCCGATAGTTTCTGGCTTGAAGCGACAAAGTCACTCGGCTTAGGCGAAAAATCAGAAGCTTTTATTGCTAAACAGGATGGCGTACCTACCACACTTATTTTACCTGTTATCGCGCCTGAAGGTTACTCTGGGCCCATTCGTTTAATTGTCGGCATCGATACTTCTGGCTCGATTAAAGGCGTGCGCGTAATCAAACACAAAGAAACACCTGGTTTGGGTGATAAAATCGATCTAAAGAAATCGGACTGGATTTTAGGTTTCGAAGGTAAATCATTGCTGAATACTTCAGCTGATCAATGGAAGGTTAAAAAGGATGGTGGCGAATTTGATCAATTAACCGGGGCAACCATCACACCAAGAGCCATTGTTAAAGCTGTATATCAAGCATTAATATTTTATCGCGAACATCAAACCGTTCTTTTAAGCACTAAATCTGAGATATCCCCAGATAATCAATCACACGCGCTTCAGCAAGCAGGTGGACAATAATATGGCCGATGCCGAATTAAATACCATTATCAAAAATGGTTTATGGAGCAATAATCCTGCTTTGGTTCAAGTATTAGGCCTATGCCCTTTGCTGGCTGTAACGGGTACTGTTGTGAATGCTTTAGGCTTAGGGCTCGCCACGACCTTAGTTCTATTAAGCTCGAATATTGCGGTTTCACTTATACGGAACTTTGTTTCTGATTCAGTCCGTTTGCCCGCATTTGTAATGATTATTGCTGCACTAGTCACCTGCGCAGAATTACTGATGCAAGCATTCACCTACGAACTATATGAAATTCTTGGTATTTTTATTCCATTAATCGTCACCAACTGTGCGATATTAGGCCGAGCCGATGCATTTGCCTGTAAGAATCCTGTATTTCCTGCCGCCGTAGACGGTTTAATGATGGGTTTAGGATTTATGGCTGTGCTGCTGGTTTTAGGCGCTCTCAGAGAGATTGTTGGCCAAGGCACGCTATTTACGGGTATGAATTTAATCTTTGGTGATATGGCACTTACTTGGGAAATTCAGGTATTTACTGACTACCCCAACTTCCTTTTTGCTATATTACCGCCAGGTGCATTTGTCGGTATGGGTTTAATTATTGCGTTCAAGAATGTTATTGATCAACGCATTGAAGCTAGTAAGATCCAAGCAAATACCACTAAAACAACTAGCAGTAAACGAGTTCGTGTAACAGGTAATGTGGCTTAAGTTATAAAACAGGCTGTTTTTTGAGAAATGATGCATACTGATTCACGTATCACTCACCCCACACTTGCTCAAGCGTGAACAGGTTTGTAGGATAAAGATCGATAGCGAATTGCCGTATGAAAAGATTTAGAAGGATTCTGGAGAGTACAATGAAAAAATTAAGTATTATTTTAGTCATCGCGGCAACCATGCTAATCGGTGGCTGTTCTAGCTTTCAGAAAGAGCGTGATTTAGAAATGTATATTGTTGGCGGAGCTTTAACCTATGTCATTGGTAAGCATGTTTGTCGCAAAAGTGAATTTAATGAAATGTGTGGTGTTGGTGCTGCTGCTGCATTTGTTCTTTGGTACTAGTATTAGGCTGTATTTATGAGCTCCTATCTCAATTTAAAGGAGCTTTCAGCTAGACCGCCCTCTATTGTTAACTCTTAAGCCTATCTCACCTACTTTACAGCACTTGCTCCTGATTCACTGCTTTCCACAGAAACCTCTGTAATCATTTCTGTTTTGGGTAAAAATTCAACCCACTTTTTAAGGTTATTTTCTGGTTTTAAGAAAGGTTGCAGCGCTTCATACCAGGCCATCATCTTTTCTTGATAATGGTTCCGACACTGCAATAAACGGTCTTGGTCCCAGGTAAGTTCTTCTAATAACTCGGCGTGGCCCTCATAATCTTTTCCTAACACCATGCACATCACCAAACGATACCTCAGTTCATCCAGCTCTGTTTCACTTTGAAAAGAGATACGACTCATTAAGGTTGAAGAGTCATCAATCAATAAAAAATCTTCAGTAGCATCTAACAAATACTCGCTATCGAGCTCACTCAGATTTAACAGCATCACCGTTGAAAATTGATCTAATGAGATTTCTTCTTTACCCGTTATCGATAAAGCATACTGATTTATCAGTACACGCCCAAGCTCTGACCAAAGCAGCTTCTCAACAGTAAACGCAAAGAGTTTGTTACTTAACATAGCCTGTTGAGGATATTTAAGCCGAACATAATCAAAGGCTTGATACAAAAAAGTATAAGGAATAAAAACCTGATTTTGGCTTGCACCAAATAATGGCTCACTTCCTTGAATAAAAGTGTAAAGAACGTCCGACTCAAGTTGTAAGTTTACTGCTGAGAAATTTGCTATTTTTTTGAATATTAAGTGGTCTTGAAGCACGTCAAGTAACTTAGTATCTTGTTCACTTGCACTTTCCAGGTCAAAAGATACTTTAAAATTCTTAGCTACGACAATAGAATTCCCTAGCTCAGAAAACCCTTCCCTCTTTTCAGAAAGGGTGTCAGACGAAGCAAAAGCGCTTGGAAAAACAAACAAAAAAAGTAGTAATTTCAACATAGCCAATCTGATCATATTTATTGTTATCAAGTAAGCTTTTATGATCGGTTTCTTAATCGCTAATGTCAATGGTTATGCTCTATTCACACCATTTAGCCAATTTATAATCGAAGAAAAATCACATTTAGACCTCAAAAGAGTTCACCGACTCATTGACAACGTTTTATGCTTTTGTAAAAGTGCCTACCACACATTTCAGGTGCCAATATTTATACCACAATACATATTGGAGAATCGGGAAATCGGTGTAATTCCGATACGTGCCCAACGCTGTAATAGTGATTGTTTATTCTTTCTTTTTAAATAAAGAAATATGCCACTGGTACGATATCCAAGTACTGGGAAGGCCTTTAAACAAGATGACCCTAAGTCAGAAGACCGGCCTGAAATTTTAAAGTGAGACGTTTGGACAGACGCGCTCTTTCTTTTCCAATAAGGGGACTAATATGGAAAAGCCAGAAACTTCACATCAAGATCATCTTTTTTTTTCCGACGATGAACGCCAGGGTTTATATAAAACGGTTTTCAACCGACGCGATGTTCGCGGGCAATTTAAACCCGACCCAATTCCTGATGATGTGCTCAGCCGTATTTTGTATGCGGCTCATCATGCTCCCTCCGTCGGCTTCATGCAGCCATGGAATTTTGTTGTTGTGAAATCAAACGATGTAAAGAAAAAAGTTCATAGCGCCTTTGTTGAAGCCAATGAAGATGCCGCCAATCTGTTTGACTCAGAAAAAAGCAAAACTTACCGATCCTTAAAATTAGAAGGTATTTTGGAATCACCTATTAACATTTGTATTACCTGCGACCGATCTCGTACCGGTCCTGTTGTACTCGGTAGAACAGCAATGAAAGAAATGGACCTTTATAGCAGCGTCTGTGCTGTACAGAACTTCTGGCTTGCCGCGAGAGCTGAAGGTGTTGGAGTGGGCTGGGTGAGCATTATTGAACAAACTGCGT